>Ga0163144_10000267_pt1 | contig 119767 bp, 124 predicted proteins | sample OliLak19BULKMAT1_FD_123175 | JGI IMG/M metagenome (GOLD analysis project Ga0163144, IMG submission 123175) | Freshwater microbial mat bacterial communities from Lake Vanda, McMurdo Dry Valleys, Antarctica - Oligotrophic Lake LV.19.BULKMAT1 | ecosystem: Environmental > Aquatic > Freshwater >...
CCGCGCCCGCGCCCGCGCCCGCGCCCGCGCCCGCAACGGAGACAATTTCCGAGACGCCTGCCGACGCCCCGCTTCCGCAGTCGACTTTCCTTTTCATCCTCGCTCTCATGGTCGTCCACGGGTTCGTGGCGTTCGTGGTCCAGATTTGCTGGACGCGTACGATGGCGCTGATCCTGGGCTCGTCCACCTACGCGTTCTCGGCCATGCTGACGACGTTCCTCGCCGGCCTCGGTCTCGGCAGCTGGGCGGTGTCGAAGTTCGCGGCGCGCCGCGTGCCGTTCACACTCGCCTCGCTCGGTTTCCTCGAGATCGCGGTAGGACTAAGCGTCCTTTTCTTTATTCCGGTCTTCGAATGGATCGTCTTTTATTACGTGCTCGCTTTCCCGATCATCACGATCTCCACGTTCACCGCATTCACCGCCCAATTCTTCTTCTCCGCGATGGCCATGATCGTTCCGACTTTTCTGATGGGCACGGTGTTTCCGGCGACGCTCTATTACGTCGGTCGTCCGAAGAACATCGGCCGCGTGGTCGGCGCGACGTACGCCGCCAATACGCTCGGCGGCGTCGCCGGCTCCTTCGTGGGAGCTTTTTTCTTCATAGGAAGCATCGGTTTGAATGGCACGCTCCAGCTCGTCAGCGTTTTCAGCATCGTGACCGGAGCCGCCCTCGTCTGGAAGGGGACTCAGCGGCCTAACTTCAAGTTGAACGCCGGCAAGACCCTCGTCGCGTTCGCCCTGGCCGCGGTTTTTCTCCTGTATCCGTGGAACCGCGAGATATTCTCGAGCGGCGTTTTCCTTTACGCGTCGACATGGACGCGCGCGGCACTCGGCGGCAAGCAGAGCTTCGAACGCGCGCTCGCTTCCAATCACAAGCTCGTGTATTACAAGGACGGCATCTCTTCGACCGTCACCGTCATCCAGTACAATTCGCCGTCGGCACCGAACAACGAGTTGCCGTCTAAATCCCTCCGAGTCAACGGTAAGACCGACGCGTCGACGATCGGCGACATGGCGACCCAGCTCTACTCGGGCTACATTCCGATGTTCGCGCATCCGAATCCCGAAAATGTGCTCGTGATCGGCCTGGGTTCGGGCGTCACGCTCGGAGCGGTCACCCAGTTCAAGAGCGTGAAGGCCGTCGAAATGGTTGAGATCGAACCCGCCGTCGTGGAGGCCAACCGCTACTTCGCGACCGAGAACAATTTCGCGCTGAAGGATCCGCGCGTGAAGGTGGTCATCGGCGACGGACGAAACCACATCGCGTTCACGAAGAACACCTACGACGTGATCATCTCCGAGCCCTCCAATCCGTGGATATCCGGCATTTCGAATCTTTTCTCGACGGAGAACTACGAGCTCGCCAAGAAAAAGCTCTCGGACGACGGTCTATATCTTCAGTGGCTCCAGTCCTATCAGATGTCCCTCGAGGACTTCCTCATGGTGGCCAAAACCTTCTCATCGTCGTTCCCGCACACGGAGATGTACCGCGTCAACGATAGCGACTACCTTCTTCTAGGTTCGAAGAAGCCTCTGACGTTCGATTACGGCCGCATGATGCGGCTCATCCGCGAAAACCCTTCGACCCGTTCCGACATCGAATATTTCTCCCCGCACGCCGAGCATTTCGTTCTGGGCTCGTTCATGCTTTCGGACCGCGATCTCCGCGCTGCCCTTGCGGCTTTTCCGGGCCGCATCCGCCTCAACACCGACGACCGCCTGCGCCTGGAATACAACGCGCCGAAACATCTCTATAAAGCCACGAGCGAGGACATCTCGAAGTGGCTCTACTCGCTGAAACGCCAGGATCCTTTCCCTGAGTTCACCGGGTGGACGCGCGAGAAGATCCTGGGCTCGCCCCACATTTGGAACATCTATTACCGGCATGGCATGGACGCCTACGCCGCGCAGAACTACGACCGCGCGCTCGACGATTTTCGCGAGGCTCGCCGCTTGGCGCCGCGCGAGCCGAGGATCCCGTACGCGATTGGGCTCACGTACGACGCGCAGGGGCACTACCGCCGGGCGATTCGTGAATACGCGCGTATCCGTCCGTCGACGCCTTTCAAACGGAAGATCGGCAGCGGCTTCAGACGCGCCAAGCTGCGCATCCGCCTCCAACAAAATCCGATCTTGCAGCGCGACGTCGAATGGCACAACACAATCGCGGGTCTCAGTTTCCAAATGGGGGACGTCGTGACGGCGGTGGACGCTCTCAAGAAAGCGATCGACCTGAATCCGATGTACGCGAAGAATTATTCGGACATGGCTCGTTTCGCTCTCGCGGAAGGCCGCGAAGCGGAAGCACTCGATCTTCTCGAATCCGCGGCGCGGATCAATCCCGAGGACACCTCGTTTCTCGAGGCGCGCCAAATGTACGTGGATGTGCAGCTGCGTCGCCGCATCCTGGCGCTCCTGCGGATGGGCCGCGACAAGTTCAAGGCGAGGGAATACGGTGCCGCGCGGGCTTACTTCCAGAAAATCGTGGAGGTGGACCCGGAAAACGGGGTGGCCCACGCGCTTCTGGCCGAGTGCGCGGACAAGACAGGTCTCAAGGAGCTCGCCTCCAAGCACGCGGCGATCGCCAACGACTTGCGCCAGCAGGTTCTGGAGAGCCAGGGAGCCCAAACGGAACCCTCTGCGACTTAAGGCGGGCGCCTGTGGTACAATATTGCTGTTATGAACGATAAAAGACTGATGACCCGGGAAGGGTATGAGAAGCTCCGCAAGGAGCTTGAGCACCTCAAGACCACCAAGCGCCGCGAAATCGCCGAGGATATCGGGAAGGCACGCGCGTTCGGCGATCTTAAGGAAAATGCCGAGTACGACGCGGCCAAGAACAACCAGGCGATGAACGAGAAGCGCATCTCCGATTATGAAGAGCGCCTGACGAACGCCGAGTTCATCGACGATTCCAAGATTCCGAAAGACCAGGTTTTCATCGGCGCGAAAGTGCTCCTTAAGGATCTGAAGCACGACGAGGAGTTCACTTATTGGATCGTTCCCCAGGACGAAGCGAATTTCGACGAGAATAAAATCTCGGTCGCCTCGCCGATCGCCAAAGGCCTCCTCGGCCTCCGCGAAGGCGAGACCGCAGAGATCAAAATCCCCGCAGGAATCCTCAAGTACAAGGTCCTTAAGATCAATCGCGACTGACCGAATCGGTTACGCGAGAGGCCCTTTTTAATTTTCTGCGCTACGGGACCCCGTTCGTGGTCCCTCGTACGCGCTAAAAAACAAAAGAGGCCTTCCGCTTTTCCGCCACCCTGCTCTTGGTCTGGGAAGGAAAAGAAAAACGCTCTCTATTTGCAGCGTACGAGGGAACACGAATGTGTTCCCGTAGCGCAAATAGAGAGCGTTTTTCTTTACCCCTCGAAGCGGTCTTCCGGTCCGATCTCGGGCGGAGCGCCCGCCACCACTTCGAAGTTCCGGATATAATCCTTCACCTGGGCGATGGATTCCGCCGTGTTGATGTTCCCGCGGAATTCGGCGACGCCCGGAAGCCCTTTGAAGTACCAGCAGGCGATGCGGCGCATGTAGTAGAGGACCGAGCGCTCCTCGCGGTAGAGAAGCTCGAGTTCGAGGTGGCGCAAAAGTGCCTTCTTTTTGTCTTCGGCCGAAGGCTCGGGGAGCGGGTCCTTGCCGGCGAGGACGTTCTCGACGCTTTTGAAGATCCAAGGGTTGCCCATGCCGCCGCGGCCGATCATGACGCCGTCACAGCCGGTGATCGCAAGCATGCGCCGCGCGTCCTCGCCGGAGCAGACGTCTCCGTTGCCAATGACGGGGATGGAGACGGCTTCCTTGACGCGCGCGATCGCGTGATAGTCCGCTTGGCCGGAATAGCCCTGGACGCGCGTGCGCCCGTGCACGGAAACGGCGGTAATCCCGCATTCCTCCGCGATCTTCGCCACGCGGGCGGCCTCGGCCCCGCTCGCATCCGAGACTCCGAGGCGCATTTTGACGGTAACGGGGATCCGTTTCACGTTCCGGACGACGGCCGTGAAAATCTCCCGGCATTCGTCCGGGCGGGCGAGGAGGGCCGACCCTGCGCCTTTGCCAGCGATTTTAGGGACGGGGCAGCCGAGGTTGAGGTCGAGGAGGTCGTAGCCCATGGCTTCGACCATTCCCGCGGCTTCGCCCATGGCTTGGGCACGGCACCCGACGAGCTGGGCACCCAGAGGCTTGTCCTCGGGGATCGTTTTCATAAGTTCTTTAGTAGCATTGTTATCGCGCACGAGCGATTCGGCGGCGACCATCTCGAGAAAGCAAAATTCGAGGCCGTGTTCGCGCGAAATCATGCGGTAAGCAAGATCCGTGCAGGCGGCCATGGGGGAGGAGATCACGCTTGATTTGAGCGTCAACGATTTTAATTTGAGCATCCGCGTATTCTACCACAAAACCTCCCGTTTACGGTTGACTTCGGTACCCGTTTTTGATACACTTTCGGGCGTAAGTGATAGGAACAATCGGTTGATGCGGAGCGACGAGAGCGGCTGCGAATGATCGATTCGCGGCCCATTTTTTTGCCGGCATCTTAAGCAATTTAGAAATTTTCGAGAGGGTTCAAAGCATGGCCAAAGGCACCGTGAAGTGGTTCAGCGATCAAAAGGGCTACGGATTCATCACCCCGGAAGGCGGCAATAAGGACGTTTTCGTGCATTTTTCCGCCGTCAAAGGCGAGGGTTTCAAGACTCTTCGCGAGGGTGAGACCGTCGAGTTCGAACTGACGAACGGCCCCAAGGGCGAGCAAGCCCAGAACGTGATGCGGACCGCTTAAAAGAGCCTGGCCGTGCTCGCTTTAGGGCGAGTCTCGACCGACTCCGAAACCCTCGACTCGCGCCGTTCGGCCCGAGCGAGGGTTTCGTGATTTTTAGGAGAATAAATGGAAACGAATGCAGCAACACAGATCCGAAACGTCGCAATCATCGCGCACGTTGACCACGGCAAGACGACGCTCGTCGACGCGATCCTGCGTCAGACGCGAGTGCACCGCAACGTCGAAGACATGGGTGAGCGAATCATGGACTCGATGGACTTGGAGCGCGAACGCGGTATCACCATCCGCGCCAAGAACGCGAGCGTGTCGTACAAGGGAACGAAGATCAACATCGTCGACACCCCGGGACACGCGGATTTCGGCGGCGAAGTCGAACGCACGCTCCGCATGGTGGACGGCGTCCTCCTCGTCATCGACGCGAAGGACGGCCCGATGCCGCAGACTCGTTTCGTGCTCCGCAAGGCGCTTGAGATCGGCCACCGCGCGATCGTCGTCATCAATAAGGTGGACCGTCCTGATTCGCAAATCGACGAGGTCGTCAACCGCACGTTCGATCTCTTCGTGGAGCTGAACGCGCACGATAAGCAGCTCGACTTTCCGATCGTCTACGCGTCGGCCCTGAAAGGGACCGCCACGATGGACATGAAGAATCCCTCGGACAACATCGACGCGCTTCTGGATACGATCATCCGCGAAGTTCCGCCTCCCACCGCCAAGGTCGAAGACCCGCTCCAGCTCCTGATCCTCGCGCTTACGCAGGATTCGTATAAGGGGAAGATGGGAATCGGCAAGATCTCGGGCGGAAGACTGAGGAAGAACGACAACGTGATGCTCGTTCGCCGCGACGGAAGCAAAGTGACCGCGAAGGTCACGAGCCTCCTTTCGTACGAGGGTCTGGAGCGCGTCGAGGTCGACGAAGCTTTCGCCGGCGACATCGTCGCCTTGGCCGGATTCGAATCGCTCGGCATCGGCGAGACCATCACCGATCCGCAGAATCCGAGGCCGCTCGAGCCGCCGACGATCGACGAACCCACCGTCCAGATGACGTTCGGCGTCAATACGAGCCCGTTCTCCGGCAAAGAGGGCAAGTACGTAACGTCGCGCGTGATCCGCGATCGCCTGTTCAAGGAACTCGAGACCAACGTGTCGCTCCGCGTCACCGAAACCGGCAGCCCCGATACGCTGCTCGTCTCCGGCCGAGGCGAGCTTCACTTGGCGATCTTGATCGAGCAGATGCGCCGCGAAGGGTACGAGCTCCAGGTGTCGCAGCCGCAGGTTATCTTCCACGAGAAAGACGGAAAGAAGCAGGAGCCTTACGAGCTTCTCATCATCGACGTGCCCTCCGAATACCAGGGCACGATCATCGAAGAGGTGGGACGCCGCCGCGGCCAGCTGAAGAACCTTTCGCAGGCGCCGACGGGGGAAATCCATCTGGAATACCGGATCCCGACCCGTGGCGTGATCGGCCTGAAAGGCGCGCTCATGACCAAGACGCGCGGCACGGCGATCGTCCACCACGTGTTCGAGGAATACGGTCCGATGGAAAACTCGGACATGGGCGCTATGCCGCATGGCTCGCTCATCGCGAGCGAAACGGGAATGACGAACGCCTACGGCCTTTGCAACGTCCAGGAGCGCGGCGACCTTTTCGTGCCCCCGGGCGTCGAAGTGTACATGGGCCAGATCATCGGCATGAACTCGCGCGACGAGGATCTCGACATCTCGCCGTGCAAGACGAAGAAGCTCTCGAACATGCGCTCGGTGGGTTCGGATGACGCGATCGTCCTTTCGCCTCCGCGCGAATTGACGTTGGAGCTCGCGATCGAGTACATCGGTCCCGACGAGCTTCTCGAGACGACGCCGAAATCGATCCGGCTGCGCAAGCGCCAGCTCGATCCGACGGTCCGCAAGCGCACGAAGCGGGACTCCTAACGATGCCCGAACCGCAGCCCGCCCCGGAATCGAAACCCGCTCCGGCCAAGAAGACCTCGTTCAAGCCGCTTAAGGAAAACGCGGGGACCGAACGTCTTCAGGTGGCGCTGTCGCGTTTCGGGATCGGGAGCCGGCGCGGCGTGGTCGAGGCCATCGAAGGCGGCCTGGTGAAGGTCAACGGCGAAGTCGTGCGCGAAAAAGGGCTTCGCGTCGACCCGAACAAGGACGTGATCGAGGTCGAAGGCCGTACGCTCGACATCTCGGCGCCTCGCAACCCGCGGTACTTCATGCTCAACAAGCCGCGCGGCGTGATGACCACGATGCAGGACCCGAATGCCGAGCACACGGTCGCCGATTTCTTCCGGGATGTGCCCTCGCGGCTCTTCCCGGTGGGGCGGCTCGACCGCGATACGACGGGGCTTCTCCTTATGACCGACGACGGCGAGCTCGCGTTCCGCCTCATGCACCCCCGCTTCGGCGTGACCAAGCGCTACCGCGCGGCCGTCGAGGGAGCGGTGCCGGACGAGGCGCTTCGCCGGCTCGCGAAGGGCGTCGAGCTGGAAGAGGGCAAAACGGCGCCGTGCAAGATCGACCTCGAATCGCGCGACGCCCTGCACACGACGCTCTTCATCACGCTTCATGAGGGGAAAAAGCGCCAGATCCGCCGCATTTTCCAGTCGGTCGGTTTTTTTGTCACGGACCTCGAGCGGATTCAGTACGGTCCCGTCACCGTCGAAGGGCTGAAACCCGGCCAGCGCCGGGAGCTCACGCACTCCGAAGTGGCGGCGCTCCGCGAAGCGGCCGGCATCGGCGCCCGCGGCGGCCCGAAGAAAAAGGCCGAACCGAAGGACTGAGATGACCAAGGACGTCGTCGTCTACTCGACCGACTACTGCCCGTTCTGCCGCGCGGCCAAGGATTTTCTGACCGCAAAGAAAGTGAAGTTCCGCGAAATTGACGTCAGCGATGACGCTGCGGCTCGCGATAAGCTCGTCGAGATGAGCGGGGGCCGCACCACGGTCCCGCAGATCTTTGTGGACGGCGAGTCCATAGGCGGCTACGACGATCTCGTGGCCCTGTACCGGTCCGGAAAGCAGATCTGACTTTCCGTTCTCCGAACTGGGCTGTATAATACACTCGAACGGCCTCACGCGGCGCCTGGCGCCGGGGGCCCATCAAACGCACGACAATTAAAGGAGAATCACTTGGGTAACTTTCTCGAGGGCTTTCTCAACTGGTGGCGCGGGCTTTTCGTGCCTGGCAACCGCGTCGCCCGCCTTAACGCCTCGTTCAGCGACGTCAGCCGTCTCTACGTGGGGAACTTAAGCTATTCGGCCAAGGAAAACGAGCTCCGTGAGTTGTTTTCCCGCTACGGCCGCGTGCTCGGCGTGGATATCATCACCGACCGGATCACCCGCAAGCCGAAGGGTTACGCGTTCGTCGAGATGCCGTCGGACGACGCCTCGAAGGCGCTCGACCTGAACGGCAATGATTTCCTGAGCCGCAAGATCGTCGTCTCGCTGGCCCGTGATAAAGGCGGCAATGAGCGCGGCGGCGGCAACGGCGGCAACGGCGGCGGAAACGCCGAAAAGAGCGGCAGTGCCGGCGGTGACGGCGGCAGACGCCGGCGCCGGGGTGGACGTAACCGCGGCGGCCGTGAACGTGGCGGCAACGGCAACGAGCGCGGCAACGAACGCGGTGGAGAGCGCGGCGGACGGGAACGCGGCGGCTACGGCTACAAAGGCAGTGACCGCCCGCAAATCGAGCGGCTCGACTAGGTGAAGCGCGCGGCCTTCCTGGCGCTCCTCTTCTGGGCGTCCCCGGCCGCAGCCGAATCCCGCATGCCAGAAAGCGTACACGATTTCACGATGACGACCATCGACGGCGAGGAGCGGCCGCTTTCCGTTTATAGCGGAAAAGCGCTCCTCGTCGTCAATGTCGCCTCCAAATGCGGTTTCACGCCGCAGTACGCCTCTCTCCAAAAGCTTTATTCGAACTACAAGGACCGTGGTTTCGAGATCCTCGCTTTTCCTTCTAATGACTTCATGGGGCAGGAACCGGGCAGCGACGCCGAGATCAAGGAATTCTGCTCGATGAACTACGGCGCGACGTTCCCGCTCTTTGCGAAGATCAAGGTCAAGGGGAAGGGCGCGCATCCGTTCTACAAGTTTCTCACGGAAGGATCGGGGCACGACGGCCCGATTGGCTGGAATTTCAACAAGTTCCTGATCGCTCCCGACGGTAAAGTCGTCGCCCGCTACGGCGCGACGACCGATCCACTATCGACTGAGCTCGTCTCCAAGCTCGAATCCGTCCTAGCCTCGCGCTGACGCGCGGATAGGACGCACCGCAAGGAAACTCCCATGCTCAAGAAGGCCGCGCTGTCCCTTCTCTTCGCCGCGCTCTGCTGCGGGAACGCCGTATGCGCCGAAACGCTGGAGCTCATGAACGGGGACCGTGTGTCCGGGGATGTTGTTTACGAGGACCTGAAGGAACTCGTCGTCCGCACGCGGGCGATGGGGGACGTGTCGGTGAAGCGCGAATTCTTGAAGGGAAGGCTCAAGGAAGGAGCGGTCCCGAAGGAAGCGACGAAGCTCCCGTCCAAACCCGCCGTTAAAAAGCCGCTCCCCAAACCCCTGCCGCCCAAACCCAAAATATGGAAACGCGAGGTTTCTTTCGGCTACGACCGCCGGACGGGCAACACGCAGTTCTCGGAACTTCACTCGCGCATGAAGTTGTCGCGAAAGACGAAGAACCGGGAATTCAAGGCTAGGGGAGACGCGTATTACTCGTCGAACCGCGGCCGCATGAGCGGCCAGCGCCTGTACGGCAATACCTATTACGCGCCCTACTTCGGGAAAAAGGCGCGCTGGTACAATTTCTACAAGATCGAGGGCGACAAGGACCGGTTCGCCCGTATCCGCTACCGTTACACGCCCTCGAGCGGTCTCGGGTACTGGTTCTCGAACGACGCCGACTGGAAGGCATTCGCGGAACTCGGCGCCGGTTTCACGCACACGCGCTACACGATTCCGCGCGGCATCGACGGTTTGAGCCAGACCGAGATCGTCCTCACGCCTCGCGTCTTCCTCGAAAAGCGTATCCTTCCACGCACGCGCGTCTCGCAGGACCTCACGTTTTATCCCTCAATCACGGAGTTCGGCGACTTCCGCATCCGCTCCGAAACCGTCTTCCAGAACGAAATCAGCGACCGGATTTCCTTGCGGCTGGGTATCATCGACGAGTACAACAACGATCCGGGCCCCGGAGCCGAGAAAAACGACCTGCGCGTGATCACGACGCTGGTCTACTCCTTCTGACGCGTTCCCATCTTTCCGATGACGGCCTGAAGCGCCGCTTTGTCCTCCTCGCGCACGAGCGCGAGAACGACGTCTCCTTCCTCTAAGACCGTCTTTCCCAAAGCCACGATGAATTTTTCGTCGCGGCACACAAGCGTGATGAGGCACCCCGTCGGTACGCCGATCTCGTGAATCGCGCGGCCCGCGGCGGCTCCCCCGTACGGAACGAGGAGCTCCACCAAATCCGCGTCCATGCCCTCGGTCTGCTCCAATTCAATCGGCGAGCGGATCTTCTTCTCGGGCGGCGCGTCCACGCCCAGACGCCGTGCGACGAACGAGATCGACGTCCCCTGGAGGAGCACTGACAGGAGAACCGTGAAAAAGACGAGATTGAAAAGGAGCTGCGAACCTGGGATTCCCGCCAGAAGCGGGAAGGTGGCGAGGATGATCGGCGCCGCCCCGCGCAGGCCGGCCCACGAGACCATCGTTTTTTCCGCGAACGACATCCGCGCGAAAAGAAGCGAGAGGAAGACGCCCGCCGGCCTTGCCACGAAGATGAGGAAAAAGCAGACGATCATGCCCGGCACCGCGACGCCGGCGAGCTGGGAAGGGAAGACGAGAAGCCCGAGGACCAGGAACATCGCGATCTGCGCGAGCCACGCCACGCCGTCGTGGAAGCGCACGACGTTGCGCTTGTGCGGGAACTCACCGCGGGCCAAGACAATCCCGGCGAGGTAAACCGCGAGAAACCCGCTTCCGCGGAGCGTCGCAGTGAGGCCGTAGGTGAGAAGCGCAAGACAAAGCATCATGACGGGGTAGAGGCCTTCGTATTCGAGCTTCACGCGCGTCATCGCGGCTTTCATGGCCCGCGCCATGCCCCATCCGACGAGCGCGCCCACCGCCACTTGCCACGCGAAGCCGAGACAGAGTTCCACGGCCGACTTTCCTGGATTCTGCATGAGCTCGATGAATCCGACCGTCAGGAGGACTGCCATCGGATCGTTGGAGCCCGATTCGAACTCGACGAGCGGCTCGAGCCGCCGTTTGAGGCCCGCCCCGCGCGCCTTCAAGACCGCGAAAACGGCCGCCGCGTCCGTCGATGATACGATCGCGCCCAGGAGAAGGCCTTGGAGCGGCGAAAGCCCGAAGAGCCTCGATGAGAACCAGCCGACGAGGCCCGCCGTCACGAGAACGCCGAGGGTCGCCAGCGACAGACCGCGGAGAAAGACAGGTTTGATCGCGCTCCACTCGGTCGAAAGGCCGCCCGAGAAGAGGATGAGGACGAGCGCGAAAACGCCGATCGACTGCGCGAGGAACGGATTGTCGAAATAGATCCCGCCGGGGCCTTCCGAGCCCGCAAGCATGCCCATCGCCAGGAACACCAGGAGCGCCGGCACGCCGAAGCGCGAGGCAGCCTTCGACGCGAAGACGCTCGCCAGAAGGAGAGCGGGCACGACGAGGAGGATGAGATCCACCGAAAGATGCATCAGTCGACCCCCAGTCGCCCGAGACGTCCCGACCTGCGGGCTTGTCGGTGCATCCACGCGAAGAAAAGAGCCGCCAGAGCGAAATAGACGACGTCGAGCACGGCCGCGGCCGCCAGATGGCCGAGCGGCATCGTCCCGGTACGGATCACTTCGCGCATGCCTTCGAACACGTAGGTGCTCGGCAGTGCCAGGGCGAGCGGCCGAAGCCACTCGGGGAGCGCGGACACCGGATAGAAGATCGCCGAGAAAGGCTGGATCAGGAACGGAACGCCCCAGATCAGCGCCTCGGCCGCGTGGCCCCAGCGGATCACGAGCGCGGAAGTGAAAAGACCGAGCGCCCAGCCAAAAAGGAGAAGGCATGCGCCGAGCGGAATCAAATAAAACTGAAGGGTCGAGACGAGATTGAACTCGTACATCGCGAGCGCGAGCGCGGTGAGGATCACCACGATGAGGAGCGTCTTCAACGTCCCGTAAAGGAACGTCGCGAGCATCCATTCCCAGATCTTGAGGGGAGACACGAGCAGATTCACGATATTCTGCGTCCAGATGTCCTCGACGACCGACACGCTTACGCCCTGCTGGCTGCGGTACAGAAGATCCCAGAAAATCATCGCGTTGATGAGGGACGACGCCATCGCGGCGAGGGCGTCTCCGGCAGACGCGCGGATGTGCATCGCGACGAATCCCCAGACGAAAAGCTCCATCACCGGCCAGAAAACGATCTCGAGAGAACGCGGAAGGCTCCGCTTGTGGAGATAGACGTAGCGAAGCACCATCGCGCCCACGCGCCGGGGAGCGCTCAAAGATTACGCCTTCACCACGAAATCGCCGCGCCGGACGATCTTGATGAAAACCTGCTCCAAATTCCCGCTCTGGAAATTTTTCATCACTTCGACGGGCGTACCCTGGGTGACAAGACGGCCCTCGTGGATGAAGAGTATCCGGTTGCACAGCTCCTCCACTTCGGGCATGTTGTGGGAGGTGTAGAGGATTCCGATCCCTTTGTCCCGCTGGATCCCGCGGAGCGTCTTCCGGACCGTGTCGGCCATCTCGGGGTCGAGGCTCGCCGTCGGCTCGTCGAGGAGGAGGAGCTCCGGGTCGTTCAAAAGGCATTTGGCGAGATTCACGCGAGTTTTCTCGCCGGAGGAAAGCTTTCCGGTCGCGCGCTTCGTGAGGTCCGCGATCTCGAAGAGTTCGAGAAGCTCTGCGATTTTTTTCTTCGCGTCGCGCACGCCGTAGAGCATCGCGTAGATCCGCATGTTCTCGCCGACGGTGAGGTTCGACGGCAGCTGGACGTAGGCGGAGGAAAAATTGGAGCGCTTGGCGATCTCGTGCCGCTGGCGCAAAGGGGACATGCCGAGCACGCTCGCTTCACCCGACGTGGGTTCCAGGAGCCCGACCAGCATGTGGATCGCCGTCGTTTTTCCCGCGCCGTTGGGCCCGAGCAAACCCACGATCTCGCCGCGGCGGAGCGTGAGATCGAGCCCGTCGAGGGCGACGACGTCCGAATATTTTTTCGTGAGTTTCTTCGCGACGATGAGATCGCCACTCTCGTTTTCAGGCCTCATGCTTTTCATTTTCGCACAACAAACTAACTGTTGCACTCTTTTCGCTCCTAGGTATAATCATCACATCCATTTACAAGGAGATCAGATGCACAAAAATACGATTCGTTTCTCGGCTGTTACCCTCGTCGTCGTCGCTCTCACCGGTTGTGCCACGACTCGCGCGCGCAAGCCCGACCAGAAGGAACTTTCTTCCCAGGTCGAGCAGCTCCAAAGCGAGCTCACGGCAAAAGACCAGCAGATCCAGGACCTCCAGTACCAGCTCGACAGCTACCAGCAGTCGCTTGGCGGCACTTCCACCAACTTCTCGCGCAGCTCGAAATCCGCGGCCATCCGCGTCTCGGGCGTGACCGTGAAGCAGGTTCAGAAGGCGCTCGCGAATGCGGGATACGATCCGGGTCCTGCGGACGGCAAGATGGGCCAGAAGACGAAGTCGGCGATCAAGTCGTTCCAGCGGAAGAACGGTCTCAAAGCCGACGGCATCGTCGGCGAGAAGACCTGGTCGCTGCTGAACTAAGCCGACCCTGTTCATCCACCTCGTTCTCTTCCGGATACGGAAGAAGCACGTTTCCACGTACGTGAAGGATTGCCGAATGTGGGAAAAGGCGGCTAAGAAGCTCGGCAAAGGCTTTCTGGGTTACAAGACGCTTTTCAGGACCAACGAGAAGGACCAGTACGCGTCCTCCTACATGTGGAAATCCGAGCGGGATCACGACCGGTTCATGAAAGCGCATCACGACCGGCTGGTCTCGCTCTCCAAGTGTCCCGTCGAGGTCCTCGGGTACTACAACTTCAAGACCTGACCGCTTTCTCGGCGGCCCGGCACGGAACCCCCTATGGAACAGTTCCAATCCGCCGCACTCCTGGTCCCCGAACTTAAAGAACTCCTTCAGAAGAAGGATTACGCCCTTCTCAAGCAAATCATCCGCGAATGCAATCCCCTCGACTTCGCGGACGTCTGGCGCTCATTCTCGGAAGGGGAGCGCCTCCAGATCTTCCGGCTACTGAACGTCACCTCTGCCCTCAAGCTCTTTGAAATTCTCGAGATCGAGGATCAGCGCTTCCTTCTTGAGAAGTTGAGCGAAGAAGGGGACGCGGGTTCGGCCCAGGCACGCGACAACCATCTCGAGAACAGCGTCGGCCCCATGCTCGAGAACATGAATTCTCCCGATCTGGCGAAGATCTTCAACACGATGCCGCCCCGCGCCGTAAAAAAAATGAAGAGCCTGATCCGCCGCCAGCAGGCGTTGACGCATATCGATTACCTCATGAAATTCCCGGAGAACTCCGCGGGGAGTCTCATGCATCCCGAGTTCGTCCGTCTCGGCCCCCGTGTGACCTCCAAACAGGCCTTGAACCTTCTCCAGGCGATCGTACGCCCGAATCAAAAAGAGCACCTCTATTCGCTTTTCGTCACGGACGAGCCCGGCCGCGCGCTCGGGTGGCTTTCGCTCCAGGATCTCTTGAGCTCCCCCGAAGACGAGCGTCTCGGGGAGTTTATGAATTCGATCGAAGGCATCAAGGTTAAGCCCGACACCGACCAGGAGGAAATCGCCAAGATTTTCGCGAAATACCAGATCAACGCCGCGCCGGTCGTGGACGACGAGGGAAAGCTCTTGGGCGTCGTGACCCTGAAGGACATGATTTCCATCGTCAAGCAGGAGGCCACCGAGGACATCGCGAAGATGGCCGGTACCCAGGCCTCGGCGATCGAGGAAAGCTCGGTCTTCAGGAGCGTGGGTCTTCGGATGCCGTGGCTCGTCGTCACTCTGATCGGCGGGACGATGATCTCCATGGTGATACGCTCCTTCGAACCGATCCTTGCGAAAGTGATCGCGCTCGCGGCGTTCTCGCCGCTCATCGCCGGCATGGGCGGCAACGTCGGGTCGCAGTCGGCGACCATCATCGTGCGCCGGCTCGCGCTTGGGAAGCTGGACCGCAGCCAGAAGATGAAGACCATTTACCATGAAATGGGAATCGGCTGGTGTCTGGGCGGGCTTTACGGGCTTTTGCTGGGGCTCATCGCGTACGTGATCTACGGCGGGCAGTACGGACACTATTTCTCCCTGGTCGTCGTTACGGCGATGTGGACGGCGATGACCGTCGCGGCCACGATGGGCGCCGTAGGCCCGCTTCTTCTCGACCGGATGAAGATCGACCCCGCCACCGCGACCGGCCCGCTCGTGACGACGATCACGGACATCATTTCGAACATCATTTATTTCTCGCTCGCCACGCTTCTTCTTTCCCGCTTTTAGCCCATGCCGCACATCCACGAACTTTACGATTTCGTGGTTTCCGTTTTCATCGTCCGGCGCGGCCGCGTGCTTCTCATCCACCACAAACGGTACGACGAGTGGCTTCCGATCGGGGGGCACGTCGAACTCGACGAGGATCCGGAGGAGGCGCTTTACCGTGAGATACGCGAAGAGTGCGGGCTCAAAGTGCGCGTCCTAGCCGAGAAACCGCCGATCGCGCACCGCGGCGTGAAGCCGCTCCTCACGCCGTCGTACGTGGACGCCCACCAGATCTCCGACACGCACCGTCACGTCGCGTTCGTCTATTTTGCGACGGCCGCCTCGGATCGCGTGAAGCTGTGCGAGCGCGAGCATCACGAATACCGCTGGGTCTCTCGCGCGGACCTCGGAAAACGCGAATTGCGCCTCACGCGTTCCATTAAATTTTACTGTCTCCGCGCGCTCGAACGCGCGGCCCGCGCGTGAGGGCCGCGGCGCTCGCGGCCGTGTTTTTCCTCGCGGCCGCACCGGCCCGCGCGGAACTCGCGGACCCCGTCGTTTTCGACGCCCAGAACGCCGAAGTTTCGCTTCACGGAGCCGCTTGGAAGCCCGCCTCCAAGAACGCGGCTCTGCCGGCCGGGACGCGCCTGCGTACCGGCGGGAAGGGTTCGGTTGTCCTCGCGTTCGGCCCCTCGCTCGAGCGCGTGCTCGCGCTTGCCGAGGACACGCACGTCCGGCTTCAAGGCCCGGCCGGCACGCGGCTCGAGGAAGGCCGGCTCTTCCTCCTGGCCGATTCCGCAGGCACGGCGGAGGGTCCGCTTACGGTGCGCGCCGCCGGCACGCGCGCGCGGCTGGTTTCCGGCGGCTGTCAGATCGACGCGTCGGCCCAGGGAGCGGTCGCGCGCGTGTTCGGCGGAACGCTCGCGGTCGCCGCTGGCGAAGAGAGTCCCGTCGAGGTTTCCGAGGGCTACAAACTGCGCTCCGGGTCGACGGCACCGGCCCGGCTCGTTTACGACGATTATCAGGATTGGCAGCCTTGGATCCGGAAGTTTTATTCCGCCAAGGACGACATTTATCAGGACCGCTCTGAAAAGGATCTCGTCCGATGATCGCGACCGTCACGCTCAACCCTTCGATCGACCAGCATCTCGAAGTGGAAAAACTCGTGAAGCATGACGCCAACCGCGCGTCCTCGGTGACCTACCACGCGGGCGGAAAGGGCGTAAACGTTTCAAAGGTCGTGCGGGAGCTCGGAGGGCCGACGCGCGCCTACACGATCGTGGCCGGCTTCGTCGGCGATTTCTGGAACGAGCTCGTCGAGGAAATCGACGTGCCGCACTGGTCGATGCGGGTTGAGGGCCAGACGCGCGTGAACACCGTTATCACCGACCGGCTCGACCGCACGCAGACGCGCATCTCGGCGCCGGGCCCCTGCGCGAAGCCAGCCGAAATCACGCGGTTCCTCAAGAAACTGCTGGCCGTCCGTCCCAAGCCTTTCATCTGGGTGTTCGGCGGCAGCCTGCCGCGCGGCATGAACGCCTCGACGAACCGCCGTTTCATCGAAGCGCTCCAGGCCAACGGAACGCCTTGCGTGCTCGACGCCGACGACGAAGCGCTTCGGCAGGGATTGAAAGCGAAGCCTTTTCTCATCAAGCCGAATGAATTCGAGATGCGGCGCCTGACCCGGCGCCGGCTGGACACCGTGCCGGAATATTTGGACGCGGCCCGTCGGGTGGTGGATTCGGGCGTGAAGTACGTGGTGGTCTCGCTCGCCGCCCGGGGCGCCCTTTTTGTCTCGGCGCATGAGGCGTTTCTGGTCCCGACGGTCTCGGTCCGTGTGCGGAGCCGGGTGGGAGCGGGGGACTCGCTGATCGGCGGCCTTGCGACCGGGCTCCTTCGGGGGCGTCCGTTCCGGGAAGCGGCCGTGCTTGGGATCGCCGCCAGTACCTCGGCGGTGATGCGGGAAGCGCCCCGGCTCTGCGTAAACGAAGATATTCCCGGCCTCGTGCGGCGGCTCCGTCCCCGCGCCCTTTAAATCCGGTACGGGTTGACGCGCTTCTCCGGCGCGGTATAATGGTATTTCCCTAAAACGAAAAGGAGGGGTTTTCCCCATGGCGATCGCCAACGAACAGCAGGTCATCCAAGTCGGTCAGAAGGTAGGCGATTTCACGGCCCAAGCTTTCATGCCGGACGGAAGCTTCAAGGAAGTAAAGCTCGCCGATTACAAGAGCAAGTGGCTCGTTCTTTTCTTCTACCCGCTCGATTTCACGTTCGTGTGCCCGACCGAGATCCAGAACTTCGACAAGAATCTCGACGAGTTCAAGAAACTCGGCGCCGAAGTCCTCGCCGCGAGCACCGACAGCGTGTACTCGCACAAGGCTTGGAGCGAATCGAGCCTCGGGAAGATCAAGTTCCCGATCCTCGGCGATACGAACCACACGGTTTCCAAGAACTTCAACGTCCTCTTGCAGGACAAGGGTATCGCGCTCCGCGGGACATTCATCATCGACCCGAACGGCGTGCTCAAGTCGGCGGTCGTCAACGACCTGCCGGTGGGCCGCTCGGTCGAAGAGACCATCCGGACACTCCAGGCCCTTCAGACGGGAAAGCTCACGGGTTGTGAGTGGAAGCCCGGCCAGAAGACGCTGAACTGATCGAATCCATCACTTCACCAATGCGCCCCGTTAGAGACCCCTCTAACGGGGCGTTTCAATTATGAGCGACGACAACCAGGCGTTGGCGCTGGACATCCTCCGGACGCTGCGTGAAAAGGGTCACGAGGCCTATTTCGTGGGCGGCTCCGTGCGCGATCTTCTCCTTAAGAAAAAACCGAAGGATTTTGATGTCGCGACCGACGCGACGCCCGAGCGCATCTCGGCGATCTTCCCCCGGACGGTCGGCGTCGGCGCACAGTTCGGCGTGACCGTGGTCATCCGCGACGGTAAGCCTTTCGAAGTCGCGACCTTCCGCGCGGACAAGGGCTACGTCGACGGCCGTCGTCCGACGAGCGTGCGTTTCACGGACGCCAAGGAAGACGCGCTGCGACGGGACTTCACCGTGAACGGCCTTTTCTACGACCCTCTTTCGAAGAAGGTGCTCGACTGGGTGGGTGGTCGCGACGACCTGAAGCGCCGGGTGATCCGCGCGATCGGCGACCCGGAGCGCCGTTTCTCGGAAGACAAGCTCCGCATGCTCCGCGCGGTGCGTTTCGCGTGTGTGCTGGGTTTCAAGATCGAACCCAAGACCTTCCGTTCCATCAAAAAGCACGCGAAGAAAATCCGGGTCGTGAGCCACGAGCGCGTGCGCGACGAACTCGTGAAGATGTTCACCGGGCCCGATCCGGCAGCCGCCCTTACCCTCCTCGACAAGAGCGGCCTTCTCGTCGAAGTGCTGCCCGAGGTGGCCGCGATGAAAGGGGTGAAACAGCCTAAGCAGTTTCATCCGGAAGGGGACGTGTTCGTCCACACGCGGATGCTTCTCGAGCAGCTGGACCGCGCGCCGGTCGATCTCGCGTTCGGGTGCCTCCTCCACGACGTGGGAAAACCGCCGACGTTCCGGCGGGCCGAGCGGATCCGCTTCGACGGCCACGACCGCGTGGGCGCGCGCCTCACGGAGAAGATTCTCGAGCGTCTGCGCTTCCCAAACGGAGACAAGGACCGGATCGTGGCCTGCGTCGAGGGCCATATGCGTTTTAAGGACGTGAAGGAGATGCGCGACTCGACGCTCAAGCGCTTTCTCCGCCGGGACACCTTCGAGGTCGAGCTCGAACAGCACCGGATCGACTGCCTGGCCAGCCACGGGGATCTTTCGAATTGGCGTTTTTTAAAAAAGAAGATGAAGGCGTTCGGCGCGGAGGCTCTCCGGCCCGCCCCGCTCTTGAGCGGCCGAGACGTAATGGCACTGGGAGTTCCCGAGGGACCCGAGATCGGGCGCATTCTGCGCGCGGTCGAGGAAGCGCAGCTCGAAGGCAAATTGAACACGAAGGAAGAGGCGACTGCGTGGGTGCGCCGCCTCGAACCGCCCAAACAGGAGGGAATGCGTTGATACCCGAGATCTTTTCCAAAGGCGGACCGATTATGTGGCCGCTCTTCGCGGCATCCGTGGTGTCGCTGGCCATCGTGCTCGAGAGACTTTTTTTCTACGTGTCGGAAGGCCTGCGCCGCGACCCGCAGACGGTCGACGCGATCCTGAAGGATGTGGCGGACGGAAACGTCCAGGAAGCCTCGCGCAAGGCGGCCGAGAGCCGCGATTTCGTGGCGCGCGCGCTGGCCCAGGGCCTCTCCCAGCCGAAGAGCGCCGCACCCGCGGCGCTGGCCCATGCGGCCAAACGGGAGCTCGACCGCTTCGACCGTGGCCTCTCGACGCTCGACACGATCGTCACGCTCGCCCCGCTTCTGGGTCTTCTGGGCACGGTGACGGGCATGATCCGCTCCTTCGGCCTCCTCGGCGGCCGGGAGCTCGACGCGCCCGCCGTGATCACGGGCGGCATCGCCGAAGCCCTCATCGCGACGGCCTTCGGCTTGGGTATCGCGATTCTCGCGCTTGTTCCGCTCAATTTCCTGAACACGCGCTTCGAGAAGGCGCGCCGCGACTTGGAAGACGCGGGAACTCGCCTCGAGCTTCTTCTCAAGGCCTGACGTGGACCTTTCCTCCGCCAAGAAACGCCGGAAGCCGCGTATCGAGATCGTCCCGCTCATCGATATCGTCTTTTTTCTTCTGGCAACGTTCGTCATGGTGTCGCTTTCGATGGTGAAGGGAACGAGGGACGCGATCCGCGTCAGCCTGCCGGCGGGGGAGTCTGCGGCCACGCCAGGCGTGAAAGAGGAGGAGCCACTGGTCGTTTTCGTCACCTCGGGGAACGAGGTTTTCGTAGGGGGCCGGCGCGTGGCCGCGAGCGCCCTCAAAAAAGAATTCGCCTCCCGCGCCCAGACGCTTAAATCCGCGGGTCTCGTGGTGAAAGCCGACAAGTCCGCCTCGGTGGAGGCCCTCGTGAAGGTGCTCGACACGGCGAAGCAGGCCGGGATCCGGAAGCTCGGCGTCGCCGTCGATGCCAAAAAAACCTCCTAAGAAGAATAGTTATTTTTGATAAAAGAAGTTGTAAAGTGGTAAAGGCTCTGATACAATCGTTTTCATCGGTTCGCGCCTGACGCGAGCCGGAATTTTTTCCGCAGGACAAAAAACGCGAAAAGGACGACTCATGCCAGACGAAAAAAGACCTCAGCGCACACAGATCATGACCTTGAAGGAAGTCGCCAAGTACCTCGGGGTGCATTCCATGACCGTATACCGCCTTCTCAAAGAAAAGAAGCTCCCGGGCTTCAAGGTCGGCGGACAGTGGCGGACCAAGAAGGAAGTCCTCGACAACTACCTCCTGAAAGAGATCGACAGGGGCGGCGAGAAGAGGAAGACCACTTCTTAAGCGATGGCCGCTTTGGCGGATCCACGGATTGCGCCGCGGCCCGAACGACACCGGGAGATCCTCCGAGTTCTTTGGACGGTCCTCGTGCTCAACTGGACGGTGGCGCTCCTTAAGGTATTACTGGGCTACAAGATTCACAGTTCCGCGATCTTCGCCGACGGCCTGCATTCCTTCTCCGACGGTGCCTCGAACGTGATCGGCCTAGTAGGAATTTCGCTCGCGCGCCATCCGGCCGATTTCGACCACCATTACGGTCACCAGAAATACGAGACGTTCGCGTCATCGATCATCGCGTTCCTGTTGTTCGCCGTTTCTTTCGGCATCTACCGGGACGCGATTTCGGCTTTTATGGAAGACCGCTCGCCGCGCGTCACCGGCGCCAGCTTCGCGATCATGGGCGCCACGCTCGTCGTTAATCTGTTCGTGGCGTGGTACGAGCGCCGCAAAGCCGACGAGCTGAAAAGCGAGCTTTTAAGAGCGGACGCCTGGCACACCGCTTCGGACGTCTTCGTGACGGTGTCGGTATTGGCGGGTCTGGCTGGACTGCGGCTGGGTTTCCCCAAAATCGACGCCATCCTGGCGTTCGTCATCGCGACGATCATTGTCACGATCGCGCTCCGGCTCCTAAAGACGAGCTCCGACGTGCTTCTCGACAAGGCGCCGATTCAGACCGAGGCGATCGACGCGATCGTCCGCCGGGTGGAGGGGGTGCGCGACTGCCATGAGATCCGCGCGCGCGGCCGGAAGGAAGAGGCCTACGTCGATCTTCATGTCGTGGTGGACGACGGCATGACCGTCCAAGCGGCGCACCGCTTGTCTAACATCATCGAACGCGAAATCCGGCGCGAGATCCCGGGCGTGAACGATGTGATCGTTCACATCGAACCCGTCTCGCACGATCACGAGGACATTTGAAATGTTAAAAAAGAAGCTTTTGATCATCGACGACGATCTGGCGTTCTCCCAGATGATCGTCGAATATTTCAAGACCCACGGATACGAAGTGAGCGTGGCCAATAATCTCGAGGACGCGATCGTTTCTTTCCGCCGCCAGCGTCCGCCGGTGGTGCTCCTGGATTTCAACATGCCGATCGTCAACGGCGACAAGTTCCTGCCGGTCCTCCAAGGGATCGAAGCGGGGGTGAAGGCCATCGTCATCTCCGGATGCACCGAGGAGGACGTCGAGGACCGCTTTAGGGGTCTCGGTTATTACGCGTTCTTCGAAAAGGGCGCTCTATCGCTGGAGAATCTCAAAGTAAAGGTCGATGAAGCGCTGGCTTATTAGCCTGTCGGCCGCTCTCCTTGTCGCGTCCAGCGCCGGGGCGGAGGATGCTCCCGCATCCGCTCCGGCCCCCAAGCCCGTCGCCCGCGAAACGTTGCCGATTCCCGCGCCGGTTAAAGAATCCAAGGAATATTACGACGGAGTCGTTCTTCTAGTCGACCATGCGGGGGGTTGGCTGGGCGTCGCGGTCTACGATGAGGAGACCGACGCCGAATCCAAACTCTCCTTCCGCGCGGATCCGGAAAACGTCTACGTGACGAACCGGCTGAACCACGACCTCGAGTTCTCCGCGCTTCAGGTTGGCGACCACGTCGACCTTTACACGGAGCCCGGCCGAGACGGCCGCGAGACCGTCACCGAAATCGTCGCGTACGATCGTTACGAAGAAGAGTGAACGGCGGTTGAACCGCCGGGCGTAGGGGAGTAAAATGATCCCATGCCCACTCGTCCCGTCGATTCCACGAGCTGCTGCGGCCCCGCGGTCGGTCCCCGGTTTCCGAAGTCTTTGGCCGCCGCCGCCGCCGCTTTCGCAACCCTCTGGGCCGTCTCCTACACCTGGCCCAGGCTCGCGCCCTTCCGGGAGTTCGCGGGGATGTACCTTCGAGAGATCGCCGGCCCCGTGGCTTTGGGGCTTCTTCTCGGCGGCGCGATGGACCGTTACGTGCCCAAGGAGTATATTTCGAGGCTCCTGACAGGCCAAAAAAAGCGCACGATCCTGTCCGCCGTCCTCCTAGGGACGTTGATGAGCGCCTGTAGTCATGGCATCCTTGCGCTCGCGATCCAGCTCTACAGGAAGGGCGCTTCGGTGCCCGTAGTGATCGCGTTCCTTTTGGCGAGCCCGTGGGCGAATCTCCCGATCACGCTCCTTCTTTTCGGCCTTTTCGGCGCCAAAGCATTCTTCGTTCTAGGAGGCGCGCTCATGGTGGCGACGACGACGGGCGTTCTCTATCAGGGACTCGAGCGCCGCGGATGGGTGGAGGCGAACCCGCAAACGTTCTCCGTCGCGGAGGGTTTTTCCGTAACGGGCGATCTGCGGCGCAGGTTCCAGGAATACCGGCCGACGCCCGGCCGTCTGCGAGCCGACGCGCTCGCGATTCTTAAAGGCTCCACCGCGCTGGGGGCGATGACGCTGCCGTGGATTTTTGTGGGCGTGGCGTTTTCGGGACTCGCAGCGACGTTCGTGCCGGCGGAATTCTTCCGGCGTTACATGGGTCCCACACCGGGGGGGATGGCCGCGACGCTGGGCCTAGCCACCGTCGTCGAAGTGTGCTCGGAGGGCACGGCGCCGTTCGCTTTCGAGCTATACCGTCAGACTCTGGCGTTCGGGAATGCGTTCATTTTTTTGATGGCCGGGGTCGTGACCGATTACACGGAAATTTCACTTTTATGGGGGAACGTCGGACGCCGTGCGGCGCTCTGGCTTCCCGCGATCGCCGTCCCGCAGGTGATGGTTCTGGGAGCGATCGCGAACGCGCTTTTCCGCTGACACCGAATCGACCGATAAAGGAGGCTCGTATGAATGGGAAGCTCAAAGTCGTGGTGGCGATCGTCGTCGTGCTCGTCGTTCTCAACGTCGCCAAGAACATGATCGTTCAGGCCGCCATCTGCGCGGGTGCGTCCAAAGCCGCCAAGGTACCCGTAAAAATCGGGAGCACGCGCTTCTCGTTCCTGGCTTCCTCCATCGATCTCCGCGATCTGCGTGTCGAGAATCCGCGCGGTTTTCCAGAGAAGCTCATGATTCACGCGCCCCAGGTGAAGATCGACGTCGAACCGATGGATCTCTTCAAGGGAATCGCCCACTTCGAGGAGGCGAGCCTGAACCTAAAAGAAGTCATCGTCGTGAAAAATCGGGAGGGCAAACTCAACATCGACGCCGTCAAGCCCACGCCGGAGGAGAAGCAGGCCGACAAGGAGCGGGCCGCTGAAACGAAGAAAACGGCGGGCAAGAAGACGAAGCTTCAAATCGATAAGCTCTCGCTCACCATCGGCCGCGTGGTTTACAAGGACTACTCTTCGGGGGGCAAAGAGCCGAATGTGCAGGTGTTCGACGTAAACATCAAGGACCGCGTCTACACGAACATCGACAACCCCACCGCGATCGTCCGGATCATCATGTTCGAGGCTCTGACCCGCACCACGCTTTCACGCCTGGCGGGTCTCGACGTCGGGATTTTTAAAGACGGCGCTCTCGGAGCCGTATCCGGGGGGCTGGGTGTCGTTTCGGATGGCACACAGGCCGTCGAGAACCAGACCAAGAAAGTTCTCAGTCTCTTCGATTGATCGAACGGCTCAAAAATGCATGAAAACATAAGCCCTTCAAATTGAAGGGCTTATGTTTTATTAAGTTTATATTCATTTATGTATAATTGATAAAAATTGCTTAAGTAAGTTGACAAATAGTAATTATTATATTATACTTCGTTTAGTTCTGAAGAAATGGAATTAACCGGAGAAGCGATCATGATGAACAACGGTAACGGCAACGACAACGGGGCGGACCCCAGGTTGTACGCCAAGCCCGAGCGCACGCAGATCATGACGACCAAGGAGATCGCAAAATACCTTGGCGTCCATGAAATGACGGTGTATCGCTGGCTGAAAAAGGGTGTTCTCCCGGGCTTCAAGATCGGTGGCAGGTGGCGTTCGAAGAAGGACCTGCTCGACGCGTATCTCACGAAGCAAATGGAAGAAAAATAAATAGGTTGACCGGTTTTTCCTGCCCGTTCTATGCTTAAGAGCAGACCGATCACGGTCTCGTCTGGCATTCCTTAAGGCTCTCTCGTCATGTCCGAAGAATGGCTCATCGACGGCTATAACGTGCTGTACGAATGGCGTCATTCCGGCGCGCGTGACGCTTCCCGCGAGACCCTGTTCACGGCCGCCGCTTCCTTCGCATCCGGCGGCGAGCGGACGGTGCTCGTCGTTTTGGACGGCATTGGCCCCGACGACGAGCTCACGCCCTTTGGGACCGCTTCTTTCCGGGCCGTTTATTCCCAAAAGGTGAATGCCGACTCGTATATCGAGCGGTATCTTTTTTCGAAGACGGAAGCCGGCCGCGCGAAGACCGTGGTCGTCACGCGCGATTCAGCCATCCGGACCATCGCCCGCGGGGCCGGAGCACGCGTGTTCGCACCCGCCGAATTCGCGGTGATGATCGCCGAAGGGGGCAAGGAAAGCGACGAGCGGGCGTCCCGCCACCGGGTTCGTTCGCTGGGTTTCAACCGTCCGTTCGACAAATTGAAGGATCCCGAGAAAAAATGAAGACCGAAGGCCAAGTTACCCTGAAACGCGGCGCGTCCGCAGACCGTCCGTTCCACCCCTGGATTTACAAGAGCCAGATCGCCTCCGTCGCGGGTTCGCCGGAACCGGGCTCGATCGTGAAGGTGCGTTTCGACGCGGGTCCGCCCGGCGTCGGTTATTACAACCCCTCTTCCGAAATCGCGGTCCGGATCCTTTCCCGGCGCGAGACACCGATCGACGCGGACTTCGTGCAGCGCCGTCTAGCCGCTGCGGCCGATTACCGGCGCCGCAACGTGCGTGGAACGAACTCCTGGAGGGCCGTTTCGAGCGAAGCCGACGGCCTTCCGGGCCTCATCGTCGACAAGTACGGCGAAGCGCTCGTCGTGCAGTTCCTGACGTTCGGCATGGAGCGCCTCCGGCCGCTTATTCTTGACGCTCTGGACGAGATCATGCCCTCGCGCGGGATCTTCGAGCGAAGCGATTCGTCGTCTCGGCGGATCGAAGGCCTTCCGGAGAAGACCGGCTGGATCCGCCGCGAGTGCGGCGGGGAGATCGAGATTGTCGAAGGGGATATCCGTTACAGCCTTCGTCTCGAAGCGGGGCACAAGACCGGCCATTACCTCGATCAACGGGAAAACCGCGAACTGTTGGCTCAAGGGCAGCCGGGTGAAGCGCTCGATGCGTTCTGTTACGAGGGCGGGTTCGGGCTGCACCTGGCCCGGGCGGGCTGGAAGACGACAGGCATCGACATCGGCGAGGACGCGATCCGCCGCGCAGAAGAAAACCGGAAGCGGAACGGCATTTCCGAGGAAAAACTGAGTTTCAAGATCGCGAACGTCTTCGACGAGCTGAAGGCCCTCGACAAGGCGGATGCCCGTTTCGATCTCGTGATCCTTGACCCGCCGTCTTTCGTAAAAAAGAAGGCCGCCTTGGAGGGCGCGATCACGGGCTACAAGGAACTCCTTCTGCGCTCGATGAAGATCGTAAAAGAGGGCGGGCGCGTGGCGGTATTCTCCTGCTCCTACCACGTCGACGACGCGGTGCTCATGCACACGTCGCTCACGGCGGCGATGGACGTGCGCAAATCCCTGCGGGTCCTGCGTTTCCTCAAGCAGTCGCTCGATCATCCGATCGACCCGTTCGTTCCCGAGACGTATTATTTGAAAGGATTCCTCTTCGAGGTCTCGTCCCTCTGACGGCGCGTGCTATAATCGGACCATGAAACGATTTTTGCTTCTTTTTTCAACGTTCGTCCTGACGGCCGTGTCGCCGGCGGCGGCTTTCTCGCTCTCCAATTTCGAGGCGCCCAAAAGCGTCATCGTCGATCCCGAAGACGGCTCGTATTACGTTTCCAATTCCAACGGCACGATGAACGAAAAAGACGGGAACGGCTACATCTCGAAGATCAGCTCGAGCGGCAGCATCGTGATCCAGAAATTCATGGGCGGGCGCAAGGATGAGCTGTCGCTGAACGCGCCGAAGGGGATGGCGATCGTGGGGCGCACGCTGTACGTGACGGATGTCGATACGGTGAAGGGTTTCGACCGGAAGACGCGCAAGCCCTCCGTGGTCGTAGACCTTTCGAAGTTCCGCGCGCGCTTCCTGAACGACCTCGTGGCCGACGCCCAGGGCGCGCTTTACGTAAGCGATACCATGACCAACCGGATTTTCAAGATCGACACGAAGGACGGCCACAAGGCGAGCGTGTACTTGGAGAGCCAGGAGCTCGGCAGCCCGAGCGGACTCCTCTTCAACCCGAAGTCCAAGAACCTCATGGCCGTCACCTGGGAAACCGGGCGGATTCTCGAGATCGACCCTTCACGGCGGGTGCATGTCTTGAAGCGCGGGCTGCATACGCTGGACGGCATCGATTTCGATTCAGCAGGAAACCTGTACGTCTCGAGCTTTGAAAAGGGGGAGATCTACCTCGTGCCCAACTACGGCCGCGGCGTGCTTTCGGTGTACCAGCAAGGTCTTACCTCGCCGGCGGATATCGCCTACGACCGCAAAAAAAATGAGCTCCTCGTGCCCTCGTTCAAGGGGAACAGGGTCGTCACCATCCGGAAGCCCTGATTCGGCCGAAGCGTCGCCCGGACGTCTTTTTAGCGGTCTCGCTCCCGCTTGTGGTATTCCGGCCTCAGTTCATCCATCACGGAATCCTTCCATAACGGCACGCCCGTGTAATACGCGGCGCGTCCGATCATGTGCGCCGCGATCGGCGCGGTGAGAACGATGAAGCCGATCGTGGCGAGGACAAGCATGGTCACGCCCGTCTGCGAAAAATGCACCGCTACCCCGCATAGGATGAAGCCCACACCCAGCGTCCCGGCTTTCGTCGCCGCATGCATCCGGGTGAACAAGTCCGGCATGTTCATGATTCCTATCGACGCGATCAGCGAAAAGACGGAACCCGTCATAATCAACAGGACGACGACGAGCTCTTTCATGAGGATATCCTTTTCCCGACGTAATAGACGAATCCTATCGTTCCGAGGAAAGCGATCAGGGCCATCACGGCGATCACTGAAAGAAAAACGGATTGTCCGGTTTGGATGGAGCGGAGACCGATGATTCCGACAGAAAGCGTCATCATGAGATCGAGGGCGACGATGCGGTCGCAGAGGCTAGGGCCGCGCAGCAGCCTGATGAAGGCGAGCAGCAGGCCGACGACCATGAAGCAGGTCGTCCACGTGAATGCGGACCCCACCGCGAGGACGGGAATCACTTCATCAGCTCCGCGGTTCGCTTTTCGATGCCGTCGCGTATTTCCGCGCGGAAACGCGCGGGATCGTCGATGAATATCGCGTGCACGAACAGCGTCTTTTTGTCTTCGGAGATGTCCAGCGTAAGGGTCCCGGGCGTCAGCGTGATGGAATTGGCGAGAATGACGATTTCGGCGGCCGTCTTCAACTCGATGGGGATGGCAATGACGCCCGGACGGATCCCGCTTTTCGGCGTAAGGACGTTCCATGCGACCTGCAGCGCCGAGACGACGAGGTCGTAGCCGAGGAAGCTCGCGAATTTGACGACGTGCTTGAGCTTCGAAAAATAAGTGGCCTTCCCCGGGCCCGATGTCGTGACCCACAGCGTGCTGTAACCCAGCGCGAATCCGGCCGCAAGATTGGCGGCCGTCAGGCTGCCCGTCACCGCGACCCACGCCAGAGCCAGGAAAACGTTCCATAGCAGAAATTTCATGACCCGTCCCCGAGAACCGCTTGAACGTAAGCGCCGCGGTCCATGAGCTGCGTTGCCGTGCGCAATGACAGATCGTAAGCCGGCCCGGCTGCGAGCCCGATAGCCACGGTGCACGCGGCGAGCAGCGCCACCGGGGCGATCCATGCGAAGGCGGGTCGCCCGCCATTGGTCGCCCCGGACGACGCAGGCAGCGGTTTCCAGAACGCCTCGTTCCAGATTTTCGTCATTGAAAAGAGCGTCAACAGCCCCACGATGAGGGCCACTGCGGACACCCACCCGGCGCCCGCCTCGATTCCGCTTTTTATCAGGATCAATTTGGCGAAAAATCCCGAAAGCGGTGGCAGGCCGGCGAGCGAGAGGGCGGATACCAAAAAAAGACCGGCGAGGAGCGGGGAGGAGGCGTACAACCCGCCCATTTTTTTCAATTCGAACGTACCTAGAGTCTTTTCGGCGATTCCGGCGACCAGGAAGAGATTGGTTTTCACAAGCATGTGATGAAAGATGTAGAAGACGCAACCGGCCAGCGCCGCCGGAGTGAAGATTCCCAATCCCATGAGCATGTACCCTATCTGGCTGACGATATGGAAGGATAAGACCCGCCTCGCATCGTTCTGACTGACGGCGCCCAACACGCCGACGATCATCGTGAACGCCGCCATCCATAGGATGATGCCGTGCGTGAACGCCGTGTCCCCGACGAAAAGCAGGGTAAACACGCGCACGAGAGCGTATACGCCGACCTTCGTGAGCAGACCCGCGAACACCGCCGAAACGGCCACGGGGGGCGTATGATAAGACGCCGGAAGCCAAAAGAAAAACGGAAATGCCGCCGCTTTGATCGAAAAAGCGACAAGGAACAGCATCGCGACGACCGTAACCGACCCGGATTGTCCGTCGAGCTGGCGGGCGAGCTCCGCGAAATTCACGGTCCCTGTGATCCCGTACAGCACGGCGGTCGCGGCCAGAAAAAAAGCCGACGAGATCAGGTTCAGGGCCAGGTATTTGATCGCGCCTTCGATCTGGGCCCTGCCGCCTCCGAGGGAAAGCAGGACGAACGAAGCCATCAGCATGACCTCGAACCAAACGTAAAGGTTGAACAGGTCGCCCGTCATGAAGGCGCCGTAGACGCCCATGAGCAGCACCTGGAGTAGGGGATAGAAGCCGAGCGAGCGCCTTTCTTCGTCCGTCGAGGCTGTCGAATACACAAAAACGGCCGCCGCGATCACGGTGGAGACCAAAAGCATAATGGCGCTGAAGAGGTCGGCGACGAGCACGATGCCGAACGGCGCGGGCCAATTTCCGATTTCCAGCTTGAGAATGCCCTCCCGCGAGACGTTGAAGAATATTCCGACCGCGACGGCCAGTCCCGCGGCGGAGGAAACCGCGCCCGCCGCGTACTGGACCTTCGGCGAGCGTCGAAACGCGAGGGACACCGCGGCGGCCGCCATGGGCACGACGATGGGGAGCGCGAGTAGCACGTTCACAATTCGGTGTTCCTGAGTTCGTCGACGTCGTCGCTGCCGGTGGCGGCGTGGCAGCGGTAGACGAGGACGAGCGCGAAGGCGAGAACGCCGAAGCTGATGACGATGGCGGTGAGGATCATGGCCTGGGCAAGCGGATCCGGGAACGGTTGGGACGGTGCTGCCGCGCCGGGTGGCACGAGCGGTACGCCGCCTCGCACGGGCCGGCCGGCCGAGAAGATGAGCAGGTTCGTCGCATGGGACAGGAGGATGAGACCCATCAGCAGTTTCACAACGCTACGGCTCAGCAACATGTAGAGTGCTGCCGCGTAGAGGAACCCGACGACTACGCAGAAAAGGATCGCCACGTCAGTCGTCCGCCAGCGCCAAAAACATCGTGAGCGTCGTTCCCACGACCACCAAGTAAACGCCCACGTCGAAAACGATCGGAGTGCCGATCTCGAGCGCTCCGAAGACCGGCAAGTCGAGCTTCGCCCAAATGCCGGTCATGAACGGAAGGCCGGAGAGGACGGAAAAGAGCCCGCTGGAGAGAGCGGTGAGAAGCCCGATGGAGACCAATAGCCGCGGATCGACGATCAGCGCGCGAGTGGCATTCGTACCGCGCGTGAGAGCGTGCAAGACGTACGCCGCGCCGGCGACGAGGCCGCCCGTGAATCCGCCTCCTGGCTCGTGATGTCCGCGGAACAAGAGGAAAAGGGAAAAAAGGATTAAAAGGGGTTTCAGGAACTCGGCGACCGTCCTGAGAATCAGCGAATTCATCGGGATGATCCCCTCGAGGCCGCGGCTTTGACCAGGGAGAACACGCCGACACCCGCCACCGCCAAAACGGTGATCTCGCCCAGCGTGTCGAGTCCTCTGAAATCAACCAGGATGACGTTCACGATGTTGCGTCCGTGGGCCGCCGGAAGGCTGTTCTCGGAAAAGAACGCCGATACGGCCGAAAGCTGCGGCCGCGCGTCCGTGAACGATATCCACGTCAGGACGGACATCAGGAATCCAAAGCCTCCCGCGAGCAGGAGGTCGATCGCGCGTTGCGGCACGGAGGAATAGGCGGGCGCGAAGGGAGGTAACCGGTGCATAACGAGGGCGAGGAGAATGACGGTCAACGTTTCAACCGTGAACTGCGTCATCGCGAGATCGGGCGCTCCGTAAAGGACGAAGAGAAGGGTGATGCTCATACCGACGGATCCCAGCATGGCGACGACGACGAACCGCGAGCGTGCCAACACGGCCGCGAGAGCGGCGGCGCAGATGAAGAACGAAAGGACGATCTCATACGCCCGCGCCGTATCCGGGGCAGGTGAAGGCAGATTCCCGGAGCGGAAAAGCGCGACGGCGAGAAGTGCCGAAACGGAAGCGAACGTCACGCGGAGATACCGCCTCAGATACCCGTTCTGTAAGGTCCGCGTCAGGCGGCCGGCACCGGCGACCGTCGCCTCTAGGACCGTCCGATACAGGCGTTCCGGCCCGGGCCATCCCGGAAGGTCAAGGGGCGCGAGCGCTTTCCGTGCGGCAAACCGCCCGCGATAAAGGACGGCGCCCACGACCAAGCCTCCCAGGCTGAGAAAAAGCGCCGGCGTGAACCCGTGCCATGCCACGAGTTTCCCCGGCGAGCCGCCCGCGGACCGGACGGCGCCGTCGACGAACGGCGCGACCAGATCCGGAAACACGCCGAAAACGAGGCCGCACGCCGCGAGGGCGAGAGGCGGCACGTACATTGGGAATGAGACCTCGTGGCCGTGTGTTTTCGCGCTTTCTACAGCTCCCCCGAAGGGTTTGACGCCGAGCAGCCACGCCATCGCCGCGTAAACGGCTCCCGCACCCGCGGCGATCCCGGCGATCCAGGGTGCGGGCGAGTGCAGACCCGCTTCGAGCACCGCTTCCTTGGCCGGGAACGAAAGAAACAGCGGCAAGGACGCCATCGCCGCACCCGCGAGGACGGCGGCTACAGCCGTGAATGGCATAAAGCGCGCAAGACCCGTTAACGCCTCGGGATTCCTTTCGTGCGTCGCGTGATCCACCGATCCGGCGCACATGAAAAGCGACGCCTTGTAGAAGGCGTGCGCCACGAGAAACGCCACCGCGGCGTGAATTGCGCCTTCGGCACCGGCGCCGATCATCATCGTCATCATTCCCAGCGCGCTGACCGTGAGGTAGGCGAGAGATCGTTTCATGTCCGTTTGCTTGACGGCAAGCACCGCGCCCGTAGCCACCGTAGCGGCACCGATCGCGGTGAGGGAGAAACGCCAGAAAGAGTCACCGGAAAACGAAGGCGAAAGGCGGAGCATGAGATAAATTCCGGCTTTCACCATGGTGGACGAGTGGAGGTACGCGCTTACCGGCGCCGGCGCCGTCATCGCGTTGGGAAGCCAAAAATGGAAAGGAAACTGCGCGGACTTCGTGAAGGCGCCGGCCAGGACGAGCGCAAGCACGCCGGGCGGAACCAGGGAAGCGGCGGAGAAGCCGAGACTATCGAGCTCGCTGAACCTGGACGCGCCCGTGATCATCGAAACGCAGAGAAGACCGGCCAGCATCGCCAGACCGCCGCCTCCCGTAACGAGAAGTGCCTGTAGCGCCGAGGTCCTGCTGGACTCTTTCTCATGGTCGAAGCCGATGAGAAAATACGAGGAGATGCCGGTCAATTCCCAAAACACGAAGAAAAGGATGAAATTATCCGCTAGTACGAGCCCCAGCATGGACGCCATGAAGAAGTACAGGAAGGCGTAAAAACGACCGAGGCGCCGATCGCCGTCGAGGTAGCCGCGGGCGTAAAAGCACACCGCCGTTCCGATGCCCGTAATCAGCAGGGCGAAGAGAAGGCCCAGTCCGTCGAGGCGGAAAGTCATGTCTAAGCCGATACTGGGAGCCCATTCAAAAGACATCCGCCTGCCATCCGACAAGGCGGAAGGCGCGAGAGCCGCGAGGAAAGAAAAAAGAGAAGCTGGTAAAAGGGCTGGAAGAGCGGCCTTCAGGCCGAGTTTCGCCGTGTTTGGGTTCCGGCTCCCTGGATTTACCAAGGCGTCGCGGCCGAAACGACGGCCTGCTGCGCGAAGGTGACGAAGAAATTCGGGAAAAGACCGAGAAGAACGATCGCCACGCAGAGTCCGATAGCCAACACGCGCACGCGCGGCGACGCCCCGACGGGCGCGAGTGTCTTAGGCTTCTCGAGATAGGCGTGCTTCACGAGCGTGAGGTAGTAAAAGAGCGACACGACGCTATTGAGAACCGCCCAAAGGACGAGAAGCCAGCGGCCCTTGTCCATGGCCGCCGAGAAAAGGATCCACTTGCCCGTGAAGCCGGCCAGCGGCGGGATGCCCGCGAGCGAAAGGAGGCTGACGAGAAGGAGGAGCCCCAGGAGCGGCGAGCGCTCGGCGAGGCCGTCGAAATCGGAGAGCTTCGGATTGTCGTTGGCCGACGCGCGCGCGACCGCGAGCACCACCGTGAACGCACCCGCGTTCATGACGGCGTAAGCGAGCGCGTAGAAGAACGCGGAGGAGAACCCTTCACCCGAGACGGCCGCGAGGCCCACGAGAAGATAGCCCGCCTGCGCGACGCTCGAATAGGCGAGCAGGCGTTTGACGTCCCGCTGGACGAGCGCGGCGGCGTTGCCGAGCGTCATCGACGCCACGGCGAGCGCGCCGAAGGCCGCGGTCAGACCCGGTGTGAGGCCGGTCAGCATGAGAAGGCGGATCATGACGGCTACCGCGGCGGCTTTCGAGGCAGTCGCCAGGAACGCGGTCACGGGGGTCGAGGCGGCCTCGTAGGCGTCCGGCGCCCACGCGTGAACGGGGAAAGCCGAGAGCTTGAAGAGGACCGCGAAGAGCGTGAGCGCGAGTCCCGCCGCGAATGCCGGCTCGGCGAGGAGCGCGGGAGCGTTTTGCGCCATGCCGGCTAAGAGGAACGTTCCCGAGACGCCGGCCATGAGGCTCAAGCCCCAGAGCATGATGCCGCTTACCGCCGCGCCGATGATCACGTATTTGACGCTCGCCTCCGTGGTGCGGCGCTCGTCCCGGAGCGCCGTCAGGAGATAGAGCGAGTAGCTCGAGAGCTCGAGCGAGACGTAGAGCGTCAGGAGATCCGCCGCGCTCGTCATCATCATCATTCCGAGCGTACCGGTGAGGAGGAAGAAGTAGTATTCCGGCAGGCGATTGGCCTGGATCGAGAACTGATCGCGCGAAGCGAGCACCGTGAAGAGGAGCGACGCCGCGAGAATCACCTTGAAGCCCTGTGAGAGGAGATCCACGCGGTACGAAGCGTAGAAGAGCGTCGCGGGCCCGAAAAAAACGGAGACGACCGCTCCGGCGACCAGAAGGCACGCCGCCACGGCCATGAAGAGGCGAGGTTCGGTCTCCGATTGGCGGCTCAGCATCCGGCAAAGAAGCGCCGTGATCGTGATCGCGAGCAGGATCTCGGGAAGGAGGAGAGTCAGCATGTCAGGCTCCCACGAGGGCCTTGGTCGAGGCCGAGACGAAACCGATGAAAACTTGAGGGAACACGCCGAAGAAAACTAGGACGCCCACGAGGATCGCGCGCGGGATGAACTGGAAGAACCCGATGTCGTGCAGGTGTTCCGTGTGGGGCGAAGGGGGGCCGTAGAACGCCTTCTGGATCGCGGTGAGGACGTAATAGGCGGTGATGAGGAGCGCGACGATGGAGATCACGCCGACCGCCGGGAACCGGCTCACGGCCGCGATCGTGACGAGAAGCTCGGCGACGAAGCTACCCATGCCCGGGAGTCCGAGCCCGCAGAGGCCCGCGATGATGAAGAACGCCGAGATTCTCGGTGCTTTCTTCGAAAGCCCCCCGAGCTCGTCCAGCATGCGGGTGTGGCAGCCGTCGTAGATCCACCCGACACACGCGAAGAAAAGAGCGGTCATGAGACCGTGCGAGAACATCTGGAAGAGCGCGCCGTTGAAGCCGACATCCGTCATCGTCGCGATGCCCAAAAGCACGATGCCCATGTGGCTGACGCTCGAGAAGCCGATGATGAACTTAAGGTCCTTCTGCTGCGTGGCGACGAACGCACCGTAAACGATGTTGCAGAGCGCCAGACCCGCGATGAGCGGCGCCCAGAACCGAGCGCCGTCGGGAAGCAGATAGACGCCCACCCGCAGGATGCCGAACGCGCCGAGTTTCATGAGAACGCCCGCGTGAAGCATACTCGCGGCGGTCGGGGCGGCGACATGGCCCTCGGGCGACCACACGTGGAACGGGAAGCAGGCGGCCAGCACGCCGAAGCCGATGAAAAGCGCGAGGAAGAGCCAATTTTGAACGTCGGGCGCGAACGCGACATTCTCTTTCAGCGCGACTAGATCGAAAGTATGTGCCCCCGGCAGGGAATACATGTACAGGAAGCCCGCGAAAATGAACGCGCTTCCGAAGAGGAGGTAAAGGGTCAGTTTCATGGCCGCGTATTCCTTGTTCGTCGAGCCCCAGATCACGATGAGGAGATACATCGGGATCACGGCGATCTCGTAGAACAGGAAGAAGAAGAAGAGGTTCGTCGTCATGAACACGCCGAATACGCCCGCAACCAGGAAAAGCATGTTCGCGAAGAAGTCCTTCACGCGGAATTTAAGGCCCCACGACACGAGGATGCCGCAGAAGATGACGATGGAGGTGAGGAGAATCATCGTCACGTTGAGGCCGTCTACCGCCATCGAGTAATGCACGCCGTAGCTTGGCATCCAATCGACGAACTCGACCATCTGAAAGCCGGGGTTGGACGCGTCGAAAGCCATGCAGAGGAAGATCGAGAGAATGAGCGAAACCGCGGCGGTCGCCAGAGAAATCGCTTTCACGAGTCCTTCCATGCGAGCTGGCGTCAGGAGAACGGCCAGGAGACCCAGGACCGGGCAAAGGAGAATGGAGGTCAGGATCGGGAAGCTCAAGGCGTTCCTTTCAATACGAAAAGGAGAATGACGATGCCGACGCCCACGGCCAGCGAGAGATAATCTTGGAGAAGGCCGCTCTGGAGGCGGGAGAGGAGCTTTCCGAGACCGAGCACGGCGCCGGAGGTCCGATCGACGAAAAGGCGGTTGAACACCCGTTTATCGATCCAGTTGAGCGCCGCCGCGAAGGACAGGCCGACGCTCTTAACGAGGAATTCGTACGCGTCGTCGACGTAGAACTTATGCTGGAGCGCGCGCTTCCAGGACCCGCCTTCTTCCTCGAGGCGCGTTTCGGCTGCCGCGGGATCGCGGAACTTAAAGAAAGCCAGGACGACCGCGATCGAAGCGAGAACGAGCGTCGTGCCGGCGATCGTCGGATCCAGGTGCGCATCGTGACCGCCGAGCCAGTGGAGCAGTGCCGATCCGCCCCACGACGTTCCCAGCGCTCCGATCAGAAGCGAGAGCAAAGCGAGCGAAACCAGCGGCACCGCGCGGCAGGCGCTCAGGAAAGGTGACGGCGCGTGCGCGTGCGCGGCGTGCGGCGCATGGCCCGGCTTCGTGAAAAGGAGAACGAAAAGAAGGCGGAACGAATAGAACGCGGTCAGGAAGCTCACCGCGACGCCGATCCAATAAAAGAAGCCAGAACGCTCGCTCAGCGCTTCGAGGAGCAGGTCCTTCGAGAAGAAGCCCGAGAGCGGCGGAATACCCGAAAGCGAGAGGAGGCCGAGCGTGAGCGCCGCCATAGCGAGCTTGTCTTTTTTTCCGCCGGCACGCGCGATTTCCCAGATGTCGTTCGAATGGAAACGGTGGATGAACGCGCCGGCCGTGAGGAAAAGGAGTGATTTGAAAAACGCGTGCGTCGACAGGTGGAACATCCCAGCGACCGGAGAGCCCGCGCCCATCGCCATCACCATGAGGCCGAGCTGGCTGACGGTCGAGTAGGCGAGGATGCGCTTGATATCCCGCTGGACGGTCGCCAGGAGCGCGCCCGTTATCGCGGTCAGCGCGCCGGCCACGAGCGCCGCGGTGAGGGCCGCTTCGGAAGCCGCGAAAAGACCAAAGGCGCGTGCCATGAGGAACACGCCCGCCGCAACCATGGTGGCCGAATGGATTAGGGCGGAAACCGGGGTGGGGCCTTCCATCGCGTCTGGCAGCCAGACGTGGAAGGGAAATTGAGCGGACTTGCCCATGACGCCCATGAAGACGAGGAGCCCCACGGCGGCCGCCCAGCCGGAGCCCATCGCCTCGCGCAGCGCGTCGGGGCGGAACGCCGTGAAATCGAGCGTGCCGACGAAGAAAAAGAGAAAAACGATGCCGAGGTAGAAACCGAGATCCGCCAGACGGTTCAGAACGAACGCTTTGCGCGCGGCCGTCGCCGCCGCCGGCTTCTCGTACCAGAATCCGATCAGAAGGTAAGAAGCCAGTCCTACGAGTTCCCAGAAGAGGAACGTCTGCAGAAGGTTGCAGGCGAGGACCAAGCCCGTCATCGCGAAAGAGAAGAACGACAGGAAAGCGAAGTAGCGCGGCCTGGACGGGTCTTCCGCCATGTAGTAGTAGGAGAACATCTGCACGAAGAACGCGATCGTGGTGACGATCGCGATCATGAGAAGGTTGAGCGGATCGACCAAGAAGCCGGCGGAAAGGACGTATTCGGGCATCACGACGCCCGGCCAAAGCGCCATCTCGGTAACCCGCAGCCAGAGCGTCTTGTATTCGTAGACGAACCCGCCGTGTTCGCCCGCGTGTGAGAAAAGGAGCGTGATCGACGCCGCGGCGGCCGCGAACGCGAAGACCATGCCCACGACGGGCGCGGCGCGGCGCGCGCCCTTGGGCAGAACGAAAAGGAGAAGGAAAGCCGCCAGCGGCGCAAGCTGGATCGTCCAGAGGAGGAAGAGGTCGCTTGTCATCCTTTCATCTCTCCCGCGTCCTCGACGTTGATCGAGTCGCGTTTACGGTGGAAAAGAAGAATCAGGGACAAGCCGATCGTGACCTCGGCGGCGGCCAGCGCGATCACGAAGACCGCGAAGGTCTGGCCGGCGGCCTTGTTGATGAGCGAAAACTTGTTGAACGCCACGAAGTTGAGGCTCGCAGAGTTCAGGATCAGCTCAAGCGAGATTAGCATCGCCACGAGGTTCCGCCGCGAGAGAAGGCCGTATACTCCCAAGCAGAAAAGGGCGGTCGAAATGAACAGATAGGCGCCGAGACTCTCGCTCATCCGCGTCCTTTCGAGCCCGTGAGGACCAGCGCACCGATGATGGCGACTAGGAGCACGAGCGAAACAACCTCGAACGGGATCATGTTGGCTCCGAGCAGCATGCGGCCGATTCCCTGAAGCGAGTAGTCGCCCTCGAGCGGAGCCGTGGACCACTGCGAACGCCCGATGACGCGCGAGAGTCCGAGGAAAAGAAGACCCGCCACGAGCGCCGCGCGCGCGACCTTCCCGCGGTTTAAGGGCTCCTTTACGGGCATCATAGGCTGGGAGAGCATGATCGCGAAGAGGATCGCGATGGAGATCGCGCCGATGTAGATGATGACCTCCATCACCGCGAGGAACTCGCTGTTCAGGAAAACGAAAAGTCCCGCCACACCCGCCAGGCAGAGGATCAGGGAGAGCGCGTTGTAGAAGACGTTCCGCAAGGTCACCGCGAGAACGGCTCCGCCCAGCGTGATTCCCGCGAAGAAGAGGAAAAAGGCGTCGGGTAGGCTCAAGATTTCGGTTCCTCGGGGCTGAGCGGCTTGTCCGCGGCATTGTTCTCGGGCTTCGTCGGCGAAGGCTTTGCCGCCGCGGCCGCGGGATCGACCACCGGTATCTTCGTGAGCGGCGTGCCGGCGTCGCGGTAAGGCTTCAAGAGATCCATGTGCATGTCACGCTGGTTCGAGGCGACCATGTCGTAATTGGGGGAGTCGTGCTTCAGCGCGTCGGTGGGGCAGACGTCAATGCACAGGCTACACAGGCTGCAGAGCATGTAATTTACTTTGAAGTCCGTGAGAACGCGCTTTCCGTCCAGAGCGCTTTTTTGTGCGACGAGCGACATGCAGCGCGACGGGCAGGTCTTGATACAGGCATTGCAGGCGATGCACTTGTGGTCCCCTGTCTTCTCGTCGGTCGTGAAAGCGATGGGACCCTTGAAGTGCTTGAGAGGCATGCGCTCCTTGGGGTAGATCAGCGTGACCGGGGGTTTGACCGAATAGCGCGCGGTGACGGCCATACCCGCGAGGAGCGCCCAGAAACCCGAGAAGACGTCTTTGAAATAGCGACCGACGACGCTCATGCGAGGCTCCTTTGCAGCTGGATAAAAAGCGCCGTCAAAAGGATGTTGAGGAGAGCGAACGGAATCAGCACCTTCCAGGCCAGCGCCATGAGCTGATCCGAGCGCAGGCGGGGAAACGTCCACCGGATCCACATCACCACGAAAACGATCAAATAGGTCTTAAGGAGGAACCAGACGGGCGGAGGAAGGAGCGGGCCGCTCCAGCCGCCGAGAAAAAGCGTCACGGCCACGGCGGATGAGATGAAGACGGCCGTGTACTCGCCGAGGAAAAAAAGCGCGAACCGCATGCCCGAGTACTCGGTGTGGAAACCGGCGACGAGCTCGGATTCGGCCTCGGGAATGTCGAATGGCGCACGGTTGGCCTCGGCGAGTGCCGAGACGATGAAGACGACGAACGCGATCACCTGGCCATTAAAAAGGAACCAGCCGTGCTCCTGGGCCCGGACGATTCCGGACATCTGGAGGGTCCCCGCGCAGAGGACGACGCCCATCGTGGAAAGAAGGAGGGGAATTTCGTAAGAGATGTTCTGCGCGATGGCGCGCATGGAGCCCAGGAGCGCGTATTTGGAGTTCGAGGCCCAGCCGGCGAGGAAGACGCCGATGAAAGTGACGTTCGTGAGCGAGAAGATGAGGAGGAAGCCGATGTTGAGATCGCGCATCGGCATTTCCGGCGAGAACGGAAGCACGAGAAACGCCGCGATCGACGGGGCGAAGACGAGCACCGGAGCGAGCATGTAGAGGCTCTTGGCCGAGGATTTGGGAAGCGTCAATTCCTTCGAGATGAGCTTGATCGCGTCGGCCACGGTCTGCAGCGTCCCCTGGAAGCCGACGTGAAGCGGGCCCTGGCGTAGCTGGATGCGCGCCGAGATTTTGCGCTCGGCCCAGACGAGGAAAAGCGCGTTCACGGACACGAAAAGGATCACGAGCGTTCCCCAGAGGACGATTTTCAGAAGCTCGTCGAGGACGGGGTTTCCGGTCACCGGTCGATCTCCGGGAGAACGATGTCGATGGAGCCCAGGATCGCGATCACGTCGGAGAGGAGGCAGCCGGGGATCATCTCGCTGAACGCGCTCAAATTGCAGAACGAGGGCGTACGCAGTTTCATGCGGTAGGGATTGAGCGTGCCGTCGCTGACGAGATAGATGCCGAATGCGCCGCGCGCCGATTCGACCGCGGAATAATATTCGCCCTTCGGCACGTTCTTCGGCAACTTGCCGAGCGTGACGTCTCCGGCCGGGATTTTTTCCACCAGCTGGGAGACGATCTTCAGGCTCTCCTCCATCTCGCGCATACGGATTGTGTAACGCGACCAGACGTCGCCGTCCGTCATGGTAGGAACGTCAAAATCGAGCGTGGGATAAATAGAATAGGGCTCGTCGCGGCGAAGATCCTGGCGGACGCCCGAGGCGCGCAAGCAGGGACCGCTCACGCCGTAATTCAGGGCCTGGTCCTTCGTGAGGACGCCGAGGCCCCGCGTGCGCGAGATGAAGATTGGATTCTTCGTGACGAGCTTGTGGTAATCCTTGAGTCGTTTCTTGAATTCGGGGACGAACGCCTTCACGGCGGGGAGCATCTCCTCAGGGATGTCGTGATCGAGCCCGCCGAAACGGAAGTAGTCGTAGGTGAGGCGCTCGCCGGTGGCCATCTCGAGGATGTCGATGATCTTTTCGCGGTCGTCGAAGCAGTAGAAGAACGGCGTGAACGCCCCGAGATCGAGGAGGAACGTGCCCATCCAGAGGAGATGGGAGGAGATGCGGTTTAGCTCCGTCGCCAGGACGCGGATCGCTTGGGCGCGGGGCGTCGCTTCAATGCCCATCGCCTTTTCGATCAGGTGGGCGTAGCCGAAATTGAACGCCATCGCGCCGACGTAATCGAGGCGGCCGAACTGCGGCCAGCAGGCGAGGTAATTCTGGATCTCGAACATCTTTTCCTGGTTGCGGTGCGAGTAGCCGAGTACCGGCTCGCCGTCTAGCACGCGCTCGCCGTCTAAATGGAGAAGGACGCGAAGGACGCCGTGCGTGCTCGGATGCTGAGGGCCGAGATTCAGGTAGTAATCCTTCTGGCTCTTCGTGAGCTGGCTCGGGTAGCGCACCTCGAAGCCCTCGGTGTCTTCTTGGATGAGCCGCAGGGAGTCCTCGACGTCGGAGCCCTTGGGTTCGCCCTTGAAGCTCTTGCGTAGCGGGTGGATCTTCGAAGTTTCGGGAAGAAGGAGGCGCTTCAGGTTCGGGTGGCCTTCGAAGACGAGACCGAACATGTCGTACGCCTCGCGCTCGTGCCAGTTGGCGGCGCGGAAGACGTCCGAGATCGAGGGAGCGGACGCCGCTTCGCCTTCCGCCTTCAGGGCGAGCGTCTTTACGCAGGCTCGGCGGGCAACGCCCCATTTGTTGAAATGGTAGACGATCTCGAAGCATTCGGCGAAGTCGACGATGGAAATCGACTCGAGAAACCACCCCTGCGTGCGGAATTCGCGTGCGACTTCCCGGATATGCTCGCGGCCGACGAGAGCTTCGAAGAGAACGCCCGACTTCGGATCTTTTTCCGCGAACTCGTCGGGCTTCACCGACGAGACGAGCCAGGCTTTCATGTCTTTTTCAGCGACGGGGGACACGTTTTAGGCTTTCGGCTCCGCCGACGCAGGAGCCGCGGGAGCGGCCGGAGCGGCGGGTTTGCGGAAATCGGCGCGGGAGACCGCGTTTTTGTATTCGGCGGGGCGCGCGTCCTGAGAGTCGTTGACGGCCGCCGGCGACATCACGCCTTGCACGTTGCCCGCTTTGATTTGCTTTTGAAGCTCGAGGATGCCGGCGATCAGCGCTTCGGGGCGCGGCGGGCAGCCGGGAATGTAGACGTTCACGGGAATGATCTTGTCGATGCCCTCGAGAATGCCGTACTGGCCCGGGAATTTGAACGGGCCACCCGCGGTGGCGCAGCCGCCCATCGCGATCACGTATTTCGGAGACGGCATCTGGTCGTAGAGCGTTTTGATGCAGGGAACCATCTTGCGCGAGATCGTACCCGAGACGATCATCACGTCCGCTTGGCGCGGCGAAGGACGGAACACGCCGAAGCCGAAGCGGTCGAGATCGTAACGCGCGGCGCCGCCGGCCATCATCTCGATGGCGCAGCAGGCGAGGCCGAACGTGAGCGGCCAAAGCGAATTGGCGCGGGCCATGTTCAGCACGTCCTCGACGTGGAAAAGGTTCACGATTCCTGGCGCAGGCGACTGGGTCTGCAGGTAAGCGGGGTTTTTATACAGCTGGGGTTCTTTAATCGGATCGGCCATGCATCACTTCCAGGAGAAGAGTCCTTTTTTCCAAGCGTAGAGGATCGCGAACGACAGGATGAAGAGGAAAACGGCGACCTCGACGAACGCGCCCCAGCCCGGAACCTCGCGGTACACCGCAAGAACCGGGAAAAGGAATGCGGCTTCGACGTCGAAGGCGATGAAGATCAATGCGAAGAGGTAGTAATTGACGTCGAACTGTACCCACGCGCCGCCGATCGGGACTTCGCCGCTTTCGTACGGGTCGTTCGCGCGGGAACCGCGGCTTCGCGGACTGATCAGGAGGGGCAGGAGGGTGTTGACGACCACGAACCCGACGCCGATGACGAGAAATCCGAAGACGTAAGAATAATCGTTTAATAAAGTCATGAAAAAAAGTGCTCCGAACGGTTTATGGGAGCCATTGTACAGAAAACGAAAAACCAAGTCAAAGGAATCGGAAAAAGCACTGGAGGCCCCTGTATATAGAGGAAACGGCCTGTTTTAAGCGTTTCCAGTCAAAAGTGAGTCAGCGTAGAATAAGATTTTTATAAGTCTTTTTATAATATAGTTTTATGGATCGTCTCTATTTTGAATTTGAGCCGGACGGCGGGTATACTTGCCCTAACCCAATGCCCAACGCACTCGCATTGCTCGCTTTATATAAATTTTGGTTACGCGGGGACCGGCGCCGTCTCGGACTGCGCACGGTCGCTTGCGTTCTCGTCGCTTCTTTTCTGGCGGCGGAAGTCGCGCAGGCCGCCCCGCTGTCTTCTCCCGCCCCTTCGGCGGTTTCGCTCGCTTCGGACCCTTCGCGTTTCGAGCCGCCCCTTCCATTCGCTTCCTTGCGGGAAGTTCATCGCGGCACAGGCCCCTTCGTCATCCATATTCAGGACGCCCATTCAAATCTGAGCGGCCAGGAGAATCTAGCCTGGGCACTCGACGCGATCATGGAGAAATACGACGTGCGGCTCGTGCTCGTCGAAGGCGGCTCGCGCGACGCGACGCTCACCCCGATCAAGTCGATCGCGTCGCCGGAAACCTGGAAGCGCGTGGCCAAGAGTTTCCTCGTCGAGGGAAAAATCTCCGGCGAGGAATACCTCAATCTCATCTCGGATAAGCCGATGAAGATCGTCGGCGTCGAGGACAAAGCTCTCTATTTCAAGAGCGTCTCGAGCTACGCGGACCTCGCGGCGGTCCGCACGGACGCGCTCGAATACCTATCGCGCGTGCGCACGGCCATTGAGAAAATGAAGCGCCGTCTCTATCCGCGGGAACTTCTGGCGTTCGAGGCTCGCGCGGCCGCGGCCGGAGGGGAAGCCGATTTTAGGGCGGCGTTGGAACTTCTGGCGTACGCCGGTATCGATGCCTCTGGGTATCCGTCGCTCGCTCGCCTAGGCGCGCTCGAAGCGACGGAAAAGGAGATCGACTTCGAGCGTGCCAATCTCGAGCAGGGGGCTCTCGCGGAAGAAATCGCGCGCCGCGGCGGGGGTTCGGAACTCCGGGCTTCGCTCGAACGGATGGGGAACGCCAAGGGCGCCGCGCTCTCGCGTTATCCTCACTTCCGAAACACTTTTGTTATCGCGCGAGAGAAGGGAATCCGTCTCGAGGATTATCCGGCGCTCTCGAAATACGTGGATTATCTCCGCGCATTCTCTGAAATCGATCTCGACGCGGTGCTGAAGGACGCGGCGGCGGCGCGCGAGGCCTGCTACGCGAAACTTCTCGCCGGCGACGCGCCGCGGAAACTCCGCGCGATCGACCGCTACGTCGCGCTTCTCGACACGGCGTTTCGCATCCGCATGAGCGCGGAGGAGTTCGAAGCGTTCCGCGCGAACGAGACCGATTTCGCGACCGCGTCCTACCTTGCTTTTGTGAACCGTCTTCTCGCGGAAGCGGGCGCGTTCGAGGATCTCGTGCCGTACCGCGACGCGCTCGAGAAGGCGAAGACGCCGCTCGAAGCCTTTTACGATTCGGTGCGGGAACGCGATTTTGCGTTCGTTCGGAATACGTCGAAGGCGCTCGCCGCGGAGAAGGAAAGCGTCGCGATTCTGATCACCGGCGGCTACCACACGCCGCACCTCAAAAAACTTCTCCGCGAAGACGGTTTTTCGTACGCGGTCCTCACTCCGGCGGTTTCCACGGAAACGAACCAGGCGAAATACGAGGAGCTGCTTCTGGCGCCGCTCCGGAAAAAGCCCGCCGCCGCCGGCTCGATGCTTCCGCGCGGCACTTTCGAGACGGCCCGCAAGCTTCCCGCCGCCGAATTCGACTGGATTTACCAGCTGATCGACCAGGCCAAGCAAGTCGAGACGACGCGCTTCCCGGGACGAGCGACAGCGATCGAATCCAAAGCGGCCCTCGCCGCTCTCGGCTACGCGACGAAAACGCGCGACGCGGACTCCGCCGAGATTCCCGTGGTATCCGCCGCGCGGATGGCGGACTTCCTGGTGGGGAGCGTCATTGGGAGCGGCGGCTTCGCGAGCGCGTACTGGGCCGGGGATTCCGTTGCTCTCCTGCCGAAAGGATGGTACGCCGTGGATTCGGTCGGACGCGTCACTCTGGACGAGGCCGACGTCGCGACGCTCGAAACCCGGCCACTTCGAGAAATTTTTCCACCCCTCCATATCCTGCGCGGAATCGTCGCGCAAGCTGCGATCTTAAACGCGGTGAATCCCGGAGGTGCGCGCCGCGATCTGCCCCGAGCGGCCGGTGCGCAGGAAGATTTCAGCGAAATTTCGGCGAAGCTCGTTTCGGTTTACGATCTTCTGTCTTCCAAGAGCGGCGAGCCGGAGATACGAGCCGCCCTGCGGGATCTCGCGGCAGCCCTGCGGGCGCGCACAACCCCGGTCGCGCTTCTTTTGGAGCCTTTCGGTACCCGGGAGGAGATCGAATCGCTTGCCCGGCAGGCCATCGATGCGGAGGAGGCGTCGCGTCTCATCGCGCAGTGGCCTGCGGAATCGCGCGTTCATCTTTTTAAGACGCTCGCGCGCACGCTCCGCCACGTGCATTCCCGGGGCGTGGCCCACCGCGACGTGAAGCCCTCCAATTTCTGGTTTCCTCCCTCGTATTTCGGACCGCGCGCGCCGACGCCGGCCGAGATCGACGCGCGGCCTCCGGTTTTGCACGATTTCGGCGTGTCCCTGCTCGAAGGGGACGGGCTGAGCCGCGCGAAGCTCGGGGTGGAATCGGTTTACGGGATCAGCGGTACGCCGGGCTACATGCCCACGAGCGCCGTTCTCTCCTTCGCCGAAGAGGTGCCGCTTAACCCTTACGACGCGGATCTCTTCGCGCTCGGCGTCTCGATCGCCCAGATGAGCCTCGTGGAGCTCGGGCCCACTCTCGAGCGGGCGCTCGCGGCGGCCGCCGGTTCTCCCGATGCGATGCGTGCGTGGGACCAACCGCTCGCGACGCGCCGCGAAACGTTCAAATCTCTTTTTTACGCGCCGAACCAGCGTATCGTGGACCGTGCGACCGCGCGGCTTTCTTTTTTCGCGGGCGAGCGGGAACTCGGCAAGCTCGTGGCGCGCCTCGTGCGCGTCGATCTGAAAGAACTCGACGGAAAGCGCTCCGAACTTTTCGACGCTCTGGAAGCGCTGGAGGTGAGCGGGGAGCGAGGTGCGAGGATGGCCGCCGGCGCGGAACCGTTCGGCACGTTTCAGGTTCCCGCGGAAGTGACGGCCGCGACGGACTCCGCTCTTTTCGGCAAGCGTAGCTTCAAGATCACGACGTCGGCGGGCCGCCAGATTTTTCTAAGCGACCACCATCACAAAGCGCTGCCGTTTTGGTTGGAAGCCAGGCGGACGGGACTCATCGGGAACAACTCGACGCTTCTGCACGTGGACCGGCATCCGGACGACCTGGTCTCCAAACGAGCTTTCGCGAAGCCGGTCGATCTCGACTTTCTCCCGCCGGTCGACGTCGAAGATCCGGCCCAACTCGCCGAAGCGATCCGGGGTTATGAAATCGACGACTTCATCGCGCCGTTGGTCGCCGCCGGCCTGATCGACGCCGAGGCGTGGTTCCATTTGGCGGAGATCGACGACCAGGTCCTTCCGCAGCGGCTGATTTGGGATGCGGATGCCCGGCCCGACGACAGCCCTTTTCATTTCCATTACGGTCTCGAGAAAAAACCGCTCGAGGACGTTCTCTCCGCCCCCTCCATCGACATCGTCGACGTGGATCTCGACTTCTTCATGGGGTTGTACGAGAGGATCCGTAAGAGCCATCGGGACGCCGGCATCGACGAGCCGAGAGCCGACCGATGGGCCCGCGACGCGGCCGTCCAACGTGCGATGCGGCAGCTCGTTCCGATCGTCGCGCGGGGGAAAATCGTTTCGATCGTCACGAGCCCGGAATTCATCGATCAAACCTTCGCGATGGAACTCATGAAATCGCTTTTGGCGGGACTCAACGCCTACGATTCGAGCGCGCCGACGGAAACCTTCGCGCCAACGGAATTGGAATACACGGACATCCTTCTTTCGGAGAAGGGGAGAGCCGGGCGCAGGCTGGACAGCGCTCCCGAAGGGGTGATGGACTCCCTTCCGTCGGTCGAATGGGCCGAGGCGGAAAAAATCGCGGCCGGGATCGTGGCGCCGGCTTATCCCTCCGAATTCGAACCGCTCGTCGGACTCATCGAAAAAACCAATCCTCGCTGGCTCGTTTACTGGAAATTAGCGAGCGCGTACCGCCTGGACCGTTCCGCCCAAGCGCTCAAGACGCTGCTCGGCCTTTACAAGAACGACGCGGCGCTGCCTCCGTTCGAGAAGTTCTCTCTCTATCGCTTCATTTCGACCGACCGTTCGATCCCCGCGGCTCTTCAAGCGACCGGCGCGCGGATGGCGCTCGGTCAGTCGGCGGAGGGATGGAAGCCTTTCCTCCTGGAAGCACTGCCCGGGCGAGAGCTCGCGCTGCTCACGACCCGGACCGGGCGCCAGCTGCGCGTCGACGTCTGGGATAACGTCTCGAAACACGCGGACGGCCTGCAACCGGTGATGTCCGTGTACGCCTCGGACGGGATGACGGACGCGGCGGGCGACTCGGTTTACGGCTTGCGCGGTTTCCTCATCCGGTTCGCTCTGGAAGACGGAACCCAGCTGCGCGGAGCCGGCCTTTTTCGAGCGCTTTTAAACCGCTACTTCGAGGAATACCCCGAAGTGACGCGGACCCACCCCGACATGCGGAACCTGATCGCGATGGACCTTCTTTTGCGCGATTACGGATTCATCGCGCCGCCGGACGCCGCGCCCAACGCGTACCTTTCCGACAGCCTCTTCCACATGAACGCCGCGACGCGGACGCTTTTCGAAAAAACGCTTTCCGGACAAGAGCAGGCCATGTTCAATAACGCCAATCTGAGGACGGTCTCGGACGCCGAGCTGGCCGAAATCGCCGGCCGCGCGGAAGCCCGGCCGCTGTACGTGGGTCACGCCCTCGAGCGCAAGGCCGTCGCCTCCGCCAGCGGCGCCCGCATGGTGTATGGAGGGCAGGCCCCGGCCGAGCGTCTGCGGGGAATATTCTCTACCCCACAACCCATCAAATGGAGCGGAAAAGGCGGCGTCGTGGGCGCGACGATCGAGTACGACCGCGCGTTCGACGTTTACGTCGTGACGCCGGACGCCGCGACGCGGAAGGCCTACACCGGACTCGCGGCCCTCGACGCACGATCCTCGCAGGAAGACATCGGCCCGAGAGGGTCGTTCGGGCAGATCCAGGTGAAATTCGAAACGATCGACGGCCGGTCCTCCGCGATCTTCGACGAAATGCACCCCTCTCTAGGGTACCGTCTCTTGCGTCCGACGTCCGTCCGCAATGTCTTCCGGCCCTGGATCGAAAACGCGATCGCTGAGATGGTCCGGGAACTCCGGGCCGCGGGAATCGAATCGTTTTACGCGTCGAACTCCGGGCGCATCGCGAAGCGTTACCCGAAGATCCCCCGCGTGAACCTGTGGGAAAACTACGAGTTCGCGTTCCGTAAGAAGGGCTGGGAGCCCGTCACCGTCCTCTTAAACGGGGAGAGCGCGGAGCTCTGGCGTCTGCCGGCGTCGGGTGTGCGGATGGCGTTCGAGGCTTCGAGTGACGACATTGAGGATCGCTGGGTGGATGTGTGGGAGAAGAACTTGCGCCAAAACCGCCAAGGATCGTTCGACACCTACCCGCCGGCCGTCGAACTTTTCATCGAAAACGGCCTGCGCGCGTACTGGGGCACCGGTGAAGGACGAAAGCTCGGCGACATCGGCGCGGGCGCCGATCTTTTCTTGTCCCGCGTGATGACCAGCCGTTTCCCCGGCGCGAGCATCACAGCCGTCGACATCTTCGAAATGGACAGGGAAGGCGAGCCGCCTTCGCGCATCGACTTCCGGCGCGGATCCGCCGAAAGCACAGGCTTCGTGGACGGGGAGCTCGACGCAGCCCTCTACAGTTTCAGTTACGATTATGCCGATCGCGACGCCGCCGCCGCCGAACTCCTGCGGGCTCTCAAGCCGGGCGGCCGGGCCGTTCTCGCACTGCACCACCCGGATTCCGATTACACGGCGGAAGCGACTCTAGCGGCCGGCGCTCTCCAGGCCGCCGAGGATTTCTGCGACCTTCTGAAGGCGCACGTCGAGCGCGGCGATTTCGCCGCGGCGAACGCGAAGCTTCTGGAAAGACGCCGCGGCCCGCTTCCGGCGGATCCGGCGCGCGCGCTCGGGCGCATTGAGACGGAACGCAAAAAATCCCGGCTTGACGCGGCGATCTTCTCGGCGATGCTCGAAAACGTCTTCGCTTCGGCCGACGAAGCTTCCGGCTATTTTGCCTCCCGCGGTTTCCGCGTGGTTTCGGCGGAGGTCCTTCCGAACGGCGACAAGCCGGCGGCTTACGGGATCGTCCTCGAGAAACTGGAGACCGCGCAGGCTGGTCCTGCGGGCTCCTCCAACTTCACGACGTTCGCGGGCCGTCTGCGGCGCGTCGATGACTTCCTGGCTTCGGAGATCGTGCCGGCTCTCGCCGCCCGCGCCCGCGCCGAACGCCGTAAACTCCAAATCTACGACATCGGCGTCGGTTATCCGCCCGTCACTACACTCGAGATGGCGAAGAAGATTTCGGAAATCGTGCCGCGCGGCGCCTTCACGGTAAAAGGCGTCGATATCGTGCGGCCTGCCGTTGTCGTGAGCGCCAAAAGAAGCGGTCTCTTGGCGAACCAGGACGTGGGCCCGCTGTCGTTCACGGTGACGGTCGAGGCGATCCTCTTCGACGCCGCCGGGAACATCGTGGCGCTCGACACGTCCTCCGGAGTGATTCTCGCCGGAGACGTCGTCCCGCGGACCCTCACCGAGGCGTCGGTGTACGCCGCACGGGTTCGCGGCACCGCGCGCGGTCGCTTTTCCGAGATCTTAACGCGTTTCCTCGGGCGCTGGCTGCCCACTTCCGTTCATTCTCGCTGGCCCGTCGTCGCCTCCCCGTGGAACCTGTTCTCTAGGAACGGCGTTTCGTTCATTCGAGCCGATTACCGTACGGCGGCGCTTCCTCCGGCGGATCTCGTCCGGGTCTTCAACGTTCCGGGTCCCGAAAACCGGGAGGCGCTGGCGGCGGCTTTGCGCGAGGGCGGCGCGCTCGTCGCTGGTTTCTCGCCGTTGTCCGGCGGCGCCGACATGGAAAAACTCGCGGTGTTCCGCAAGCGAGGGGATCGTCTCGTCCCCGAAGCTTATGTCTTCAGCACGGCGTTCGAGGGCGGGGAAGTCACCTGGATGGATCGCGGAGGCGGACTCTGGAAGGGTGAGGCGGTGAACGACCTCGTCTCGCGGCAGGCGGTGAACCGGGCCCTTCGCCAGGCGGAGCAGATCGTCCATCAAAACACGCGGAGCGGGGCACTTTACGAGGCGATGTACGCCGAAGCCACGGCGCTCTTGAATTCCGCCGCCTTAAAGAAACTCGAGGAGGATCTGACGGCCGGCGGTTTGTACCGTTCCTTGCCCCCGGGCCTTTTGAGATGGGCCCGCGAAATACGCGACGGCGAATCCGCGCTGGGGATGGGGCTCGCCTACACTCAATTTTTCGGCAGCGTTTTCGAGACGCTGAATCTTTCCCCGGACGATCCGGCGCACGCGTCTCGCGTCGAAGTCGAAAACTCCCTGGGGCGCCTACGCGAGCTCTTTTCGGAGGCCCAGGACGAATTCCGCCGCACCGCGGCCGAGGAATTGACGCGCGTCACCGGCCTCCCCACCCGCGTCAGCGGGAAAATGATGGTGCTCGAACGGCCGGCGGGAGCGCGCATGGCCGAAGGAAATCCTTACGTCGGAACACAGAACGTCGCGCGCGATTTCACCCAGGAGGACGACGTGACTCAAGGCGCGGTCGAGAGGTCAGTTCAGAGGCGGCTCGAAACCCGCAAGCAAATCGACGTCTGGATCCTCGGCGCCGGCCTCGGGGCGTCGGCGGCGGAACTCCGGGAACGTTACGGCCCGCGGGTGAAACTGCGGTTCGTGAACAAGGAACGTCTCTCGATCGACCGTGAAAAATACCTCGCGTCCCTTCCCTCGGACGTCCGCCGCAAGGCCGAACGCTGGTTGTCTCCGGAATTCCGCGCGTGGTTCGAAAAGAACCAGACGATCGCCGATCTCGACCTCGGTGTACCCTTTAAGGGGAGAGCCGACGTGATCCTGATCGGAACTTCGGTTCTGCCCTACGTTCAGAATAAACTCGAGCTCGTCGCGCAGATCAAGAACGAGAAACTCCGCCGCGGAGGCGAGCTGTTTATCCAAACGGGGCTCGAAGGCGTCGTCATCGAAGGTTGGTCGAGCGGGCCTTCGACGGGGATCACGACCCTTTTATACCGGCTGAACAACCGGAATGCGCTTCCCGAATACGAGCACGCCCTGGATCCGGCGAGCTTCGCCGACTCGATGCGGCTTCACGTGACGAACCGTTATCCGCGCTCAAAATTTCCGGCACTCGAACGGCTGCGTTCCGTGGCGCGGATCGAAACGTCCACTGACGACGAGGGCGCGACCCGTCCGCTCCCCGCACGCTACCGCACCATTTACCTTCCGCCTTCGCCTGAGGGGACGCCTTCCGCCGACCCCGTCCGGGCCTCCGGCGCGCGGGTGGCCGCGGAAGGGAGCGCCCGCCCGGCTTTCACGCGATTCCTCCGGCGCACTTACAATGCTTGGCTCTTCTACCGCACCGGTGTCTCTGCCACCCGGGGGCGCATCGAACGGCTGCTCGATTCGGACTCGCCGGCCCTCGATATCGCGCGCCCCGTCGGCGAGGCGTTGGACGGCATCGCTTTCGGCCCCGGCTACTATCTCCGTTCAGACCCGGTCGTCGGAGCGCCGCATTACGCCCGGTTCCGTGTCTACCGGAAATCCGGTTGGTTCCGCTCGTCCGGCGATCAGCTCGCGGCCACGCTCGCCCTTCGCCATTCGATGAAAGAAGGGGGGCTTGTCGTCGAACCTTCTTACACGACCTTCCCGCCCCACCAAGGCGCGGGGATCGCGTCGCGGTTCCACGAGCTCGTCGCGCGGCTTTATCCGGAGGGGACGGAGCTGAACGTCAGCATCGCTAACATGCGGACGCTGCTTTATCTCGCGCAAGCGCTTCCCGACGGCCGGAAGTCGCCGCTCGTGCGGAGAATTCTCTCCGATTGGCTCGCTCTCTGGAGCAAGAACGTCGTCGACGACCCGGATTTCGATTTCCCTTTGCCGCCCCGGGAGGAGGAAACGACGTCGCACGAAGCTTATCTCGAAAGCGTGGAGAATGCGACGCTCGATAAATACTGGCGCGCCCGGCAGTGGGTGCTCATGAAGGAGATTCTCCGCGTGATGGACGAGAGCGCAGTGTCGCCGTGGTCTTCCGAGACGATCGGCCGTTCGCTGGTCGGCCGCTTATCCTCTCGCGTCGGCGGCGATCTGCGGATCGTCACCGGCGTTCTCCCAACGCTCGTCACCGCGTTCGGGTCGAAATCCGCGGCGCCGTCGGGTGCGCGCATGGCGAACGACGGCAGCCAAAGCGACGGGATCGTGCTCATCCAGCAGGCGCTGGCGACCCTGCCGCCGGGACAGGCCGCTCGCGTCCAAATCGATCTCCTTGCGCCCATAAACCTCGCGGCGAACGGCGTCCACCCCGGACGTTTCCGCCGCGCGCTCGGAATTCTTGTCGAGCGCTCGCTCCGGGAATCACAAGGGGAAGTCCGCGTGTCGATCGAAAACGACGGCCGTGGGCTCGTGCTCGGCGTCACACGCTCCGAAGCGAGCGGAGACGATTGGTATTGGAGCGAAGAAGCCCTCTTTCGCCGCTTCCGCTTGATGGGGGGCTTCCCCGACCGCCGGCAAAGACACACGCTCGATTCCGGCTGGATCCGGACGATCGTCGTGCGTTTTCCTTCCCAGCCCGCCGTTCTGATCAAGAAGTGGGACACGGACGGCCGGATCGCGCGCACGAATAAACGGTATGCGGCGGGCGCTTCCGGAAACGCACTCACAATGACACACCGGATGTACGCTTTCGATTTCGAGAATCTGAACCGCTACTTGCGAAAAGCGGGGATCCGGCCCGACGGGTACGGGCCGGAAGACGAAGTTCTTTTCATCGGCCCCTACGACAACGCCGAAGACATCGTGGGTTTCGCGAAAGCCAACCCGCGCGTCAAGACGCTCCACGTCGTCGAGCCCGACACCCAGGCGTTCAACCTCCTGGAGCGCCGCCTGCACGAGGCCGGCCTCGAAAGCCTGACCGTCCTCGGGTACCGCACGAGCGTTCTTTCCATGCCGGCCCTCGAGCGCGTCACACTCGTTTACGACAAATACGTGTTCGCCGAGGGCTGGTTCTCCCCGGGACACATCCTGCGCGCTGGCCGCGAGATTTCCGGCCTTCTCGGTACGGGGGCAGTGCACGTGTCGGCGGGCCAAGCCAACCGGTTCCCGGAATATCCCGATGACGCCCCCATGAAGCGTCTCGATACGGGCGGGGAAGACTTCTCGGCCTGGGTAAAGGTTTCTCAAGGCGCCCGCATGGCCGCGCCGCTCGTGCTGAGGCTTCGCGATCGGCTCCTCGCGGACCGTGCCGTCGGTGCGTTCGCGCGGCTTTTCCCGGCGTTCAAGGAAGGCATCACCGATCACCTCATGTCCTTTAGCGGCGACACGGTCGAAGAGTACCGCGTCTGGCTCGAGAAGGGAACGGCTCCGCCGATCTTCGTGCTCGAAGGCCGTTTCCGGCGGTCGTTGGCCGAGCTCTACGCTGCGCTCGAGACGAACGCCGTGACGGCCGTCGATCCCGAGGCGCAGTATCCGGAACCCCGCGAAAGCGTCCGCCTCTTCTTCGAGCGGCAGGGACTTTCGCCGGACGCTCCGCTTGCGGAATCCGCGCGGCGGCTTTCCGAAATCTGGCACGCGGGCGGTTTGGCGCGGGCCGAGTCGCGCATGGCGCTCACGGTCCTCGATGCGGTCGGCGGCCCGGACCTCGTCGACGCGTACGCGGGCGCCGAAGGCCAGTCACTCGCGAGTTTCCTTCTCCGGGCTCTCGATGGTTTCGAAGGCTCGGGTGCCCGCATGGCCGATTTGCCGGCGGTGAAGACGGTGGAAGAAGCTGAGGAACGTCTCGAGAAGATCCGCCTGGAGGACCCCGTCTTTTTCGAGCAATTCGTCGAGGCCGTGTCCGAGGACCCCCATCACGATTTCCGCGAAGACGCGAAAAAGGAAGTGCTCGACGGCTACGGCCTTCTTCGGTTCGGCACGATCCGTCCGGAGACGCTCGTCGCGGTTTTCAAACTCGACGCGAACTCCGGGGGCCTAGCCGGCGCGCGCATGGCCGAAGGGCGCACGATGGATGCCTTGGAGCGCTCGCTTCTCGAGCGCATCACGGTGGTCCGTAGCTCTGACCGGAAGGTGTATTTCGTCGAAAGCATCGGCTCGCCGGTCCGTCTCTATTCATCCGAGCTCATCGGCGAAGGGGGTTACGCGGAGGCGCACCTCCTCAAGCTGTACGGCAGGGAATATGTCTACCGGATTCCGCGTTGGAATCTCACCTTCAGTGAAGACGACCTCCGTTCGCCGTACCATGTCAGAAGGAAAGCGCTCGCCATCCTGCGTTTCATGGAAGACGTGCCCGAGCGCCTTTCCCGGCGAGAGGGATTTCCGGCCGTGCTCGTGCGCCCGACACGCACGATTGCGGAGATACGGGCGCTTCTCGAGCGGCTAGACTTGGCGCAAAAAATTTATGAGGACGGCTCGTCCGATTTCCCTTGGCGCGAAATCGCCGAAGAGACGGCCGCTCGCTGCGAATCCATCCGGAGCCAGGGGGAATCGCAGGCCGTCGTCTACCGCCGTTTCCCGAAGGGCGGGACGCTGCGAGACGCGATGGAAGATCCGCGCTGGGCCGCGACGCCGCTCGCTCGAAAGGTGGAGCTCCTAGGTTTGATCAACGTCAAGCTCAATCTCATGCACCGGCAAGGCGTGGTGCACCGCGATCTGAAACCGGAGAACCTCTGGGTGTCGGAAGAGTTTTTCGGCAGCGGGCGCTTCAAGACGATCGTCGCCGACTTCGGGCTCGCGATCGACTTGAACGACGTCCTGCGCAGGCGGAACGAGCGGAGGTCGTTGGCCGTACCTGGCGGCTCGATGGGCACTCCGGGTTATTATCCGGAGGACTTCGAGGGTCGCGCGCTCAACCGGGACTTTTTCACGCAAAGGATGGACGAATTCGCCTGGGGCGTCACGATTTGCGAGGTTCTTTTCGGAATCGCGCCGCCGAGCCGTGTCGGGCCCGACTGGCGTTACGGCCGCGCCGCCGATCATTACGCGCGGCTGTGGAAGACCCTATGGAAACAGGTCGGCGCGGCCCTACGCAAGGCCGCGAAAGATCGTCTGCGGTCGATGCTTCTTCTACGCGCGGCCCCCGAGAATTCTTCCGCGGCGTTTCCGTTCCGCGAGCTCTGGCAGGTCCGGTCTTATCTGCGCCGGGTTCTTTCGCCGGATTTTTCCGAACCCTCGGGCGCGCGCATGGCCGAGCGGGGTCCGGAGGCGCCCGATTCGGACTTCGACCGGGCCCGCGCCGTGGAGCTTGAGGCGGCGCTGCCGCCGCTCGTGCCCGCCGGCGCCCGGATGGCTCCGGACGTCGAAGAGATACTGTGGCGGCTCAACACCAAGTACGATTTCAAGGTCCTTGCAGAGGGAGGTCCCATCCGCTCGGCCGCGTTCTTTGCACTCGCTCCCGACGCGGAAGCGTTCGCCCGGCTCACCGCCTCGGGCCGCGCGCCGCGGGCGTATTCTCCGATCCTTGCGACCTCCACCGAGCGGTTCGAATCGGTGGTGCGTGACATCGCAGAAGGTCGTCGTCCCGCGATGGTCTTCAAACCCGATTCGCTTTCCATCGGCAAGGGCGTTTTCTTCCTCGAGCGGCGCGCCGAAGGCGGGTTGTGGGTCACGTTCGCCGCCGATTCCGCGAACAACCAGGAACCTGCGGAAGAATTCCTGCGCCTCCGCGGCGTGCAGGTGGACGTTTCGAACGACACCTTCCGCGCGGCGGTCGAGGAGCGCCACGGCATCGAGGAAACTCTCGCGGGCCTACGCGAACGCCTATCCGTCGAATCCTACCGGAATTCCGCTCTCTATTATCCGGGGATGATGGAGGTCGTCGTGCCGGCGATCAAGGTTCTGGGGAACGCGTACGAGACGCGCCACACGGTGAAGGGCAATCTTTCGGGCGGGGACCCGCGCGTGCAAAGCGACCCTGAGCGCGTCTACGGGCGTGTGGGATCCTCGTCGTACTTCTCGAATTACACCGGCCGCGACCGCGCGTACGTGCTTGAGCCTTCGGTCATGTTCGACCCGCTCAACATCACGCCCACGCGCCGTCCGGCGTTTGTCGATCACGTGGATGAACTCCTCGAACGCGAGTTCCTGCACTTCCGCAATCGCTTGGCCGGGATGGGCATCACCGGCGACATGGAAGTGGAGATGCAGTTCGACCTCATGTGGCTCGAACCGGAGACCGACCGCGGTTTCCCGATCCCCGTTCTGATAGAAGGGGGAGTGTTCCCGTCGGGCGCGCGCATGGCCTCGCCAGCAAGCGCGGAGGAGGCCTCGGTCGCTCGTCTCCGCGCCCGCGCCGCCCAAGAGTTGCCGGCCGCGCAAAACCAGAGCCCCGCCCGCTTCCTGGGTGCGCTTTCCTTCCTGCCGCAAGCCGACTGGGAGACCGGATTCGGACCCGCCTTCGAAGCGGACCCCGCGCTTCGCGTTCTTTTTTCCAAAGCCGTCGTCGCGCGCAGCGCCGAGGGCAAGCCTTTTCCGATGGAAGCCGCCGCCCGCTCCCGTTTCTGGCGGCGCGACGGGGACGCGATCGTTGCCATCGACCGTGCCACGCTCGAGCCCGCCGTCGAAAACGGCCGGCCCGTCCGCTTCGTGCCCGCCGCCGGCGATCTCGAGTTCGCGCGCGAGGCGCTGCGCACGGGTTCGCGTTCCACGGCCGCTCCCGCGGCGATTTCCGTAGACGCCGAGAACGACATTCTCGCCCTTTTGGCCCGTCGGCGGATGCGCGCGGATTCGGTGAGGGGACCGTTCGAGGCGTTCCTCGCCGCGAACCCGCCGCGCGCGCCGTTCACAGTGGTTAAAGATCTCTCGACGATCCCGTACGACGCCGCGAACCCCGCCGAATTCGAAACCTACGCCGCGCATTTCGCGGCCTCGCTCGTCGAGGTCTCGCGCCTGTCCGCCGCCGCGAGCGTCACATTCCGCGTCGAGGGCGACGCCGAGCGTTTGCGTCGTTTCGCGGCGCTGCCCGAAGCGAAGGCGCTCGTGTCGCGCGGCGCCCTCGTCGAAACGACGCCCGTCGATCCCTCCACGGGCGAAGCGGTCCGCGAAATCCTTCTCGGCGATCCCAAGGCCGCGCGCGAAGGCCGCGCGTACCTTCCCGAAGCGCCGTTCGCGGCGGGGGAGAACGCCGACTTCCGCGCGTTCCTGCTCCTGGTGGTGTTCGCGGGCTCGGTCGATCCGGCTTCTCCACCGGAATCTTTCTTGCGCGCCTACCGAACGCTGCTCGGAGAAGAGGCCGCCGCGGGCTTCGACGAACGCGTTCTCCGGCGTTTCCTGTCCGGCGACGTTTCGGCCGAAGCGCTGGCGCTCGCGGTCCGCTACGCCCTCCGTCCTGTCGAAAAAATCGACTGGACGCGCCTGGTTCAGTTCTACGACAACGTCCGCCGCATGGTCCAGCGCTCCGCTTAAGCCCGCCCGAGCTCCCTTTGCCTTCAAGGGAGTCCAATTGACACACCGAAGGTCCTTTCCTATAATGCTTCCATGCCGATGGAAGAGGGTGCCGTTCAGCTCAGGATCGCGGTCGTCGACGACGAGAAGATGCTTCTCAACGTCTTTTCCTCCCTCATGCGTCAATTTCATTACCACGCGGATTTTTTCTCGAATCCCGTGAAAGCACTCGAGTCGATCCTGGCGAGCCCGGGCCGTTACGGCCTGGTCATCTCCGACATCCGCATGCCAGAGATGGACGGCATCACGTTCGCCAAGAAAATCCGTTACGTGCTTCCCGACATGCCGATCATGTTTATGACCGGGGAAGTCACCGACGAAGTTCGCGCCGAGGCCACGAGCCTGGGTAACGTGGAATTCCTCGAGAAGCCGTTTCCGCTTGAAGCGACGCTCCGCGAGTCGATTCCTAAATTTTTGAACTCGCGTCCCAAGAAGAACTGAGGAACAGTGGAACAGCCCGGCGAGTACATCGGTCTTCTCGTGACGTTCGTCCTATCGGCGGTCATCGCGACGGCGATCATCATCCTGAACCGACTACTCGGCCCGAAGAACAAGGGTTCGAAAGTGAAGTCCGAGCCGTTCGAGTGCGGCATGCCGCAGATGCAGGCGCCGAACGGCCATTTCTCGGTCAAATTCTATCTCGTGGCGATGCTCTTTATCCTGTTCGACGTGGAAATCGTCTTGTTCTTTCCGTGGGCCGTCATATTAAGGAAGCTCGGCTGGATCGGTCTCGTCGAAATGTTCTCGTTCATTTTCGTGCTCGTCCTGGGATACGTGTACGCCTGGAGAAAAGGAGCTTTGGAATGGGAACGATAGAGGCCGCCGCCCCCGACATCAATAAATTCGGCTTCATGACCACGACGCTGAACGACGCGATCGGCTGGGCCCGCAAATTTTCGATCTTCCAGTACCCGTTCGTCACGGCCTGCTGCGGCATGGAATACATGTCGACCGCCTGCGCGCATTACGACGTCGATCGCTTCGGTGCCGGTTTTCCGCGTTTTTCGCCGCGCCAGTCGGACGTTCTTTTCGTGGTCGGCACCATCAGTCACAAGATGGCCCCGGTCCTCAAGCGCGTGTACGAGCAGATGTGCGAGCCCAAGTGGGTCGTCGCTTTCGGCGTCTGCACCTGCACAGGCGGATTCTATGACAATTACGCGACCGTGATGGGCATCGACACGATCATTCCCGTTGACGTCTACATCCCGGGCTGCCCGCCACGTCCGGAGAACGTCCTCGACGGCCTTATCAAGCTCCAGGCGAAGATCCAGAGCCAGAAGCAGGAAGTCTGATGTCCCTCGCGCTGGCCCAGGCCGTACTCACGAAATTTCCCCAGCACGTCACCGGAGTCGAGGATCGTCACGGTGTCGGCGTCGCGGTCGTGAAGCGTGAGTCGATCCGGACGGTGTGCGCGGCTCTGAAGGACGACCCCGACTTCCGTTTCGAGATGCTGATGGACCTCTTCGCGGTTGACTACCTCCACTGGGAAGAGCGCGACGTGCGCTTCGACGTCCTTTACAGCCTGTACTCCTATTCCAAGAAGCACCGCGTTTTCTTGCGCGTCCACGTGCCTGAGAGGGAAGTGGTCGTGGATTCCGTGGCTCCGGTTTGGCCGGGCGCCAACTGGTTCGAGCGCGAGACGTGGGACATGTTCGGTATCCGTTTCGAAGGGCACCCTGATCTCAAGCGCATCCTGATGTACGAAGGTTTCGAAGGTCACGCGCTCCGCAAAGATTACCGTTACAACAAACGCCAGCCGCTGATCGGGCCGCTGAATTGAAGCGTGCGGCGGCGGTTTTCGCGGCGCTCCTCCTCGCGGTTTCATCTGCGGCGGCGGCGCCCGCCCGCGACAACGTGCTGCTCGAGGCGGACCGCGCGTATTACCAGGGAAACCTCGACCAGTCGCTCAAGTTGTACGAGCAGGCGGTCAAAAAAGACCCGAAGAACGACGCCGCGCACCTTTCGCTCGGCGTCACGTACGCAGAGAAAGGCCAGTGGGAGAAGGCAATTCGCGCGCTTGAGAAAGCGGTCGAGCTGAATCCCAAACGCGCCGACGGCTTCGTGAACCTTTCGCTCGTGTACGCGGAGAAGCAGGACGCGGATCGCGCGCTCGTGTACGCGCAGAAAGCCGCAGAGACGGATCCGGCGAACGCGGCGGCCTGGCATACGCTAGGCCTCGCGCACGAAGGGCTCGGCGAGACCCGCAAGGCGGCGGACACGTACCGCCGCGGGCTCGAGGTCGATCCGAAAAATGCGGACATTCTCGTCACTCTCGGGAACCTTTACAGCCGCGAACGCGATTTCGAACGCGCGGTAAAGTCGTACGAAGGGGCGGTCGAAGCCCAGCCGAGGAACCTGTTCGCCCTGTCGAACCTGGCTTACGTCCACCAGGAGCAGGGGAACGCGGACAAGGCGATCGAGTATTTCAAGCGGGCGACCGAGCTGCCCGACGCTGACGAAGTGGCCTGGTTCGACCTGGGCGCCGCGTACGCCAAAAAAGACCAACTTCCGAAGGCCATCGAGTGCTACGAAAAGAGCCTCTCGATCAATCCGGAATTCTACAAGGCCTGCCTGAGCCTTGCGATGGCGCACGAGCGCAACCGCGATCTCGAAAAGTCGGCCGAATATTATGCCAAGGCGCTCGCTCTCACCGAGGATCCGAAGGTGAAGGAAGCGATCATGCGCCAGATCACGCGCGACGAAAAGTAGTAGCCGCGCTTTTTTAAACGCTTTTTCGGGACATTTGAAAGAAGTGACGTAAACATGGCGAAACCTTTGAATCCGGCCGCAAAAGCGACCGAGTCGCGCTCGATGCTTCTCAATATCGGCCCCCAGCACCCGGCCATGCACGGTATCGTGCGCATGATCACCGAGCTCGACGGCGAGACCGTCCTCAACGCCGAAGTCGAGATCGGCTACCTGCACCGCGCGTTCGAGAAGATGTGCGAGCAGGGCCCCTACAACAACGCGATCCCGTATACCGACCGGCTGAACTACGTCTCGCCGATGATCAACAACGTCGGTTACTGCCTCGCGGTCGAGAAACTGTTCGACCTTGAGACCCCCGAGCGCTGCCAGTACATTCGCGTGCTCATGAGCGAGGTCGCGCGCATCACCGACCACCTGACCTGCGTCGGCGCCTCGGCGATGGAGCTCGGCGCGTTCAGCGTCTTCCTTTATATGATCAAGGCGCGCGAGCTGCTGTACGAGATCATGGAAGGCGTCACCGGCGCCCGCCTCACGATTTCCTACGCGCGCATCGGCGGCCTCAAAGCCGATCTCCCCAAGGGCTTCGACGAGCGGATGCGCGGCGCGGTCAAGGAAGTGCGCGCGGTCATCAAGGAAGTCGAGGATCTCCTCGACAAGAACCGTATTTTTGTCGACCGCTTGAAGGACGTCGGGATCACGTCGAAAGAACTCGCGCTTTCCTACGGCTTCACCGGGCCCTTCCTCCGCTCGACCGGCGTCGACTACGACGTCCGTAAAGACCAGCCGTATCTCATTTACGACAAGCTCGATTTCGACGTCCCCGTGGGCGAACACGGCGACAACCTCGACCGCTACTACGTCCGCATGGAAGAGATGAAACAGTCCATGCGCATCATCGAGCAGTGCCTCGACAAGATGCCCGCTGGTCCCGTTATGGTCGACACGAAGGGTCGCGAGATCCCGGCCGCCGCGATGGTCGACGAGGCCAAGCTCGGCCGCACGCTTGGCATGAAGCAGGCGGACGTCGTCGCCGACCCGACGCTCGACGGCACGACCAAATCCTTCCACGAGACGGTCTACACGGACGATAAGCGCATCTCGCTGCCTGCCAAGGAAGACACCTACGGCAACATCGAGGGTTTAATGAACCACTTCAAACTCACGATGCACGGCCACGGCCTGCGCCCGCCGAAAGGCGAAGCCTACTCCGCGGTCGAAGGCGCCAACGGCGAGCTCGGATTCTGGGTCGTCTCCGACGGCACGGACCGTCCGTACCGCGTGCGCGTGCGTCCGCCGTGCTTCACGATCATGTCGGGTCTGCACGAAATTTTGAAGGGCGACATGGTTGCCGACATCATCCCGACCTTCGGGTCCGTCAACATGATCGGAGGCGAACTTGATCATTGAAGCGTCCGGCCATCCGGCGGCCCTCGCGAAACTCGACGCCCAGGCCCAGGCGATCCTCGCCAAATACGACAAGAAGCGTGCGGCGATGCTGACGCTTCTCCACCTCGGCCAGGACACGGTAGGCTGGGTTTCGCCCGATGTCGAGGCTTGGGCCGCGAAGTGGACCGAGACTCCGGTCGTCCATGTGCACGCGGTCGTCACGTTTTATTCGATGTACCACCAGAAACCCGCGGGCCGGCACCACGTGCGCTTCTGCACCACGACCAGCTGCGTACTGAACGGCGGCGAGAAGCTCCTCGGACACGTGAAGAAGAAGCTGGGGATCGAGAACGGCCAGACGACCCCCGACGGCAAGGTTTCTCTGGAAGAGGCGGAGTGCCTCTGCAACTGCGAGAACGCGCCGATGATGCAGGTCGACGACGCTTATCACGGCGATCTCGACGAGTCGAAAATCGACAAGATTCTGGACGGCCTTCAATGACCGAACCCGTCCTTTCCCGCAATTTCACGGTGGCCGACGCCTGGAAGATGGACGTCGCCGAGAACCACGGCGCTTACGAGACCGCGAAGAAGGTCCTCACCACGATGCAGCCCGACGACGTGACGAACCAGGTTGTCGCGGCGAATCTCCGCGGCCTGGGCGGCGCCGGATTCCCGACGGGCAAGAAATGGCAGTTCCTCCCGAAGGAATCGCAGAAGCCGATCTACCTCGTCATCAACGCCGACGAAGGAGAACCAGGCACCTTCAAGGACCGTTACATCCTCGAGCGCGATCCGCATCAGCTCATCGAAGGCATCATCATCGCCACGTTCGCGATCCGTTCCAAAAAATCCTACGTTTACATCCGCGGCGAGTACGTCGAGTCCGCGCGCCGCGTGCAGGCGGCCCTCGACGAAGCCTATAAGAAGGGGTATCTCGGCAAGGGCGTTTTCGGCTCCAAGCACGACCTCGACATCGTCGTCCACCGCGGCGCCGGCGCCTACATCTGCGGCGAAGAAACGGCCCTCCTCAATTCGCTCGAAGGCGGCAAGGGCTATCCGCGGCTTAAGCCTCCGTTTCCCGCGATCGTCGGTCTTTTTGGATGCCCGACCATCATCAACAACGTCGAGACCATCGCGTGTGTTCCGCACATCTTGAAGAACGGCCCCGAATGGTTCGCGGCTCTCGGTTCCGCCGGAAACGGCGGCACCCACCTTTTCGGTGTCTCGGGTCACGTGAACAAGCCGGGCGTCTACGAGCTCCCGATGGGCACTCCGCTCCGCGAGATGATCGAAAAGCATGCCGGCGGGGTTCGCGGCGGCAAGAAGCTGAAAGCGGTCATCCCGGGAGGCATTTCGGCCAAAATTCTCACCGCCGACGAGATCGACGTGAAGATGGACTACGATTCCCTGCGTGCCGCCGGCACGATGCTCGGCTCGGCGGGCGTGATGGTTATGGACGAGACGACCTGCATGGTCAAGATGCTCTACTACGCGACCAAGTTCTTCTCGCACGAGTCCTGCGGCCAGTGCTCGCCCTGCCGCGAGGGAACGGGCTGGGCCCACAAGATCGTCACGCGTATTTATCACGGCGAAGGTTCGCTGCCGGATCTCGACGTGCTCCTCAAGATCGCCCGCAACATGGAGGGCCGCACGATCTGCGTGTTCGCGGACGCGGCCGCCTGGCCGATCCAAAGCTACATCGGGAAATTCCGCCCGGAGTTCGAGGAATACATCCGCACGAAGGGCCAGGGGATCCACCGCGACTACAAGGAATACGACCCGCGCGTCGGCGCGCCCAAACAAATCGGAGCCCACTAAGTTGGCGAACATTACGATCGACGGCAAACAACTGACCGTCAAAGATGGCATCACGATCATCGAAGCGATCGACCAGGCGAGCGTCGGCCTGCCGCGCTACTGCTACCACCCGGGGCTCTCCATCGCGGGCAACTGCCGCATCTGCCAGGTCGAAGTCGAGAAGATGCCGCGCACCGTGATCGCGTGCAACACGCGCGTCGCCGAGGGCATGGTGATCCACACGCAGTCCGAGAAAGCCAAGGATTCCCAGCAGTCTGTGCTCGAATTCCTTCTCGCGAACCACCCGCTCGACTGCCCGGTCTGCGACCAGGCGGGGGAGTGCAAGCTCCAGGATTATTACATGGAGTACGGCCTCTACGATCCCAAGTTCAACGACCTGAAGGTGAAGAAGACGAAGAAAGCTTTCCCGATCGGACCCACGATCATGCTCGACCAAGAACGGTGCGTGCTCTGCACCCGCTGCGTGCGTTTCGGCGACGAGATCACGAAGACCAACGACTTTGGCGTGTTCAACCGCGGCCACCACTCGGAGCTCGACGTCTATCCGGGCAAGGAGCTGAACAACAAATATTCCGGCAACGTCGCGGACATCTGCCCGGTGGGCGCTTTGACGGACCGCGATTTTCGCTTCAAGATGCGCGTGTGGTACCTCGGCTCGCAGGATTCCGTCTGCCCGGGCTGCGCGCGCGGCTGCAACATCGAGGTCCATTACGAAAAGTCTCGTCCGTATCACTTGAAGGAAAAACGCGTGATGCGTCTTAAGCCGCGCGAAAACCAGGACGTGAACAAGTGGTGGATGTGCGACGAAGGCCGCTACGCCTACAAAGCGATCGACGACAACCGTATCAAAAAGACCCGCTACCCCGGCGGTCCGACGACTTCCGCGGAAACACTGAACGGCCAATCCGAGAAGGTGCTCGAGGCCGCGCTCGAGAAACTCGCGGCTGCTCTGAAGGGCGCGAAGCCCGGTTCGTGGGGCGTGATCGCGACGCCGCAGTCCACGAACGAGGAGCTCTTCCTCGTCCGCCGGCTTTTCCGCGACGCCCTGAAAGTGAAAGACCTCGCTTTTTGGGCGCCCGGCCAGGAAGGATACCAGGACGATTTCCTGATCCGAGCCGACAAGAATCCGAACATGGCGGGAGCCAAGCGCATCCTCGCACTCGACGAGAAGTCGGGCGACATCACCTCCGTCGTCGAACGCGCGAAAAAAGGGGAGATCGAGAACCTCTTCGTCTTTTCGACCGACCTCGCGAAGGTCTTCGGGGCCGACACGCTGAAAGCGGTGCGCTCCAAAGTGAAGACGCTCGTTTTCGAGGGCCCGAACGGCAACCCCACGGCCGACGCCGCGGATTTCGTGCTCCCGTCCTCTTCCTACGCGGAAAAGGACGGCACGTTCACGAACTTCGAGGGCCGTGTCCAGCGTATCCGCAAGGCCGTCGAGCCGGTCATCGGCAGCCTGCCGACGTGGCTCATCCTTTCGCGGCTCCTTTTCCTCTTGGGTCAGAAGGTTGATTACCTTCGCGCCGACGACGTGTTCGACGATCTCGCGAAGACCGAGCCCGCGTTCGCCGGGATGAATTACAAGACGCTCGGTAAAGGCGGGACGGTGTGGGCGAAATGATGACCGAGTTCCTGATCAAGTGTGCGCTGGCCGGAGCCTTTCTCGGCATGGTGCTGAACCTCGCTGGCCTCCTTACTTGGGTGGAACGAAAGCAGAGCGCCGTCATGCAGGACCGCCTCGGCGCCAACCGCGCGCACGTCGTTTTCCCGAAGTGGCTTTTTCCGCTCAACTGGCTCGTGTGGCTACCGAACCAGCTCGGGCTTTTCCATTCGCTGGCCGACGCCGTGAAGATGTTCGTGAAGGAAGATTTTATTCCCGAAGGCGCGGATAAGACCCTTCACACGCTCGCGCCGATGATCTCGGTGGTCTTCGCGCTCTGCGCCTTCGCGACGATCCCGTTTGGCGACGTCTGGAACGTGGGCGGCCGCGCGGTGAACCTGCAGATCGCCGACGTGAACGCAGGCATTCTTTTCACGTTCGCGATGCTCTCGCTCGGCGTCTACGGCGTGATCCTCGCCGGGTTCTCTTCGAACAACAATTACGCGTACCTGGGCGGCATGCGCGCCGCCTCCCAGATGCTTTCCTATGAAATCACGATGGGCGTCTCGATTATGGGGATAGTCCTTTGCTACGGAACACTTAGCATGCAGGACATCGTCCGTGCGCAGGGCGGGTATTGGTTCGGGTGGCTCCCGGCGTGGGGAATCTTCATCCAGCCGCTCGCATTCTTCCTTTTCATGACGGCCGCGCTTGCCGAGACCAAGCGCGTTCCGTTCGACCTGCCGGAAGGCGAGTCGGAGATCGTCGGCTACTTCGTCGAATACAGCGGTATGAAGTTCGGCATGTTCTTCCTGACCGATCTCGTCGAGACGGTGCTCGTGGCGTGCCTCATGACGACGTTCTTCCTCGGCGGCTGGCAGGTGCCCTATCTGCATCCGGACGGCTTCCACTTCCCGTGGGGCGCCACGATCGCGGTCCCGCACGGAGTGGTGATCTTTTTGGGCGTCTTTTCGTTCATGACGAAGGTCGCCATGTTCAACTGGCTTTTCATGGCGATCCGCTGGACGTTGCCGCGTTTCCGTTACGACCAGCTCATGCACCTGGGGTGGAAGATCCTGTTTCCCGCGTCTCTCGCGAACGTGCTCGTCACGAGCATCGTCGTGGTCTGGAGGAGCTAAAGATGTCGAAGACGAAGGTGATGAAGCGCAAGGATTTGACGTGGTGGGAAAACACCTACCTGCCGACGCTGTTCCAGGGACTTTATATCACGTCGCGCCATTTCTTCCGTAATTTCTTCGTACAGACGATGAATCTATTCGGCCTCATGAAGAACACGGCGGGTTCCGTGACGTACCAGTATCCTGAACAGCGCCGCCCCATCGCCAAACGCGCGCGCACCCGTCATCGCTTGACCCAGCGGCCCGACGGCACGCCGCGCTGCGTGGCCTGCATGATGTGCGAGACCGTCTGTCCGGCGCGCTGCATCAACATCGTGGCGGGGGAACACCCCGACCCGAACGTCGAGAAATACCCGGTTTCTTTCGATTTGGACCTTGGAATGTGCGTGTACTGCGGTTACTGCGTGGAGGTTTGTCCCGAGGACGCGATCCGGATGGACACTCACTACATGGAAACGGCTTCGTACAGCCGCAAAGCGATGCAACTCGACATTCTCACGCTCCTGAACGCGCCGGTCAACCGCGCGGAACAGGACATCCCGTTCACGCCTGACGCGCTGACTCCCGGCTCCCGCTGACGCCAGGGGCGCTTCTACAGGCCCGGCGTGCCGCCTTTCTGGCGGTCGATTTCCTCGTTCATGATTTTGTAGAAATAAACGTCGGCTTCCTGGATGCTTTCGAAGATGGTCTCTTTGGGGAGCGCTTTGACAACCTCGAAGAGGCGTTTGATCTGGGGCTTCAGATTGCAGAAGAGGAGCTCGCCGCCGTTCTGCATCAGCTGTTTCTTGATGGTGAAGAGAACTCCGAGGCCGGCGCTCGAGATGTAATCGACGGCGCGGAGATCGAGCAGGACCACTTTGGTGGTTTTCGACAGGATAGGCGCCGCCTTGTCCCGGAACTCCACGTACGTGTCGGAGTCGATCGGGCCGTGGGGTACGATCCTGAAATAACCTTCCTTTTCCTTGTCGGGCAGAATATCAACGTCCATAAAACCCTCCGCTCGTGAATGGACTTCCATTATAGCGAGACCGGCCGCGAGCGTCTAGCGTCTTTTTCAAGTTCATGCTAAAATAAGCAAAATCTAGCGATTCTATCGGAGGCGAATTGGATCTGGCGATCGAACTGAAGGACGTGACGGTCGACTACGCCCGCGGCAAACGCGCGCTCGACGGTCTGTCTCTTTCGGTGAAAAAAGGGACCATTTTCGGTTTTCTCGGGCCGAACGGGGCTGGAAAGAGCACGACCGTGAAGGCGATCCTCGGTCTCCTGCGTCCGTCCTCCGGTTCCGTACGTTTGAACGGTCTCCCCGCGGACGACCCGCGCTCTCGCCGTGACGTCGGGTATCTGCCCGAAGAGGCCCACTACTACCGTTTCCTCACGCCGCTCGAGCTTCTAGACTTCTACGGCCGCGTCTTCGGCCTCTCCCGTGTCGAGCGCCGCCGCCGGTCGGAGGCCGTTCTCGATCTCGTCGGGCTTGCGGCGGTCGCGAAAAGGCCGATCCGCACGTTCTCGAAGGGAATGGCGCAAAAGATCGGCCTCGCGCAGGCGCTCCTCAACGAGCCCCGTACGCTCGTTCTCGACGAACCCACGTCCGGGCTCGACCCGCTCGCACGATTGGAACTGCGCGCGCTCCTTCTTAAGCTTCGCTCCGAAGGCCGCACGGTCTTTTTTTCGTCCCACGAGCTTTCGGAGGTCGAACTTCTCTGCGACACCGCCGCGATCTTGAAAGACGGAAAGCTCCTCCAACAGGGGACGGTCGCCGAACTCGAAGGCGGCCGCGGCGAGGAGTCTCTCGAGCGGCATTTCGTCCGGCTCGTCGGCGGGCGGCCCTCGTGAACGCGGTATTCGCGGTGGCACGCCTGCTCGTCCTCGAGATCTTCCGGAAGAAGGACGCCTACGTTGCGTTCCTCCTCATGGCGGTGATCCTCGTTTACGCGGCGGGGATGGATTTCTACGACGAGCGGAACGTCGTCCGCTACCTCCTTGAACTCGGGCTTTCGCTCGTCTTCTTTTTCTCGGTCATCCTCACCGCCGCGCTCGGCGCGCGCCAGGTTCCTGCCGAGAGGGAAGCGCGGACGCTGCCCGTTCTCCTCGCCAAGCCCATCCGCCGGTCCGAGTTCGTCGCGGGGAAATTCCTGGGAACTTTTCTAGCCGGGGCGGCCGCTTTCACCCTCTTCTACGGTTTTTTTCTCGGCGTCGCTTCGTTCAAAGGCGGCGTTTTCTCGGCCGCGACCGCGGGGGAAACCTATCTCGCGTTCCTCCTCAATCTCTGGGTGCTCGCGGCCGTCGCGAGCGGGCTGTCGTATTTTCTCACGTCTTCGGCGGGCCTTACGCTCACGGTCCTCGTTTATTTCCTCATGAACACCTACGGCCCCGCGCTTAAAGCGAAGGCCGGTCCGTTTCTTTATTTCACGCTGCCTCACTTCGAATTTTTCGACCTGCGGCAGAGGCTCGTCCACGGATGGGGCGGCCTGCCGGGAGATGTCTGGGCCGCCCTCGCCGCGTACGCATTCCTTTATGCTCTCGTGCCGCTTTCGCTCGGCGCGTGGCGCTTCGCCCGGGAGAACGCGTGAAGACGATCGCACTCGGCGCGGCGGCGCTTTGTCTTGCCGGATCGGCCTTTGCGGCGGCGGGCCTCGACTCGCGCCTCGCGTCGCCGGAGACGGGGTTCACCCTCGGCGGTTCCTTGTACCGGCTGATCGGCGGCGCGACCGAGGCCGTCGGGGACACGCTTTTCCTGAAAGCCGAGTTTTACTATCACGGCGGCGTTTCCGCCGATTATGAGAACGACGACCATTCGCGCGAGGGCCTCGTCGACGCGCGCGGCGCGCGGCGCGCGGAGCCCACGGACTGGATCGAGCGCTTGAACCGCCGTGTCCGCGCGCACGCGCACTACCATTTGAAACGCGACGAGAAAAAGGAAATGCTTCCTTTCTTCGCGCTCGCGGTGCGTCTCGACCCCAAAAACGTCGAGGCCGTCCTCACGTCCGCGTACTGGCTCGACCGGGAATTCAAGAAACCACGGGACGCCGCGGACGTCCTCGAAAAGGGAATGCGTGACAATCCCGGCTCGTGGGAAATTCCGTTGCGTTTGGCTGAACTGAGGTTCCGGGAGAAGAACCACGCGGCGGTCGAGAGGCTTTGCCGGGAGGCGCTGGGCCGGGCCGCCGGCAAAGACGCCGAGCGCCATCATTTGATCGACCTGCATTTCTGGTTCGCTGAGTCGCTCCACGCGCTCGGGCGGCCCGCGGAGGCGCTTTCCGCCTATCGTTCGGCGCTCGGATTCTACGGCGATGAGGAAAAATCGCTCTTGCGGGACCGGATCTCGGCGCGCGTGACCGAGCTCGCCCCCGCGGCGGTGTGATAGAATGCGAGTCGAGGTCCTTCCGAACCCCAACTCCGGCGAAGGCTGCGACGAGATGGAGTTTAACGTAATCGGAAACGCGCCGCCGCGCAGGGTGGCCGGGATCGTCGCCGAAGACCGCGGTCGGGAATTCCGCTGCGACTTGACCGGCGTCGACGGCGCCGGACGGTTCGTGCCGGCCTGGGCCGTGGAAATTACGGACTCGGGCGAAGGAAGTGCGTATCTCATCACCGGCGGGGCGTGGGGCTTGCGGGTCCGGAAAGACGGCGCCGCGTGGGACCTCGCCGACGGCTCCCAATGGGGAGAACCTTACAAGGTGTACTCGAAGCAGGACGTAATCTTCGCCGACGGCGAAAAAAGGAGCGCATGAAAAAAGCGGCAATGCTCGGGATGATCGCTCTCCTGGTCCACGGGACCGTGTCGGCGGCCGAGGTTCCGGCGCCCGCCCCGTCGGTCGCGACGATCGTGACGCACGAGGAGGAGAAATATTTTTTTACCGACGGCCGCGTGGAGCGGTTCGACGGACAGTATGAATACACCTATCTCGTGGATCCCAAGGCCGGTATCATCACGCGCACGCGCATCTACGACTGGCGCGAAAAGAAGATCACGCCCGACGACACGGTCTACGACATCCGCGAGGAGCTCCACTCGCACCCGCTCACCGCGGCACGCTACGGGCTCACGCCCGTGATCCGCGCCATCGGCCGCCCGGAAGACGATTCGGTCGAAACGCTTGTTATCGAGGACAAGTGGGTCCAGTCGGCGATCTCGACCGGCAACCGCCTCGTCCTGACCCGGGCCCGCCGTCTCAAGTAACGTGGAAACCGCCCTCCCGCCTTTCAGGAAGTACCTTTTCGTCTGCGAGAACGAACGTCCCGAAGGCGACTGCTGCGGCGAGAGCGGGAAGGCCGTCCGTGAAGATCTGAAACGGCTCGTGAAGGAAAAAGGTCTCGCGTCCAAGATCCGCGTCAGCCGCTCCGGCTGCGTCGATACCTGTATGGAGGGTCCGAACGTGCTCCTTTTTCCCGACCGCCTCTGGTTCAAGCGCGTGAAGGCCACGGACCTCGAGGAGATCGTCCGCCGCGCCTCCGAGGACCTCTGACCGTGTTCTGGGCGAGACTCGCTTCGGTGGTCCTGTTTCTGGGAGTCGCGCTCGGCGCGTTCGGCGCGCACGGTCTCCGCGGCCGCGTGCTTCCGGAGATGCTTGAAGTCTGGAAGACCGCAGGCCTTTACCACCTGGTCCACGGCGGCGCTCTCTTCGCGGTCGCGTGGCTTTCGACACAAACCCCCGATCCGAAAGTGAAGACCGCCGGCATCCTTTTCGTCGCCGGCATCGCGGTCTTCTCCGGTAGCCTTTATCTTTTGGCGCTCACCGGCGCGCGTTGGCTCGGCGCGCTCACGCCTCTCGGAGGCCTCGCTTTCCTCGCCGGATGGGCTTTTCTGGCGGCGGCCTCGTCCCGGAACGTCTGACGTGGCGCGCTGGCTCGTGAAAAGCGAACCGTCGGTCTATTCGATCGAGGATCTCGAGCGCGACGGAAAAACTTATTGGGACGGCGTGCGGAACTACCAAGCCCGTAATTTCATCCGCGCGATGAAAAAAGGCGACATCGTCCTTTTCTACCATTCGAACGCCGAGCCGCCGGGCGTCGCCGGCGCCGCGCGCGTCGCGCAGGAAGCATATCCCGATTTCACCGCGTGGGATAAAACCGACGATCATTACGACGCGAAATCCAAGAAGGAGACGCCAGTCTGGTTCATGGCCGACCTCGCTTTCGTCGAAAAATGGCCGCTCGTTCCGCTCGAGACGTTGAAAGCGCAGGCGTCTTTGAAGGGGATGGAGCTTCTCCGCCGCGGTTCGCGCCTTTCGGTTCAGCCGGTTTCCGAGGTGCACTTCGACGCGGTGCGGCGGCTGGCGAAGAAAGGCTCCTAGCGTGTGGACTCCGGTCGCGCATCGCAAGGACTTGCCCGAAGGCGGCGCGCTCCTCGTAGAGGCGGGCGGGCATCGGATCGCGCTCTTCAAGCGCAAAGGGAAACTCTTTGCGATGCGTAACGCGTGCGCGCACAGGGGCGGGCCTCTCGTCGAAGGGCACGTCGAGGATGGGAAGGTCACCTGCCCTTGGCACGCGTGGGCGTTCGATTTGACCTCCGGCAAATGCGCGGAGGCGCCGTTCGCGGAGCAGCCCGTTTTTCCGGTGAAACTCGAAGGCGAGGAGATATTCGTCGATGCGTGATTCCACGACCCTGCCTAGCACGGTCCGTCTTCCTATGGAACGAAAGATCGCGCTCACCGCGATCATCACGTTCTTCGTGCTCGTCCTCGGAACGGCCTATCAATATTACTATCTGGAAGAGCGGACCGAATACGAGCATGCGATCCAACTCTATTCCCTAAAATTCCACGACCATAAGCTCAAGCCCAAAAAACTACGGCACCTGGCGATCCTCGCAATCGACCGGTACGGCCTTACGGAAGCCCACAGAATCGAAGAGGACTACCGGGTTTTGCTCGAGGAGGCGGGGAGGTGAGGACGATGCCGCTTTTTCCGTTGGACGAAAAACTTTTTCTTTGGCTGAACGGTTTCGGCGGCCAGTGGCTCGATTACCTGTGCGGCTGGCCCACTCATTTCGGCTCGCCACCTTTCATCGCGTCGGTGGTCGTGGCGTATATGATGATCTGGGACGAAAACCCGATTCTCCGGAAATCCATGACGATCTTCTTCGGCACCCTCGCGGCGAGCGCCGCCGCGCTAGCGCTCAAAGCCGTTTTTTTCCGTCCGCGTCCTTACCTTTATTTCCTGGAATCCATCGAGAGCGGGACCTATCAGATCAATTCGCTTTTCGGCCTCCTGCAAAAGGAATCTGCGTTCCCTTCGGCTCACACCGCCACCATTTTTGCGTGCGCGGTGATCGTGAACCGTTTTTACGGATCCCGCTTCCGCTTCATGTATCTTTTGGCCGTGTTCGTGGGCTTTACGCGGATTTACGTGGGCGTCCATTATCCGTCCGACGTTTTCGTGGGCGCGGTCGTGGGACTCGCCGTCGGATGGGGAGCTTACCGGATAGGAGCCTGGGCTTCCGACTTCCACGACCGCCGGAGCGGCGTGATCGGATAAAACTTAAAGGTAGGCGTCCGGCTTGGAAAGGTAATTGCGGACGTAGTCGTTCACGCCGTGCTCGACGTTCAAGAACGCGGTGGGGCATCCGGACGCGCGCAGTTTCGAAAGATCTGCTTCGGTGAAGTACTGGTACTGGTTCCGGATCGACTCGGGCATCTCGACGTACTCGATACGCTCCGGCTTTCCGCAAGCTTTGAAGATCGCGGCTGCTAGCTCATTCCAGCTCTGCGCCTTCCCGGTTCCCAAATTGAAGATACCCGTTTTTTCCGGATGTTTCCAAAACCAGATCATCGCCTCGATCACGTCCTTCGCGTACACGAAATCGCGCTTTTGCCCGCCGTCCGGATATTCCTTCTTGTAGGATTTGAAGAGCCGCAGGATGCCTTCGCGCATGACCTGCTCGTACCCCTTCCGCACCATGCTCTGCATCGACCCCTTGTGGTATTCGTTCGGGCCGTAGACGTTGAAGAAGCGGTACCCGGTCAGGCGTTTCTCGTGGCCGTTCCTCAGGACCCACTCGTCGAAGTCGAGTTTCGATTTGCCGTAGGGGTTGAGGGGCTTGAGGGAAGGGGTCTTGTCGTCGAGGTCGGAGAAGCCGAGCTCTCCGTCGCCGTAGGTCGCCGCACTCGACGCGTACGCAAGATAGACGCCGTGTTCCAGGCACCATGAGGCGAGGCGTTCGGAATAACCCGAATTGTTGCGCCGGAGAAAATCGACGTCCATTTCGGTGGTGTCGGAGCAAGCGCCGAGGTGGAACACGGCTTTCACGCGGCCGTTCCACTCGCCGCGTTCGAGGCGTTCCAGGAAATCGTCGGATTCATGGTAGGCGGTGAAGGATCGCTTGGAAAGATTCCGCCACTTGGGGGAGCCCTCCGCTTTCTGGTCGACGACCAGGACGTCCTTTTCGCCGAGCTCGTTCAGCCGCCAAACCAGGACGCTGCCGATGAAGCCCGCGCCGCCCGTCACAATGATCATGGTTTCCTCCAAGGGGGAATTTTAGCACAAAGCTTGAGTCGGCGCAGGCTTCCGTTTAAAATGGGCCCGTATCGACAACCGGGGAGGAACGCTTGAATCGATCGATCCTGAAGCTTTCGGCGTGGGTTCTTTTGTCTTTGTTCGTTCCGTCCGCTTCTTTTGCGGACGCTGATTATTCCTGCGAGGTCATGTCCGTCGAAGGGCAGGCGTCGGTGAAAGAAGGCGATATCCTGAAGGCCGGCGATACGGTGGAGACCGGCGCCGACGGCACGGTGGACGTCGCGTACGACAAGGAATGGAAGAACGTCGTCCGCGTGCTGCCCAACTCCAACGTGACGATCGGTTCGGTGCATCCGTCGAGCGTCGTGGTGAGCCGCGGAACGCTCTACGCGCGCTTGAAGGAGCTCCCGACGCAGTCGACGTTCGAAGTCGAAACTCCCACGGCCATCGCGGCCGTGCGCGGTTCCGAGTACCTCACGCATTGCCCGGACGGCTCCGCCACCGACGTGCACAATTTTTCGGAGTCGGAAGTGCTTGTTTTCGGCCTCGACGACGCCGGCCGTCTTTCCGGCGAACCGCTGACTCTCCGCAATCTCCAGGCGACTGCCGTCGATCGCCGCGGCGCCTCTCCGAAGGCCATGCGCCCCCTCACCGAAGGGGAGCGCGGCAACCGCGAGAAAATTGGCGGTGTGATCGAGAAGCGCGCCGAAGCCCTTCGCGGAGCAGGGCGATTCGGCCGTATTCAGGACGTGCGCAAGGTGAGCCAGGACTTCCGCCGCACGCCGCCGCCCCCGCGGCCCGGTTCGCAGGGTCCGCAGGGCGAGGCCCCGAACGGCAGCCCCAATTTCGCGCGTCGCCGGGAAAAGATGGCCCTCGAGCGCGGCGACCGGGTGGGTGAAGATCGTATCGAGCGCCAGGACGAGCGCAGGAACGAAGGGCTTAAAAAACGCAAGCGCCGCCGCCCGAAGCCGCCGCAGGACGGCGGTCCCAACGGACCCACCGGCCCTTGAAACGGATCTTCGCCGCCCTCTTTTTCCTTTTCGCCGCGGCTCCCTCTTACGCGGCGTCCGTGCTGACCGCCGAAGAGCGCGACGAGCGCCGTCTTCAGTTCAACGAATACGCCCAGAACCGCCTGCAGGCTCTCGAGGCTGGAGACGAGGCCGCGGGCGGCCGCCCCTGGGCTCTCGACCTCACCGGCGCTTACGGGTACGACTCGAACGCCGTCATCGACACGCCGCGTACGGGAGACCGTTTCGTCGAAGGAGACGCCGCTTTCCGCTGGGCCGGGGAGGGCCCCGTCTCGTGGGACGCGGCCGTGAATACGATCACCTACGAAGACGAGAGCGAATCGGATTACTGGGACGCTTCCGTCGCGCCCACGGTCGAATTCGAGCTCGGTCCCTCGTTCGGGCTCCGCGAGACGTGGACGCTTTCGTACGTCCACTATCCGCAGGACGAGGATCTGCGCTACTGGAAGAACGCGCTTCTGACGGAGCTCCAGCACAAACCTTGGGAACGCGTCGCGCACGGCCCCTACCACGAGGTTGAATTCCGCTCGTTCACCGACCGCGACGCGCTCACGGCCGGAAATCAGCCCGGTCCCGATTTGCGTCACGACGTGCGTCACGAGGCGGGCTGGTCCGCGAGCTGGGAGCCGTGGTCCGGAACCGCGTTCGGCGCCCGCGCCGCCTACCAGAACAACCGCTCGAACGACGTCTTCAACGATTTCAACGACTATCACGGCGGCACTTTCTCCGGTTACGCCTACCGCAATCTTGCGCCGCGCGTTTCGATCGTCGGTCTCGCCGGTTACGACCTGAAGAAGTACGAAAGCCGCACGTTCCTGCCGCCGCTCCCGCGGTTCAATCCCAAACCGGAGCGCGACAATTTCTGGTACGCGGGTGCCTCGCTTTACTTCTCCGTGAACGAATCGGTCGCGCTGGGCCTGCATTACCTACGCAGCGAGAACACCTCCAACGATGTTCAGCAGAAATACGGCGGGAACCAGATTTCATTCTCGCTCGGGTGGTCCGTATGAAGCTCCTGATCGCCGGATGCGGTTTTCTCGGAACCGAACTCGGACGCGGCTGGGCGCGTTCGGGGAGAGCGGTGTGCGGTCTGAAGCGGCGGCCAGAGACTTTGGCAGGCACGGGCATCATCCCTTTCCGTGCCGATCTCCTGGATCCGTCGACCCTGCGAAAGATTCCGCCGGTCGATCTGGTGCTGCTCTGTCAGGCGCCCGGCCGGGGAGAGGGTTACCGCGCGACTTATCTCGAGGCGACGCGCAACTTGCTCGAGGCGCTCCGCGGGACGGCCGTTAAAAAAATCCTTTTCGTCTCCAGCACCGGTGTGTACGGCGTGCGAGACGGCTCAGTCGTAACCGAGCTCACGCCCTCGGGAGCGGATTTCGAAAGCGACGAAGCCGCCGCGAATGCCCGGCTTCTCCTCGAGACGGAAAACGAGGTGTTGGAAGGGACTATCCCGGGCATGGTCCTTCGTTTAGGCGGCCTCTACGGTCCTAAACGGAACCGCTTGGCGGCGATCCGCGAAGGGAAACTGATCCCCGCCGCCTCACCGACCTTCACGAACCGCATCCGCGTCGAAGACGCCGCGAGTGCCGCGGAGCTTCTTCTCGAAAAGGGGGAGGCGGGCCAGGTTTATCTGGGCGTCGACGACGAACCCTGCACGCAGGCGGATTTTTACGGATGGCTTTGCCCTCGTCTGGGGGTGCCGCCGCCCGCGCCGTCCGCTTCTTTGGACCGCGGCAAACGCGTTTCGAACGCGAAGCTCAAATCCCTGGGCTGGACGCCGCGCTACCCCGGCTTCCGGGAAGGGTACGCCGATCTCCTGGGGACCGGCGCGCCCGCGCGATGATCGAGCTTTCGGTCCTACCGAGCGTGAACGCGTCGCTCAACGCGATCACGACGGTGCTCCTGGTCTTCGGGTATTTTCTCGCGCGCCAGCGGGCTCTCACGGCGCACACGATGTGCATGCTGGCAGCTACGCTCACCTCAGGCATCTTCCTCGTCTCGTACCTCTATTACCACTTCCATCACGGCACGACCCGTTTCCAAGGACAGGGCCCGATCCGGCTGGTCTATTTTTTCATCCTGATCACGCACACGATCCTCGCGACCTTGAACGCCCCGCTCGTCGTGATCACGCTCTGGCACGCCTTCCGCTCGAATTTCATGAAACACATCCGCATCGCGCGCATTACGCTCCCGATCTGGCTTTACGTCTCCGTGACCGGTGTGATCGTTTACTGGATGCTTTATCGGGTAGAATATAGGTAACGGCGAAAGCCTGCGGGGTTTCGCCTGTTTCGGTCGTGAAACTAAAAGTCGACAGGTCGGGGATCGAGGGAATTTCGTGTTAGCCGTCGAAATTTCCGGGGATTTCAAGCCGACGGCGTGAGGCGGAATTCCCTCGATCCCTGCCCGTCTCCGAACAAGGAACCGTCATGAAACGAAACGCCTTAAACGACCGCTACGGTTTTTTCTTTTGGCTCCGGTGGATCCTTTGGTTCTCGGGGTCGTTTGTCTTGTCCGCGCTCGCGTGGACGGCGGCGATGAAAGCGGCTTTCGGCGTGATCGCGGGTCCGGAGCTCACGATGACGTGGATCGTCGCGGTGTTCGGAAGCTGGTTCCTTCTCGTCATTCCGTTCATGCGCAAGAAGGAGCAGATCTGGAAACGCCTGAATGACGACCAGGAGAAGGCGGTCGACATCTGGTTCGTAGGGATGGGCCTCTTCATCGCGTTTCTCGCCGCTAGCGCTTTTTTTTGGAGTTATTGGCTCAAAGACTCGATCCTTTTGGAAGGCATGAATCCTGTGTGGGCGAAGGCGACGTTCGGGACGTGGCTCGCGGGCCTCGTGCCGTTTCTGATCGGCATGTACCGCCAGGCCGACAAGCTCTTCGCCGCCGCGCACGCGCGGCAGACCTATACGCCGGGGTACCGGACGGCGGAGGTCGAGGGCGCCGCCCGGACCCTCCCCAATGCGCTTCGTGCGCGGCTTAAGAACTTTCCGGAGACCCTCCCGAACGGGCACGTCGTCACCGCCGTTCTGAAAAGCGGGGAGCGGGTGCCGCACGTCTTTATCCTCAAGCGCCGTGAAATTCTAGGTGTCTACGACCGGCCGAGCCTTGGGTTTCATGCGAGCGATCTCGCCGATCTTGAGCCAATTCTTTCCGAAAACCTCCCCGTATACGACGAAGCCAAGTGGCTTCGTCTGGATGGATCTCCAAAAGACTTATCATAAGTAATTTAAATATATAGTGTTATATCTTATTTGAATTTTCTTTTCTAATTGGACTAAATTAGTCCGAAAAGGTATAATTGATCAGGGGAAAAAACCATGATTCGACTGTCCGACATCGCTAAGGAAGAAGTCAAAAAGCTGCTCGACGGCAAGTCTGGCCATTTCGTGCGCGTGGGCGTCAAGGGGGGCGGCTGCTCGGGGCTCAGTTACGACGTCCGCATCGACGACCAGGCGAAGGAATTCGACCGCGCGTTCGACGACGCGGGTGTGAAGATCATCTGCGATTCGAAGAGCCTCCTTTATCTCGACAACATGATCGTCGACTACTCTCGCGAATTGGTGGGCGGAGGCTTCCGTTTCGTCAACCCGAACGCTTCTGGCACCTGCGGGTGCGGAACGTCCTTCTCGGTGTAAGGTGCGCTTCACGACCAAAACCGAATATGGCCTACTCTGCATGGTGTATCTCGCGCGTCATCCGGAGACTCCGTGTGTCTCAATCAAAGAGATCGCGGTGAAGGAAAACTACCCGGTGGCGTACCTGGAAAAAATCCTGCAGGCGCTCAAGAGGGCCGGCCTCGTGCGCGCCTCGCATGGCAATCAGGGGGGCTACGGCCTCGCGCGTGCGGCCTCCGAAATCACGCTCCGGCAAGTGATCGACGCTTTGGAGGGCGCGACGTTCGACGTTTTTTGCCAGCCGGAAAACCGCTCCGACATCGTTTGCACGCATTTCTGCCTCTGCGGCGTGAAACCCGTGTGGCAAAAAACGAAGGAACTTTTAGACGACTTTTACAGCTCGATCACGCTGGAAATGCTCACGAAGGACGAAATCCAAACGCGCCGGATGCTCGAAACGGCGGCGCACCGCCCCCGGGGCGAGAGGATGAGCGCATGACGATGAAATCAATCGAAGAATTCACGAGCAGGGAATACAAATACGGCTTCCAAACGCCGATCGAGTCCGACGTGTTCGCGAAGGGACTCTCGGAGGATACCGTCCGCGCCATTTCCAAGCTGAAGAACGAGCCGCCGTTCATGCTTGAGTTCCGGTTGAAGGCGTATCGCCATTGGCTGACCATGAAGGAGCCTCACTGGGCGAATGTGGAATACCCGGCGCTCGATTACCAGGACGTGATCTACTACGCCGCTCCGAAGAAAAAGCCAGAACAGCTGAAGAGCATGGAAGAAGTGGACCCCGAGCTCAAGAAAACGTTCGAGAAGCTGGGCATTCCGCTCATGGAACAGAAGCGCCTGGCCGGCGTGGCCGTGGACGCGATCTTCGATTCCGTCTCCGTCGCCACAAGCTACAAGGCGAAGCTCCTCGAGATCGGGGTCGTGTTCTGCTCGTTCTCCGAAGCCGTCGAGAAATATCCCGACCTCGTGAAGAAATACGTCGGCACCGTCGTGCCTTACACGGACAATTTCTATGCGGCGCTCAATTCGGCGGTATTCTCCGATGGCTCGTTCGTCTTTATCCCCAAGGGAGTGAAGTGTCCGATGGAGCTTTCGAGCTACTTCCGCATCAATACCGAGGGGTCGGGACAGTTCGAACGGACTCTCATCATCGCGGAAGAGGGAAGCTATGTGAGCTACCTCGAGGGCTGCACAGCGCCCAAGTTTGACACGAACCAGCTCCACGCCGCCGTCGTCGAGCTCGTCGCGCTGGATGACGCCGAGATCAAGTATTCGACCGTTCAGAACTGGTTCGCGGGCGACCCAAAGACGGGGAGGGGCGGCATCTACAATTTCGTCACCAAACGCGGCGCTTGCCGGGGCCGGAAATCGAAGATCTCGTGGACGCAGGTCGAGACCGGTTCGGCGATCACCTGGAAGTATCCGAGCTGTGTCCTCATCGGCGACGACTCCGTCGGCGAATTCTACTCGGTCGCTCTCACGAACCATTTCCAGCAGGCCGACACCGGCACCAAGATGATCCACATCGGCAAGCGCACCAAATCGACGATCATCTCGAAGGGGATCTCCGCCGGCGTCTCGAACAACAATTACCGCGGCGAGGTCCAGATGAAGGAATCCGCCGAGGGCGCGCGCAATTTCACGCAGTGCGACTCGCTTCTCATCGGTGCCAAGTGCGCGGCGAACACATTTCCCGTCATCGACGTTAGGAACCCGACGGCCACCGTCGAGCACGAAGCGTCGACGTCCAAGATCTCGGACGACCAGCTCTTTTATTTCCGCCAGCGCGGCATCGGCACCGAAGACGCGATGAGCGCGATCATCAACGGTTTCTGCAAGGACGTCTTCCGCGAATTGCCCGGGGAATTCGCGGTCGAGGCAACGCAGCTTCTCGGGCTCAAACTGGAAGGAAGCGTCGGTTAAACATGCTCAAAGTCGTCGATCTCCACGCCGGCATCGAAAACCGGCCCATTCTTAAAGGATTCTCGCTCGAAGTGAAACCGGGCGAGGTGCACGCGATCATGGGGCCGAACGGCTCCGGGAAAAGCACGCTCTCGAAGGTCGTCGCCGGCGACCCGCATTACGAGGTCACGAAGGGCGACGTCTTTTTCGAGGGAAAGAGCCTGCTCGGCCTCGAGCCCGAAGAGCGCGCGCTCCTGGGGATTTTCCTCGCGTTCCAGTACCCGGTCGAGATCCCGGGCGTGAACAACGCGAGCTTTCTCCGCATGGCTTATAACGCGCGTCGCAGACACGCGGGGCAGAAGGAATCCGATCCGCTCGAATTCGACGAGTTTCTCCGGGAGAAGCTGAAGACCGTCCAGATGAACCCGGGTTTCATCAACCGTTCGGTCAATCACGGTTTCTCGGGCGGAGAGAAGAAGCGCAACGAGATTCTCCAGATGGCCGTGCTCGACCCGAAGCTCGCGATTCTGGACGAGACGGATTCGGGGCTCGATATCGACGCGCTGCGGATCGTGGCCGAGGGCGTGAACCGTCTACGTCGCCCCGACAACGCGATGGTCGTGATCACGCATTACCAGCGGCTCCTCGACTACATCGTGCCCGACAAGGTGCACATTCTGGCCGATGGCCGCATCGTGCGCTCGGGCGACAAGTCACTCGCGCTCGAACTCGAAAAGAAAGGGTACGACTTCGTCGGGGTGAAATAAGTGAGCCGCCCGCCCGTCGAATCAACGCCCTACCGGGACGTCTTCCGCGAATACGCACCGGCTTCCGGCGCGCCCGCGTGGCGCGAAGCCTCGCGCCTGGCCGCCTTCCACCGTTTCCACGCACTCGGCTGGCCCACGCGCGCTCTCGAAGCTTGGAGACGCGTCGATCTCGCCGCCCTCGACGCCGTTTATTCGACCCCTTGCGAGGACTGCCTCGAGTCGGTGGACAAAAAAATGCTCGAGCTCTATTTCCTACCGCACGCCGAATCGAACCGGCTTGTTTTCGTGAACGGTATTTATTCGTCGAAGTTTTCCCAAGTGAAGGACGTTCCCGAAGGCGCCGTCGTCCGCGATCTACCGGCCGCCATGAAGGAGCGGGAAGCGATCGCGCGCCCGCTTCTTTCATTCGACGAAGCCGAAAGCGATGCCTTCGCTGCGCTCAACGCCTTTTCTTTCACAGACGGCGCGCTCATCCACGTTCCCGACGGGGTCGAGGTCAAGACGCCGGTCCATCTTCTTTTCGTGAGCGTCGGGCACGAGGACCTGCCGCCGGCGATCTACCCGCGCGTCGTCGTCTCCCTCGGCCGCGGCGCGAAGGCGTCGGTCGTGGCCAATCACGTGGAGCTCACGAAGGACGAGCACCTCACGGTTTCCGCCGCCGACCTGAGGCTCGGTCCCGACTCGAAGCTCGATTACACCCACGTCCAGCGCTCGGAGGGGAGCGGAACGCACTTCTCGTCGATCCGGGCGAGGCTCGACGAGCGCTCGACGTTCGACGCGACGAGTTTCACGCACGGCGGCGCGCTGAACCGCCTCGACGCTCGCGTTCGCTTCCAGGGCGCCGGCGCGGCCGCCTCGCTGAACGGGCTTACGCTTCTCGACGGCGTCTCCCAGTCTTTCGTCGACGCCGAAGCCGATCACGCGGTCCCGGGCTGCACGAGCCGCCAGTTTTTCAAGAGTGTCCTGGCAGGCCGGGCGCGCTCCGAGTTCTCGAGCCTGGTCCACGTGCGGCGCGGAGCCGAGAAATCCGACTCGCGCCAGCTGAACCGGAACCTGATTCTCTCGGCCGGGGCGCAGGCGGTGACGAAGCCCGAACTCAAGATCTTCGCCGACGACGTCCAGTGCGCGCACGGCGCGACCGTCGGCCAGCTCCAAAAAGAGGAGCTTTTTTACCTCCGAAGCCGCGGACTTTCGGAGAGCGTAGCCAAGTTCGTTCTGACCTATGGGTTCGCGGAGGAGATCGTCGAGACGATCGGCGACGCGGAGCTCCGCGGCCAGCTTGAGGCGCTCGTGCGCGCGCGGCTCGAAGATCTCGTCGGAGGGGAAGATGCCGACCGTGTCGTTGCCTGATCTCGCGAAGGTCCGCGCCGGGTTCCCGATGCTTGCGGCGCGCATGAACGGCCGCCCTCTCGTTTATCTCGACAACGCGGCGACGGCGCTCAAGCCCGGCGCGGTGATCGACCGGATGTCGAAGTTCCTGAAAGAGGAGTACGCGACGGTCCATCGCGGCATCTACACGTTCAGTCAGGAATCCACGCGGCTCTGCGATGAAGCGCGTTCCAAGTGCCGCGCTTTCCTGAACGCCGCGGACGATTCGGAAATCATCTTCACGCGCGGCACCACCGAGGCCATCAATCTCGTCGCGGCGGCTTACGGCCGCAAGTTCCTGAAGACGGGGGACGAGATCGTCGTCACGACGATCGAACACCACTCGAATCTCGTGCCCTGGCAGAGGCTCTGCGAGGAAAAAGGGTTCCTGCTCAAGGTCGTGCCGGTCAATGACCGCGGCGAGCTCGATCTCGCGGCGTTCGAGCGGCTCCTTTCGGCCCGCACGTACTTGGTCGCAGTCGGACATGTCTCGAACGCGCTCGGCACCGTGAATCCGGTGGGAGAGATCGTGAAGATGGCGCACCACGCGGGGGCGGTTGTCGTCGTGGACGGCGCTCAAGGCGTCCCCCACGGCCCCGTCGACGTCCGCGCGATGGACTGCGATTTCTACGCGTTTTCCGGCCATAAGCTCTACGGCCCGACCGGCATCGGCGTGCTTTACGGCAAGCGGAAGCACCTGGACGCGATGGACCCTTATCAATCGGGCGGCGACATGGTCGAAACCGTGACGCTCGAGAAGACGACCTACGCGAAATCCCCGGCGAAGTTCGAGGCGGGCACGCCCGCGATCGCCGAGATCATCGGCCTCGGCGAGGCGATCGATTATATCGGCTCGCTCGGTTGGGACTGGATCGCGTCCCGCGAAAAGGAGCTTCTGGAATACGCGACCGCGCGGCTCTCCGCGATTCCGGGTTTAAGGATCGTCGGAACGGCCGCCGAGAAGGCGAGTCTCGTCTCCTTCACGCTCGAAGGAGTCCACCCGCACGACGTCGGAACGGTGCTGAACGAAGAGGGTGTCGCGGTCCGGGCGGGCCACCACTGCGCGCAGCCGGCCATGAAGCGCTTCGGGGTCCCCGCCACGACGCGGGCCTCGTTCGCCTTTTACAACACGAAGGAAGAGATCGACGCACTGGAAGCCGCGCTCCGCAAGACCGTGGAAATGTTCAAATGAGCGCCGACCGCTCGAGTCCGGTGAAGCTCGACGAGCTTTATCAGGAAGTGATCCTGGACCACAACAAAAACCCGCGCAATTTTGGACGACTCGAAGGTGCGACGGCCTACGCGCACGGCGTAAACCCGCTATGCGGGGACGATTACGAAGTTTTCGTTTCAGCGGAGGGCGTATTTATCAAGAAGGTCGCGTTCCATGGCCAGGGCTGCGCGATCTCGAAGGCCAGCGCCTCAATGATGACGGTCGCGCTGGAAGGGAAGTCTGTCGCCGAGGTGCGTACCCTGAAAGATCACTTCATCCGCCTTTTGACCGACGCTTCGGCTCCCGACTCCGCCCGCGAAGGAGTGGGCCGTCTCAAATTTTTCGAAGGCGTGCGGCAGTTTCCGGCACGGGTCAAATGCGCCACGCTCGCCTGGCGCGCATTGGAAGAGGCTTTGAAGGAAAAAGACGAACGCCGCGCCGAAGTGTCCACCGAGGACCAAGGCGAACGTAAACGAGAAACGAGTTAAGGAGACACGCCATGAGCGATCCCACGCCCCAAATCGCCCCGGTCGAAATTACCGCCGAGGTGACCCCCAACCCGAACACACTGAAATTCAACCTGAACAAAGTGCTGATGGCGTCGGGATCGGTGAACTATCCCGACCGCGACAAGGCGAAGGGTGCCCGGATCGAGCGCCTTTTCGACGTGAAGGACGTCATCGGCGTGATGGCCGGCCGCGACTTCATCACGGTCACGAAGAATCCGGCCGCCGATTGGCAGCCGATCGTCGAGCCGGTGACGCGCGCAATCAAGGATCTCGTCTCCTCGGGCGAGGCGCTCTTCCCCCAGGCCGCCGCCGAAACCTCGGCCGGCTCGAACAGCGAGATCGAAAGGAAGATTAAGGAGATCCTCGACGCCGAAATCCGCCCCGCGGTCAACATGGACGGGGGAGACATCACCTTCCACGGCTATTACGACGGCGTGGTGACGCTTCACCTCCAGGGCTCGTGCAGCTCGTGCCCGAGCGCCATCATGACGCTCAAAATGGGCGTCGAAAACCGTCTCAAATCGCTTATCCCCGAGGTCCGGGAGGTCGTCCAGGTCTGATCTTAAGATATGGTATAATAAGCTTTTCCGAAGAATCCAACCCCAGGAGAAAGTCATGCTGACCGAAAATCCGACCGCCCAAACCTTGCCGCGCATCGGCGACACGGCCCCCGATTTCAAAGCGCCCACCACCCACGGAGAAATCCAGTTTAGCCAGTGGCAGGGGCAGGACTGGGTCGTCCTTTTCTCGCATCCGGCCGATTTCACGCCCGTCTGCTCGACCGAGCTTACGGAATTCGGCCGCCGTGTCGAGGAATTCAAAAAACGAAACACGAAGTTGATCGGCCTTTCCATCGACAGCGTGCATTCGCACCTTGCATGGACGCAGAACCTCGCGAAGATCCTGAACGTGAAACTGCCGTTCCCGCTGATCGCCGATCTTTCGACCGACGTCGCTCGGAAATACGGAATGATCCATCCCGGCGAGAGCACGACCGTCACGGTCCGCGCGCTTTTCGTGATCGATCCGCAGAAAAAGATCCGCGGCGTCATCTATTATCCGCTCAACGTCGGCCGCAACGTGGACGAGGTGATCCGTCTCCTGGACGCGCTCCAGACCGCGGAGAAGCACGGCGTCGCGTGCCCAGTGAACTGGAAACCGGGCGACAAGGTGATCATCCCGCCGCCGAAAACGGAAGCGGACATCGAAGCCCGCGCGAACACGGACCACGAAAAGATCGATTTTTACCTGCATAAAAAGCAAATCTAAAGCGACCGGCCCGAAGGAGCTGTCTCTTTTAATCTACGGAAGAACAACATTTTGTTTTGTTACACGTTCTCCCTACGATTAAAAGAGACAGCTCCTTCGGCCGACGCTAGAGATACGGAGAGAGAAGCGTTCTTCGTTTCTTTGCCGCAGGAAGAACGTGTAACAAAACAAAATGTTGTTCTTCCGTAGGCAAAGAAACGAAGAGCGCTTCTCTTTCTGAAGCCTAAAAGGATAGACCGATGAGCAGGACCGAACCGCTAGAAGTTCTGGAGAAGGAGACGACCCGCGAGGTGAAAGAGCGCCTGCGCGAGAAGGTGTTGCGCCTGAAAAAGGAGCGGAACGCCTATATCGTCGCCCACAACTACCAGAACTACGAGGTCCAGGAGATCGCGGATATCCTCGGCGATTCGCTCGCTCTTTCCAAAGCCGCGATCGGTCTCGGGCACGACGTGATTGTGTTCTGCGGCGTCGACTTCATGGCCGAGAGCGCGAAAATCCTGAACCCCAAGGCCACCGTCCTTTTGCCGGTGCGCGAGGCGGACTGCCCGATGGCGCTCATGGTGACGCCCGAGCGCCTGCGCGAGGCGAAGATCCAGCATCCCGACGCCGCGGTCGTCTGCTACGTGAACACCTCCGCGGCCGTGAAGGCCGAGTGCGACATCGCGTGCACTTCTGCAAACGCGGTCCAGATCGTGAAATCCCTGCCTCAAAAAAAGATTCTCTTCGTGCCGGACAAGAACCTCGGCCATTACGTCCAGCGCTTCTGTCCCGAGAAGGAGATCATTCTCTGGCAGGGGTTCTGTACGACCCACATCCGCGTGACGGCCGAAGACGTTCTCCGCATGAAGGAGAAGTACCCTAATTCGCCATTCATCGCGCATCCCGAATGCCCGCCCGACGTGATCGATTTGGCCGACCACGTCGCCTCGACGAGCGGGTTCTCCCCGTACATCGCGAAGTCGAAGGCCGACACGTTCATCATCGGCACCGAGGTCGGGATGATCTTTAAACTCAAGAAGGATCACCCCACGAAACGTTTCGTGATGCCGACCGAGCAGTTCGTCTGCCAGACCATGAAGATGACGACGCTCGGCTGGGTCGCGCACGCGCTCGAGAATTTGGAAATCAAGATAGAGATCCCCGAAGACGTCCGCGTCCGAGCCGAGAAATGCCTGCGCCGCATGATGGACGTCTCCGGCGACCACCCGAACGCCGTCATCGCGAGCTACTAAAGTCTCCGCCCGCAGAAAGTCCGACCCGTGAACATTCCGATCGTCCCGCGTGAAGTTCTTTTCGGTAATCCGACCAACACCGCTCCGCGTCTCTCGCCGGACGGCACTCGACTGTCTTTCCTTGCGCCGCTGGACGGCGTTCTGAACGTCTGGGTGCGGCCGCTGGAAGGTGGGGAGGCGAAGCCCGTCACTCGAGACACGGACCGGGGCATCCGTTCTTATTTCTGGGCGCCAAACGCGCGGCAGATCCTCTACGTGCAGGACAAGGGCGGCGACGAGAACTGGCGGCTCTATGCCGTGGACGCGGCAACGTTCGAGACGCGCGACCTGACGCCGTTCGAAAACGTGCAGGCACGGATCGTGGACGTGGACAAACGCCGCCCCAACGAGATTCTCGTGGCGCTCAACCGCCGTAGAGCGGAATCGCACGACGTCTACCGCCTCCAGCTCGCCGACGGACGGCTCGATCTCATCGTCGAAAATCCAGGGAGCCACGCCGGGTGGATCGCCGATCATCAGCAGCGGGTCCTCGTAGCCACGGCGATGAATCCCGAAGGAGGCGCCGACCTCTTGTACCGGGAGACCGAATCCGCCCTCTGGCGTACGCTCTTACATTGGAACGAGGAAGACGAGAACACGAGCGGCCCCGTCGGATTCACGGCCGACGGCAAGGGGCTCTATCTCATCGACGCGCGCGGCTCCGACACCTCGCGGCTCGTCCGGCTCGACATCGCGAGCGGGAAGATCGAAGAGCTCGCGTCCGATCCCGAAGCCGACGTCTCGAACGTGATCCTCCATCCCGACACGCGCGAGCTTCAGATGGTCTCGTTCGAGAAAGCGCGCACCGAGTGGCGCGTCGTCGACGAGAAGATCCGGGCGCACGTCGAAAAACTGAAGGCGATGTCCGACGGCGATTTCTTCATGATCAACCGCGACCATGCGGACCGCCGCTGGATCGTGGGCTTCGTGAAAGACGACGGCGCCGTTCCTTATTATGTGTTCGACAAAGAAACGGGCGGAACGACGTTCCTTTTCGACAATTATCCGCAGCTGAAAGACTACCGCCTCGCGAAGATGGAGCCCGTATCGTTCCGCTCCCGCGACGGTCTCCATATCCGTGCGTACGCGACGTTTCCACCGGGAGCCGAACGGAAAAATCTGCCGGTGGTTCTCAACGTGCACGGCGGGCCGTGGGCGCGCGATTCGTGGGGCTGGGACGCCGAAGCTCAGTGGCTCGCTAACCGCGGCTACGTCTGCATGCAGGTGAATTACCGCGGCTCGACCGGTTACGGCAAAAGCTTCATGAAGGCCGCCAACCGCGAGTGGGGCGGGAAGATGCACGACGATTTGGTCGACGCGGTCGAATGGGCGAAGAAGGAGGGCTGGGCCGATCCGAATCGTATCGCGATTTACGGGGGTTCGTACGGCGGCTACGCGGCGCTCGTGGGGGCCACGTTCACGCCGGACCTTTTCTCCTGCTCGGTGGCTATCGTCGGGCCCTCGAACCTCCTTACGTTCATCCGTTCGATCCCGCCGTATTGGTCGATCTACTTGAAGCAGTTCCACGCAAAAGTCGGGAATCCGGATACCGAGGAGGCTTTCCTTCGCGAACGCTCGCCGCTTTTTAAAGTAGACCGGATCAAGATCCCGATGCTGATCGCACAGGGAGCCAACGATCCGCGCGTGAAGCAGGCCGAGTCCGAGCAGATCGTGGCCGCGATGAAGGAGAAGGGGATCGACCACGAGTACCTTCTTTTTCCCGACGAGGGCCACGGGTTCGCCAAGCCCGCCAACCGTCTCAAGTTCTACGGCGCCTGCGAGCGCTTTCTCGCCAAGCATCTCGGCGGGCGCGCCGAAACCTGACCGTGCCTCTTTTAGAAGGCGCCGCCTGGGCCGTGGCCACCCTGTGGTGGCTGCGGGTCCTCGACATGGCAATCGGCTCTCTTTTTCTCGTGCCTGAGCTCCGTTCGCAGAAAATTTTCCTGCCTCCGCGCCCGTCGAAGGTTTCGGTCCTGTTCGCCGCCAAGGACGAAGCGCATACGGTTCGCCCCGCGCTCGAATCGTTACTCGCCCAGGACTATCCCGATTACGAGGTGATCGCCGTGAACGACCGCTCCGGCGACGGAACCGGCGAAGCTCTCCGCTCGTTCTCCGATCCGAAGCTTCGGGTGATCGACGTGACGGCGCTGCCCGGCGGCTGGCTCGGCAAGACCCATGCGCTTTCGCGCGCGCACGCCGCTTCCGGAGGCGAGTGGCTCCTTTTCACCGATGCGGACGTTCTCTTCGCTCCCTCCGCCTTGAGCCGCGCGGTTTCGGCCGCGCTCGAGCGACGCGTCGATTCGGTGACGCTTTTCCCGGAGCTCGCGCGTGGCGGCTTTCTCGAAGAAGCGTTCGTGAATTTTTTTGCGCACCAGTTCAACCTCCGCTACCGGCCTTGGGCGGCCCGCTTCAAAGCACCGCTCTTCTACGCCGGGATCGGCGCGTTCCATCTGGTCTCGCGGCGCGCTTACGAAGCCGCCGGCGGCCACGCGCGCCTCGCGCTCGAGATCGCCGACGACATGATGCTGGGGAAGATCGTGAAGGCCGCGGGATTCCGCCAGATCCTCCTTTCAGGACGCGGAGAGGTGTCCGTACGCTGGGTGGTGGGTTGGCGCGGGGTTTTAAGTGCGCTTCATAAGAACGCCTTCCGCGGCCTCGATTACAGCGTCGGCCTGCTTTTGGCCGGGACGGCCGTGATTTTCCTCACCGACGTCCTTCCTTTCACGCTTCTTTTTTCTACCGCGTGGCGTCCGTGGGCGCTCACGATGTGCGCCGCCGTTCTCGTTTCCTATCTGGCGGCGGCCCGTCACGAACGCCGCGCGCTCCTCACGTATCCGGCGCATCCGGCGGTGGCGCTCCTTTTCCTTTTTATCCTTTGGCGCTCGAGCGTCGCCGCGCTCCGGGACGGGGGAGTCCGGTGGCGGGACACGTTCTACCCGCTCGACGCCCTGCGGCGCGCCCGCGTGTGATAAAATGAACCCAACCGAGACCCTGATGACGATCGAGACACTTGCCGCCCCAGACCTCTTGAAAGCCCAGGCCGAGACGCTTTCCGCGCCCCGGCGCCGCTACGGCCTTCTTGCACGCTTTCTCTTCGCGTGGATGGACGTCGTGTACGGAAAAAAACGCACGCTTTCCAAATTCACGATTCTGGAAGTGATCGCGCGCGTGCCGTACCAGTCGTGGGAGCACGTGGCCTACATCGCGATGACCCACACGTACACGAAACCGGGCTTCGCCCGGCGTATTTTCGAGTTCATCAAGGAGTCGCGCGCGCAGCAGGACAACGAGCAATGGCACCTCCTCATCCTGGAGGAGCTTCTGCACCGCAAAGGGGTCCGCGAGAACTTTTTCATGTGCAAGATCGTGCCGCAGTTCATGGCGTTCTTTTATTACCACGTCAGCTGGCTTCTTTACGTGATCAAGCCTTCGCGGAGCTACGAGCTGAACGCCGATTTCGAGGACCACGCCGAACACGAGTACATGGAGTTCGTTCGCGAGAACCCGGCGTTCGAAGCGGAGCCTTTCGAAAGCGAATTCAAGGCCGACTACGGCGCCCATGCGACGCTCGCGGATCTTCTGCGTTCGATCGGCCGGGACGAGCGCATCCATAAGGAAGAAAGCCTCGCGCGCATCGAATCCGCGCGTTTCGGCTTGAAGGACTGACATGGCCGATCTGGCTCCCGTTTCCAAACCGAAACTCCTTCCCGGCGTGAAACGCGTCGTCGCTGTCGCCAGCGGCAAGGGGGGCGTCGGCAAATCCACGCTCGCGGCGAACCTTGCCGCCGCGCTCGCCGCGTCCGGTTCGAGGGTTGGCCTTCTGGACGCCGACGTCTACGGACCGAGCATTCCCACGATATTCGGGGTGAACGAAAAGCCGAAGGCGACGTCGGAGAACCGCATCGTGCCCGTCGAGCGTCACGGCGTGAAGGTGATCTCGACCGGTTTCTTCATTCCCGCCAACGACGCCGTCATTTGGCGGGGACCGATGCTCCACAAGATGGTGCAGGACCTCCTGGGCGTCGTCGACTGGGGAGAGCTCGATTACCTTTTCATCGACCTTCCGCCCGGGACCGGCGATGTCCAGCTTTCCATCTGCCAGTCGATCCCGCTTGCGGGCGCGGTCGTCGTATCGACGCCGCAGGACGTCGCCTGGAACGTTGCGCAGAAGGCGATCGTGATGTTCGATAAGCTCAACACCCCCGTTCTCGGGATCGTGGAAAACATGAGTCGCTACGCCTGCACGCATTGCGGCACGGAAGAGGAGATTTTCGGTTCGGGGGGCGCACGCCGCGCGGCCGAACGCCTGGGGATCCCGTTCCTCGGGGAGGTGCCGCTCATGACCGCCGTCCGGCGCACCGCCGACGAGGGAACGCCGCTCGTTCTCGCCGAGCCCGGTCATCCCGCGGCGAAAGCGTTCACCGCGGTCGCGCAGGCGCTCGTCGTTCGCGCGGACGCGGCCGAAAAGGAAAAAGGGAAGCCGCTTCCGGTCAAATTCGGGCCTCCCGGTCAAAAGGAACTGCTCGTTCAGTGGTCCGACGGCAAGGTGACCCCGCTCGACGCGCGCACTCTCCGGCTCTCTTGCCCGTGCGCGGCCTGCGTCGACGAGACGACGGGGCAGAGGACGCTCCGCCCTGAAAGCGTTCCCGCGGAAGTGCACGTCGTTTCGGTTTCCCAGGTGGGGCGCTACGCGCTCCACGCGGCGTTCTCCGACGGCCACGACACCGGTCTTTTCGCATACGACAAACTGAGGGGCCTTTGAACGAGACCCGGCAGGCGGTCGATCCGCGCTTCACGCGCGGCCTCGAACTTTTCAACGAGGGCGAGTATTTCGAGTGTCACGAGGTGATCGAAGACCTCTGGCTCGAAACGCAGCCGAACGACCCTTTTCGCGATCTCTACAAAGGCGTGATTCAAGCCGCCGCCGCAGTGTACCAATTTAAGCGAGGCATCCACAGCGGTGCTCTCGGCCTCTACCGGACCTGTGTCGGTTACCTCGAGAAGTACTCGCCTTCGGCGCTCGGTCTCGACGTCGCGCGGCTCGCTGCGCAAATGCGCGCGTACTTCGCCGTGCTGGATACCTGGAACGGAACAGCGCCCGCGCCGCTTCCGCCCGCCGGCGAGCCTCGCCTGGAGCACCGATGAGCCTCGACGCGAAATGGGAGAAGGCCGTCCACACGACGCAGATCGTACGGCCACGCATCAAGCCTCTTTCGACCTACGAAGCCACGCGCCTGCCGTACGTGTTCCTCGCCGAGGCGCCCGGTAGCGATTCACGCACGCTCGTGCGGAAAGGGGAAGTCGTCGTCGAGCGGCCCCAGCTCGTCCTGCCGTCGGGCATCGCGCAGTTCGAAGGTTTCGATTTCGAATCCGCGGGCATCGGCGAAGATTTCCTTAAAACGTTTTTCCTCGTGCGGGGCATCCGCTTTCCGTCCTTCAAGTACGCGAACAAGACGGAGCCGACGGAAGTACGCGAGGAGCGTCTCTCCGCCGCGGTCGCCCGTCTTCAAACCGAACTCGGCCGCAAGGAAGACGTTCATACGGGCTTATTCACCGGCGACGAGGACGTTTGGCCGCTCGCCGTCCTTCTCTTTACCTGCGGGATGGCTTTTCGTTCCGCGGACCTCGACGTTCGTCGCCTTTTCGAAGGACCGGGTCTTTCGTAAGACTTCCTAAAAAGACGGTTGACGTAAACACCCTCGTCTTGTATAATCCACTTACTCTATAGGATTAATAGACTAATGATTTCACAGAAAACCCGGTATGCACTCAAGGCCCTGCTCCTCCTCGCCGAAGACGAAAAGGCGAAGAGAGGACCTGTGCTCATCTCGGAACTCGCCAAGCGGGGGCATATGCCCCAGAAATTCCTCGAGGCGATCCTGCTCGAGCTTAAGAACGAAGGGATATTGAACAGCAAGAAGGGTAAGGGCGGCGGGTATTCCCTGGGAAAGCCGGCCGACCAGATCACTTTCGGCGCGGTGATTCGCGCGTTCGAGGGGCCCCTCGCGCTCGTGCCCTGCGCCGCCGCATCGCACCGGGGCTGCGACGAATGCCGCGACAACGAGACAGTCGGCATCCGGATACTTTTTAAGGAAGTGCGTGACGCGACGGCCGCCATTTTAGACGGAACGAGCCTCGAGAAGGTGAGGCTCGTTCAATCCCAAGCCACGGACCAGAAAAAACAAATGTATTTCATATGAGCGAGAGAAACGTGGAGAATCGCATGAACATGAAAAAAGTCCTCGCCGCCGTCCTTGCGCTCGCCGCATTTGCGGCCGCACCCGCACCGGCCCGGGCCGAGAAGAAGCTCACGCTGCTCAACGTCTCGTACGACCCGACCCGCGAGCTTTACCAGGACTTCAACAAAGCGTTCGCGAAACACTGGAAGGAAACAAAAGGTCAGGACATAGATATCAAGCAGTCGCACGGAGGAAGCGGCAAGCAGGCGCGTTCGGTGATCGACGGTCTCGATGCCGACGTCGTGACGCTCGCGCTCGCCTACGACGTGGATGCGCTTTTCGAGAAGGGCAACATGATTCCGAAGAACTGGCAGACCCGGCTCCCGGACAACAGCTCGCCTTACACCTCGACAATCGTTTTCCTCGTGAAAAAGGGAAATCCGAAGGGGATTAAGGACTGGGGCGACCTGGCGAGGCCCGGGATTTCCGTCGTCACACCGAACCCGAAGACCTCGGGCGGCGCGCGCTGGAACTATCTCGCGGCGTGGGGCTACGCGCTCGAGAACGGGGGAGACGAAGAAAAGGCCAAGGAGCTCGTCGGCGCTATTTTTAAGAACGTTCCGGTCTTGGATTCCGGCGCGCGCGGGGCGACGACCACGTTCGTGGAGCGCGGAATCGGCGATGTCCTTATCTCGTGGGAAAACGAAGCGTATCTTGCGGTCAAAGAAATCGGGAAGGACCGGTTCGAGATCGTGACGCCCTCGGTGAGCATCCTCGCCGAGCCGCCGGTGTGCGTGGTCGACAAGGTCGCCCAGCGGCGCGGGACTCAGGAAGCGGCCGAAGCCTACCTCAAGTACCTTTACACCCCGGATGGCCAGGAGATCGCCGCCAAGCACTATTACCGGCCCCGCCTGAAAGAAGTCGCGGACAAATACAAAGACAAGTTCGCCGCCGTGAAGCTCTTCACCATCGAGAAATTCGGCGGCTGGGGTGAAGTGCATAGGAAGCATTTCGCCGACGGCGGCGTGTTCGACCAAATCTACCAGAATCAGTAAGGAGCGCCATACCGCAGTGAGTGCGTCCGCGAACAAAAGGAAAGTGATCCCGGGCTTCAGGCTTTCGATGGGCTACACCCTCGTCTGGCTAAGCCTCATCGTCCTCATTCCGCTTTCGATGCTGGCTTTGAAGTCGGCGTCGATGACGTGGCCGCAGTTCGTCGATACCGTGACCTCGCCCCGGACCTTGGCTGCCTACCGCCTGAGTTTCGGGGCGGCTTTCGTCGCGGCCTGCATCAACGCCGTGTTCGGTTTTCTCATCGCGTGGGTGCTCTCGCGCTATTCGTTTCCGGGCCGTTCGATCGTCGACGCGGCCGTGGACCTGCCTTTGGCCCTGCCGACGGCCGTCGCCGGCATCGCGCTGACCGCGATTTATGCGCCGAACGGGTGGATGGGGCAGTGGCTGTCGGGCTTGGGCGTGAAGGCTGCTTACAGTGAGCTCGGTGTCGTGATCGCTCTTACGTTCATCGGCCTGCCGTTCGTCGTGCGTACGATCCAGCCCGTGCTCGAGGACATCGATCCGGCGCTCGAAGAGGCCGCCGCGTCGCTCGGCGCGGGCCGCCGTCAGACCTTCATGCGTGTCATTCTCCCGACGCTCGTGCCGCCGCTCATCACGGGCTTCACGATGGCGTTCGCCCGAGCCATCGGGGAATACGGATCGGTTATCTTCATCGCCGGCAACATGCCCGGAAAGACCGAGATCGCGCCGCTTCTCATCGTCACGAAGCTCGAGCAGTACGACTACGCGGGGGCGACGGCGATCGCGCTCGTCATGCTCGTTGGGTCGTTCGTCCTTCTTTTTGCGATCAATCTTCTCCAGCGCTGGAGCTCCAAGAAAATCGGGATGGCGTCGTGAGGCAGAAGAGAAACTCCGACCCGGCGATCGTGAAGTGGGGGCTCATCGCGGCCGCGATGCTTTATCTGGGCGTCACGCTCTTTCTGCCGCTCGCCTGCGTGTTCGCAAGCGCGCTTCAAAAGGGTCTCGGCGTCTATTTCGCGGCACTCGTCGATCCGGACGCTCTCTCCGCGATGCGCCTTACGCTCCTCATCGCGGCGATCAGCGTGCCCCTCAACCTTGTCTTCGGCGTGGCGGCCTCGTGGGCGATCGCTAAGTTCGAATTTCGAGGGAAGAACCTGCTTCTGGCCCTCATCGATCTGCCGCTTGCGGTCTCGCCGGTCATCTCGGGTATGATTTTCCTTCTCATTTTCGGCGCACAGGGCTATTTCGGCCCCTGGCTCATCGAGCGGGGGATCAAGATCGCGTTCGCGGTGCCGGGCATCGTGCTCGCCACGATCTTCGTCACGTTTCCGTTCGTCGCGCGGGAGCTCATCCCCGTCATGAAGGCCCAAGGCAACGACGAGGAAGAGGCCGCGATCACGCTCGGCGCGAACGGTTTCCAGACGTTTCTTCGCGTGACCCTTCCGAACATCAAATGGGGCCTCCTCTACGGCGTGATCCTCTGCAACGCCCGCGCGATGGGCGAGTTCGGCGCGGTCTCCGTCATCTCGGGCCACATCCGCGGCCTCACGAACACGCTGCCGCTCCACGTCGAGATCCTCTACAACGAATACAATTTCGCAGCCGCTTTCGCAACCGCTTCCGTTCTCGTTCTGCTGGCCCTCGTGACTCTGGTTGCGAAGCGGTCCGTCGAGCACAAGTTCCGACTGGAAAAAACCGGAGGAAATCCCGAATGAGCATTGAAGTCCGCAACGTCTCGAAAACCTTCGGAAATTTCAAGGCGCTGAAGGAAGTGAGCCTGAAGGTGGAAACCGGCGAGTTGATCGCGCTTCTCGGGCCTTCGGGTTCGGGAAAGACGACGCTCCTTCGTATCATCGCGGGCCTCGAGACGGCCGACGGGGGCGACATCCTTTTCCACGGCGAAGACGCCCAGGACAAAAAGACGAAAGACCGGAACGTCGGTTTCGTCTTCCAGCACTACGCGCTTTTCCGCCACATGACCGTCAGCGAGAACATCGCGTTCGGCCTGCGCGTCCTTCCGAAGAAGCAGCGGCCCGCAGATTCGGAGATCAAACGGCGGGTGAGCGAGCTCCTGCACCTGGTCCAGCTCGACTGGGTAGGAAACCGGTACCCGTCCCAGCTCTCGGGCGGCCAGCGTCAGCGGATCGCGCTCGCGCGCGCGCTCGCGGTCGAGCCGAAGGTGCTTCTCCTCGACGAACCGTTCGGTTCGCTCGACGCGAAGGTTCGCAAGGAGCTCCGCCAGTGGTTGCGGCGTTTCCACGACGACCTCCACATCACGAGCCTCTTCGTCACGCACGATCAGGAAGAGGCGCTGGAGGTGGCCGACCGGATCGTCGTCATGAACGAGGGGAAGATCGAGCAGACGGGGACGCCGGACGAGGTCTATCATTACCCCGTGAACCGGTTCGTGCAGAGCTTCCTCGGCAACGTCACTACGTTCCACCTGCGCGGAAGCGAAGTGCCCGTCCGGCCGCACGATCTCGCCGTGAGCCGGATGAAAGAGGAGAATTCGATCAAGGCGACGATCTATTACGTCAATACGGCGGGTTCACTTACGAAGATGGAGCTGAAGCGGGAGGACGGGTCGCTGATCCTCGCGGAGGTGACCCACGACGAATTTCGCGCGCTGGGCCTGGGGAAGGGCGCCGAAGTTTTCGTGAGCCCGAAGAAGAAGATTCTTCCGGAATACTCGATCTAAGTTTTACTCGCCGATCACTTTGACGAGCACGCGCTTGTCGCGCTGGCCGTCGTCAGACTCCCGGGACTTCCTTGTCGGCGGGATGCTCGACGAAGAACGCGAACTCGACCGCTTTCTTCGCGGCCGCGGGGATATCGAGCTCCCAATAGAGGATGCCCTGGGCTTTTTTCTCGGCGTCCTGACCGGTTGGCGCGGGTTCGGCCGAGACGAGCTCGACCTTGATCTCCGCGTTCCGCGAAACCGGCAGTTGGTCGGACAGCCCCACCTTCACCGCTTCCTTCTTGTAGTTCTCGACCTCGAGACGGTAGCCGTAATCCTTCCGCGAGCGGAGGCCGAGGAGCGCTTTCTTGCGCTTCTCCTTCAGCTCCACACGCTTCACTTTCACTTCCTCATCGATTCCAAGGTACAGGTCGAATTTTTCTCCCCGCCCGGTCGTTTTCACGAAAGACTTCCCGACGTACGAGTCTTTCACGAACACGTTCATTTCTCCTCCGGCGATCACGTAATCCTTGTCGTTGGTGACCTCCGAGTGAAGGAACGCGTAGGGGGAGAGTTTCGGGGTGGCGCGGTAGTCTAGCGAAGTTGGAAACGTTTCCGTTTGAACCGGAGTCTTGTAGAGACGGTTGTCGGCGAGCACCGTGAACGGCCGCGAGACGGTGAATGTGACGACGCCTAAATCCTGAGCGACCTCCGCCTGGGCGACTTCCGCCTCGGCGAAGTTCGCCTCGGGGGCGACCGCGCCCGCGGACATCGAGTCCATTTCGACCCTGTCCTCCATCATCGCGGGCTTCGCGGCCATCCGCGCCATCATCGGGCGGACGGGCTGGGGCGCGCGATAGAAGTCGACGTACCAGGGATCGAGCTCGGGCATGCGGCCACCGACCGCGGGCTTCGCGGAGGAAAGGACGAGCGTCACGTCCTTCCATTCTTCTCCGCTCCACTGCCGCACGTTGCCGTAAGAGACGAGCGCGCACTGCTTTTTGTCTGGATCGACCTTCGCGTCGTACGAGACCGACCACGTCGCGGCCGGAACGATGTAATGGAGCTCGAGCCGCAGGGTGGCGGCTTCCTTCGCGTTGACGCCGACGAGGACGGTCTTTTTCTCACGGTCGCCGGGCCCGCCGGTGCCCGAGAGCTCGCGGTGCTTGGCGTCGATGCGTTCCTGCACGTCCCGCATCTGTTTTTCAAGCGCCAGGCGCGCCTGGCCGTTCTTGTCGTAGGAATCGCGTAGGAAAGCCGCGTGTGTAGCCCATTCCTCGGCGGTCGAGGACTTGGTCTTCAGATCCTCGGCGGTCTGCTGGGAGGTGAAGTTGCGGATATTGTCGAGGAAGGTCCGCTCGGATTGGAGTGCTTCGGATTTTTCCTGCAGCCCGCGCTGCTCCTCCTGGAGCATCTCGATTTCGGCTTGAATTCGTTTCACGTTCTCGTCCGCTTCCTCGATGAGGAAATGGCGTTTCACCTCGGCGCCCTCGATCGTCACGGGCGCGGTTCCCTTTCCCTCGGCACGGAGCGAATCCTCCATGATCGACGCGGGAAGGCCTTCGAACGCGACCGCGTTCGCGCCCGGAGCGAGCTTTACCTCCGCGAATCGGGTGACGAGCGCGCGGTCCTGGTAGACCGTGACCTTCGTCACGCGGGAATCGGCGGGGATTTCGGCCGAGATCGCGGAAAGGGGAGAAAGAGCGAGCGCGGAAAGCGCGAGGAAGAGCGCCTTTTTCATGTCCGACCTCCGGTGCGGTTCGTTGGGGCGTGCTTTTTTTAAGTGAACTGTTCGAAGTGGATTCGCTCGCGAGGGACCTGCATCTCGAGGAGCGCAGCTTTCAACTGTTGGCACATCGGCACGAGGCCGCAGCCGTAAAAATCGAGGGATTCCTTGGGTTTGTCGGCGAACACGCGCTTGACGATGTCCTGGACGTAGGCGGTCTCGCCGGTCCAGTCTTTGCCGCGGCTGACCGTCGGGATGAAATGGAAGTTCTTGTGCTTTTTCTCGAGCTCGCGCCATTCGTCGAGGTAGAGGATGTCGGTCTCGAAGCGGTTGCCGAAGATGAGCCAGATATCCTTCGTGCAGCCCGTCTCGTACAGATATTTGATCATGCCACGCAAGGGCGCGACACCGGTACCGGTTCCGACGAAAACGAGATGGTCCTGGAGCGGTTCTTTCACCGTGAAGACGCCGTAAGGGAGGGCCGTCTTGATCACGTCGCCTTCCTTAAGACCGAAGAACCAATTCGAGACGAATCCGCCCTCCACGCGCTTGATGCAGAGCTCGATCTTCTGTCCGCCGAGATTCGGCGACGAAGCGATGGAGTACGACTTTTTATGCGGCTGGCCTTCCTTTTCGAGGTGGACCTGCATGAACTGGCCCGCCTTGAAGCTCGCGTCCGCGTCGGGCGCGTACTCGAGAACGAAGTGCTTCACCGTTTCGCTCAAAGACCAGATCTTGACCATCTTCGCGTCGTAAAAGCGGGGCTTCTCGGCCATCAACTCTCTCCGTTTTTGGACATTATACCCTTATAAAAAAGGGCGTAAAGCGCGATTTAAGCCTGGAACGTCTCGACGTGCGTTTCGCCGTGGCGGCCCGTGTACACGACCTTGTGCGACTTGAAGAACACCATGTAGTTCGCGACGCCCGCAGACATGATGCGGCGCAGGAACTCAGGGTAGGCGATCTCGCCGCCCTGGATCGATTTAAGCGCCGCCTGGATGTCCTGAGTCGAGAAGGTATCGGCGATCTCGGGCGTGTCCGTGAGCGGAAGCTCGTCGATGTAGCTCTCGCCGTGGCCGTTGTAGTTCGTCTTCTCGAAGCGCACGAGGTCCGTGTAATAACGCTCCACGCCCTGTTCGGCGAGGCGTTTCATGGATTCCTGGAACGTGATCTTACCGTCGAACGCTAGCTTAATGCACTCATGCAGTACGTTGATATCCATTGGTGCTCCTTGGTTTACGGTTCGTAATTTAAATTCGGCGAGAGCCAGCGCTCAACGTCTTTCATGTCCATGCCCTTGCGCCTCGCGTAGTCTTCTATCTGGTCGCGCTCGAGCTTGCCGACGGCGAAGTAGCGGGATTCGGGGTGCGCGAAGTAAAGCCCACTCACGGCCGCCCCCGGATGCATCGCGAAGCTTTCGGTGAGCCGCACACCGGCGTTCTTCTCGGCTTGAAGGAGATCGAAAAGAGTGCGTTTCTCGGTGTGGTCGGGGCAAGCGGGGTACCCCGGTGCCGGGCGGATGCCGCGGTAACGTTCGGAGATCAGGTCCTCGTTCGTGAGTGATTCGTTCTTCGCGTAGCCCCAGTGGTACTTGCGCGTCATCTGGTGGAGTCGCTCGGCGAACGCCTCGGCCAGGCGGTCGGCAAGTGCCTTCGTCATGATGGAGGAGTAGTCGTCATTATCCTCCTCGAATGCCCGCACGACCGGCTCGATGCCGTGCCCGGCCGTGACCGCGAACGCGCCGACGTAGTCTTTTATCCCGGAGTCCTTCGGAGCGACGAAATCGGCGAGCGCGAAGTTCCAGTCGCCTTCGGCCTTCAGGATCTGCTGACGGAGAGTGCGGAAAATGGCGATCGGGGTCTTCCGCGATTCGTCGGCGTAAACCTCTACGTCGTCTCCGACCGCGTTCGCGGGAAAGAGGCCGTACACGCCGCGGGCTGTCAGCAGATTCTCTTGCAGGATTCGCTTGAGAAGCTTCTGCGCGTCGTCGAAGAGCTTGGACGCGGCTTGGCCGACGACCGGATCCTTTAGGATCTGCGGATAGCGGCCGCGCAGCTCCCACGTGTGGAAAAACGGAGACCAGTCTATCTTTTCGGCGATCTCCTTAAGCGGGAAGTCGCCGGTCGCCTGGACGCCGAGCTTCGGCGGCACGGCGATGGGGATCTTGTTCCAGTCGCTCAGGAAACGGTTCTTGCGGGCGGCGCCGATCGGCACGTAGCGGGCTTGGGAGGTGCGTCCTTTTTGTTCTTCGCGGATACGCGCGTATTCGGCTCGTTTTTGCTTTACGAAGGCGTCGCGCTGGGAGGGAGCAAGGAGCGACGAAACGACGGACACCGCGCGCGACGCGTCGAGCACGTGGACGACCGGCGCCGAATATTTCGGCTCGATTTTGACCGCGGTGTGTGCAGTCGAAGTGGTCGCGCCGCCGATGAGGAGCGGAACCGTGAACCCGCGCCGCTCCATTTCGGACGCGACGTGCACCATCTCGTCGAGGGAGGGTGTGATGAGGCCCGAGAGGCCCACCGCATCCGCTTTCTCGGCGATCGCGGTATCCAATATCTTCTCCGTGGGAACCATCACGCCCAGGTCGACGACCTCGTAATTGTTGCAGCCGAGCACCACGCCGACGATGTTTTTACCGATGTCGTGGACGTCGCCTTTCACCGTGGCCATCACGATCTTGCCCGCGGTGCGGCGTCCGGTGGCCTCTTTTTCCTTCTCGATGTAGGGCGTGAGGTAAGCCACTGATTTTTTCATGACGCGCGCCGATTTAACGACCTGGGGAAGGAACATTTTCCCGGCGCCGAAAAGATCGCCCACGACGTTCATGCCGGCCATGAGAGGGCCCTCGATCACCTCGAGCGGCTTCGGGTACTTCTGTCGGGCCTCTTCGGTGTCGGCGTCGATGTAATCGGTGATGCCGTGCACGAGCGCGTGCGAAAGGCGTTCTTCCACGGTGCCTTTGCGCCACGAGGCATATTTCAGCACGATCGCCTTGTCGGTCTTCACCTCGTCGGCGAATTTGAGGAGCCGCTCGGTCGCGTCCGGAAGGCGGTTCCAGAGGACGTCTTCCACGAGATCGAGCAGTTCCTTCGGGATTTCATCGTACACCGTGACGAGTCCCGCGTTCACGATACCGACGTCCATCCCAGCCTGGATCGCCTTGTAAAGAAACGCCGAATGCATGGCTTCGCGGACCGGGTTGTTGCCACGGAACGAGAACGAGATGTTCGAGACGCCGCCCGAGACGTGGGTGAGAGGGAACGCCGCCTTGATGCGACGGGTGGCCTCGACGAACTCCACCGCGTAGTTCGAATGTTCGTCCATGCCCGTGGCGACGGTGAGGATGTTCGGGTCGAAGAAAATGTCCTCCGGGGGGAAGTGCGCTTTCTCGGTGAGGAGCCGGTACGAGCGCTCCGCGATCTGGAATTTGCGCTCGGCGGTGTCGGCCTGGCCTTTTTCGTCGAAGCCCATCACGACGACCGCGGCGCCGTACCGGCGGACGAGTCGTGCCTCCGCGAGAAATTTTTCCTCGCCTTCTTTGAGGGAGATGGAGTTGACCACGCCTTTGCCCTGCAGGCATTTGAGGCCCGCTTCGATGACGGTCCACTTCGAGGAATCGATCATGATCGGCACCTTCGAGATGTCCGGCTCGGAGGCGATGAGGTTTAAGAAGCGCTTCATCGCGGCCTCGCCGTCGATCATCGCCTCGTCCAAGTTCACGTCGATGATCTGCGCGCCGGCGTCGACCTGCTGACGCGCGACGGCGAGCGCGCCGTCGAAATCGCCCGCGAGAATGAGCTTCGAGAATTTAGGGGAACCCGTGATGTTCGTGCGCTCGCCCACGTTTACGAAATTTACGTCCGGGCGGATATTGAAAGGCTCGAGACCGGAAAGCCGCGTCCAGGGCTCTATCGTCGGCATGCGGCGCGGAGAGACGCCGGCCGCGGCTTCGGCGATGCGCCGGATGTGCGCGGGCGTCGTCCCGCAGCAGCCTCCAACCACGTTGAGCCAGCCCGCCTTCAGAAAGTCGGCGATCTGCTTGGCCATCATCTCGGGCGATTCGTCGTACTCTCCGAATTGGTTGGGGAGGCCCGCGTTCGGGTGCGCCGAGACCCGCACGTCCGCGATCTTCGAAAGCTCCTCGAGATGCGGCCGCATTTCCTTGGCGCCGAGGGCGCAGTTCAGCCCGATCGAAACCAGATCGGCATGGCGGACGGAATTCCAGAACGCTTCGACGGTTTGACCGGAAAGAACGCGGCCGGAGAGATCGGTGATCGTGCCCGACACCATCACGGGAAGGCGCTTTCCGGTCCGGTCGGCGAACGCCGCGTACGCGAAGAGGGCGGCTTTGCAGTTCAGCGTGTCGAAAACGGTCTCGAAAAGAAGGATATCCACGCCGCCCTCGACGAGCGCTTCGATCTGCTCGGTGTAAGCCGAGACGAGATCGTCGAACGACACCGCCCGGAAACCGGGATCGTTCACGTTCGGCGAAAGGGAGGCGGTACGCGTGGTTGGTCCGATCGCACCGGCTACGAAACGCGGCTTCGAAGGATCCTTTTTCGTGAAGTCGTCGGCAGCCGCGCGAGCGAGCCGGGCGGCGGCGACGTTGATCTCCCGCACCAGGTGCTCCATGCGGTAGTCGGCCATCGCCACTCGGTTCGAATTGAAGGTGTTCGTCTCGAGAATGTCCGCCCCTGCCGCCAGATAATCGCGGTGAATCCCGGCTATCACATCCGGGCGCGTCACGCAGAGGAGATCGTTGTTGCCCTTCAAGGCCACGGGGTGGTCGGTGAAGCGGCCGCGGTAATCGGCCTCTTCGAGGCGGTGGGTTTGGATCATCGTCCCCATGGCCCCGTCGAGGACGAGAATGCGTTTTTCGAGTTCTTTCAGAAGGCGTTCCATCAGGTCGATATTTTACCAGACGCCCACGGGGATGCCTCGCTAAATCGAGGGCGGTTGACGGGCGCGGGCGGTCCCGTTAATCTAGGTTCATGAAGCCCTTGCGTCCTTTTCTTCGCCTGCTCGCCGCAGCCGTGCTGTGCGCGATCGTTCCGGCCGCCCACGCGGCGCCTCCGCCCGTCCAGACGACGACGTTCAAGAGCGCTGCCAAGCGCGCCACATTCGTTGAGCTTTTCTCGAGCGAGGCGAAAAAGGGGAGTCCGGCCGCGGACAAATGGCTCTCCGGCCTTCAGTCGGACGAACGGCTCTGGAAGACGCTCGTCCCAGTCCTCTTCGCGGTCGATTCGTCGAAGCCCGGCTGGCGGGACCGCTATGCCGATACCGAGAACGCCGCGCGCCTTTCCGCGTACCGCGCGAATTGGGGCGTCGAGCACGCTTACGTGCCGGCCGTGGTCGTGAACGGCGTGGAGTGGAGCGGCTGGGCGCGCGAAGAAGCCATTCCGATGCCGCCCACGCCCGACGCCGGCGTCCTCACCGCGGTAAAAGCGAGCACCGAGGAAGTGACCGTCGCTTTTGAGCCGGCGGACAAGGCTTTCCGGGACTGGACCGCGCACGCGGCGCTCGTTGGATACGGTATCGTCTCGAAGATCGGCGGGGGAGAGAATCTCGGGAAGACGACTCGGCGCGATTTCGTTTCTCTTCGCGTGTCGCGAAAAGATCTCGAAGAAAAAAGAGGCGTCTTCAAAGCGACTCTAAAGCTGGCGTTTAAAACGGACGCGCCTACGAACGGCCTCGGCCTCGTCGTTTGGATCACCCGCGGTGAAAACCCGGTTCCCGTCCAAGCAGTGGGCGGAATCGTAAAGCCTCCTCTGCTGAAAAAAAGTTAACCGTCTCTGCCCTTGTATTTATTAACTCCTATGAGTATAATTATCTAAGCTTTACAAATAGTATGTATTTATTAACAATAACAACAGGAGTGGACCGATGAACCAGATTTTCCAGGCCAAGAAGAACGGATCGCACCTCATCCACGAAGTCCATGGCAAATACGGCGATATCCGCGAAGCGGTTCAAGACGCGGCCCTGCGCGGGAAAAAGTCCTTCGTGCGGTTTAAGCGCGCGGCCGACGCCGCGATCAGCGAGGGGGCCGACCAGGTCAAAATCACCGCGGTGCGACTGGACCGCAAGGTGAAAAAAAATCCGTGGGCGGTGATCGGCGGAGCGACGCTCGGCGCGCTCGTGGTTGGTTATTTTATCGGCCGGACGGCAAAGAAGGACGGGTGGGAATAAAGTAGAAAAAGAGGGGGGCAGCCGCAATCCTGCCGGGCGGCAGGCAGCGGCTGCCCCTTTTTTCGCATCTGCTTTCGCGTTTGCGAGACCGGTCCATCAAGGGGGGTGCGTCCCTGCAGACCGGACGCCGCCGGCTCTCGCCGAACGACGCAGACAGGATACCCTTTCCCGCATTAGAAAATCGTTAGTTTAGGATTAATTATTTTTAATTTGAGGCGCGCGTCAATCGACGTCGTAAGAAACGCGGAGTTCGGGGCCGTACTCGCCTCGAAGGAAGCGCTCTTCGAGCTGATCGAAAGAAGCTCGAGATTCCGGCTCGACGCGATAGACGGTCGAAGCGAAGATGTTCGCGACGTCTTTGTCCAAGAGATGTGGGTTGTTTCTCATCACGCGGTCGATCGCCGGAATGTATTGTTCGGGCGCGTGCCGGAACGGGACGCCGTACTGATTGTAGAGCGACATCGGCGCCACGATGGACATGTATTTTTCGCGCAGCGTCATGCGCGTCGTCCAATCCTCCCCAGTCGTGAAGAGGGGAGATTTCCATTCATCCCCCGCCGCGGCAGGGGATGCGTCGGCGGCTTGGGCGGGCCCTGCCCACAAGAGGCAAACGAAAAGGACGTTGATCGAGAAGATCTTCGGTTTCATGAAATCCTCCGGTACCCCCTATTTTAGCACCGCCCCGACGCCTTGCAAGCGCGCATCCCATTAAAAGTTTCTAATCCCGCCTTAACGTTACTTTAATGCTCTTTTTGCGATAATCAAAGCAACAAGGAGACGACCATGAGCCTTATCCGTTCCGGTTTTGTCATCATCGCCGTGACCGTTTTCCTGCAAGCGACCGCGTTCGCCGGGGGATCCCATCCTTCGCGCACGCAGACGGAAGCCGTCGACGCGTCGACGGGTGCCGCGGCGCCCACGGGTTCCACGGGGGCGAATACGGGAGCCGAGACGATTGCCGCCGCAAAAGGCGATCCCTCGCTCGAATGACGTAATTTCAACAAGGAGATAAAAAATGAAGAAGATCATCGCTTATTCGTTCCTCGCCGCCTCGCTCGTTGCCGCTGCGCCGGCGTTCGCCGACGCGTCGCCGACCGCTTCGACGGGCAAGGATCAGAACGTGTACCACTCCAACGTACCCGACACGCCGATCTGGAAAAACCGCGAGTTCTGGCGCAACGAGAAAGAACGCTCCGGCCTCCCGAACTTCTGGGAAGGCACGAAGAACCTCGCCCGCAACATGAATCCCGTGCCGTGGTTCCGCGGGCAGCGCTCTCGTTACGAGGAACGCCGCTCGACTGCCTCTTCCTCCACCTCTTACTGACGGAAGCGTAAAAAAACCTTGCGACGGAAATTCCGTCGCAAGGTTTTTTTACGTCTGAAAGCGTCTATTAAGGAATCAGAGGTACAGGCCGACCGCTTCGATTAGTTCTTCGGTTCCGGAGGATTTCGCGATGACCACGTTCGCAGGGGAAGCCGGTGAAGGATCTTCGGGTGTTTTGAGGGAGGTCAGGAAGAGGACCGGGATATGGCGGGTACGCGGATCGTCCGCCAAAATCTGCCCGATCTCGCTTCCGAACATCTTCGGCATGACTTCATCGAGAATCACCATATCCGGGAGCATCTTCTTCGCCATACGCAGGCCTTCTTCCGCGTCGGTCGTCGTCGCCACTTCGTAGCCGTGGGCGCGGAGAGCGGTTTCGAAAAGCGTCAAATCATCGGCGTCGTCATCGACGATCAGGATGGTCCTTGGCATGGCGTGTACTCCTCAAAAAAAAGAACGGCGGGGCGGGAGAGAAACGGCGGAGCTTTCATGCCCCCTTATTATAGCGCAAAAGGGGCTCCTTTTGGCACAAAAAACCCCGGCGTCTTTAGAGGGACGCCGGGGCGCTTTATCCGTGCGGCCTACATTCGCCGATTGCTGTTGGATCCGAGGATGTAGCCCAGAAGCAACGTGCCGGCGGCCACTCCGCCGACCACGCCCAGGGGGTTACGCTGGACTTTCTCCTCGGCCCGGCGCTTGAGTTGACGCACGATCTCGCGGTTGTTCACCGCCATTTCGCTTAAAACCATCCGGACGTCCGTGTACTTCTCGTCGAGGAGCATCATGAGCTCCTCGCGCTTGTCTTTCGCCGCTTCGCTGAGGAGATCGAGTGCTTCCTCGAGCTTTTCCGTGGCGGCTCCGTTCTTCATGGTTTCAATGGCCATTTGTCGCCTCCGTTTTCTGGATGGACTGCTGGTTCGACTATAGGGCGAAGGCGATTAAAGGAGAATTAGAATAGGATTAAAAGTTTCTAAGGGGTGGCCCGGCCGCGGATTTTGGTACAATAGGCCCATGGACGGGTGCGGAAAAAAGGAGAAGGTCATGGAGCGAAGCGCAATGGAACTGACCGGAAAAAAAATCGCGGTTCTTCTCGAGAATTTCTACGAGGACCAGGAGTTGTGGTACCCGGTGCTCCGCATGCGCGAGGCGGGTGCCCAGGTGACTCTCGTGGCGCCCCGCATCGACACCTACAAATCCAAATACGGCTATCCCGCCGAAGCGGACGTCTCGGTCGAAGAGTGCGAGGGCGACGATTTCGACGCCGTGATCATTCCCGGCGGTTATGCGCCCGACCACATGCGTCGCAGTCGCGCCATGGTGGAATTCGTCCGTCGCGCCGCAGAATCCGGGAAGGTCGTGGCCGCGATCTGCCACGGCCCGTGGATGCTCGCCTCGGCGGGCGTAATACGAGGAAAGCGTGTCACGGGCTTTGCCAGCATCCAAGATGATCTCGTCAATGCTGGCGCCGAATACTCGGACTGCAAGGTGGTGCGTGACGCGAACCTCATCACTTCGCGGATGCCGAGCGACCTTCCGGATTTCTGCCGGGAGATCATCGAGGCGCTCGCCGTGATGCCCGTGGGCGCCTGATCGCTTGAAGTTCGCCGACCGCACTGGCTGGGAGACAGCCCCGAATCCGCTCGCCGTGGCGCTCGAGGCGCGGCGCCGCTCAGGCGCAGAGGTGATCGACCTCACCGAATCGAACCCCACGCGCTGCGGGTTCGACTACCTCGAACCCTCGCTCCTGGCACCGCTCGCGTCGTCTCCTAACCTCCTCTACGAGCCGGATCCGCGCGGGCTTCTCGCCGCTCGCGAAGCCGTCTCGAAGTATTACGCGACGAAAGGCGCGGACGTCCCGCCCGATCACATTCTGCTCACCGCGGGAACGAGCGAAGCCTATGCGTTCGTTTTGCGGATATTGGCGTCGCCGGGGGAATCGATCGCGGTCCCTTCGCCGAGCTATCCGCTCTTCGATTTCCTCGCCGACGTCTCGGACGTGCGCGTGACGCGCTACCGGCTCGAGTTGCGAAGCGGCCGCTTCGAAACGAACGCGCCGTCGCTCGGGGAGCTCGCCGACGCGCGTCCGCGCGCGCTCGTCGTGGTGAACCCGAACAATCCCACCGGCAATTTCGCCTCCACGGAAGAGCGGAAGGTGTACAACGCGTTCGCGCTCGCTTCGCGCGGCTCGCTCGTGGTGGACGAAGTCTTCCACGACTACGCGTTCGACGGCACGGCACGGCCCACGTTCGCGGCGAACGAGGAAGCTCTCACGTTCACGCTCTCCGGCGTCTCGAAGATCGTGGGCTTGCCGCAGATGAAGCTCGCATGGATCGCGGTCTCGGGCCCGAAGCGTGAAAGGGAAGAGGCTCTGGCGCGGCTCGAGGTGATCGCCGACACGTTCCTGTCGGTCAGTACACCTTCCCAGCGCGCGCTGCCGATGTGGCTCGCCCACAAGGACGCGATCGCCGGCGAAATCCTCCGCCGCGTTTTGGCTAATCGGAAGACGCTCGCCGGCCTTCTATCCGATGTCCCGTCCGCCCGGCTCCTCGACGCCGACGGCGGCTGGTACGCCGTCGTCTCCTGCGGCCCCGAAACCACGGACGAGGGCTTGGCGATCGCGCTTCTCGAAGAGCGGGGCGTGTACGTGCATCCTGGCTATTTCTTTGACTTCAGCGACGAGGACACGCGCCTCGTCGTTTCGCTCCTGCCCGAACCCTCCGTTTTCAGGGAAGGCGTAACGCGCTTGGCCGAGGCCCTTTCAAGTTAATCCGCCAAAACCTGAATAAAGTTTTGATTGGTTCTGTTTATTTTTGATAAGAAAAAAACATTTATTAAGTTATAGGATTTGATTTTTAATCAAAATTGATTGACAGCGACGCTTACTCCGTCTAAACTCCGCTAAGAATGCATCCCCACCCAGCGTCGTCTTCATGAATCAAAAATTAAACTTTGAGCTCGTGCGGAATTTCTTTTTGGCCGCGTCAGGCGTCGCGCTCGTTTTGATTCCATGCGATGTGCTCGCTCTTTCTTTCGTTCCTGCCGGCACTTTTCGCGTCGCCAAAATGCAAACGACGGCTTATTCGTTCGAAGAAGCCGGAGAATCGACCGAGGCGTACAGTCAGGCGGTCGCTTCGACTCGCGCGCTGGGGAAGCTCGCGGCCGGTCTCTCACTCAGCCCGCTCGCAGGATCGATCGACGATATCCTCGGGCAGCTTCGTTTAAAAGGAATCTTCTCTCTCGGCGGCCGGGACGCGATCGTCGAAGACGTTCAGGAATCGAAGACCGTTTTTTTGAAAGAAGGCGATAAATATAAGAGCCTCGCGGTGAAAGCGGTGGGAGAGGAATCCCTCGTGTTCACGGACGGCGTCAACGAACGAGAAATGAAAATCGCACCGGAGGCCCGCTCAAAATGATTCGTATCGCCCGACCCTTCTTCGCCGTCGCGCTCGCTTCTCTGGCGTTTTGCGCGCACGTTTCCGCCGAACAAAGCGCTTCGGACGGCCGTGAAGAGCTTTTGTCGTTGGAAATCGCGGACGTCGAGATCATGGACGTCCTCAAGTTGATCTCGAAGAAATCCGGACTGAACGTCGTCGCGGGAAAGGACATCCGCGGGCAGGTCTCGATTTTTCTGAAAGACGTTCCCGTTCGCGACGGTCTCAAGACGATTCTTCAGTCTCAGGGGCTCGCTTTTTACGAGGAAGATAACATCATTAAAGTCATCACCGACCGCGAGTATCAGGATAAGTACGGCAGGCCGTTCGGGGACGTGCGGATTACCCGGACGTTTCCGCTCGCGAATGCCGACGCGACCGAAGTCTCGAATACTCTCACAATGATGAAATCGGCCTCGGGGCGTGTTTTGGCGGACGCCCGTGTCAATGCGGTCGTCGTCACGGATACGCCGCAGGTTCTTGAGGAAATGGCGAGCGTCGTCGAGCGGGCGGATATCGATCAAGTAAGCGAATCCATTCAAGTGCGCTACGCGAAGATCGAGGAGCTCGAAGAGAAAATCCGCGAGGTCGTAAAGGGCGACCGGAGCCGCATCGCCGTCGACAAGCGCTCCAATAAGATCGTCGTGACGGACATCCCGTCGCGCGTCGAGCGCGTGCGGCGAATCGTCGAAGCGTTCGACGTGAAGTCGCCGCAGGTTCTCATCGAAGCGAAGGTCATCGAGGTCGAGTTGACGGACACGCACCGCCAAGGCATCAATTGGAACTCCGTGCTCGCGTCCCTCGGTGGCGGCGACGGCACCACGACGCTTGCGCTTCCGCTGACCGTTACGGCCCCGACCGGAGCGAATCTGACGACGCTGACTTCCGCGCGCGGGGACCTCACGCTTGTCCTCCAGGCGATCGAGACGATGGGGAAGACGAACACGCTTTCTTCGCCGCGCATCACGGCGCTGAACAACGAGGACGCGCGCTTGGCCGTAGCCACGAAGCGTCCCTATGTTTCGCAGACCGTTGTCCAGACCACCAACACCACGAACACGGCCGACAACGTCCAGTTCATCGACGTCGGCGTCACGCTGAACGTCCGGCCCCGCATTCTCTCGGACGGGCTCATTGAGATGAAGATCAAGCCGCAGGTTTCCTCGTCAACCTCGTCACTCGAGCTCGAGGGTGTGGCATCCGGCAGCAATACGACGTTCACTCGCACGAGCATCCCGATCGTCACGACACAGGAACTCGAGACGACCGTGACCGTGAAGTCGGGGATGACCGTGATCGTCGGCGGACTGATTCAGGACCGCCAGAACAAGCAGTCACAGAAGGTGCCGATCATCGGGAGCTTGCCGCTGGCCGGACAGCTTTTCAGCTCGCGTTCGAATGACTTTTCGAAGACCGAGCTCGTCATGTTCCTGACGCCGACCATTGTGGACGACGTGGTCGTGGTCGAATCGGAGCGGCAGGAATCGCGCTTCGTGAACGAAGAAGGGGTGTTCAAAGCGCACGAGCGCGTGGGCGATTATCCTCGGCCCGAACAGCTCGCGGGCCGGAAGTCGCTCGTCGAACCGACGCGCGCCTTTCCGTATTGGAAGCAGGATCCGTTGACAGAAAAGGCCAAATGACGGATCTCGATTTAGAAGCGCTCGAAATACCCTCTTCCCCAAGCGAGGCGCGACGCCCGGATGTCCGCGCGGCCGGCCCGCGCCCGGCCCGAACGACGCGGCATGCGTCCCGCGAGAAACGCCTTTTTTTTCACGGCTTGGCCCGACTGCTGAAAGGCGGCGTGCCCGTTCTCAAGGCACTCGAGCTCGTGACGGCGCAGTCCCGCTCCGGTTCCTTCGCGGAACCTCTTGTTTCGATGAGCGCGGCGGTGCGCGACGGAGCTCCGCTTTCCCGCGCGATGGAAGCGTATCCCGCGCGGTTCAAATCTTTCGAGATCAGCTTGGTCCGTGCCGGCGAACTTTCCGGCAGCCTTCCTTCCAATTTGTTCCGTCTGGCCGAAGAATTGAAGCGCCAGGAAGAAATCCGGGAAAAGATCAAGGAGGCCGTGACTTATCCGCTCTTCATTCTGGGCATGGGCACGGTCACGCTCTTCACGGTGCTCTTCTTCGTGGTTCCGCGCCTCCGGCTCATCTACGCCGATTTTGGCGGCAACCTTCCGTTCGTCACCTCGCTCGTCCTGCGCGCGAGCGACCTTGCGCCGTATCTTCTGGCCGGCCTCGTCGTTTCGGCGGGCCTCCTCGTCGCCCGCTTGAAGCGCGGCGGCGCGCCCGTCTGGGAGCGGTGGCCGCTTCTTTCGCGCATCGCCGGCCGGCTCGCGCTCTCACGGTCGGCATTCCTTCTCTCCACTCTCCTTAAAAGCGGCGTGACGCTCGCCCAAGCCCTTAAAATCCTCGCGGAATCGCTTCCCGCGCAGCGGGCTTCCATCGAACGCGTTCTGGCCGACGTTTCCCAGGGACGCTCCCTTTCGTCGTCGTTTCGTCACGCGCCGTTCTTCGGAGAAGGGGAGAGGACACTGCTTCTGGCAAGCGAAGAATCGGGGACCACGCCCGAGACGCTGGAGGAAATCGCGGCCGCGGCGTCGGACGACCTTTCGGCGGAAATCCGGATGATTTTGAAGATTCTCGAGCCGGCGCTCATCCTCCTTATCGGCCTCGTCGTGGGAGCGCTGGTAGTGGGCATGCTGCTTCCCATCACCGAAATCGACCTTCTGGCGGGCGAATGAAAAAATGCGCAGGTTTTACGCTGATCGAGCTTTTGATCGTGGTCGTCATTCTCGGCGTGCTGGCCGGGCTCACGGTGCCGCGCTTGGCGGGGCGCACCGAGAAGGCAAAGTTCAAGGCGGCGAAGTCGGACATCCGGGGCGGCATTTCTTTGGCGCTCGATCTGTACGAATCGGATACGGGCAAATACCCGGATTCCCTGGAAAAATTGGTCGACGACGACATCCCCAATTGGGACGGGCCTTACATCAAGAACGGTTTGCCGAAAGATCCGTGGGGGCAGCCGTATTCCTATAAATATCCCGGAACGAAGAATAAGCGCGGCTACGACCTCTTGAGCGCGGGACCAGACGGCAAAGCGGGAACCGATGATGACGTTACGAACTGGAAAGAATGAGGCGGGGTTTCTCCTCGTGGAAGCGCTCGTGGCCGTCGCGATCGCCGCGTTCGGTCTCTGCGCTTGTTACGTGACGCTGTCCAAGTGCGTCGCCGTCGTCCGGAAAGCTGAAACCGCGGCGAAAGACACGCTGGAAATGAAGAGAGCCGCGTTCGAAAGGCAGAGCGGTTTCAGGGCGGATCTCGGCCCGCTCGATCTCGACCGCCTCGATCCGGACGTCCGGGAGTGGAAAAAATGGAGCGTCGCGAAATGAGGAGCTCTCAGAAGGGCGTGACGCTGCTCGAGCTTCTCGTCGCGCTCGCGCTTTTCGCGGTGGCGGCTCCGCTCGTGGCGAACGCGCTTTTTCAGGGCGTGCGCTCCGCGGCGAAGGTGCGGGCTTCGATCGACGCCCGGCGCGCCGAAGACCGGCTTTTCGCGCGGCTCGAAGCGGATCTCCGGAACGCGCTCCCGCTTTCCCAGGCCGCCTTCATCGGCGACGCGGACCGGTTCTCGTTTCCGCTGGCCGGCAGCCTGAAGAGGGTCACGTACGAAGCAAAGAACGGCGCGCTTTTGCGTTCCGAGTCCGATTTAAAGGGCGGCGACGCGTCGCGGACGTTTCTGGGGGACGACGTGGAAAAGTTTTCGGTCGAGTACGCTTACGCAGATCCGTCCGGCAAGATCACGTTCCTTCCTTATTGGACGAAAGAGCCTTATGCCGGTCTGCCCAGAGCCGTCCGGGTTCGAATGGTGCGGTCCGGCGGCGTGAGCGAATCGCTCGTGACCCTGCCGCAGGGTCATTTCGGAAAGGCGGGGGAGTGATGCGCCAGAGGGGGTCGGTCCTCATCGCGAGTGTGTGGACGCTTTCCGTCCTTTTCCTCTTGTCGACGTCGCTCGCGTTCTATGCCTCCGTCTTCGTGCGCTCGGCGCGTGAGCGGACCGAACTCTTCGTTTCCGGAACGGTTTTCGCGTCTTCGGTGCCGTGGATGGCGCGGCTTTTCAGTGAAGATGTTTCCGCCGTGAACGACGCGCCGGGAGAGGCTTGGCTGGGAACGGTGACCGTTCCGGAGCGTTGGCGCCGGGATCTGTGGATCGAAAGCCGGGACGAAGAGTCCAAGCTCAACCTGAATTCGGCGCCGGGCCCCGTTCTTCAGGAGCTCTTCGCTTCGCTCAAGCGGCAGCAGGTTTTTTTGGCGGACGAAAGCGAAACGGCGCGGGCGATCGTCGAATACCGGGCACACAAGCCGTTCGAACATTTGGAAGAGCTTGCTCTCGTGGGGCTCGACGCCGAAGCGCGCGAAAAACTGAAGCCCTTCGTCACGGTTTACGCCGCAAAGGGGCTCGCTCCGCGCGTGAACTTAAACACCGCGCCGCCGCCCGTCCTCGAGGCCATGACGCGGACGCTTCCCGAAACGGCCGGGCCGGTTCGCGAAACGATTCTTTCGGCGCTTCGCCGCGCGCGCGAGGCGGGCGTCGTCTTCACCGCAGAGGATCTCGCCCCGGACCGCTTTGCGTCGAAGCTCGGCCTTCCCCGGAATCCCGAGACGGACGCGGCCGTGGCAACCTTGGCGGCGGAGTTCACCACAGACTCGGCGCTGATCCGCGTTGAGATGACGTACCGGAAAAGGCGTTTCGCGGAAGCCGTGCTCGAACCCACGCGAGACGAAACGCGCGTTCTTTTTTGGCGCGAACGAAAGGTAGCCCTTCATGCGGCGTAAGAAAAAAATCTCCGTTCTGCCGAGAAACGGAATCCTTCATTTCCTGGTGGAGGATGGCCGCACGATCTCCTATCACGCGTTCCCTGCGCACGAAACGACGCGCGAGAGCATGGCGGCGAAGTGGAAGGATTTGAAAGGGGATTCCGTTTGCGAGGCCACGATCGTCGTTCCCCGCGAGGAGCTTCTTTCTCAGGATTTCGAAGTGGCCGCCGCGGACGCGCAAAAGGCGCTTTCGAGCCGCCTTGAGAAGTCTTTCCCTTACAAGATCGAAGAGCTCGCGTACGGACTGCGCGTCGACGACCAAACTTCCGGCCGTTTGAAGGGCACGGTCGTGGCGACGCCCGCCGCGAAGCTCGAAAGCTGGATCGCGCCCCTCGAGGAAGCCGGATGCACGATTGCGGACGTCTTCGCGAGCGACGACGTCCTGGCCGGTCACGTCACCCGACTGGAGCCGCGCGCGGCCATGCCCCGGCGCACGCTCTTCATCGACGCGACCGGCGGAGCGATCGAGTGCGTACTTGTTTCCGGCGGTCGTATCCTTTTCTCCAAGACGGCCAGCGCCTCGAGCGACGGCCTCGCGAAGGAAATCGGGCTCCTCACGCTTCAGTTCGAAAGTTTCGAACGGATCCTGGTCTGCGGAGGCGGGCCTGAGCTTGAGGCGGCCGTGGGATCCCAATTCCAGCTCCCCATCGAGAAGATCAGCGCCCCCGCCGATTCGAAAGGCGCCGCTGTTCCGTGCGCGCTCTTCGCCGCTTTGCGCGCCGGGAGGGGGGCCCCGAGCCTTTTACCCGTCGAACGGAAAAAACGGAAGCGCGAATCGCAAAAGAAGAAGGCGCTCGTCGAAGCGGGAGCCTCCTACGTTCTTTTTCTGGTTTGCCTCGCCGCTTTGTTCGGTGCTCACTGGAAAGCGCTCGAAATGAAAGCCGGGCGCCTGTCGGCGAAACTCGTCGGAATCGAATCCCAAACACATTCCCTGCGCCGCATGTCCGAAACCATCGACGCCGCGCACGCGCGGCATCAAGAGAACCGCGAAACACTCGCGCTTTTCAAGGGCGTCATGCTGAAGACGCCTCCGGGCATAACGATCTCTTCGCTCGGCATCTCGCCGAAGTCGCTGTCTCTGGCCGGAGAGGCGCAGGACAATGCGACCATCGCGGATTCCCTGTCGGCGCTCAAGTCGATCGCGGGCCTTCTGAACGTACGGCTCGAATACGCGAAGCTTAAGGACGCGGCGGTCGACGGAGCGCGGTTCGAATTCCTCGTGAGCGCGGAGCGTGCCTCATGAAATGGCGCCTCGAAGCGAAAAACCGGCCGACCCTGTTCGTTGCGGCCGCCGCCGGCGTGGCGGGTATGCTCGCCGTCTGGCTTCTCTTTTTGCCCGTGATCCGTGAGGCGGGAGAAACGGCCGAAAAGAACGCGCGGTCTCTCGCCGCCGCCGAGCGGCTTCTGCGTTCTCAAACGGAGATCGAAGCGAGATACGCGCGCGCGGCCGGGAACGGGGCGGGCGACGATTGGGTGCGCCGCTTGGCGGACGTTTCCAAGCGCCACGGAGTGATCTTCGACGCGATTCTGCCCGAGCCGGTCGACGGCGGCGTTCCGGGCGAAACCGGCGTCCGCGTGGGCTTCCGTTCCGACGTCGCGCGTTTCTCGGCGTTCGTGCATTCGCTCGCGTCCGACGACCCTCTCTGCCTTATCCGGGACATGAAGCTCGAGAAAGGCGAAAACGGGCTTTTGAAGTGCGAGCTCGCTCTCTCGCGGGTGCCGGCATGACGGTAGATCTTAAAAAGACCCGCGTGCCGAAGGAAGTCCTCGGCAGAGTGCCCGTCCGGGTCGCTGCGCATTACGGGGTCCTGCCGCTTTCCGCGACGGACGCGTCTTTGACGCTCTGCGTGCCGGAGGATTTCGACGCGAAGCTGAAGGAAGAGCTCCGCGTGATCCTGGGGAAGGAGCTTGAGATCCAATTCGCCCCGAAAGCCGCGATTTTCGACGCCATTCGGGAAAATTACGGCGTAGCCGACGACATCATCGCCAAGCTCGCGCCGAAAGGAGCGGTCGTCTATGCCGACGAGGCGGAGGAGCTTCACGGCGGGCAGGACGCAACCGTTTCCAAGCTCGTCAACGAGCTCATTCTGGACGCCCTTTCGCACCGCGCGACGGACATTCATCTCGAACCGTTCGAGGACCGTTTCTCGATCCGCTACCGCGTCGACGGGCTTTTGCGGGAAGCGCGTATTTCCGCGCAGGCGCGTCCGCTCGCGCAAAGCATCGTTTCGCGCATCAAAATCATGGCTCATCTCGACATCGGAGAGAAAAGACTTCCGCAGGACGGCCGCATCAAGGTGAGGGCGAGCGCGCAGGAGCTCGACCTTCGCGTGTCGGTGCTGCCGAGCGCCTGCGGCGAAGCCGTCGTGATCCGCATCCTCGGTTCGATCGATCTGCTCAGCCTCGACCGCCTGGGCTTCTCCCCGGATTCGGTGCGCGTCATCCGCGGGGCGCTCACGAAGCCGCACGGCATCGTTCTGCTCACGGGCCCCACGGGCTCGGGCAAGACGACGACCCTCTACTCCATCTTGAAAGAGCTGAACACCGGCGACCGTAAAATCATCACGATCGAAGACCCGGTGGAATACCGCATGCCGGGCGTCCTTCAGATGCAGGTGAAGCCCCAGATCGATTTCACTTTCGCCAAAGCGCTCCGCTCCATGCTTCGTCACGATCCGGACATTCTCATGGTGGGCGAAATCCGGGATACCGAAACGGCCGAAATCGCGATCCGCTCGGCGTTGACCGGGCACCTCGTCTTTTCGACGCTCCACACAAACGACGCCGCCTCCGCCCTGACGCGTCTTACGGAAATGGGAATCGCGCCGTACCTCGTCGCCTCCGCGGCGGAGCTCGTCATCGCCCAGCGCCTCGTACGCACGCTGTGCGGAGCGTGCAAGCGGAGAGGCGAAGATAAAAAGGGTTTCGAGCCGGTCGGTTGCGACGAGTGCCGCGGTTCCGGTTACAAAGGGCGCGAGGCGATCGAAGAAACGTTTCACATGGACGACGAGATTCGGTCCTTGGTTCTGGCCGGAGCCCCGTCCAGCCGAATCAATGAAACGTTGCGGGCTCGCGGCGTCCGATTCCTGAAGGAGAGGGGATTGGAAAAAGTGACGGATGGGATTACGAGTCTTTCCGAGATCGGGCGGGTTTGCTGATGGCTGAAATAGCTACCCCGAACGCTCCGCCTCCCGGCCTCGCTCGCCACGCTTCTTCCGAGCGCGTTCGTAAGGACGAGCCTTTGTATATTTTGATCGTGACCGTGTGGGTGAGCCTTCTTTTGTATTTCAACCCGCGCCTTCTCGCTCTGGTTACGGCGGCTCCCGATGCGGTGGCCGCCGTCGCCGTGGTCGCATTCGTGCTGTGTCTCAACAGTTTCTGGCTCTTCGCCGTGTACGACACCGTGATGATCGCCGCGTCGTTTATCCGCCGCCGCACGCCGGAACCGGTCTTCGCCGCGCCGTCGTCTTGCCCGCCCGTGGCGATTCTTTACCCCACCCGAAACGATTTCCGCGAAGTGTCGGCGGAGTCCTGTCTCGCGGTCGATTACCCCGATTTTCATCTGTTCCTCTTAGACGACAGCACGGACGGCGTCATCCGCCAGCGAGTAGACGTCTGGGCTTCGGCGCGCGCCGGACGCGTCACGGTCATTCGCAGGGAAAACCACGGCGGATTTAAAGCGGGGAATTTAAACCATGCGCTCAAGCGCGTCGCGAGCGAATACCCGCTCTTTGCCGTCTGCGATGCCGACGGTTTGCTGCCGAAGGATTTTATAAGCGCGCTGTTGCCTTATTTCGAGAACGATCCGGATGTGGCGTTCGTGCAGGCCCTGCAAAAGGCGAATCCGGCGCAGCAGGAATCGTTCGGGCGCATGCTGGCGTGGCGCATCGCCGCGCATTACCGTCATTACGTCCGCGCCAAGGACCGCTTCGGCTTCGTGATGTTTTACGGTCACGGCGCTCTCTTACGCACCGCCGCCTGGAAAGCCGCCGGCGGGTTCCCGGAGATCGTGACGGAAGACCTCGCTTTCGCGGCGCGCGTCCGCGCCTTCGGCTGGCACGGCGTTTACACGGAGAAGACCGCCTGCTACGAGGATTTTCCTCCGACGTGGGGCCGGTACCGCGCCCGCTCGGAGAAATGGATTCGCGGCACGAGCGAATTCATGCGAACCGGCTATCCGTCGTTTTTCCGGTCGAAGAACGTGCCTTGGTTCGAGAAATTCGACGTCTTCGTGGGCGCGTTCAGCCACTGGCAGCCCGCCGTGATGCTCTCGTTTCTTCTCATGCTCGGAACGCTTCTACCGCTTCACTACGCGTATTTCCGCTATCCGGGTTCCTTCTTCCTCGAGCCGGTTCCGCATGGGAAGTCGCTTCTCGATTATGTGGTTCATGTGCGCTACCACATCTTTTGGGCGTTCGATTTTTACGCCGTCATGCTGATCACGTTCCTTGCCCCCGTGATTCCGGCGGCGATCGAGATGCGCCGCGAGCCCCGGAAGCTCGTCGAATACCTGGCAGGATCGAATTTTATCTTTCTGGGCTCGCTCGTCGCGGAATCGCTCGCGGCGGCCGCTTTCCTTCTAACGGGTAAAGCCGTATTCCGGAATACCCACGCTGTTTTCCCCGATGAGAGAGGCTATCATCCGAATCATGGGGTCGTTTTTGCGCTGGAGATCGCCGTCGCGGCGCTTCTTGCTTATTTGGGTTTTAAGACGCGAAACCTCTGGTTCTTCGCGCCGGCCTCCGCGCTTTTTTTGAGTCCCATCGTTCATTGGGCGGGTTGGGAGAACCGGTTCGTACGCGCCGCCGTCTACGTTCCTTTCTCGGTGGGTCTCGTCATTCTTTTCTTCGTGAGCATGGATTTGGTCGTAACAAAAATAGGACTTTAAAAAGGGGGAATCATGTCGAAGCCTACGGTTCGTTGGAAGTTCATCCTGCCCATCGCGGGGGTCGTGTCGCTCGCCGGGGTCTACGGCTTCAAGGGCGGCGAAGAGTCTCGCGCGCATCTGGCCTTCACGAAGCACCGCTATCAGGAGGCACTCGACCTTTACGCGGGGATAGGCGACGAATCCGGCGTGGGCATGGTTTATCTCGCCAAGAACAACCCCGAAGCCGCGCAAAAACATTTCGACGCCGTCGGGGACGAGAGCGGCGCGGGGCTCTGCGCACTCAAAAGGCGCGAATATAAGAAAGCCGTCGAGCGATTCCTGGCCAAGGGAGACTCGCGCGGCCTGGGCCTTGCCTATCTCGGCCTGAAGGACGAAGTGAAGGCACGGGAAGCATTTTCAAAGGCAAACGACTGGTCCGGCATGGGCCTGCTCCATTTAGCTAAGAACGACACCAAAGGCGCCCAAGCGGCATTCCGGAAGGCGCAAGACGACTCCGGCCTCGGTCTTACCGCCCTGAGGGAGAAAAAGTTCGCTGACGCGTTGGTTCATTTCGAGAAGGCGAAGGACGACTCGGGCGCGGCGCTCGTGCATTTAGCGATGCGTGACCACGCGAAAGCCGCCGAACTCTTTCGCAAAGCAAACGATCTTTCGGGGCTCGGCTACGTTCTCCTCGCGCAAGGGGACTTTGCGGGCGCCGAGAAGCTTTTCACCGAATCGAACGACCTGAACGGCCTCGGGGATCTCGCCTCGGCTCTCCACCAGTTCCCCCAAGCGAGAGACTTTTTCGA
>Ga0163144_10000268_pt1 | contig 119579 bp, 86 predicted proteins | sample OliLak19BULKMAT1_FD_123175 | JGI IMG/M metagenome (GOLD analysis project Ga0163144, IMG submission 123175) | Freshwater microbial mat bacterial communities from Lake Vanda, McMurdo Dry Valleys, Antarctica - Oligotrophic Lake LV.19.BULKMAT1 | ecosystem: Environmental > Aquatic > Freshwater >...
CCAAGCCGGCCGGCGTCCGCGTGGATCGCGTGATCGCCTCCAGCTCCGCCCGCACCGGGGCGGCGAGGACCAGCGGGATGGAAGTAGGCATGGTCCACACTACCGCCCAGCTGGTACTAGCGCAACTTCAGAGACGGCCCACTAGACGACTCTCGTTGCCCGGCGCGCGACGGCCGCGGGCCGCGGCTTTACATCGCCCCCGTTCTGCGGTAGCCTCTCCCGATGCGCATTCCTCTCTTGCTGACCACGCTGTGCCTTGCCGCCCCACCACTCCCCGCCCAGGGTCCGACTGATCCGGCCACCTCGCCTTCGGCTGAAGATCTGTCCGCCGGCGAGCGGCTGTTTGAGAGCCAGTGCTCCCGCTGTCATGGCGTTGGTGGCACCGGAGGCGTGGGCCCGGCGCTGACCCGCCCCCGTCTCCGGCGCGCCCCGACCGACGCCGCGCTGGTGCAAGTCATCCTGGGCGGCGTTCCGGGAACCGCCATGCTCGGGTTCTGGAATCTCTCGGAGAACGAGGCGCAGCAGGTCGCTGCCTACATCCGTTCGCTGGGCCGGCGGCCAGCCGAGGTGATTCCCGGCAGCGCCCAGTCGGGGGAGGGGCTGTATCGGGAGCGGGGGCGGTGCGGCGACTGCCACATTCTGCAGGGACAGGGCGCGGGGTGGGCTCCCGACCTGACGGAAGTGGGACTGCGACTGTCGGCGTCACAACTGAGACAATCTCTGGTGCAGCCCGGCGCCGAGCAGCCGATCATCCCCCTGCCCTCGGTCCATGGCCCCTACCCGGCATACCTGATGGTGGAAGCCACGCTACGGACGGGGCGAGTGATCAAGGGCACCCGGGTCACCGAGGACGACTTCACGCTGGTGCTGCGCGACGCCGACGGGCGGCTCCACTCACTCGACAAGGCCGGGGTCCGACGCATCCGGAAGTTGTTCGGGGAGAGTCCCATGCCGTCCTATGCCGGTGTGTTCACCGACGCCGAACTCGACGACCTGGTGGCCTACCTCGCGAGCCTTCGGGGGGAACCATGAGCACCCGACTGCTGGCGGCCCTGATGCTGGTCGCGACGACCGGCCTGAGCGCGCAGGTCACGGATGCCCGGCTGCGCTCGGCGCGCACCGAGCCGTCCAACTGGCTGACCTATTCCGGCGACCTGGGGGGCCAGCGCTACTCGCCGCTCAGCCAGATCACGCCCGGCAATGTGCGCTCGCTTCGGCCGGCGTGGATCTACCAGGCGCTGGAGCCAGGGCCCTTCCAGACGAGCCCCATCGTGGTGGATGGTGTGATGTACCTGACCGAATTTCGCGGGCACGTGGTGGCGCTCGATGTCCGCTCCGGCCGGGTGCTGTGGCGCTATCAGCAGGCCCTGCCGCCCACCCTGCTTGCCCTCGGCTTTGCCCCGACCAATCGCGGCGTCGCCGTGCTCGACAGCACCGTCTATGTGGGCGCTCCCGATGCCCGGCTGATCGCACTCGATGCACGTTCGGGTGCCGTCCGCTGGATCGTGCAGGTGGCGGATAACGCCCTCGGCTATGCCATCACCGGCGCCCCGCTGGCGTTCGGCGATGTGGTGGTGGTCGGGGTGAGCGGCGCCGAGGCGGGCATCCGCGGCTTCCTGGACGCGTATGATGCCCGGACCGGCGCGCTGCGCTGGCGATTTCATACCATCCCCGCCCCGGGAGAACCGGGCAGCGAGACCTGGGGCGGCGACAGCTGGAAGACCGGCGGCGGCTCGACCTGGCTCACCGGCAGCTACGACCCCTCGCTCGGCCTGCTCTACTGGGGTGTGGGCAACCCGGGCCCGCTCTGGAATGGCGACAGCCGTCCGGGTGACAATCTCTACACCTGCTCGCTCATCGCGCTGGATGCGGCGACCGGGACCCTGCGCTGGCATTTTCAGTACACGCCGCACGACACCCACGACTGGGACGCGGCCCAGGTGCCGGTGCTGTTCGACGCCAGGGTGGGCGGCGTGCAACGGCCGGTGGTGGCCATGGCCAATCGGAACGGGTTCTACTACGTCCTGGACCGGAAGACCGGGGCGTTCCTGACGGGCAGGCCGTACATCGAGCAGGACTGGGCCGAGGGACTCGATGCGACCGGCCGGCCGATCCTCCGCCCGAACATCGAGCCCACCGATAGCGGCACCGCGCTCACCCCGAATCTCCACGGCGGCACCAACTGGCTGAGTCCGAGCTACAGTCCGGCCACCAGCCTGTTCTACGTGGCGGCCCGTCAGATGGGCTCACGGTACTACAAGTATCCCGTCAGCTACACGCCGGGACGCTACTTCCTCGGCGGCGGCGAGTCGGAGTTTGGCGGGGATTCCGCCCAGGGCGCGGTCAAGGCGCTCGATCCGGCCACGGGTCGGGAGCGCTGGAGCTTTCCGCTCTTCTCGCCGCCGTGGGCGGGACTCCTCTCCACCGGAGGAGGCCTGGTGTTCGGAGGAAGCAACGAGGGGCAGTTCTTTGCCCTGGACGCCCGCACCGGCCGCCCACTGTGGCATTTCCAGACCGGCGGCATGATCAACGCCAACCCGATTGCCTTCTCCGAAGGCGGCCGTCAGCACGTGGCGGTTGCCGCGGGGAATGCCCTGGTGGTGTTTGCGCTGCCGGAGGTCGCGGGCGGAGTCACGCCCCGATGATGGTCACGCCGGCCGACTACATCTTCTCGTCCGCCGTCGGACCGTAGGAGGACGGCAGCGGGACGTCCAGCAGCCGGAGGTAGACTCCGAGCTGGGCGCGGTGATGAATCAGGTGATTCATGCAGAAGCTCCGGTAGACCGCGATCCGTGGCATCGTCATGAGCACCTGCGACCCCTTCTTGAGCGACCAGGGTACCATGAAGCCGGCATCGGAACTTTGCTCAATGGCCGCACGGGCGTCGGCCCGGTTCTTGTCAAAGTAGGCCACCAGCTCCGCGCGGCTGCCGAGCATCTGCGCGGTCCACACCTGGCCCGGAGCCGGCGCCAGGTCGAGTTCGGTCCTGGTCAGGCTGTTCACCACCCAGCCAACGATTTCCGGCAGATGAGTCGCCAGCCGCCCCAATGACATGGACTTGGGGTGGGGTTGCCAGTCGTTCTTGCCGTCGGGGACCCGTTCAAGGGTCCGGCGGGTCGCCGCCATTTCCTGGTCGAATTCGGGGAGCAGCGAGTCCTTGATTGCCATGGGGCACTCCGGTTGAGTTGCGTGTCGGCTGGATTTCGGCCATTGTAGCCCCGCGTCCCTCATCCCACCATCCCGGTCTCCCAGCGAGTCATCCCCCCACCATGCCGATGCTGCCGAAGGAACTCTGCTTCGCCGCCCTCCTCGTCGCCGGTTGTGGCGGCCCGACCTACAACGTGGTGATCCGCGGGGGGACGGTCTACGATGGCACGGGCCAGCCTGGCCGAATGGCGGACCTCGCCATCCAGGGGGACAGCGTCATCGCGATCGGCGAACTTCCCAGCCGGGCCAGGGGCCGCATCGAGGTGAACGCCACGGGCCTGGCCGTTGCCCCGGGCTTCATCAACATGCTGAGCTGGGCCAACGAGGCCCTGCTGGTGGACGGTCGGGGCCAGAGCGACCTCCGCCAGGGGGTGACCCTCGAGGTGTTCGGGGAAGGCGAATCGATGGGCCCCTGGAACGAGGCGATGAAGCAGGAATTCAAGGAGGCCCAGGGCGACATCCGCTATGACATCGTCTGGACCACCCTGGCCGAGTATCTCGATACTCTGGCGGCTCGCGGCATCTCGCTCAACGTGGCGTCGTTCGTCGGTGCCGCCACCGTGCGGCAGCACGTGCTCGGCCACCAGGCCCGGCCCGCCACCGCGGCGGAGCTGGGCCAGATGGAGGCGCTGGTGGCCGCGGCCATGAAGCACGGCGCGATCGGCGTGGGGTCATCGCTCATCTACGAACCGGGGATGTTCGCCACCACCGTGGAGCTGACCGCCCTGGCACGCGTCGCGGCCGAGCACGGGGGCATGTACATCTCGCACATCCGCAATGAGAACGACTCGATCTTCGACGCCCTGGACGAGTTTCTCACCATTGCCCGCGCCTCCGGCGCCCGGTCCGAGATCTACCATCTCAAGGCCGCCGGCCAGGCCAACTGGGGCAAGCTGGACGAGGTGGTGCGCCGGATCGAAGCCGCCCGTGCCGAGGGCCTGCGGGTCACCGCCGACATGTACACCTATCCGGCCAGCGCCACCGGGTTGGACGCCATCATGCCGGGCTGGATCCGCGAAGGCGGATACAAGGCCTGGCGCGCCCGCCTCATGGATCCGGCGATGCGGCGGCGGCTGCGAACGGAATGGACCCGGGCGGGTGGAGCGTTCCGGGGAACCGGCGGCCCGGAGGGGGTACTGGTCGTGGCCTTCCGGAACGATTCACTCAAGCCGCTGACGGGAAAGACCCTGGCCGAAGTGGCGCGACTCCGCGGCAAGGCGGCCGAGGAGGTGGCGATGGACCTGGTGATCGAGGACGGCAGCCGGGTCGGCTGCGTCTATTTCTCGATGAGTGAGGACAACTTGCGCAAGCAGATCGCGCTGCCGTGGGTCAGTCTCGACTCGGACGAGGGGGCCTATGCCCGGGAAGGGGTCTTCCTCAAGTCCAATCCCCATCCGCGCGCCTACGGCACCTTCGCCCGGCTGTTTGCCAAGTACGTCCGGGACGAACAGATCCTCACGGTCGAGGAGGCGGTTCGACGCGTGACCTCACTGCCGGCCGAGAATCTCGGCCTGGCCCGGCGGGGCGCGCTCCGGCCCGGCAACTTCGCCGACGTGGTCATCTTCGATCCTGCGACCATTCAGGACCACGCCACCTTCGACCGCCCCCATCAGTACGCCACCGGAGTGCGCGATGTCTTCGTCAACGGCGTGCAAGTGCTGCGGGATGGAGAGCCGACCGGGGCCAAGGCGGGACGGGCGGTGCGGCGAGGACGCCAGCACTAGACCGGGGACCAGCAGTCTACGGTGCGGAGTCCTCCGCCTGGAGCACTGCGCGAACATCCCGGGCCCAGGCGTCCGCGTCCTCCGGCGGCCGAAACGACCAGGACACCCGGGACTGCCCGCTGCCGGCGGCGATCGTGACCCGGTCGGCGTTGCGGCGGATCTCCACTTCCTTCCGCGTCGCAGGGGTGATCTCCAGCCCGATCTTCTCGTTCTTGTGAATCAGCACCGTGCGCGGCGTCACGATGATCGACGCATCGCGGTCCTCCCACCGGTTCCCGCGGGTGCTGCGAGAGTAGTAGGTGTACCGGAAGACCTGGCCGTCAGCCCGGTGGATGATGCCTTCGGTCTGCAATCGTTGGTCCAGCTCGGCGGGAAGCGCGCCCGTTCCCGGGGTGCAGCCCAGCAGCAGCACCACCGGGAGGCTCCGCAGCCAGTGCATTGAGAAGGTCCTCCGTGTGTGTCCTGTGCCGGCCGGGGGGTCGGGCACCCCGTGAGGTCCGTGGATGCCCAACCCCGCCACTGGGGCCGTCATGAGGGGGCGCCCGGCCCGGTTTCGCCCAGCACCTGGCGCGCTGCGGCGATGGCCTCATGACTGCCAGTGAGCGCCAGCAGGTCTCCGGCGCGGAGCCGGGTGCCGGCCTCCGGGAAGGCGATGCGCTCGTCCCCTCGCAACAGGCCGACCACGGTGGCGCCGGTGTAGCCGCGGAGGTTCAGCTCGCCCAGCGTCTTCCCTCCACTCAGGCAACCCTCCGAAATCAACACCGGCTCGAAATCGCCGAGTCCCGGCAGCATCTGGCGCACGACCTCGAACTCCCCCGTGGCCCGCGACTGCTTCACCAGCGACGCGACCACCACCTCGGCGCCCGCCTTGAGGTGGCCGAGCAGATCGTTCGCGGAGCGCCAGAAGGCGACGCCGAGCACCAGCAGGACGCCCAGGAGGAGCGCCAGGCCGGCCAGGCCCGGAAGAAAGGGCTGGGTGACCGCGACCAGCGGCGCTCCGGTCACGAGGACGATGGCGATCTGCAGCGCGGCGGAGAGCGTCCGGCGGGGAGCCAGCCCGTTGTCCACCTTGCCACGGACGGGGAGGGGAACCGCGATCGTGGCCAGTTCCTGCCCCAGTCGGCGCGCCACCCGCACGATGCCGAAGATGAACGGCACGGCCGCGATGGCCACCAGCCCGCTCACGACGAGCACCGCCGCCCGGGCTGGAACCCCCAGCTCCCGGGCAAACTCGGCCAGCGGCTCACGCAGCGCCGAACCGATCCACGCGAGTCCGGCGATCACGAGGACATCCAGCATCAGCCACGGCCAAGCCGCCCGCACCCGGCGCCAGGGAGTCTTCTCCGGCGGCGCGGCCCGGAGCGACTCTACCCACGAGCCGTACAGGGAGGCCACCGCCTGAACCGGGTGGGGCAGCCGACGATCCACCCAGGCGGAGATGCCGGTGGCGTTCCGGATGAGGAGCGGGGAGAGAAACGCCGTGAGGACCGACACCGAGACCGCGATGGTACCAAGGAGTGGCGGCACGGCGCCCAGCTGGATGCCGACGCCGGCAATGATGAAGGAGAACTCGCCGATCTGGGCCAGCGAGAGTCCGGATTGGATCGCTTCCCGGGTGCCGCGACCCGCCAGGAACACGCCCAGCGTGACGCCGAGGGTCTTTCCCGCCAGGACCAGCACGGTGAAGCCGAGGATGATCGCCCAGGATTCCATGACCATCTTCGGCTCGATCTGCATCCCCACGGCAACGAAGAAAATGGCCGCGAACACATCGCGCAGCGGCTGCACCTGCTGCTCCAGCACTTTCCCCAGCCCCGACTCGGCCGCCAGCGCGCCCGCCAGGAAGGCGCCGAGGGCGACGGAGAATCCGCCCAGATGGGCAAACCAGGCCAGGCCGAAGCAGAGCCCGACGGCGCCCACCACCAGCATCTCCTGATGCCGCAACGCCACCATCAGCCGGACCGCCCGGGGCACGACCAGCATGCCGAAGATCAGGAAGAGCGCGAGCACCACGCCCAGCCGGAGCAGCAACAGGCCCATGGTCGCGCCGGAGATCTGCGCACCGCTGGCCACCGCGGTGAGAAACGCGATCAGCAGCATCGCGGCCAGGTCTTCGAAGATCAGGGTGCCCAGCACCATCTCCTTCACCCGGCCGGTGATCCGTTCTTCCCGGAAGGTGCGCGCGACGATCATGGTGCTGGAGATGGCCACCGTGGCGCCGGTGAACAGGCTGGCGAGGGGAGACCACCCCATCAGCTGGCCGGCCGCGTAGCCGAGCGCAAGCATGAGCCCGAGCTCTACCGCCGCACTGGTGCCGGCGGTGCTGGCCGTGCGCACGATCTGCTGAATGCGGAAATCGAGACCGATGCTGAACATCAGGAGGATGACGCCCAGTTCGGAGAGCAGCCGGATGGTGCCTTCGTCGGAGACCAGCTGGGGCGCCAGGTGGGGGCCGACGATCAGGCCGGCGAGCAGGTACCCGGTGATGATCGGCTGGCGGAGCCGGTGAAACACCACGGCCGCGAGGCCGGCCGCCATGAGGGCGACCGCGAGATCGCGGAGGAAGAGGTCGGCGGTGGCCATGGGATGTCGGGCGGCTGCTGGAGCGCGCCGCTATTTCGACGCCATCAGCTTGCGGAGGGTCCGGACGACGCTGCGCTGGGCGGCTCCGCTCCGGACCGCAAGGAAGATCGTATCGTCCCCGGCGATGGTGCCGGCGATGTCGGGCCAGGCCAGGCGGTCCAGGGCCACCGCCACCCGGTTGGCTTCCCCCGCCGGCGTGTGCAGCACCAGGAGCGCCTCCCCGGCAGGGTCGATGGCCAGCACGCCTTCGGCGATGCGGCGTTCGTCCGGATGGGCCGGCTCGGCACTGATCCGGGACGGCCGCCGGTAGGCGCCATCGACCTTGACGAGCCTGAGCGCCGTGATGTCCCGGCTCACCGAACTCTGGGTGACGGGCCAGCCATCGGCCCGAAGAGCGTCCGCCAGGTCCTCCTGGGTCCGGATGGGGCGGGTGCTGATCAGCTCCAGGATCCGAAGCTGCCGTTTGCGCCGGTCGCCGCTCATGACCCCATCCGTGTCAGCGCCCGGCCAGCGCGTCGATGGCGGACCCGAATCGGCGCTGCTCCCGGGCATTCCACCGGCGGCAGGCGCGGAGCCGCGCGCGCACCGCCGGCAGCCCGAGATTCCCCAGGCCGCCGGTACTGCGCCGCCGGGCAATGATCTCCTCGGTCGCAGGCTCGCGCCAGAAGTCGCCTTCGCGGATCGCCGCGGCCACTTCGCGGTACGCCGACCGGAATGCCCGGCCGCCCTCCACCCGGCGCATGACCTCGTCGGTCGCCAGGGGACCGCCGCGCAGGATGTCGCGTCCGATCACCGGATCAACCCCCAAGCGGGGGACCGCCACGGCGAGCATCGAAAGCATGCCTTCCAGTCGGTCCACGCCGCGCATGACCGGCTCCTTGAGGAGCTGGAAATCGCGATGATACCCGCCCCCCAGCTTGGTCTTGATCTGCAGGACGGTGAACAGGTCTCCTTCGAGCGCCGCGGCGCGGCTGCGGGTCAGCTCGAACAGGTCGGGGTTGCGCTTGTGCGGCATGATGCTCGACCCGGTGGCCAGATCGGGCGGCAGGATGAGGAACCCGAATTCATCCGAGCTGAAGTGGATGATGTCCGTGGAGAGCTTGGCGAGTTCGTGCGCCACCTGCACGCACCAGAAGAGCACCAGCGCCTCCAGCTTGCCTCGGCCGTTCTGCACCAGCGCCACGTTGTGCTCCACGCTCTTGAAGCCGAGCGCCCGCGCCGCGGCCTCCCGCTTCAGCGGCAACGGCACGCCGTAACCGGCGGCGCTGCCCAGGGGCGACCGGTCCACCTTGGCCCACACGGTCGGCATCGCCTCGACGGAATCGAGAATCCCCTCGGCAAAGGCCGCCGCCCACAGCCCCGCCGAGGACGGCATGGCCCGCCGCGTGTGGGTGTACCCGGGCCACAGGTCCCGCTGGTGCTTCTCGGCAAAGCCCAGCAGGCTCTCCACCAGGTCCAGCGCCTCGGTGGAGAGCAGCAGCAGGCGGTCCTTGAGATAGAGGCGGAGATCGCAGGCTACCTGATCGTTACGGGAGCGACCGGTGTGCAGGCGCTCCCCCACCGGGCCAATCTGCTGGGTGAGCCAGTCCTCCACGGCGGTGTGCACGTCCTCGTGCTCGGCGCCCACCGCCAGCCGCCCGAGGTTGACCTGCTTGAGCGCCAGCCGCAGGCCGGCGCGGAGTTTCTGGTACTCGCCCTGGCTGAGCAGCTTCGAGGCCCGAAGGCCCTCGACGTGGCCCAGACTGCCGAGGATGTCCCACGCAATGAGCCGGGCATCCCAGAGGCGATCCTCGGCGGCGGTGTAGTCCAGCATCTGGCGGTCGAGGGAGGCCCCCGCGACCCAGAGCGTCCGGGTTCTTGAGGGGCGACGCGCGGGCTTCTTGCTCATGCGAGGTAGGCCTTGGCAAGGTTGGCGTAGAAGCCCCGGGCCTCGGTGACCTCGGGCAGGTCCACGTATTCGTCCGGGGTGTGGGACCGGCGGCTGGTGCCCGGCCCGCACTTGATGGCGTCACGATCGCGGAAGAATACCCAATCGGAACAGGTGGGAGAACCAAACGGCTGCCCCGCTGGGCGGGTTGTCCGGGCCAGCGCCAGGAGCCGGGAATCAACGGGCGTCTCGCAGGGGACCAGCCGGTCGGAGGTCACGATCACCTCACAGTCCAGCGCCGCCTGAAGCGCCGCCGCGATCTCGGCATGCGTCCACGCGGGCGTGCTCCGGACATCGAGCACCGCGCGAGCCGTGGGCGGGGTGACATTCCGGCTGACGCCGCCCTCGATGAGGGTCGGGGTGGCGGTGGCGAGTCCCAGCACCGGATGGACCCGCTCGCGAAGCAGCGCGGGGAGCCGGGCCACGTTGCGGGCCAGCTCCACGATGGCGTTCTGGAAGTCGGCCGTGTCCGCGGCGTAGCCGGCGTGACGCTGCACACCACGGCTCCGCAGGTCGACCATCATGAGCCCGCGCTGCGCGATGGCAAACTCGAGATTAGTCGGCTCCCCCACCACGGCCGCATCAATCGGTCCCAGGCGGTCCGCCGCGGTGCCCATGGTCGTGTGCTTGGTCTCCTCCTGGTAGCCCAGGATGACCAGCAACTGGCCCCGGGCAGGACCGCCGGCCTCGGCCAGATCGCGCGCGGCCATGAGCATGGCGGCGACGGACGCCTTCGCGTCGCCGGAGCCCCGGCCGTACATGCGGTCGCCCTCGATGGAGGCTTCGAACGCCGGACGGGTCCAGCCTTCGCCCGCGGGGACGGTGTCCAGGTGAGAGACAAACGCCAGGGTGGGTCCCGGCGCCCGGCCCGCCACGGTCACGGCGACGGAGGCGTCGTCACGACCGACCGCGAGTCCGGCCACCGCGCACCACTCCTCGACCCAGCGCGCCAGCACCTTCTCGGTGCCGCTGACCGAGGGGTGCGCGACCAGGTCCCGGAGCAGTTGGATTTCAGGTTGCGAGGTCCACACCAAGGTAGGTCGCCTTCTCCTTTCGGCCGACGATCATGGTCCCGCATCCCGCCCCGGTGAACACCTCGAGGAGGATCGAGTCCGGCGCCCGGCCATCGATGATGTGTGTCCGCTCGACCCCGCCGGTGGCCGCCCGGATGCACGCTTCCACCTTGGGGCGCATGCCGCCGGCCAGGCTGCCACTCGCCATGAGGCCTTCGAGATCATCGGGGTCGGCGAACGTCACGAGGGTCGAGGGATCGGTGCGGTCCCGCAGCACACCCGGAGCCCCCGTGAGGAAGATCAGTTTCTGGGCCTTGAGCGCCACCGCGAGCGATTCGGCCACGGTATCGGCGTTGACGTTATAGACATGGCCGTCGGCGTCCCCGGCCAGGCTGGCCACCACCGGCATGAACCGCGTCTCCAGCAGGGTCGTGAGCACCCGGGGATCGACCCGATCGATATCGCCCACATGCCCGAAATCGACCTCGCGGGTCACCCCGGCGTCATCCACCACGTTCACCCTGGGCCGGCGGCGGGCGGTGATGAGGTCGGCATCGACGCCAGAGAGGCCGACTGCCTGGACCTCGTGCTCCCGGAGGGCCGACAGCAGGTTCACGTTGAGCACTCCGGCGTAGACCATCTTGGCGACCTCGAGGGCCTGGTCGTCCGTCACCCGCCGCCCCGCCACCATGACCGGTTCCGCCCCGAGGCGCCGCAGCAGAGCGGAAGCCTGGGGCCCACCCCCGTGTACCACGACGATGCGGATACTGAGAGAGGAAAGCAGGCCCAGCTGCGCCGCCACCCGATCGAGCGCCTCGGGATCGGCCAGCACATCGCCGCCGAGCTTGACGACGAAGACATGGTCGCGATAGGCCCGCACGTAGCCGAGTGCGCCCTTGAGACCGGCAATGCCCTTGGTAGTATCAATGGTCATGGTCTTGAGAGAGGCCGGCAGCGGTCAGCTGTTCAGCCCGTTGAGGGGAAGCAACACGTCACTTCAGGGTCCCGATCATCTCCAGCAACAGCGCCCGCTGGACGTGGAGGCGGTTCTCGGCCTGATCCACCACCGCCGAACTGGGGCCATCGAGCACGTCGTCGTCGATTTCGACGTTGCGCCGGACCGGGAGGCAGTGCATGACGCTGGCCTTGCCGCCACGGGTGGAGCGCAGCCGGGTGCTGGTCAGCCGCCAGTCGCGCAGGCCGGCGCGCAGGGCCTGCTCCTCCGCCGGCCGGCCGAAGTGCTTCAGCGAGCCCCAGGACTTCACGTACACCGCGTCCGCTCCCACCACGGCCTCATCGGGGTCGTTCATAATGTGCACGAACTCCCCGCCCTGGGCCTGCGCGATCCGGCGGATCAGCGCGGTGTCCTCGGGATCCAGCTCATAGCCCTCCGGCCGCGCGATGGCGATCTCCATGCCGAGATGGGCCGCGGCGAGGGCGGCGCTGGCCGGCACGGCAGTGGGAAGCGCCTTCGGGTGCCAGCTCCACATCAGCACGAACCGTTTGCCGCGCGGGTCGCCCAATTTCTCCTTGAGGGTCAGCGCATCGGCCAGTTGCTGGCACGGATGGCGCCGGACCGACTCGAGGTTGATCACCGGCTTCTCGCAGAACTGGGCGAAGTCCCGCACCACCCGATCCTCGCGGACCGCGGCCCAGTGGTCGCCCCGGGGAAAGGAGCGGATGCCCACCACGTCGGCATAGCGGCCGAGGACGCGGGCCGCCTCCCGAATGTGTTCGACCCGGTCGCCATCCATCACCACGCCGGATTCGGTCTCCAGGGTCCAGCTGCTCCGGCCGGGTTCGAGCACCACGGCATGGCCGCCGTGGAGGAACATGGCGGTCTCGAAGCTGGTGCGGGTGCGGAGGCTCGGGTCCATGAACACCATGGCCATCACCTTGTGCTCCAGGCCGCCGCTGATCTCGCCGCGCTTGATCCGTTCCGCCAGGGCCAGCAGCCCCGCGGCGGCATCGTTCCCGAACCCCTCCACGGTCAGAAAGTCGCGCTTGGTCACCCGAGCACCTCTCCGAGGGCAGTGAGCAGCAGATCGGCCTCCGCACGGCTCAAGCACAGCGGTGGGATCAGCCGCAGGATCGTGGGATCGCTCGCGGTTCCGGTCAGGATCCGCTTGCCGAAGAGCGCCTGCTGGACCCCGGCGGCGGGGCGATCGAGCCGGAGTCCCAGCATGAGTCCGCGGCCTTCCACCTCCCGAACAGCCGCCAGGCGCCGGGCCCCGGCCGAGAGATATGTGCCCACCTGCTCGGCATTGGCCATGAGGTCCTCCTGCTCCAGGACCTCGAGCGTGGCCAGCGCCGCCGCGCACGGGACCGGCCCTCCGCCAAAAGTGCTGCCAAGGTCTCCCACCGCGAGTCCGGCGGCGAGGGCCGCCGAGGCGACCATCGCGCCGATGGGCAGACCGGAAGCGAGTCCCTTGGCCATCGTGAGGATGTCCGGCACGACGCCGAAGGCCTCCGCGGCGGTAAAGGTGCCCAGTCGTCCGACCCCGCACTGGACCTCATCGTAGATCAGCACCACGCCGCGCTCGGTGCACAGCTCGCGGATCCGACCCAGAAACTCCGGCGTGCAGGCCCGGGCGCCCGACATCCCCTGCACCGGCTCGAGGATCACCGCGGCCACTTCCGTGGTGATGGCGTCCTCGAGTCCGGCGAGCTGATTGAACGGCACCTTCCGGGACAGCGGCATCCCCGCGCGCCGTGCGCCCGCCTCGTACTTGGCGCCGTCGGTGACGGCCAGGCAGGCGACCGTGCGTCCGTGCCATCCGCCCTCCAGCGAGACGATCGCCTGGCGGCCGGTGTGCTTGCGTGCCAGGTGCAGTGCGTTCTCGTTCGCTTCCGCCCCCGAGTTACAGAAGAAGACCTGCGCCAGCGGCGGAGGACACCGGCGCACCAGCTCCGCCGCCAGCCGCTCGCGGTTATCGTGCGGCAACACGGTGGAGTAGAAGAGCAGCTGCTCCGCCTGACAGATGATCGCCTTGACCACGTGCGGATGGCTGTGCCCGGTGGAGGCGACCGCGTGCCCGCCGTACGCGTCGAGCCACCGCTGTCCGGCATCGTCCACGATCCAGGCGCCCCGACCCGACACCGGCCGGAGCGGGAACTGTGCGTAGACCGGCAGGAGACTCTCCCGCGCACCACGCCCCTCGGGGATTGGCGGCGCGGAGGTTCCCCGCGCGGTGGGTCCTTTCGGCGTCGGATCGCCCGCGGGACGGGGAGGAGCGTCGTTCAGCATGGATAGATCCCCCCGCCCACAAGCCCCGACTCCTCCGGCAGGCCCAGCGCCAGGTTCATCGCCTGCACCGCCTGTCCGCCGGCACCTTTGACGAGATTGTCCATGGCCACCATGATCTGGGCGTCCCGCCCATCGGGCGACTGGGCCACGTGAATCAGCGCGTAGTTGGTGCCGATGGCGTGGGTCAGCTCCGGCGGCTGGTCCAGCAGGCGCACAAAGGGACGGCCCGCATAGGCCTGCCGGAACGCGGCCACCGGATCGGGCACGGGCGAGGACGCGGACCACTCCACGTGCAGGGTCAGGTAGATCCCCCGCACGAACGGGCCCGAGTGGGTCATCAGGCGCGCGCGTGCCGACCGATCCCCGGTCCACTCCCGCCAGCGCTGGAGAATCTCCGCTTCATGCCGGTGGTTCAGCACCGAGTACGCAAAGAGATTGTGCGCCCTGGCCGGGTGGTGAGTCGTCGGCCTCGGATGCACGCCGCTCCCGCTCGATCCGGTCACGGCAAAGAGCGCGGGAATGGCCGGCAGCTCGAGCTTGGCCAGCGGATACAGGGCCAGCTGGGCCGCAGTGGCAAAGCACCCCGGCGCGGCCAGGGCCTTCTTGCCGAGCAGGGCGGTGCCGAGCACGTCGGCGAGCGCGTAGGTGAACTCCGGGACCAGCCGGGGCGCCGCATGCTGCCCGTAGAAGCGGGAGTACAGCTCCAGATCGGTCACCCGGAAATCGGCCGCCAGGTCGATGACCAGGCCCGGGTCGGCTGCGAAGATCTCTTCGGCGACCTTGGAGGACTCGCCGTGCTCCAGCGCGACGAAGACCACGTCCGCGCCGGCGGAGGCCTCGACCGGCGTCAGCCCCGCGAACCGAGCGCTGGTGAGCGGCGCCAGGTGGGGATGCACCTCTCCCAGCGGCACCCCGGCCTGACTCCGGCTGGTGGCTGTGATCTCCCGGACCTCCGGATGAGTGAGCAGGAGACGGAGCAGTTCGCCGCCGACATATCCGGCTGCCCCGATCACGACGACGCGAAGAGACATGAGGTGCTATCGCCCCGGCATCCGGGTCACGAAACCGCAGCCTCGGCGACCGACGCGTCCACGCCGCCCGCCTCGCGCTTCAGCCACGCCTCGAGCGCCGCGCGAACCACCGCGACCAGGGCTTCGGCATCTCGCATGGCATTGTGGGCCGGGAGGCCCAGCTCGGCGCGGATGTAGTCGCGTCCCACTTCGTTGTCCGTGGCCGGGCCGGTCAGCACCGTGACCGGCAGGCCGAACCGGTCCTGCATGAGAGTCACCGACCCCCAGCAGCCCACCGGGTCCGGCGCCGCCATGACATAGGCGGCCGCGATGCTGGTCAGTTCCGGATCCCGGAGGATGTCCTGCACCCCGTACTCGCCCAGGATCCCGTCACCCAGTTCGGCGACGACGACATCAGGCTTGCTGCCGCCGAGGCGGTTCAGGATGCCCTTGGCGGCCGGCACCGTGAGCCCGGCGCGGGTGGTGGCGATGCCGATGTCGTTGAAGGTCAGGGCCGCGACCGCCCCGGCATCCTGCATCGACAGCGCATCCCGCATCAGGGAGACCCCGGTCAGCTTGGTGGCGGCGACCCGCAGCCCGGCGCGGGTCAATCCGCGGACCAGCTCGGTGGCAGCGATGGTCTTGCCGGCATTCATGCAGGTGCCGGCGACATAGATCACCGGCACCCGCGAAGTCAGCCGATCAGCGGTCGGCACCGCATGATCCTTGATATGAGCCGGGCGGCCGATCCGGTCCCCCAGCGCCGGAAAGGTGAGGATCGAACCCAGCACCTCCGCCTGGAACGGCAGGCCGTTCTCGGGGTTGGCGGAGGTACACTTGCCGAGGATGCCGCCGAGATTGAGCACGTCGATCGTGTCGCCGACGGCGATGTGCGTGGGCACCACGCCGGCGTAGCCCCGCAACGCGCGGCGGTGCCCGAGCGTCCCGGCCACGACATCGCCGGCTCGGAGCGCCACCATGCGCCCGGTGAGATCCTCGATGGTATTGTAGCTCGCCTTGTCCTTCAGGATCCGGACGGCCAGGACGTAGCCCTCCACGGCCGTGATCTCGTCCCCGAGAATCACTTCCTGCGACAGCTGGGCATTGCGGGTGCTCGACGAAATCTTGTCGAGGCGAATGCGGGTGGTCTTGACCATGGTACCTCTCGAGTGACCAAGGGCGGCGGGGTGCGCCGCTATCGGGTGTCGGTGGAGCCGTCGGCGCAGCCGGCCTTGGCGGCGAGCATCTCGGGCACCGCGGAGATCCGCCCGAAGGCCTGGGCTTCGGCCCCGTCCCACAGCCGGTTCTCCTCACCGTAGGTCGCGACAGTGCGATCCATCATGGAGTGGGGGCTCCGGGCGGCGACGACCTGGAAGCGCCCGGCGGCCAGGCGCACCCGGGTCTCCCCTGACACCCGGGCCTGGCTGCTGGTGATCAGGGCTTCGATGTCCCGCAACGCCGGGTCAAAGTAGTGCCCCTCATGCAGGCGGTCGCCGTAGAAGGTGCCGAGCTGGTCCTTCCAGAACACCTGCCACTTGGTCAGCACCAGTTTTTCGAGCTCTCGGTGCGCCGCGATCAGCACCAGCGCCGCGCCGGCCTCGAACCCGATCCGTCCCTTGATGCCGAGAGCGGTCTCGCCGACATGGATGCCCCGGCCCACGCCGTACCCCTCCGCCAGGTCACCCAGGCGCCGGATCAGTTCCGGCCCGCCGAGCGGCGTCCCGTCGAGCGCGACAGGCACGCCGCGCTCCCACGCCAGGACGATTTCACAGGGCGCCGGCGCCGTGGCCGGCGGCTCGAACAGCTCGTCCGGCGGGCCGGCCCAGGTGTCGTGGGTCCAGCCGCCGCCAAACGTAGTGCCCCACAGCCCGCGATTGATGGAGTAGGCGCTGGCCTTGGGCGGCACCGGCAGGCCGCGGGCTTCCAGGTAGGCGATCGCCTGATCGCGCTGCAGACCCTCATCACGGATGGGGGTGATGACCTGGAGTTCGGGGGCCAGCACGCGAAAGGCGATATCGAACCGGACCTGGTCGTTACCAGCACCGGTGGAGCCGTGGGCCACGGCCCTGGCACCGGCCTCCCGGGCCACTCCCACCACCGACAGTGCCTGCTGGGTGCGCTCCGCGGCGACGGAGAGGGGGTAGACCTGGCCCCGGAGGACGTTGCCCTGGATGAGGAAGCGAACGAAGCGGTCGAAGACCGCCTCCCGGGCGTCCACGGTCTGGTGGGCGGCGGCGCCGACGGCCCGGGCCTGCCGCTCGATGGCGGCGACGTCCTGGCTGGTGGTGCCGCCGGTGTTCACATAGGCGGTGTGGACGCGCCAACCCTGCTCCCCCAGCCGGGGGACGCAATAGGAGGTGTCTAGGCCGCCGGAGAAGGCGAGGACGATGGTCGGCATGAGGTCGATAAATATGCATTATGCATATTTTGACGCAAGCCCCCCTCAGAGGCCCCGACCGCGGCGGGCGGGCGGCGCCCCACCGCGCTCATTCGACCGTAATCGATACCTCGTCACTCGCGCTGCCTGCCGAAGCCCGAATCCGGTGCCGGCCGGGAACCAGCCGCCAGCGGGGCTCGGTGATGGGCCGACCATCCACCGTCCACCGCACCGGCCGGCTGGCCCCGGCGGCGCGGAGCGCAATCGTCGCGTAGCGGCCCTCGACCCCGGGCGGAATCTGGTACTGATCACCGTCCGCGGGAGAGGTGATCGTGAACCGCGGCGCGAGTGCCGTGCGTGATGCCTCCGCGGGGGCTGGCACCGAAGCACCGCCGCCGGCCCCCAGGCCCGGGGATTCCGCGGCCGCCCACTCGGCGTACTGAACCGGGAGCACCACGCCGGTGCTCGTGTGCCAGTCGCAGGTCTCGCGTGGTTCGGTCCCGGCGACGAACTGTTCCGAGATGACCGGGCAGAACGGCCCCGGCCGGAGACCGGACACCCGGCAGATGGCATGAGAGGCGAGACCAGCCTCCGCCGGACGGAGGAGATCGCCCGGCGGAATCCGTCGGGCGGTCATGAGCACCGCGCGGTGCAGCAGCGGCCCCGCGCCGGTGATCCCACTCACCCCCTCCATCGGCCGGCCGTTGAAGTTCCCCACCCACACCGCCACCGTGAAGCCGGCGGTGACCGCCACCGCCCAGTTATCGGTGAAGTGCCGGCTGGTCCCGGTCTTGGCCGCCACCCGGAAGGGCCAGTCGAACGGTGTACTGAGTCCGAAGCCGCGGGCGCGGGCGTCAGGGTCGGTGAGAATGTCGAGGGTGAGGGCCGCCGCCCGGCTCGACACGACCCGGCGCACCTCGGCCGGGCCCGCATCTCCGTCCACAGCCATCCAGCGCACTGGGGACCAGCTGCCCCCATTCGCCAGGGCGCGGTAGCCGTTGGCCAGCTCCAGCAGCGATACATCGCCATTGCCCAGCGCCAGCCCCAGTCCGTAGAACTCCGGGCTCCCGCCGAGCGAGATGAACCCAGCCTGCTGCAATCCGTGCAGGAGAGTTCCCACGCCCAGGCGCTCCGCCAGCCCGACCGCCGGGACATTGAAGGAACTCGCCAGCGCCTCCCGCGCCCGCACGGGGCCGTGGTAGCGCCGATCGTAGTTCCGGGGATGGTAGGGCCCCCCAGCGGTCTGGTAGGTGACCGCGACATCGGCGAGCACCTTGGCTGCGGTGATGCCGCGATCAAAGGCGAGCGCATACAAGAACGGCTTCAGGGCCGAGCCAGGCTGACGGGTCCCCGTCACCATGTCGACCTGCCCTGCGGTGTCGGCCCAGAAATCGGGCGAGCCCACCCAGGCAAGGATCTCACCGCTGCGATTGGAGAGCACTACGGCCGCGGCATGCTCCACACCGCGATCCCCCAGCATGGCCACGGTGTGCCGGACCTCGCCCTCCAGCATTTCCTGGAGCGGGAGGTCCAGGGAGGTGCGCCACGTACCCCGGACGGGACGTCGCGCCGACTCGGCATCCGCCAGCAGCCGGCTGGTGAAGTGGGGCGCGAGGAACGGCCGCTGGGCGCCCCCGGCCAGCAGCGGCTCCAACCAGGCGCGGCGGATCTCTTCTGCTCCGGCGTAGCCCTCCCGAAGCAACGCCGCGAGCCCGATCTCGCGTCGCAGCGCCGCGCGGCCCGGCGCCACGATGGGGTTGGTGCCGGACGGTGCCCGGGCGAGCGCCGCCAGCAGCGCCGCCTGCCCCAGGCTCACCTCCCCCGCCGAACTCCCGAAGTAGAGCCTGGCCGCCGCCGGGGCCCCCACGGCACCCTGACCCAGCGGCACGCGATTGAGGTATTGCTCGAGGATCTGCGCCTTTTCCAGGTGGGCCTCGAGACGAAGCGCCCACAGGGACTGCACCACCTTGTCCGCGGGGCCACGCCCCATGGGCCGGAGCAGGCGGGCCAGCTGCATCGTGATGGTCGAGGCCCCGGAGACCACTCTCCCCTGGCGGACATTGTCCTGCAACGCGCGCCCGACCGCCCGCGGGTCAATGCCGTGATGCACGTAGAAGCGCCGATCCTCCACCGCGACGAAGGCGCGCGCCAGGTCGGGGTCGATCGCGTTGAGCGGTACCCAATGGGCCAGGGAGCCATCCCCGGCGCGGGTCCCCCGAAGCAACTGTCCGTCGCGGCTCTGGATCAGGAGGCTCTGTGCCAGACCGGGCGCGAGCAGGTCCGCGGGAATGGGCAGCGCTACCCACACCCCCGCCCCGGCGCCCAGCGCCCCGCCAAGGGCAATGACCCACCGCATCAGCCGCATTCACGCTCCCCGCTAGGCACCACGGACCAGCCGCTGACCGTTATCATGGTCGCCCGGCTACTTGGCGATGACCGTGAAGACCCCGCCATCACTCCGGCCGTACACCGCCGGATTGTACATCTCCTCCGCGTGGGCCGGGGGACGGACGAAGACGCCGGGCGTCGTGGCCCGCGCCACGTAGGTCATGGTATAGCTGCCCTTCCACAGCACGGTCGCGAAGTACACCACCCGATCATCGCGGATTTCCTTGTAGTCGAACGGCGACCACCATCCCGCGTCCCAGCTGCCGTAGAACCAGAGGGATTCACCACTCGGGGCGCTCTCCATCTCCTCGCCCTCCACCTCATCGGGCGGCAGGAAGTTCATCTGCTGCTCCTGCCCGGGACCCGGCAGGACACTGGCGGTGCGGAGGCTGAGATCCACCGCCTCCAATCCGGCCGGCAGGGCGTCGTCCACGACGACGAACTCCCGGTCACTCGGCACGGTGATCCGAAGTCGCACCCGGACCAGTTCACCCTCAGCGATGCTGGTCAGTGGCTCCGCCCGGTCGAAGCGCTCGTACCAGCGTTCGAGCTGGATGCCGTTGACCTCGGGCCGCACCGGTCTTTCGGTGGGGACTTCACGCACCGTGAGGTAGTAGTAGATCGGCGCGCCGGCCCCCGGCGCGGAGAGGGTCAGGGCGAGCGGCTTGCCGCCGTCCCTGGCCGGGCCCAGCAGCCCGGTGAGCGCCACCGACGAATCGCGGAGCGCGAGCCGACCCGGGCTGGCGGCCGACCCCGCCGTCGTCGCGCTGAGCAGGACTTTGCCACCCTGCCTGACGCTGAAGCCCCTTGGCGCGCCCGCCCGCAACCGGGCATCAAAGGCGGCGAGCGCGGTGACGGCGGCGGCATAGTCCTGGGTATTCCAGGGGTCCAGCAGGCCGGCGCGTCCCTGCTGGGCCACGGTCTCGACCAGCGGCCCGATCAGCGGGTGGGCGCTGTCCACCGCGAGGGTGGCGGTGAGCAGCCGGGCCACCGGGCGGATCCGGGAGAAGAAATGAATCCGGTGCCGGTACGCCACCTCGGGCACCACCGCGCGCCGGCCTTCCACCGTGACCGACGCCCAGACCGGATCGAGCAGCGTCCGCGCCGCCCGAAACGCCTTCCGCCGGGCCAGCACCTCCGCCAGGCGGAGCCGGTCCTCCCAGGCGAGCTGGGCGGCGTTGCGGAGCAGTTCGTTCTCCGCGGCGATCTCCGCCGTGCCTAAACGGCTCAGGAAATCCACCGCAGCTACCTGGTCAGCGAGACGCGCCTGCACTTCCTCATACCAGCCAATCACCGGGGCACGGATCGCTCCCGGCTGGCGGGGCTGCAGGCGGAGATAGCCGGCCAGCCGCGCCAGCACGGAATCATCCACCGCAATCCCCGCCGCCCGGGCCTCGAGCAGCGTGTGCCCCGCCCAGGCGCTGAGCCAGGGCGTGGTCCAGCTGTCGCTGCTCCAGAACCCGATGCCGCCATCGGGCCGCTGCCGCCGGGACAGAAGCGAGACGGCCGTTTCGATTTCTCGCTTGGGGTTCCCCGTCAGCACGGTGATGCCTGGAGACGTGCGCTTCGCCCGGTACAGCGCGATGATCGGCCTGGCGGTGCTGGCCACCTGCTCGGTGCAGAAGTACGGATAGACCCGCATCTCCGAGGCGAGGCCGCGGACCAGTCCCAGCGGACTGCTGCCCAAAGAGAGTTCTAGGCGCGAGCGGTCGGGATCGATGCCCTCGGGCAACTCGAACACCGCGCTGGCCGTGTCGGCCAGCACGCCGGCGATGGTCCAGGCCCGGGGCCGAAACGCCGGCCTCACCGCCACGCGCTGCTGTACCAGGTCCGCATCGCCGCCGCCACGAACACCAAACCGGAAGGTGGAGCTGTCCGCGCCGAGCGGTCCGACGCCCGGCTGCTGGAACCCGAAGCGCACCTCACGGCCACGGCCCGCCTCCAGCCGCACGCTCCGGCTCGAATCGCCCGTGAGGCGCGCCCCCCGGGCCTCGGCACTCACCGTCACCGTCGGGGTGCCGCCGGCCCGCTGGTTGACCACCACGCCGGCCTCGAAGCGATCGCTCTCCCGCACGAAGCGCGGCAGCGCCGGCCGGGCCAGCAGCGGGCGCGTCACCAGCAGCTTGGCGTCTCCACTGCCGTAGCGATCTCCCTGAGTGACAGCGACCGCCATGACCCGGAACGCGGTGAGGTTGTCCGGCAGTTTGGCCGACGCGACGGCCCGGCCCGCGGAGTCGGTGAGGATGCTTCCCAGGAAGAAGGCTGTCGTGCGGAAGCGCGAGCGCAGCAGATCTCCCTCGCCCCGGCCGCCGCCCCCGCCCGGTGCCCGGCCTCCCTTTTCTCCCTCGGGCACCTGGGGAGCGACGGTAGAAAGATTGCTCGCCAGCCGGAGGCCCAGACCTCTCGGCGCGTAGAGCAGGTCGATCGGATCCGGAGTGCGGTACCCGGTCAGCGCGAGCACCCCTTCATCCACCGCCCAGAGGGTGACTTCGCTCCGCTGACCCCGCCCCGCCCCATCCTGGACCGCCAGCCGGACCCGGGCCGTGTCACCCGGGCGGTACTCGGCCTGGAGCGGTTCCACTTTCACGGACAGCCGCTTGACCTCCGGTGTCACTCGCAGGTCGACATAGCCGACCCGCATGGTGGGACGGCCGGGATCGTCGAGCGGGCCTGGTGGAGCGCTCCGGCCCCGGGTGATGATCACCGAGACGAAGGCATTGGGAGTCCAGGCCTCGGTGACCGGGAACTTGAGCGTGGTGGAGCCGGCCGTGAGCCGCATGCGCCGCTGCTGGATCAGGCCCTCGCGTTCCACCGTCACCCACGCTTCCGCGTCCGTGAATGGGGAGGCGAAGAGCACGGTTGCCGTGTCTCCGACGCTGTAGCGCTGCCGGTCGGCGATCAGGTCCATCTTGAACTGGGTTTCGTCGTTCCACGGTACCCAGTCCTTGCCGGTGGCCCAGCGATAGAAGCTGGTGCTGACCGGCCGGCCCTTTTCGTCCTCGGCGGAGAATCCCACCGTGTAGCTCCCCCCCGCTGTCGGTGTGAACCGGCACTCCGCGGCTCCGCCGGTGCTGGTGGTGAGGTTGCACCGGGCCACGGTATCGGAGACCCATTCGCCATAGACCTCGCTGTAGCCGGCCCGGGTCCGGTGTACCCTGTGCCATTCCCGCCGGACCACGGTCCCGCGGATCCGGGCTCCCGCCACCCGCCGGCCGTCGGGCCGAACGGCGATCACCTCCACCCGCTGAGCCGTGCCGGCGGTCCAGAAGTAGGCCTCTCCCAGGGCTTTGGCGCCTATATAATAGGAAGCGGGGTGCATGATCAGCGTGGCGCGAGCTCCGACCACCTGCCGGTTCACATCGCTCACGGCGCCCTCAATGGTGGCGCGAGAGGGGCGGCCCTTGGCCGCTGCCGACAGGCCGACCCGGATCACCGTTCGGCCCTGGGCATCCAGGGTGTCCTCCCCGCTCCCGATGGCCTGCCACTCTCCGTCGGATCCGGATGATTCCTCCCACCAGTTGACGCCCTCGCCCAGGTTGTAGCCTTCGGTTCCAGGGATGTCGATCTCCCAGAAATCGAGTGGCGCCTGGCGCGCGTTCCAGGTCATGACCGCCCTCGCCATCGGAGCACCAAAGAGATATCGGGCCTCGAATCGCGCGACGGCGGTGTCTCCCGGATAGCGCGCACCGCTGTCCGCCATCGCGTCCACCAGGAATTCGGGCGGCCGGTACTCCGCGATCCGATAGCTGGCCGTGGCAAGGTCGATCCACTCGCCGGCCCTGCGCTGCTGGATCCGGACCTGGTAGCTGCCGAGCGCCAGCCCTTCCGCAAGGGTCACGGATTGCGCGCTGGTCCCGAAGGCCGAGAGTGGCACGGTGACCTGGCGCAGAATGCCCCCATCCCGGTCGTCAAACTTCCACCGCAGGCTGTCCCCTCGGGCCGGCACCTCGAGCTGACCCAGGAGTCCACTCCGGACAATGGCCTTGGCCTGCACCGTTTCTCCGGGACGGTAGATCCCACGCTCGGTGAAGACCGCGCCGGCCGTGGACCACCGCTCGGCGCCCCAGCCGGAGCGAACGTTGAATCGCCAGGGACTCAGATCGGGATCCCAGGAGTTGATGCTGGTGAGCGCGCGGTCGCCGGCCAGCGTGGCGATGACATAGCCCTCGAACGAATCGCCCTCGGCGGCGGCGCTGTCGGGCGGGATCGCGGCGAACGTTGCGATCCCGTCACTCCCGGTCCTGGAGGTGGTCCGGAGCCGGCCGCGGGGATTGTACAGTGCTACCAGGGCGCCGGCGCGCGGCTTCCCGTCGCTCACCCCCGTCACCCACACCACACCGCCGGTATGTCCGATCCGCGTGTGCACCGCGAGATCGGTCACCTGCACCACGGCGTAGGGCTGGTTCTCCTGCCACTCCGGAGAGAGCGTCGGGCTGGTCACGCGCACCATCTGCAGGAGCGGGGTGCCGGGACGGTTGGCGGTGTAGGCCGGCAGCGGCACGCCGTAGATGCGGACCCGGTCCTTCGGTCCCCCCACCGGGATGCGGCGGGTGACGCCGCCCTTGAGCACGGTGGCGAGGGCACTGTCGTCACGGTTCCAGCGGTTGTACTGCAGCATGGCCGGAATCAGGGATTCCGGCACCGGGGCAATCGTGGTGATGAGGGTGTCCACGTTCACGTACTTGACCGCCAGGGTCCGGAACCCGGCCCGCTCCACCGTCATCCGGCCGTACTCGTGCTCCACCAGGGGCGCGAATCCCGTGGTGCGGAACCCGGCGGCGGGGTTTCCGGTCAGACGCTGGCCGAACACATCGCGGAGTGTGCTGTCCACGACCACGGCGTAGGCCGTGTGCGGGGACAGCGTGGCTTCCAGGTACCACACGGCCGACTCACCGGCGGTATCCGCCACCTCGAATGCCGCGGCGGGGAGCAGCCGCACGCTGCGCGCCACCTCGGTGCCTTTGACCGGGGTCGAGAACGTGATGCGCGCGCCGCCCGCCGGGCATGCCTGCGGCGTCGCGCAGGCGGCCTCGGTCAGGCGAAACGTGCCGTAGGTCTGAAACGCCCAGCGGACGAACGGCCTGGTCCCCTCGAGATCCACGGTGGAAGGCAGTACGAGTTCACCGCGACACCCCAGGGGCAGCGGGCGCTCCGGCCGCAGCGTCAGCACCCGCCGAAGGGGATCCGCCGAGCGGTCCCTCTCCCAGCCTCCCGCTTCCCGGTATTGCCAGGGATCGTCCTTGGTGATGGGACGCTGCTCCGCCACGCGGAGCCGCATGACGCCCGGCTCCCGGCACTGCGGGTTGAACTCGAGGTAGGCCAGGCCGGGGAGGGCAGCCGGTTCCACGGTGGCACTGTACACCACCTCAAACCTGGTATCCCGCGCCAGGAATTGAGGCTGCTCCCCGGCATTGGCCGGCAGGCCGGTCAGCAGCGTCGGCCCGAGGACGCTGAACCGGAACTGATACGGCGCGGCCAGCTTCGAGCCATCCATCGCCGCAAACGTGTTGGCGATGGTCACGGTGTAGCTGGCGCCGGGGGTGAGCGGTGCCGCCGGCAGGAAGCGCAGGGTGACCGGATCGCGCCACTCCACCCGACCGGGGACGGCCGGGGCGATGCTGAGGATGGCCGCCGGATCGACGCTGCGGTCCAGCGATCCCGCCACCGGCCGGTCGAAGATCACCTGGATCGGGGCGGTGAGTGGAGCCTCCCCGCTGGGGGACGAGGAGAGGACCGTGAGGGAGGACGGCGGTCCTGCCGCGGCCACGAGCATCGTGACCGCCGCCAGCACGCGAGGGGAAAGCCACATGGAGGGAGCGACTCCTGGAGGGGCCGGAGAGGATCTGCCGACCCAATGTTGTAGGAGTCGAGAGTACGGTCAAGCGGGGAGAGCCCCGCTCTCCGCAGACCTGCGGTGCTACCCCCGCGCCCGCCGGCGCCACAGCCAGGGTGCCATGCTCGGGCCGACCTCGGCGCGTGCCCGCTCCTTTCCGGTGATGATCAGCACCACCGCCCCCACGATCACCGCCGCGGCGAGCAGGGTCCGGGCACTCAGGGTCTCTCCTCCGAACCCCCAGCCGAGCAGCACGGCGACCATGGGATTCACGTATCCGGCCGTGGCGACCTTGCTGGGCGAGGTGACCTTGAGCAGCCAGGTATAGGCCGTGAAGGTGAGCAGCGACCCGAAGATCACCAGATAGAGAAAGGCCAGCAGGGACTTCGTATCCACGGCCCCGGGAATGAACCGGCCCCAGTCGCCGATGGCGAGGCTGACCACCGTGAGCAGGACGCCGCCGGCGAGCATCTGCATCGCCGAGGCCAGCGGGATACTGGCGGGCAGGTCGGCGCCCCGGCTGAGCACGGAGGCCAGCGCCCAGGCAAAGGTGGAGAACACCAGCAGTCCCACCCCGCCGACGGATCCGCCGTGACCCGTCCCGCCCGGCAGCACCAGCAGGCCGACCCCGAAGAACCCCAGGGCGACGCCGAACAGCACCATGCCGGTGGGACGGTGGCCCCCGGGCTGGGCCCATTCGAGCAACGCCGTCCAGGCCGATACCAGGGCGATGATGAGCGCGGTCAGGCCGGAGGGGAGTTCCTGTTCCACCCAGACCACCGCCCCGTTGCCGATCAGGAAGAACATGGCGCCCAGAAAGAACGCCCAGCCCCACTGCCCCGCGCTGGTCCGGACGGGGCCGCTCCGGCGCGCCCACAGGTACATCACGGCGCCGGCGATCAGGAATCGGCCCCCCGCCATGAGCAGCGGGGGGATGGTCTGGATCGCAAAGGCGATGGCGAGGTAGGTCGACCCCCAGATGAGGTACACGGCCGCAAACGCCGCGACCATCCGGCCGGCCGGCCGGACCGCCGGCTCAGGCGTCATGAGAATCCTCTTCCGCCGAGATCGGGAGTTCCCCGTCTTCCTTGACGGTGGCGAGCACGATGGTGCTCCGCGTGCTCCGGACCCCCTTGAGGCGCCCGAAGCGCTCGCGCAGCAGGCGACTCAGCCCGAGGGTATCGGGGACACGCACTTTCACCAGGTAGCAGTCCTCGCCGGCGACGTGGTGGACCTCGAGCACCTCAGGGATAGCGGCCAAGGACTGGCCGATGGCGCCGGACCCGACCCGCTCTTCGGTCCGAACCAGGATGAAGGCGGTCAGCCCCAGTCCCACCTCGGCCGCGTTGATCCGGGCAGTGTAGCCCTGGATCACGCCCCGCTGTTCCAATTTGCGGATGCGATCAAGGATGGCGGACGGGGCCATGCCGAGCTGGCGGGCAATGTCGGCGTTGGTGATGCGACCGTTGGCCTGGAGCTGGATGAGAATGGCGCGATCGGTGGTGTCGAGCATGGGAGGGCTCCCGCCCAGGAAACACGATTATTCTGTTGAACTCTAATATTTCCGTGTAATCGTCGGTTTGCAAGCAGGATCACTGACTATACGCCGTCCTCATGCCGCCCGCCTGCCCGTCCGATACTCTGGGCATCATGTCCCACCCTCCTCCCCCGGGCCCCGGCGCTCCCCGCCGAACACCGCCCGGACGCCCGCAGGTCGGGGCCCTGCGCCGGGCACTGGAAAGCGCCGCACGGCCGCTGCTCGATCCGAGCCGGGCCGCCGCCGCCGCCGAATCGGTGCGCCGGATTGCGCAGGCAGTGGTGGACAATGGCGCGGCCGAAGGCCGGCCCGATGTGCAGGCCGCCACCACCGCGGTGCTCGATGCCGATGGCCCCCGGTTGACCGCCGCTACCGGCGCCCTGATCGATCTGCTGCGGCGTACCGATCAGCTCGCCCTTCCCGGTGGTGACCTGATCCTCATCGTGGAGGACGATCCTCAGTTCGCCCGGATGCTGCAGGTGGCGCTGGATGCGGACGGCCGCCGGGTGGTCGTGGCCGAGAGCGCCGCGGAGGCCCGCGCCGCGCTGGCTCAGGAGGTGCCCAGCCTGCTCATCCTCGACCTGATCCTTCCCGACAGCGATGGCCGCAATCTGCTCCTCGAACTGCGCTCGAAGCCCCGCACCGCGGCCCTGCCCGTCCTGGTGGTCACGGCCCGGCTCGGCGGCGAGGTCAAGTCGGAGTGCTTCGCGCTCGGTGCCGAGGCCTATTTCGAGAAGCCGATTGATTCAGAGAGCTTCGCGGTGGCCGTGGCCTGCCAGCTCGAGCGGCAGGTGCGATACACCCAGATGTGCCGCCGGGACCCGGTGACCGGGCTCCCCAATCGGGCCGCGTTCCTCGAGACCTGCGCTCAGCTGCGCGATGGCCTAGCGCCGGACACCCCCATGTCCCTGGCGGTGCTCGACCTCGACCATTTCCGGTATCTCGAGGAGCGGTGGGGCCGTGGGTTCGCCGAATCCGTGCTCCACCAGGTGGGGGCGCGGCTGGCCCTGGCCCTGCGGTCCGCCACGAGCTTCGCCCGGTGGGACGGGGCCGAGTTCATCGCCCTCTTCGCCGGTCAGAGTTCGGCCGAGGCCTCCCTACCCGTCGCCCAGGCGCTGGAACTCCTGCGCCGAGTGGAGTTCGAGTGCGGGGAGGAGCCGCCGCTGGTGGTCACCTTTTCCGCTGGGGTGACGGACGTCGCCGCGGGCCAGAGCTTCGAGGAGACTCTCGCGGCGGCGGATCGCCTGCTGCACACGGCCAAGATGACCGGACGCAGCCGGGTGGTAAGCAGCGACGCGGCGGTGTCGGTCCCCGCCCGGCGGATCCTGCTCGCCGAGGATGACCCGGATGTGGTGCGCATCCTGTCGCGGTATCTCACGCAAGAGGGCTTCGAGATCCTCCACTATCCCAACGGCCGTCTGGCGCTGGAAGCCGCACCAAGGAGCGGGGCCGCACTGGTGATCAGCGACATCGACATGCCGGAACTCGACGGCCTGGGCCTCCTGCGTGCCCTCCGAGCGCAGTCGGGCACCCATCATCTGCCGGTCATGATGCTCACCGCCGTGGGGGACGAGAACTACATCGTCCGCGCCTTCGAACTCGGCGCCGACGACTACGTCACCAAGCCGTTCTCCACGCGCGAGGTCGCCGCCCGGATCCGGCGGCTGCTCCGGCGCCCCTCGATGGTGGGGATCCCCGCCGCGGGCTGAGCGACCCCACCCGCCACCGCCCCGAGTTGCCTCCGGTCCGTCTGGCGGTACGTTCCCCGCATGACTCCTCCGATTCAGTACCGCCGCACTCTCGGGCTCTTCTCCGGCACTATGGCCGTCGTCGGTGGCATCATCGGCTCCGGCATCTTCATGAATCCCGCCATCGTGGCCCAGCGGGTCGGCAGTGCCGGCCTCACGCTCAGCGTCTGGGTTCTGGGAGGCGCCATTGCGCTCATCGGCGCATTCTGCTTCGGCGAACTGGGCCGGCGCCGCCCGCGCGCGGGCGGCAGCTACGTCTATCTGCGTGAGGCGCTCGGACCGCTCCCCGCATTCCTGTACGCCTGGGCGCTCCTGCTGGTGATCGCCACCGGGGCCATTGCCGCCGTGGCGTTCACCTTCGCCAGCTATGCCCTTCCGCTGGCTGGTCTCGGCCCCGAGTTCGCGACCCCGCTGGCCGTCCTGGCCATCCTGGCGCTTACCGCGGTCAACTACGTCGGGGTGCGTCCTGGCGCCGTCACCACCAACATCTTCACCGTCCTCAAGCTTGCCGCCCTGGGTCTGCTGATCGCCGTCGGGGTGTTTGAAATGCCGCTCACCATTGACGTGGCTGTCGCGGGAACACCTGTCGCCGCGCCCACCACCGGCCCGCTCGCCCTGGCGGTGGCCAGTGCACTCGTGCCGGTGCTGTTCGCGTTTGGGGGATGGCAGCAGACCAACTTCATCGCCGAGGAGATGCTCGAACCGGAGAAGAACCTCCCGCGCGCGCTGGTGCTGGGCGTGATGATCGTGGTGCTGGTGTACCTGCTGGCAAACCTGGCCTATCTCCGGACCCTCGGCCATGCGGGCCTGGCGGTCAGCACCGCACCCGCGGCCGACGTGCTCAGCGCCCGGCTGGGTGCGACCGGAGAAACGCTGATCGCGCTGGGGATCGCGGCGTCGACCTTCGGATTCCTGAACCTGGTGATCATGGCGTCCCCCCGCGTGTACCAGTCCGTGGCCGCCGACGGACTCTTCTTCCCCGCCTTTGCGTCACTGCACCCACGCTTCCGAACCCCCGGCACCGCCATTCTTGCGCAGGGCGGCTGGGCGATCGTCCTGCTGCTCTCCGGAACCTATGGCCAGCTGCTGGACTACGTGGTCTTCACCGACTGGATTTTCTTTGGGCTGGCGGTGGTAGCGCTGATGGTGCTGCGGCGGCGGGATGCCCGGGCCGGGGTGGCCGAGCCGGAGCGCGCCTTCCGCGTCCCCGGCTGGCCGGTCACGCCCGTGGTGTTCATCCTGGCATCGCTCTACGTCGTGGGAGGATCCGTCCGCTCCAACCCGCACAATGCCCTGCTGGGCGTGCTGATTCTCGCGGCAGGGGTACCGGCGTTCTACTACTGGCGGCAGCGGTTTCAGCAGACCACCTAGCCAACGAGGCCGGCGGCCGGGTCGGGGCCGTCAGGCCCCTTTGCGGATGCGGATGCTGCCGTTGACGGTGCTGAGATTCAGCATGCGCCCCCCATCCCCGATGCGGCCGCGCATGCTGCGTGGACTCATGCGGCCCTGCACCGTAATCGGGAAGTCGCTGTCAATGCTGCCGTTGACCGTGCTGGCCTCGATCTCCGTGCCGGTGCCGCTGGGGAGGGTCACGGTGATGCCGCCGTTGACCGTGGTGAACTTGAGATTCCCCTTCCAGTCGCCCCGGCCCAGGCGGGCGGTAACCGAGCCGTTCACCGTCGTCCCGCGGGCAGTCCCGGCCGCGCTCACGTCCACATCGCCGTTGACCGTCGCCAGATCGGCATCCCCGGGCAGATCGGTGGCCCGCACGTCACCGTTCACGGTGGAGCCCTCGAAGGTCACGCCGACGGGCACCCGAACCTCGAACTCCACTTCAACATCGTTGTCCCGGGTGTCGTTGCGGCCCTCTCCGCCGGGCGCGCAGGTATTGGGCCGGCTCGACCGCCGAGACGGATAGACCGCGCAGATGGTCACCCCGTCGGCGTGCTCGACCACCTTGATCTCGACATCCTTCGGGTCCGACTTCCGGGCCCGCTTGACGGCGGTGACCAGCGCCTCCCGGCCAGTGGCGGGAGAGGCGTGGATGGCGCCGCTGATGCCGCGGACCTCCAGGGTCTTGCCGCTGGCGAGCGCGCCACTCCACTTGAAGTCCTGGGCGGCGGCCGGCGCGGCCACGATAACGAGTGCTGACAGTGCTGACACAGTAGGAATCAGGCGCATGGGATCGGGCTCTGGTAAGTGGGGCTGACTGTCGGACGATCGTGACCGCCGGTCTGTTTCAGGCGACTACGGCTTCCCGGCGGGGACGCGGCTCCCCCGGCGTAGCGTCACGGTGCCATCGAACGACTCCAGCTCGATCCGCGCGCTGCCTTTGCCCAGCGTGAAGTTCATGCGACGCCGGTCGGACACCCGGGTCAGGGTGACCGGGAAATCGGATTCGAAGTCGCCGCTGAAGGTGGCCACCGACACTTCGGCGTCGATCGCTGGTGCGGTGACGGTCACGTTGCCGTCGTGGGAGGTCAGGTGATAGCGCCCCGAGGGCAGGATGTCGCCGGCCATGTCGATGTCCCCGTCCACGGTGCTGACCCGGATGTTGTCCGAACGCACCCCATCCAGGACCACCTGACCGTCCACCGTGCTGACCTGCACGCCCCCCTGGACGCCGCGCGCGGTAATGTCGCCGTCCACCGAACTCAGCGACACGAAACCGCTGGCATCCTCCAGCAGCACGTTGCCTTCCACCGTCTCCAGCACGACCTCACCGCTCCCGCCCCGGACCCGCACGTTGCCCTCCACGGCGGATACGGCGATCCGTGCCCTGACGCCGCTGACGGTCACGTCGCCGCTGTGAGCCGTCAGGTCGAGGGCGAGATCGGGCGGCACGGTGAGCCGCCAGGTGACCTCGGCGGGACCGTACCGGGCCGACGCCGAGACCCGGACCCGGCCACCGCCCTCATCGATCCTGATGCGGGTGTCCTCATCGTGATCCGCCTGGATCCCGAGCTGGCCCCGGGCGCCGGCGGTGACGGTAATGCTCCCCTCGAAGCTCTTCAGCTCCAGCGTCGCCACTGAGCGCAGGGTGACGGTGGTGTCCGTCCCCTGGGGGAGAGCCAGCATCAGCAACAGGTGCAGCATGAGATCCTCGGCGTCGGTCTACTGGCGGGTGAGCGCGGTGGCATGCTGGAGCAACTCCAGCTTCTGCTGCCGCGTGCGAGCCAGATGACGGTAGAGATAGGTATCGGAAGAGTCGGTCGCCAGCGCCCGTTCGGCCTCGATGATCGCTCGGTCGATCAGCGCCAGCTTCTGTTCCACCACGCGCACCGTGGTGCTGTCGAGCCGCCCGCGGCCACGCCCGGCCAGAGATCCTCCCGAGGCGCCCGGTCCTCCAGCGCCTGGGCCCGAGCCAGCACCCGGCGGAGGTCCGACAACAGCTCGCGACACGGGCCGCACGCTCCCAGGTGTGCCTCGAGTGCGGCCGCCTCGGCCTCGGTCAGGGCTCCGTCCAGGTACTCGGACAGCCGTTCTTCCGGTGGATGCATGCTCAACTCCTCACCCCAGCGCCTTGCGAAGCGCCATGCGGGCATAGTGCAGCTGTGATTTGGACGTCCCCGCGGTGATCCCCAGCAGGCCCGCAATCTCCTGGTGCCGATACCCCTCGATATCGTGGAGCACGAACACCTTCCGCGCCCCGGGGGGCAACCCGCCGATGGCCGCCTCGAAGTCGAGTCCAGGGACGGACGGGGCCGGGCGGGCGGGCAGTTCGAACTCGTGGTCGGGCTGCTCCGTGAACCGCCGCCGCCAGCGGCCCCGCGCCGACCGGTGGTTCAGCGCCACGTTCACCGCCAGACGGTGGAGCCAGGTGCCGAAACTGGCCTCGCCCCGGAACGTCCCCAGTTTCTGCCAGGCCCGGACCAGCACCTCCTGCGTCACTTCCTCCGATTCCTCACCCAGCATCCGCCGCACCAGGCTGTGGACCCGGTTGACGTGCTGCCGGTAGAGCCGCTCGAAGGCATGCGCGTCCCCGCTGGCGGCGAGGGGTCGCGTCAACGGCATCAGTGTCAGCAGGTAGTGGGTCGACCCACTACCGTGTCAGCGGCGATGGCGTCGAAGGTCCGCAGGGCGGTCGATCCGGTCGAAGTGAGTGCCATTCCCAACTTGGAGACCACGCGGGCCGGAGGTTGGAACAGGACTCCGGGTCGGGGAGGCGATGCGCCTCAAGGCCATGGCACCTCATGACTTGCGCCCCCCCTCCGCGGCCTCAAGCCGAGGCGCGGATCAGCCGAATATAAAGGAAGCACTCGAGGGAGCAGTCGGCCGGACCGCGGGAGACCGCCCAGCGCCCTCGCTCACAACCCCAGTCCGGCTTCAGCCGGGCGGGCACCATGTCGATGACAAGGCCATGACTCCCATCCCGGACCGCTCCTAAGTGGCAGCCGCACCGCCGCCCGCCGACGAGGGCAATCACCTGGTGCACCTGGACGGCGAGCAGGGCTTCCGCACCCTGGCCGACCAGGCGCCGGTCCTCATCTGGATGAGTGGCACCGCCGCCGCGGCCACCTACCTGAACCGCTGCTGGGAGCGGTTCACCGGCCGGCCGCTCGAGTCCATCCTCGCCGGGGGGTGGGCCGATGTGCTGCATTCCGAAGACTACGAGCGGGTGATGGGGACCTACCGGGAGGCGTTTGCCCGGCGGGAGCCGTTCGCCATCGAGTACCGGCTGCGCCACCACGACGGGACGTATCGATGGGTGGCCTCGAATGGCTCCCCCCGCACCCTCGGTGACGGGCGCTTCGCCGGCTTCGTCGGGGTCTGCCACGATATCTCGGACACCCGGCGGGCCCGGGAGCAGCTGGAGCAGGAGCGCTTCCTGTTTGGCCAGAGCATCGCCAGCGCGCCGATCGCCATTGCCTTCCTCGATACCGAGATGCGATACCTGGCCTGCAGCCGGAAATGGCTCGCGGACTTTGACCTCGCCGGCCAGGAAGTGACGGGCCGCTCTCACTACGAAGTGTTCCCGGATATTCCCGAGCACTGGAAAGCCCTGCACCGCCGCGCGCTGGCGGGCGAATCGCTCTCGTGCGACGAGGATCGCTTCGACCGGGCGGGCGGCCAGACTACCTGGCTGCGCTGGGCCATCGAGCCCTGGCGGCACGACGACGGTCGGGTGGCCGGCATCATCATTGTGTCCGACGTCATCACCGGCCTGGTACACGCCCGCCAGGAGGCGCTCGACAGTGCCCGGCTCAAGGCTGAGTTCCTGGCCAGCATGAGCCATGAGATCCGGACGCCCATGAATGGGGTGCTCGGCATGACGGGCCTGCTGCTGGACACCGAGTTGACCACCGAACAGCGTGACTTTGCGGACACCATCCGGAATTCGGCCGAGTCCCTGCTGACGGTCATCAACGACATCCTCGACTTCTCCAAGATCGAGGCCGGCAAGCTGGAGATCGAGGCGGTGCCGTTCGACCTGCACCGGACCGCCGAGGAGGTGGCCGACCTGCTGATGCCCGTGGCCACGGAAAAGGGCCTGGAGGTGGTCGTCCGGTACGGGCGCGATGTGCCCCGCCACCTGGTGGGTGACGCCGGGCGGGTGCGCCAGCTGCTGGTCAATCTGCTCTCCAACGCCGTGAAGTTCACACCGCACGGGCATGTCCTGCTGCACATCACGTGTGAGACCCCCGATCCGGTGCGGCCCCTCCTCCGATTCACCGTGAGCGACACCGGCATCGGAATCCCCAACGACAAGCTGGGGCACGTCTTCGAGAAGTTCATCCAGGCGGAGTCTTCCACCACACGGCGCTTCGGCGGCACCGGCCTCGGCCTCGCGATCTGCCAGCAGCTCGTCCTCCTGATGGGGGGACAGATCGGCGTCACGAGCACCGTCGGCAGCGGCAGCGCGTTCTGGTTCACCCTCCCCCTGCCCGTCGCCGGCGGCCCGCGGCCGACTACCCGGCTCATCCTCCCTCCCGGGCGCCGGCTGCTGATCGTGGACGATGTCGAACTCACCCGCCGGGTGATCGCCGAACAGGTGGAGACCCTTGGCGCCGAGGCCGACACGGCCGGGGACGGATCGGAGGCGCTCGAGCGCATCGCCAAGGCCCACGCCGAGGGACGCGCCTATGACGCCGTGCTTCTCGACTTCTCCATGCCGGTGCTGGACGGCGAGGGCGTCGCCCGGGCGCTCCGCGCCGACCGGCGGTTCGCTGGGACGCGCCTCGTGCTGGTGAGCGGGGCCATCGGGCGCCCACGCGACGCCTGGATGCGCGATCTCGGCTTCTCTGCCTTCCTGCGCAAGCCGACCCGCCTCGATGCGCTCGCCGAGGTGCTGTGCGCCACGTTGGACCCTGCCGCCGATCCCGCCCCGCCGGTGCGGCCAGAGCCCGCGCCCGTCGCGAGCCCCGTCCTGCCGGGAGGCCGGCAGGTGCTGGTGGTGGATGACAACAGCGTGAACCAGAAGGTGGCGGCCCGCCTGCTCACCCGGCTGGGCTGTCGCGTGGACCTCGCCGTCAGCGGTCGCGAGGCCGTGACGCTGGTGACCCAGCAGCCGTACGATGTGGTGTTCATGGATTGCATGATGCCCGACATGGACGGCTATGAGGCGACCCAGGCCATCCGCCAGCTGGCCGGTCCCGTGGCGCGAACCCCGATCGTCGCCATGACCGCCAACGCCATGCAGGGCGACAAGGAGCGTTGCCTGGCCGCTGGCATGGATGACTACCTGAGCAAGCCGGTGCAGCCCGAGCTCTTGCAGGCCATGCTCGAGCGCTGGGCAACGCTGGGACCGGAAACGACCGCAGTCGGCGACCCTGGCGCGTGCTCCGACGCGTCGCCCGCATGAAGCACCGCCTGCCGCGATCGCTCGCCTCACGCGCGGCCCGCCGCCGCCGTACCCCGGCCGACCCCGCGCGAGCCCCAGGGCCCGGGCTCGACGATGGCCAGTATGGCCGGATCACGTCCCACGCCCCGATCGGCATCTTCGAGACCGACGCCGTCGGCCGCTGCCGCTACGTCAACGCGTGGTGGTGCCGGCTGACGGGCCTCACGCCGGAGGACGCCCTGGGCGCGGGCTGGATGAACGCCATCGACCCCGGCGAGCTGCAGGCGGTTCGCGCCGAGTGGCAGGCGGCCGCGATCGAGGGGCGGGACTTCACGGCGGAATTCCAGGCCCGGGGCGGCGAGGGCGGGGTGCGCTGGCTGGGCGCGTGCGCCCGCGCGGTGACGGATGCGGAGGGCCAGACCATTGCGTACGTCGGCACCTTGACCGACCTGAGCGATCGCAAACGCGGCGAAGACGAGATGTACCGCTACTCGCTGGACGTGGAGGACGCTCGCACGCGGGTGGAGGAGCAGGCCACCCTGCTGGCGGAGCAGACCGAGGAGCTGGCCCGCGCCCGGGACCAAGCACTGGAGTCGGTGCGGGTCAAGTCGGCGTTCTTCGCCATGATGAGCCATGAGATCCGCACGCCCATGAACGGCGTCATCGGGATGACCGGGCTGCTGCTCGACACCGACCTCTCGCCCGAGCAGCGCAGCTATGCAGAGACGGTGCGGGCCTCGGGCGAGTCGCTCCTGACGATCATCAACGACATCCTCGATTTCTCCAAGATCGAGGCCGGCCGGATGTCGCTGGAGACGGTGGAATGCTCGCTCCGGGAGACCGTGGAGGACGCCCTCGACCTCATCGCCGAGAAGGCCGGAGCCAAGAAGATTGACCTCGCGGCCCACGTGCCGCGCGAGGTGCCCGATCTGGTGCGGGGCGATCCTGGCCGCATCCGGCAGGTGCTCATCAACCTGGTAGGCAACGCCGTCAAGTTCACCGCCCAGGGCGGCGTGACCGTCACGGCCGCCGTCGTCCTCCGCGAGGCGGAGGCCATGGTCGTTCGGTGGGAAGTGCGGGACACCGGCGAAGGGCTCACGCCGGAACAGCAGGCGCGCCTGTTCCAGCCGTTCTCGCAGGCCGACAGCTCCACCACCCGGCGGCACGGTGGGACCGGGCTCGGCCTGGCCATCTGTCGCGAGCTGGTGGATCTGATGGGTGGCGAGATCGGAGTGGAGAGCCAGCCCGGTGTGGGCAGCACCTTCTGGTTCACCCTGCGCCTCGGCCTGGGAGCCGCGGCGGGCCCCGGCCGGTTCGACGCCGATCCCGACCTGGCGCGATGCCCCGCGCTGGTGGTCGAGTCCCATCCGACCATTCGGGCGGCGCTGGTGGATCAGCTCGAGAGCTGGGGACTGGCCGTGGAGGCCACGGACGACTCGGCGGACGCCTTCCTGCGGCTCGGTGCCGCCGCGCGGGCCGGCGCCCCGCATCGACTCGCGGTCATCGACGCCACCCTCCCTGACTCCGATGGGCTGGCGCTGGCGCAGGCCCTCGCCGAGAGCGAGGAATTCCGGGCGACGAAGGTCGTGCTCCTGGCCGGCCTAGCCGAGCGCGGCATCGCCACCGCGGCCCGGGAGGCCGGCGTGGCGGCCGTGTTGAGCAAGCCGGTCCGGCACCGGCCCCTGCACGCCGCGGTGCGAGTGGCGCTGGGCCTCGAGGTGCGCGGGTCGGAGCGCGCCCAGCTGTTTGGCGGGGAGAGTGCCACCGCGCCACGGCCGCGGGCGCGCGCCCGGATTCTCCTCGCCGAAGACAACCCGGTCAACCAGAAGCTGGCCGTGAAGATGCTGGAGCGGCTCGGGCATCGGGTGGATGTGGTGGTCGATGGCCGAGAGGCCGTGACCGCCGCCCGCGGCTTCCCGTACGATCTGATCCTGATGGACTGTCAGATGCCGGAGCTCGACGGCTATGCCGCCGCGGGGTTGATCCGGCAGATCGAGGGAGAGGCTCGGCGGACGCCCATCGTGGCCATGACCGCCAACGCAATGCAGGGCGATCGCGAACGCTGCCTCGAGGCGGGGATGGACGATTATCTCAGCAAGCCCGTCCGGACCCCGGAACTCGGCGCGCTGCTCGACCGATGGCTGGAACGGCCAGAGGCATCCGCCGTGGAGCCGACCTCCGCGGCGGCCAGCGATGCATCACCGCCACCGGCGCCGACGCTGGATACCAGCATCCTGGATGACATTCTCGGGTTCTCCGAGGGGGGGCTGGAACTGTTGCGCGAGCTGGCGGAGATGTTCTTCGCGGAGACGCCCAACCGGATCAAGGCGCTCCAGGACGGGCTCGCCCAGAGGGACCCGGACGCCGTGATGCGTGCGGCCCATGCTCTCAAGGGCAGCTCCAGCAACATCGGAGCCGCCCTGGTGGCGGTCTACTGTGGTCGGCTCGAGGCCCAGGCCCGGAAGGGTCAGCTGGGTGGCGCCGCACGCCTGGTGCAGGACGTGGAAGAGGCGCTCCCCCGCTTCCGGGCGGCCCTGGAAGAGCGCCTCGCGGCCGTCCCCGGCGCCTAACCGCCGGTAGCCAGTCCCGGAGCCGACGGATAGCTTGAGCCGGGATCTCATGACCGGCACCCTTCCTGCATCCGACCGTTTGCTCGCCCAGCGCCTCGATGCGGCCCTGGGCGGCCGCTACCGCCTGACGGGGCTCCTCGGCCGAGGCGGCTTCGGTGTGGTCTTTGACGCGGAGGAGCCCGCCCTGGGGCGGGCCGTGGCCATCAAGGTGCTGCGCCCTGAGATCGCCGCCCCGATCATTCGCGAGCGCTTCCGCCGGGAGGCCAGCAGCGCCGCCAGCCTCCGCCATCCGCACATCATTCCGATCTATGCCGTCGGGGAGCAGGACGATCTCTGCTGGTGCGTCATGCCCAGGATCAGCGGCGAGTCGTTGCGGGAGATGCTGGGCCGGGAGCGCCGCCTGCCGGTGGCGGAGGCCCGGCGCATCCTGATGGAAACGGCACTGGCCCTAGGCGCCGCCCATGGGGCCGGCATCATCCATCGCGACGTCAAGCCGGACAACATCCTGCTCGACGGCCCCGAGCGGCGGGTCGTGCTCACCGATTTCGGGATCGCCAAGTCCCTGAGCGGACCGCCCGGCGAAGCGGGCTTGACCACCGCCGGCCTGGTGGTCGGCACACCGGACTACATGAGCCCCGAACAGGCCGGCGGCGAGCCGATCATCGGGCCGCAGAGCGACCTGTACTCCCTCGGCGTCGTGGCCTACCAGATGCTCGCGGGGGAACGCCCCTTCACCGGAAGTACGCCCGGGGCGGTCCTCCTGCAGCAGTTCCGGGGTCCGCCAGTACCGCTGCAGCGCGCCCGGGCGGAGTGTCCCGAAGGTCTTGCCCAGACCATCCATCGCTGCCTGGCCCTGGAGCCGGGAGAACGCTGGGAAAGTGCAGAGGCATTGATCGGTGCCCTGGGCCGGAAGAGTGTTCCGCTTACCGTGCCAGCCGGCCGTTCGGCCGTTGAAGGTGTAGCAGTAGACCCGGTGCAGGGCTTCCGCCGCTGGACGCTCGCGGTCCTGGCGCTGTGCCTGGCGGCCGGTATCACCGACCTGCTGCGTCACACCGTTCTGCTCCTGCCACTCACAATGCTACTGGGCGCAGGCCTTCTTGCGGCCCGTTACGGGACGCTATGGACCCGCGGGTACGGCTGGCGGCAGCTCCTCGGCAGAGAGCCCCCCACGGTCCCTGGCACCCCCCTGACCGTGGCTCCCGCCCGGCAGGCCCGCGCCGACCGGGCCGCCATCCTCAAGGTGCTCGCCGCGCTGCCGCGGACCGAGCGGGCTCGGCTCGGGCCCCTCGCGGAAGCGCTCGATGGCGCCATCGCCGAACTGGAGCGCCTCGGCGGCGACCAGGACGCCGGCGCTCAGGGTGCCGCCCTCGTTCAGCGGATCACCCGACTCCGGCTGGCGCTCGAACAGCGGGGAGAGGAAGGGGGTCCGACGATGGGCGAGGAGGTTGAGAGCTTTCTAAGGGAGGGGCGTGACGATTCTCACGGCGAATCGATCTCGCCCTAGGACACCAAGGAGACTGTAACCCAGGGAAAGACGTTCCTACCGCAGCCACTTGCTGATCTCAGTTCAATCGCCGGCGAGAGGTGGTCACCAACCCGGCCCCGGCGAACACTCCGGCGAGGAGCAGCGACACAACCATCACCGTAGGCCGGACGACGGGACCCACCCTCGGACGGCCCAGCCGGTGCTCTACCCGGGCCGCCAGCCAGGGCGCCACCGGCTGCTGCAGCGCCTGGCTCAGCGCTGAATCGGGACTGGCCTTGCTCGTCCAGAACTCTTGGAATCGATCCGGGCCCACCGAGTCGAGGACCGCCGTGAGCATCCCGGCTAACAGGGAGGCCCCCGGAAGGTTCCGATTCCCGCGGTTTACCGCGAACCCGCCGACCTCGGTTTGCGATTCACTGCTCCGGTTCCGCGGATCGAGCATGATCCGGAGACAGCTCTCCTGATCTCCCCGATAGCACGCCGCGGCGGAGATCTCCCCCCCCCAGGCAAGCGCCCGGTCGATCGCGATCTGGGCTCCTCCGGTCCACGTCCCGGTGTCGGTGAGCACGGTGCCGCGGCGCCCGGCAATCACGCTCAGCTCGGTCCAGTTGTCCCGCAGCCACCAGCGGAGCGGATACACCACGCTCCATTCCTGCCGATCCAGCCAGGCGCTGATCTGCGGACCGGGAGCGCCGAACGCCGCACGCCACCGACACGGCGCCAGCTGGTCCAGCAATACCCGGGGCGCAACAGGGACGGTAAGGATCCGGGCGTCGGCCAGGAGTACACACCCGTCCCCGACGACCGCCGCACCCTGAAGCACTGGCCCCTGGTCATTACCCATCCACAGGCCCGCCCGATGCGCGCTCGAGCCGGCGACTCGCACGGTATCCGAGGACGGACCCAGCACCAGCACGGTCCACGCCCGTTCCTCGCGTCGTGGCAGCGTCCGCCACGCGGAATCCAGCGCGGCCTGAATGCGGGCCCGCATCGCCGGCTCGACCGGTACGGTGGCCAGGATCTGCGGCCCTCCCGACCGGGCCCGCTGGATCAGCGCGGTCTGTCGGAGCACCGAGTCCCTCCACATCGCGAGCACCAGCGCCTCACCGGCACGCTTCGCCGCTCCGCTCGTCCGATCCTTCAGCTGCCAGAGCGAGTCCGGTGCTGGTGACCGGCTCCAGCCGCCGTACCAGGGCGACCACGGCAGGTAGGCGATGATCCGGATGTCCCGCCGCGGTGGTATGAACACCGCAAGCAGGGCCAGGAGAATGACCCCGAGGGCCGCGCACCAGCGTCGCGGAGTCAGCGCCATCGGCTGCTCCCCAGTCCCAGCAGGCCAAGCAGCGTGACCCAACCCATGGCCGCCCAGCCTCCGGCCGCCGTTACCGCAACCGACTTGGGCCGGGCCGCGACGATGCCGCTGCGCCAGGCGGACACAAGTGAGTCGATCGGCACTCCCGCGGCGTCCGCCAGGCGAGCGCCGATGGGCTGGCCGGTGGAAGCACGCAGCCTGGGGAATGCCTTCGCGCCGCCCAGCTCGAGGGTCAGCGCCAGCAGCGCATGCCGGGACTGCTCCCCGAGCGGCAGGTAGCGGAATCCATTGGGAAACGCCTGGCTCAGCACCCGATCACAGAGTTCGGGATCGCGGTGACTCATGCACCCGGAGACCCATTCCGCCGGCACCCGGCTCGCGGCGAGAATCCCGTGGCGTGCGACGAGATCCGGCCGCTCCTCGATGCTATAGCTGGCGAGCAGGGGGTGCGGTGCGGCATCGACCCCGAGCACAGCCCTGCAGGAGGCATTGTCCCCCTCAAAACAGCGCCGGGTGACCGTCGAGGTGGTCGTTACCAGCTCCACGTAGAGCCGGCCCAGCGCGGCCTCGCGGAGGTGCCAGACCGGGTCCAGGACACCCCGCCAGCCGTTGAACAGGGAGTCACCCGCCTCCCAATAGCCTCGCCCGGCAATGAGCGCGATCGCCTCCGCCAGGGTGTCGGCAGGGGCGCTGGCCAGCTGGCCGAGGTTCGGGCCGGCCCGCCCACTCCGCGTCGGTGGCTGAGCCGGCCGAAAGGTCAGGGTGACCGGCGTTCCCGCCTCGACGACGACCTCCACCGTGACGTCGGGCAGCGGCCGGGCGGGGCCTCCGCCGTAGCGTCGAACCAGCGTGTTCCAGGCCAACGGCACCGCCGCCCGGACCGCTGGTGGCACGGTGCCGGAGACGACCACCAGCAACCCATCATGCCGTAACGAATCGGGCCTCGGTCCCTTGGCCTCTTCTCGTGCCTGGGCAGCGGCCACCGCCTGCCGGAGCACCTCCGCGCTATCGGCCAGGGCGACGAAGCGGGCGCGGACCTCCGCCGTGGACTGGGCATGCCCCGAGCCCGCTGCGAACAGCGACACCAGCACCAGTCCCACGCCGAGCCGGATCTCAGACATCGATCAGCATCCAGCGCCCGGTGTAGATTTCGAGCGGCCCCGGCCAGAAAAAGAGCTTCTCGAGCAGCGTGCCAAGCAGGTGGAGGTCGAGGCCGACGGCGTCCAGGAGGATCTGCGCCGCGATCAGGGCGAGCAGACCGCCCAGGATGATCGCGGCGGTGCGGGACGTGCCCGCCGAAATCGCGAAGAAGCAGGTGTAGGCCACCAGGGTACAAAGCATGAATCGCAGGGTTATCAGATGAGGATACCCCTGGAGCCCTAGCGGAATCTCCACCGCGGTCACCGCGATCTGCGAGCCGAGCCACACCGCGAGCACCGGACCCAGCAGCAGCACCAGCCCGGCGCCGAGGCGGAACAGCGCCAGCTGCCACCGCGGCACAGGAAGGGAAAGGGCGTACACATGCCCCGCACGATGATCCGCCGCCCAGGCGCTGACTCCCACCAGCAATCCGGAAAGCCCCGCCATGAGCGGGAAGAAGGTGCCCATGGCCCCGACATAGGCGAGCAGCTGTCCCGCCTGGGCCGTGGTCCCGCGGGCCTCACCTGTCCCCTGCACCGCCAGCAGCGGCACCAGGAAGGCACCGACGGTCAAGAGCGCGACCGGCAGCCGACTCCACTTCCATTGCGTATACAGGATGACGCGGAACATCAAATTCCCCCCGGCGTCACCGCGCGAGCCGTGCGCAGCAGTTCCACAAAGCCCTCCTCCAGGTCCAGGTCAACGACCTCCCGCAGAGTGGCGCCCACTCCCTCGAAATACTGGCCCATCGGTGCCTGCCACCCGCGTACGACCCACGTCTCGGCAAATCCACCCTCCTGTTCCCGGGCCAGCACCACAAAAGGCGTATCACCGGCCAGGGCGGGAGCCTTGTGCACGCGCAGGCGCTTGATCCCGTTCTTGAAGCTCTGCATCGGCAGCTCGGCCACCAGCCGGCCGCGGTCCATGACGCCCACCCAGTCGCAGATGCGTTCCAGTTCGTGGATCAGGTGGCTGGAGATGAACACCGTGGCGTTGCGCTGGGCCACGAAGTCCAGCAGAGCGGTGAGGACTTCCCGGCGGACTACCGGGTCCAGTCCGTCGGTGGGCTCGTCGAGCACCAGCAGCTCGGGCACCTGACTCAGGGCCTGGAGGATCATGAGCTTGCCCATTTCTCCCTTGGACAGCCGCGCCAGCGGCCGGGTCCGGTCGAGCCGGAACCGCTCCCGGAGTTCCTCCGCCCAGCGCCCGTCCCACGTGGGGTAGAAGGCGGCGTGATACCGGAGCGACTCGGCCACCGTCAGTGAGGGATAGAGGTGGGGACGCTCCGGGACGAAGCCGGTCCGGGCCAGCGCCCGCGGCACTTCGCGAGGGATCGCATGGCCGAGCACGGTGATGGCCCCGGCCTCCGGCCTGAGCAGCCCCAGCAGCAGCCGGATGGTCGTGGTCTTGCCGGAACCGTTGGGACCGAGAAAGCCGTAGACCGCGCCGACGGGGACCCGAAGCGCCAGGTCTCGCAGTTCGAAGCTCTTCCCGGCCCGATAGACCACATCTCGAGTCTCAATGGCGAGAGACATTGTCAAGCCGCTCCTTCGAGTTCGAGTCGCAGGGCCGCGCGCACCTCGGCGGCGGTCAGCCCCTGCCGGCCGGCCTCGGCCAGCAGGGCGCGCACCAGCCGCCGGGCTTCCGCCTCTCGCTCGCGCTGACGACGGGCCGGCTCGATCTCCCGCACGAACGTCCCCGCGCCTTGTCGCATTTCCACGAATCCCTCCGCTTCCAGTTCGCGGTAGGCCTGCACCACCGTGGCCGGGTTGATCCGGAGCTGCCCCGCCAGCACGCGCACCGAGGGCAGCCCGTCCCCGGGGCCGAGCTCGGCGGCGGCGATCGCGACCTTGATCCGGCCAGCGATCTGGGCATACAGCGGCGTGGCACTCCGCGGATTGATCTGGTCGAACATCAGCCTCGCCTGACCTTAAGTGTATTGTTGTTGCGATACACTAAGACAATTCCCCAAGACCGTCAAGAGGCCCTCCCGGCTCCCGCCACGGACCGGGAAGCCATCTCCTTACCAGGCAAAGAGAAAGGCCGGCAGCGTGAGCTGCCGGCCTCCCCCTCCCCTCTCGCTCCCACTCTCGCGGAGCGATTCCCCCTACACCTTCATGCCCGCCATCGCCCGGACCAGGTCGGTGGTGGAGATCACTCCGGCCAGTCTCCCCTCCCGTTCCACGAAGAGGCGGTGCACCTCGAGGTAGAGCATCCGCTGGGCCGCATCCCGCACGGTGGCGTCCGGGGTGATCGTCTGGGGACGCGGGGTCATGAGCTCCCGCACCTCCATCTGGTCGAACACCCGTTCCCGCTCCTCAGGATCGGTGTGCTCCGCCAGCGCCTGGAGGATGTCGCTGTTGGACAGCACCCCGACCAGGCGCCCGGCTTCGTCGGTCACCGGCAACCCCGATATGTGATGCTCCGCCAGGGCCGCGACGGCGTCCCCGACCAGGTCGGCAGCCCCGATGGCCTTCACGTTGGCCTGCATGATATCGGCAACCCGCACAGCGCCCTCCCTTGCGTGAGCTACCGCCAATCCCGCACTCTGGGGGTGAACAGACCATGAAGGCCGGGTGAGAGTCGCGCGCCCGAGGTACCTTCCAAACCCTTGCCCTCTCCCCGGCATCCCAGTTCCGCATGCACGACACCGTCCACCAGGCCCAGCGCGGCGATACCCATGCCTTCCGGGCCCTCTACGAGGCCCACGTGGGGCGAGTCTATGCGCTGTGCCTGCGGATCGTCGGGGATGTGGCGGAGGCGGAGGAGCACACGCAGGATGTGTTCGTGCGGGCCTGGGAGCGTCTGGCGAGCTTCCGCGGAGACAGCGCGTTCTCCACCTGGCTGCACCGGCTGGCCGTGAACGAGGTGCTGCAAGGACGGCGGAGCGCCGGGCGCCGCTCCGCCCGGGTGGTGCTCACCGAAGATGGCGGTGCCTCCCACGACGTCGGCCGAACCCAGCCGCCTCTGACCGGAGACCTGACCCGCGCCATCGCCGCCCTGCCCCCGGGCGCGCGTACCGTGTTCGTGTTGCACGACGTCGAAGGCTACCAACACGATGAGATCGCTCAACTGGCCGGGATCGCGGCGGGGACCTCAAAGGCCCAGCTGCACCGCGCCCGCCGACTCCTGAGGGAGGCGTTATCCCGATGACATGCGACGAGACCTTGGCCCGGCTTGATGCCTGGGCGGACGGAGAACTTCCGGCCGCCGAGCAGGAGGGAGTCGAGACCCACCTGGCCGGCTGCGACCACTGCCGGGCGGAGGCGGAGGCGCTGCGAGCCCTTCTGGGCCAGGCCCGCGCCCTGCCCCGTCAGGTGCTGCCCGGGCGTGACCTGTGGGGCGGGATCGCTGCCCGCCTCGACGCGCCGGGCTCAGCGCGTGAGAATGCGGCTACGACGCTGGTCCGGCCGAGACGGCCGTCGAATCGGCCGCTGCTGCTGGCCGCCGCCCTGGGAGGAATCCTGTTCGGCGCAGCGACCACCACGGTGTGGTTTCGCCAGCAGCCCCAGCGGGCATTCGCCGCCGAGCAGGCGCGCTACGCCGAAGCCAGTGCCGCCCTGGCTCGGGCCCTCGCCGGCGACCCCGCGACGCTCGCGCCCGACACCCGGGCCGTGGTTGAGCGCACCCTGGCCATCCTCGATCAGGCCATCGCCGAGGCCGAGGCGGCACTGGCCAAGGACCCTGGCAACACGGCGCTGGAGCAGATGCTCCTGGCGCGATACGAACAGCGCCTGGGGCTGTTGCGCCGGGCCGCTGCCACCGGTCGGAGCGTGACCTGATGCTGGGAAAACTGCTGCCCCTGCTGCTGGCGGTCCCCCTCGCGGCCCAACAACCGGTGGTGCTCGGTCGAGCCGTCGCGCCGGACGCCACCATCCGGATCACGGTCCCGGCCGGTTCGGTCCGGGTGATCGCGTGGGGCCGTGACAGCATCGCGGTCCGGGGCCGCGTCGATGCGGGCGTCGGCGCGGTGCTGCTGGAGGGTGGCCGGGAAGCGGTGCAACTAACCCTGGAGCCACCGACTCGCCCCCGCGGGGGTGGCCTGGCCGACCTCGATATCTGGCTGCCCCGTCAGACGCGGCTCTGGGTCACCACCACCAGCGCCACCGTGGAAATCACTGCCCAAGGGGGAAGGGTGACCATTGCCAGCGCCAGCGGCCGTGTGCGGTTGCTCGGCGCGGTACAGGAAACCAGCGTCGAGACCCTCGATGGCAACGTGGAGCTGGCCCTGGTAGCGGAATCCGCCCGGGTGCGGACGGCCAGCGGGACCATCGTGGCGCGGGGACTCATTCAGCACCTGGACGCATCCAGCATCAGCGGCCCGCTCCTGATCGGGATGGAGGGTCCCATCGCCGGTGCCCGCCTGGAGAGCGTGTCGGCAGAGATCGCCTTCAAGGGGGCCTTGCTCGCCGACGGCTGGCTGCAGGCAGAGACCCACGCGGGCAACGTGGATCTGCGCCTCCCCCCGAGTCTGGCGGCCACCTGGCAACTCATCAGCTACGCGGGCCTGCTGGACAATCAGCTCGTCCCGGCTTCCCTCATCAAGGAAGGTCCCCGCCAAGGCGAATGGCGCTTCGTCACCGGGAACGGCCAGGCGCGAGTGGAGGTGCGCACGTTCAAGGGAACGGTCCGATTGACCCCCCGTCCGCAGGAGCGTTGAGCGGTCGCTCCGGGAATTCAAACACATCCCGCCGTGGCGGCATCCGAGAAGGGACGGCCGAACAAGCGACGGCCTGCCCACACCACCTTCGGAGGCTACGATGCGCCGCACCCTTTGCTGTCTTTCGCTGCTGACCCTGCTGGCTGCCACCCCCGCGCTCGCGGGTCCGCCGTGGGTCTCGGTCGAGACCCCGGCCAATCCGTACATGCAGGGCACTCGTGACGCACTCTGCCTGGTACGGGTGTACCATCACGGCGATCCCGCCTATACCCCTCTCGTGGCCACGGCCGAAGGGCTCGTGAATGGCACCCGCCGTTCAGTGCCCCTGACACTGACAGAGACCGGGACGCCGGGAGTCTACGCGGTGAAATACCGGCCGGACGCAGCCGGCACGTGGATGCTGGTCGTTCGGGTCGGGGAGGACAAGGAGTTCGAGGGGGCCACCGTGCTGGTGGCGCTGGATGCGAACGGAGCGGTGGCTCGGGCCCAGGTGCCGACCCGCCAGGACGGCCAGCATCTCATTCCGACCCGTGTGACTCGGGCCGACATCGACCGCATGCTGCAGCAACAGGCCACCTCCGCCCGGGCCGATGCCGGGACCGGCTCCTCCATGCCTGTCGCGCTGGCCGGCCTGCTTCTCCCCCTCGCCATCGTGGCCCGCCGCCGGCGGTAGGGACCACCTGCCCCGCTCCCGCTCCCCCGGGTCTCACGGCCCGGGGGAGCGCGCGTTTGCGGACTGGTGCACCCGTGCCGATACTCCTTGGAGAGTCGGCCGCACCCGTTCGCAAGGAGCCCATGCCGGACCGCCCGACCGAACCCCTCCGCCCCGGCGAGATCCTGATTGTCGGCGACCGGTCGCTGCGCGGGCTCTTGCCGGCGGACCTGGCCATCCGCGACGCGATGGACGTCCCCGCAGCGATCTCGGCGCTGCACGCCAGCACCGAGACCGTGGTTGTATTGGCGTCCGGTGAATCCGGGGTCAGGGAGCTGTCCGGGACGGCGCCCGGAGTCCCGATCGTCTGCGTCGTGCCCTCGATGGAAGAGGCCCAAAGCCTGCGATTGATGCAGGCCGGCGCGAGCGAGTGCCTTGCCCGTGAGGGACTGACCGCCTCCGCACTGATGTGCTCCTGCGCCCGAGCCGCGGCCCGTGCGGTTCCGCTCGCTGTGTTCCGGGCGCGGGAAGCCCTCTATCGGACCCTGGTCGAGCGGGATGCCGACGCGATCGTGGCCTTCGACCAGGACCTGCGAATCACCTACGCCAGCGAAGGCACGACCCGCCTCCTCGGCTGGGCCCCCACAGAGGTGATCGGCAGGCCGGCTAGCGACTTCACCCCGCCGGAAGGGCTCGCCGTGCTGCTCGAGGCGGTGCAATGGACGTGCGCCAATCCGGGGCAGCACTACCACAGCCACGGCCCGGTTCGCCATCGCGACGGGCACCTCGTGAACATCGAGGGGACCGTGATCAACCTGCTTGAGGAGCCGCCCGTTCGCGCGCTTGTCATGGCGTTCCGCGACGCCGCCGCCCGGGATGAGCGGACGCGAACGCTGCAGCAAAGTGAAGCGCGCTTCCGCAGCATCGCCGAGGAGACGCCGGTGCCGGTGTGGCTCGAGGATGCGGAGCGGAACCTCGTCTACGAGAACCGGACTGCGCTCGAGTTCGTGGGCCGGAGCTTCGCGGAGGAAAAAGGCACTGGCTGGATGGAGACGGTGCACCCCGACGACTTGGACCGGGTGCGAAAACATTACTTGAATACCACGCGTGAGCAGCGCAGCGTCTCCTTCGAATTCCGCATGCGGCGGCACGATGGGGCCTGGCGGAACCTGCTGCAGATCGCCATCCCGCGCTTTGACGACAGCGGCCGCTTGGTCGGCTTCCTGGGCGTGGACGTGGACATCACCGACGTGACGGCCAAGGCGGCCCGCGCCGAGGCCGCCGAGGAGCGGTATCGGCTGTTCGTGGAGCGGAGCGCCGAGGGCATCTGGCGCTTCGAGATGAATCCGCCCCTCCCCGCCGACCTCCCGCCCGAAGAACAGCTCCGCCGGATGACGCAGGATGGAGTCCTGGCCGAATGCAACCTCGCCATGGCCCGGATGTACGGGCGAAACGACCCGGCCGAGTTGCTCGGCGCCCACCTGTCCGATCTCATGGACCCCGAGCATGCAAGGAACCGGGAGTTCCTGCTCGCCTTCATTTCCGCCGGCTACCAGCTGATGGATGCCGAGAGCCACGAGTTCGACAAGGCGGGCCGGCCCAAGGTGTTCCTGAACAACCTGGTCGGCATCATCGAGGATGGGAAGCTCGTGCGGGTGTGGGGTCTTCAGCGCGACATGACCGAGCGGGCGCACCTCGAAGAGGAGGCGCGGCAGGCACGCAAGATGGAAACGGCCGGTCGCCTGGCTGGCGGCATCGCCCATGACTTCAACAACCTGCTCACCGCCATCCTCGGGACGTCCGAACTGCTGCTGCAGGAGCTCGACGGCCAGAGCCCCCAGTACGCGGACGTCGAGGAGATCAAGCGGGCGGCAACCCGTGCGGCCAGCCTCACCCATCAGTTGCTGGCGTTCAGCCGGCGTCAGGTGCTGCAACCGAAGGTCATCGACCTGAACCACCTGGCCCGCGGCGTGGAGACCCTGCTGCACCGGCTCATCGGCGAACACATCGAGCTGTCCACCCGCTCCGCCCCGGACCTGTGGCGGGTGAAGGCCGACCCGGGCCAGTTGGAGCAGGTGATCGTCAACCTCTGCGTCAACGCCCGGGACGCGATGCCCAGGGGCGGCACCCTGCTGGTGGAGACCACCAATATCCACCTGGCGGCCTCGCCCGAAGGCCCTGAGGCCATTCTCCCGCCCGGGCGCTACGTCCTGCTGAGCGTGACCGACGACGGCGTCGGCATGGACACCGAGACCCAGCGCCACCTGTTCGAGCCGTTCTTCACCACCAAGGAGCCCGGCAAGGGCACCGGGCTGGGCCTGGCGACGGTGTACGGGATCGTGAAACAGAGCGGCGGTTTCATCTTCGTGGACAGCGCGCCGGGGTCGGGGAGTCGTTTCCGGATCTACCTGCCTCAGGTGGAAGGAGAAGCCGATGCGGCCGCCTCGCCGGCGCTGGCCAGCCCCACCGAACCGGTCCGGGGGACGATCCTGCTCGTGGAGGACGAGGAGTCGGTCCGGCGCCTGGTGCGCCGGGTCCTCGGGGGCGCGGGATACCGTATCCTCGAGGCGGCGGATGGCGCCGAGGCCCTGGCCGTGGCAGCCGCTTGGCGAGGGGAGTTTGATCTGGTGATTACCGACGTGATCATGCCGGGGATGAGCGGCCAGGAGTTGTCGGCGCGGTTGCGTGAGGGCACCCCGGCGCTGCGGATCCTGTACGTCTCAGGCTACACCGACGACGCCATCCTGCAGCACGGGCAACTGCTGCCGAATACCGGTTTTCTGCAGAAGCCGTTTTCTCCGGCCGCGCTGGTCCAGCGGGTCCGGGAGGTGCTGGCGAAGTAGTGCTGCCCCGCCCGATCACGACCACCGAGCCGCGGTCCTCAGAATCCCCACTCTCCTCGTCAAACCGGAAATACCAGTCCACCTCCGACAGCAGTTCCTCCTCCGTGGAGACGCCGGTAAGGATCGACTCGGCGTACCCCGGCTCCACCAGGACATATCCGAAGGGATAGTCTAGGCCCGCCAGCGCAATCACCCGGCGCGGCCCGTCCGCCAGCTCCACGACGAGCGACTCCGCGTTGGTTACCAGCAGCGGCAGCCCGCGGTCCTCCAGGAACGGGCCGACCAGCTGGGTGTACCCGCGGAAGTCATCCAGCAGGTCCGCTCCCTCTCCTGCGGCCAGGGTATCGGACGCCGGCAGCCAGAACGCCACCACCGCCGCCGCCCGGATGACCAGCGCTGCGGAGGAGTCCGGGCCTGCCCGGGACGCGCCAGCGGCGGGCCTGGCGGCCGGTCCTCCACGGCACGACATCAGGGCCACCAGCAGCAACGACCTCGGCCATCGGCCGCGGAACCCGGCCATCGCGCGTCCCCTTTCGGTGTCCAGCTCCCCCTGGGCGAGGCCCGAGCCGTCGGACACCGCCACGAATCGGCTGAAGTCTACTCTCTCGAGTTGCCCATGTCGGGTGGGCAATATGGCGCATGATTTTAGGCCATATGCAAGTATCCACTTGCACACATTGAATCTCGACGTTACTCTGTGGCCCCAATGACAGACGTCAGCGCAAGAATCCTCGAGGCGGCGGCCCGGATCTACTCGGAGACCGGATTCCGCGGCACCACCACCCGCCGGGTGGCCCAGGAAGCGGGAGTGAATGAGATCACCCTCTTCCGGCATTTCGGCACCAAGGAAGCGCTGGTCAAGGCGGCCTTGCGTGTCTCCCATCATCAGGAACCTCCGGTCTCGCTGCTCGAGCCCAGGCATCCCGCCAAGGAGCTCACTGCGTGGGCGCTCAACACCTATCGCCACTGGTACAACAGTCGTCGTTTGATCTGTCGTGTACTCGGTGACCTGGTAGAGCACCCGGAGTTGGCGCCCAGCGTGTGCGAAGAGCCGTCGTGCGAACACGCCATGCTGTCCCGCTATCTCGACCGGATGCGGGCGCTGGGATGGACCAGCCGGGAATTTCACGCCGATGGTGCCGCCGGACTCCTGCTGGGCGCGGTGTTCACCCACGCCCTGTGGCGGGACCATTTCGAGAGGCCCGACCTGCCGCCGCCGGAACAGGTAGTCACACACTACGTCGAACTGCTGCTGAATGCCGTCGGATTCCAGCGCCCGGGAGGGACGGCCTGATGCGCATCCTTTCATTGCTGCTGGTGCTGGGCGCGCTGGCCTCCGCCCTGCCGGCGCAGCAGGCGGCCCAGGAGCGGACCCTCTCGCTGGACGAGGCCCTGCGACTGGCGCTGCCGGCCAGCGAGAACCTGGGGCTCGCCCGGGCCGCGGTCGCGCGCGCCCGTGGAGAAGAGCAGCGGGCCCGCAGCGAGTTCCTGCCACAGCTGGTCGGAATCGCCTCGTATACGCGGACGCTCGAGTCGCAGTTCAACCAGGGCGGGTCGAGCGCCCCCGATACCACCGCCCGTAATTTCTGCGAGCGGTTCACCGCCGATCCCTCCCAGCCCACGGGCACCCGGATCGATTCGCTCGAGAGTGCCGTCACCTGCCTGACCCGGTTCAACCCCTTCGCCGCACTGGGCGATCTCCCCTTCGGCCGGAAGAACCAGTACAACCTCGGCCTGCAGGCCAGCCAGCTGCTGTTCGCCGGCGGGCGGGTCCGGGCCCAGTCGCGCGCCGCGCGGGCCAGCCGGGAAGCGCTGGAGATCAACCTCTCGGCGCAGGAAGCGCAGCTGACCCTGGATGTCACCCGTGCGTACTACGACGCCGCCCTCGCGCAGCGCCTGCTGAGCATCGCAGAGGGCACGCTCGCGCTGGCCGACACCACGCTGGAGCAGACCCGGCTCGGGCATGAGGTCGGTGCGGTGCCGGAGTTCGACCTGCTGCGGGCCCAGGTCGCGCGCGACAACCAGACCGCCACCGTCTTCCAGCGCGAGGCGGACCGCACGGTGTCGCTGCTCCGGCTGCGTCAGCTGCTCAATTTGCCGCTGGAGCAGCCCCTGACACTCACGACCACGGTCGAGGACAGCACCCTGCCGCACTCCGCCACTCTCGACAGCCTCGTCGCCCGGGGCAGCGATACCGCGGTCGACCGGCGCGCCGCCGTGCGCCAGGCGACCAAGGCACTGACCGCCCAGGAACAGGCGGTCAAGGTGGCGCAGGCGGAACGGTGGCCGACGGTGACACTCACCTCGAACTTTGCCCGGCTGGGGTACCCGGACGATGTCCTCCCGGCCTGGGGAGATTTCGTGACCGACTGGAATGTGGCGCTCAGCGTCCGCGTGCCGCTCTTCACCGGCGGCCGCATCGGCGGCAGCATTCAGGTCGCCCGCGCCAATCTGGCCGATTCCCAGCTCCGGCTCACCCAGACGCGGGAGCGGGCGGCGCTGGACACGCGCGAGGCCCTGGAGCGCCGGCGCGCCGCCGAGGCGCAGTGGCGCGCCAGCCAGGGCACGGTGGAGCAGGCCGAACGGGCCTACGTGATCGCGGCGCTGCGCTACCGCGAGGGCATTTCGACGCAGACCGAGCTGGCCGATGCCCGCCTCCTGCTGGAGCAGGCCCGGGCCAATCGCGCCACCGCCGCGCGCGACGTGCAGATCGCCCGGGTCCGGGTTGCCTTGCAGGAACATCTTCCGCTGGGGCAGTAGCCGCCGCTCGTCACGGCCGGACCCGTCGGAGCACCATTCAGGAGTCATGATCATGCGGCAGTATCACATCAGCATCCACGGCATCGCTTCCCTGGCGATTCTCACGGCCTCACTCGCGGCGTGTGGCAAGGCGGCCCCGGAAGGGACGGCGACGGCCCCGGAGGCGCCCGCCTGGGTGGGCAAGGAAAACATCGCCCTGGCCGAGCAGCAGACGCTCGAAGTCGGTCCGGCCATCGCCGGGACACTCGAGGCCGAACGGCAGGCCACCCTCCGGGCCGAGGTCGGCGGGTCGGTGGTGGCCCTGGCGGTCGAGCCGGGCCAGTCCGTGACCCGGGGCGACATCCTGGCCCGCCTGGACGACACCGGGATCCGCGATGCATTCGAGTCCAGCCAGGCGCAGGTCCGTACCGCGGAGATGAACACGGAACTGGCCCGGCGGAACGCCGAGCGCGCCGCACGGCTCGCCGCCGCCGGCGCCATCGCCGAGCGGGAGCTGGAGAACGCCGAGTGGAACCGGCAGAGTAGCGAGGCTCAGCTGAGCGACGCGCAGTCCCGGCTGGCGACGGCCGAGAAGCAACTGGCGCGCACGGTGATCCGGGCACCGTTCTCCGGCGTGGTCGCCGAACGGCCGGTGCGGCTGGGAGACATTGTGCAGTCGGGCGCGGTGCTCCTGACCATCGTGGACCCGGCCTCGCTCAAGTACGAGGGCACGGTGCCGGTGGAGGCGCTGGCGGCCCTGAAGGTCGGCATGCCGGTGCGATTCTCCGTGGCCGACGCCACGCCGGACCTCGTCTCCGGGCGGATCAGCCGGATCAACCCCGCGGTGGATGCGGCCACCCGCCAGGTGCGCGTGACGGTGGCTGTGCCCAACGCCGGTGGGCGGCTGCTGGTTGGCCAGTTTGCGGAGGGGCGGGTGGCGAGTGAGATCCGGGAGGCCGTGGTGGCACCCGCAGCGGCGGTGGACCGCCGGGGACTCCGACCGCTGGTCATGCGGCTCAAGGGTGGCCAGGTCGAACGGGTGGAGGTGGAACTCGGCCTGATCGATGAGGCCCGCGAGCGGATGGAGATCCGCGCGGGACTCCTGGCGGGGGACACGCTGCTCCTGGGAGGCGCCCGCGGTCTCCCGGCTGGCACCGTGGTTCGGGTGGGCAGTCCGGTGGAACAGCAGCCGGCCGGCACCGGCCAGCCGGGAGGAGTTTGAGATGTTGATCTCCGATTTCGCCATCCGGCGGCCGGTCATCACCATCGTCACGATGGTGGCCCTGTCAGTCTTCGGCATCATCGCCCTGCTGCGGCTGAAGACCGACGAATTCCCCGACGTGCAGCCGCCGTTCGTGTCGGTCGGGCTGGTGTATCCCGGGGCGTCGCCGGACGGGGTGGAGCGGGAGGTGCTCGAGCCGGTGGAAGAGGTGATCGCGGCTATCAGCGGCGTGAAGAAGGTCCAGGGGTCCGCCCAGGACGGCTTCGGTCACGTCCTCGTGGAGTTTCAGTTCGACAAGGACCTGCTGGAGGCGACGCAGGAGATCCGCGACGGCATTTCCGCCATTCGGGTGGACCTGCCGGATGAGCTGGAAGAGCCGATCATCAAGAAGGTCTCGGATACCGACCGCCCGATCGTGTCCCTGGCGCTGGCCTCCGAGCGGCTCACGGCCCCGGAACTCTCGCGCCTGGCCGATCCCGGCATGACCCGGGAGCTGCGGTCGCTCAGCGGCGTGGCGGAAGTAATCGTGATCGGCAAGCACGAGCGGGAGCTGACCGTGCAGCTCAAGCCGCAGGCGCTGCAGGCCTCGGGCGTGAGCGTGGCCCAGGTGGTGTCGGCCCTGCGCCGGCAGAACCTCGCCGCGCCCGTGGGCAGGATCGAAACCGACTATGAAGAACGGAGCATCCGGCTGGCCGGCCGGCTGGCCGAACCGGCCGATTTTCTCCGGCTGGTGGTCGCCGAGCGCAACGGCCGGGTGATCCGGCTGGGCGAACTGGCGTCGGTGGTGGACGGCACGGAGGAACCCCGTTCGCTGGCGCTCTACGACGAGCGGGAAGCGGTCGGGATCGACATCAAGAAATCCAAGGGGTACAGCACCACCGAGGTCAGCGAGAAGATCCTGGCGCGGGTGGCGCAACTCCGCCCCGAGCTCCCGGCGGGCACCACGCTCGAAGTGGTCAAGAACGCGGGAGAGCGGGTGAACGCCTCGGTGAGGAACGTGGAAGAGACCCTGGTCGAAGGCGCCCTGCTGACCGTCCTGGTGGTGTTCCTGTTCCTCAATTCGTGGCGTTCGACCATCATCACGGGGCTGGCCCTGCCGGTGAGCGTGCTGGCGTCGTTCATCGCGGTGTTCGCGTTCGGGTTCACGCTCAACACCATGTCGCTGCTGGGACTCTCGCTGGCCATCGGGATCCTGATCGATGACGCGATCGTGGTGCGGGAGAACATCGTCCGCCACGTCGAGATGGGGAAGGATCACGTCACCGCCGCCCGCGAGGGGACCGACGAGATCGGGCTGGCGGTGGCCGCGACCACCTTCTCGATCCTGGCGGTGTTCGTTCCGATCGCCTTCCTGCCCGGCGTCTCGGGGCAGTGGTTCAAGCCGTTCGGGCTCACCATCGCCTGTTCGGTGGCGGTGTCTTTGTTCGTCTCCTTCTCGCTCGACCCGATGCTGTCCGCCTACTGGCCCGACCCGGACCAGGAGGAGCACGAGAAAGCCTGGATCACCAAGGCGCTCGACCGGTTCAACGGCTGGTTTGCCTGGCTGGCGGAGCGCTACAAGGGCGTCATCGCCTGGGCGCTCGACCATCGGGCCGCGATCGTGGTCCTGGCCGTCGGGTCCTTCGTGGGCGCGTTCACTCTGCCCGCCAAGGGACTTCCCGGCCTGGGGGCGGTGATCGTTGGGTCGGCGGCGGCGCTGTTCCTGGTGCTCCTTCCGGCCAACGCCGTACTGCAGGCCGTGGCCACGGTCCTGCTGGCCGGGGGCGCCGCGGGCCTGCTCTTCTTGGCGGGCGGGCGGGCCTCCGGCGGGCAATTCGCGCCCGCCGTGGGGCTGCTGGCGCTGAGCGGGCTTGCCGGCTGGGGCGCCTTTGCCGCCGGACGCAGCCTGCACCGGGGGGAGCGGCCCGCGTGGGCCTCGAGCCTGGCCGGTGCGCTGGTCGGCCTGATGGTGGCCGCGGGGATATTCATGATCGTCCCGTCCTGGCGCGTCCTCGGCGTGGGCTTCTTTCCCGAGGACGACCGTGCCGAGATGAACATGAAGATCGAGACCCCGCCCGGGTCGAGTCTCGGATATACCCGGCTCAAGGCCGCGGAGGTCGTCGACCTGGTCCGGACGCATCCCGAGGTGCGCTACACCTACGCCGCGCTGGGCGGCGGCACCTCCGGTGTGGTTGATCAGGGCAACATCCTGGTGCGTCTGACGCCGAAGGGGGAGCGGGCCCTGAGCGCCGAACAGTTCGCGGCGGTGGTCCGCACCGAGGTGGCCGGGCTCACCGGGGTGAAGGTGTCGGTCTTCACCTCCGATTTCGGCGGCGGGCGGAAGCAGCTGCTGCTGGAGATCCGCGGCTTCGACGTGCCCACCCTGCAGGCCACCGCCGAACAGGTGCGCGACCTGGTGAGCGCCGTGCCCAGCGTGGTGGATCTGGGCCTCTCGTCCAAGGGGCAGAAACCCGAAATCACGATCAACCTGAACCGTGGGCTGGCCGGCAACCTCGGCGTGAGCGTGGGGGATGTGGCGCAGTCGATCCGGCCCGCCTTTGCGGGGATCGACGCCGGCGACTGGGTGGACCCGAGTGGGGAAACCCGGGACGTGGCCGTCCGGCTGGTGCCGGAGTCACGGCGGCGGACCGAAGACCTGCGCCGCCTGCCGCTGCTGATCGCGGGACCGAACGGGCTGCCCACCACTGTCCCCCTGGGCCAGGTGGCCGACATCACCAGCTCCATCGGGCCGGCGGTGATCAACCACCTGAACCGCGATCCGGTGGTCAACGTGGAGTGGAACGTCTCCGGGCGGTCCACCGGAGAGGTGATGGACGACGTCCGCGCCCGGATCGCCACCCTCCAGCTGCCACCCGGGGTGCGCATCACCGAAGGCGGTGACGCCGAGCAGCAGACCGAGGTCTTCGGGAACATCTTCCTGGCGCTCGGCGTGGCGGCGATGCTGATGTACCTGATCCTGGTCATGCAGTTCGGGTCGTTTGTGGACCCGCTGGCCATCATGCTCTCCCTGCCGCTCTCCATGATCGGCGTGATGCTGGGGCTGGCCGTGACCGGCATGACGATCAACATCATGAGCCTGATCGGGGTCATCCTCCTGATGGGCATCGTGGCCAAGAACGCCATCCTGCTGATCGACTTCGCCAAATGGGCCCGGGAGCGCGAGGGCCTGTCGCTCCGCGATGCGCTCATTCAGGCCGGCGCGATCCGGCTCCGCCCGATCCTCATGACCACCTTTGCGCTCATCGCCGGCATGATTCCGGTGGCGCTGGGCAGCGGGGAAGGCGCCCAGTTCCGCGCGCCGCTGGGGGTGTCGGTGATCGGCGGTGTGATCACTTCCACGCTGCTGACCCTGATCGCGATTCCAACCTTCTATGAAATCCTGGACGAGGCGCGAGAGCACCTGTTCGGCCTGGCCAACCGGATCTTCGGGCGCGAGGCCATGGAACAGCTGAGTCACGCCGTGACGGGGGAACATCAGGTTGGGCCCTGAGGAGCACGGCGCGGGCGGTTCACTATGCCGGCCGGCCGGGGTAGGTTCTGGGCCGGTCGGCACCGCAGGGCGCGTGGTCCTCGGGCCTGGGTTTCTTCACCACTGAACAACGGGGAGTCTGCATGACCACATCTTCCGCATCCGCCACCTGGGAAGGTGGCCTCAAGGGCGGCAAGGGCACGTTTGAAGGAAAGTCCGGCCTGATCCGGGGAGCGTACAGCTTTCCGACGCGCTTCGAAGGCGCCAAGGGCACCAACCCCGAGGAACTGATCGCCTCGGCCCACTCCGCGTGCTTCAGCATGGCGCTCTCCGCGGATCTGGAGAAGGCGGGCTCCACACCGACGCGCATCACGACCAGCGCGGCCGTGACCCTGGGCACCGTGGACGGCGCGGCGCGGATCACGAAGATCGCGCTCACGGTGCGCGGCGTGGTCCCAGGAATGTCGCAGGAGGCCTTCCAGAAGGCCGCCGAGGGCGCCAAGACCGGTTGCCCTATCTCCAACCTGTTCAAGGGGAACGCCGCGGTCGAGCTGGACGCGAAACTGGGGTAGCAAGGCGACTGGTACAGGGGTTGCCCATTGGGGGTCCGGGTGCCGGATGGCACCCGGACCTCTTTGTGTCGGGTAACCTGTTGGAACTTCAGCAGCTGGCTCGTCATTCCAGCAGCTGGAGGACGGAGATTGATGTCAAACGATTTGACGCTTCGGCAGCAATCGGGACACTTCGCCACGGCAATCCGGGCGTTGGTTGTGTTGGGTGTGTCGGCGGGACTGTTGGGCGCACACCACATGGCCGGAAACGTCACGAACGTTTCAACCGAGGAGGTTGTGGTCAGGCGCGCCCAGCTGCTGGATGGTGCCGGGCCTGAAGCGGCGACGCGGATGCGCTGGGACAAGGGCCACAGCTTCCGCCGCGTCTCGCTGAGCGCGTGGGGCCGCTATGCCGCCCTCGACTCGGCGGAGCGGCTGACGATCCTCAAGATCAACCGGGTCGACCAGCGCCACGCCGGTCGCCAGCCACTGATGGTGCCGGATTCCATCGAGAATGAACTGAGCTACAGTCCCTTCCCGAACCGGATCGAGGAGCTGGCCGTGGTTCCGCGCTTCATCCTGGTGTCGCGCCGACTCCAGGCGTTCGGTGCGTACGAGCGCGGCACCCTGGTCCGCTGGGGGCCCACCAGCACCGGCAAGGCGGCCACGCCGACGGAGGCCGGGCTGTACTTCACCAACTGGAAGTCGCGCAAGACCATCAGCACCGATGACCCGACCTGGATCCTCGAATGGTATGTCAACTTCATCAGCGAGAAGGGTGTCGCGTTCCATCAGTATGAGTTGCCCGGCCGCCCGGTCAGCCACGGCTGCGTGCGCCTGCTGGCGGAAGACGCTGAGTGGCTCTATCGCTGGTCCGATGCCTGGTCGCTGGACCGGCGGCGGCGGGTGGTGGAACGGGGGACGCCGGTGCTGGTCACCGGCGAGTACGACTACCGGGCGCCGGCGCCGTGGCTCCGCCTGGCGGTGGACCCGGAGGCCGACCGGATGAGCGGGGAGGAAACCCAGGCCGCACTCCTGCCGCATCTGGAGGCAATCGTGAAGCGCCCGGACCACCAGGTCGCGTCCCGGAGTACCGCCGCCGTTCGCAGAGCGGCCTAGCAGGCACGCGCGCTTGCCGGGTTCCGTCCCCGGCGCTAGTCTCTGCCATGACGCCGTCGGATTGTGTCCCAGGGCGATCCCCGCCTGTGGAGGCAAAGTCATGCGCAACCACCTCGTGCAACGCCACGCCCGACCGATCCTCATCCCGCTCTTCCTGGCCCTCCTCGGCGGCCTGCTGCTCCCCGCGGACTCCTCCGGCCAGACACCTGCGCCGCGGAGCGTGACGATCAACCGCCACCCGCTCCCGGCGGACACCCTGCGGCTTCTGGAACAGCACTTCCAGGCCACTATTCCTGACGGACGCTACTGGTACGACGCGGTGTCCGGGGCGTGGAGCCTGGAAGGCGGCCACACCCGTGGCTTCACCCTCGCCGGACTGCCCCTGGGCGGGAAGGTGCCCGCCGACATCTCCGGTGGCGGGACCGGGGTGTTCATCAATGGGAGGGAGCTGCATCCCCTCGACGTGCAGGCCCTGCAAGCACTGGTCGGCCAGGTCCTGCCCGGCCGGTACTGGCTCGACGGCCAGGGGTACGCCGGATACGAGGGCGGGCCCGCGATCGCCAACCTGCAGCAGGTGGCTCAGCAGCTCTATCGGCAGGGGGGCGGCGTAGGAGAGAACTACGGCGGCGGCGCGGGGGCGTACGCCAACCCGCGGACCGGTATCGGGATCATCACCGATGGACAGGGCGGTGGTGCCGTGTTCGGACAGTACCCGCACTCGGGGAGAGGAACAAACGCCGCCAATCACCGATTGGATTTGCGGCCTGGTCCGCCGCTGCAGGGGCGGAGAGTGAGGGAGAACCGCAGTGTGCGTCGGGGACGTTGGTGGGTCGTTGCTGACCTGCCGCACCACCACCACCTCTGCGAGGATCGCATGCCCTCACCGCTCCGCCACACCCATCTGGCGCTGTTCGCCCTGCTCGCTGCCGCCTGCGGCACCGACCGTTCCCCCTCCGATCCGCTCATCGAGTCCGCCGTTGGCAGCCTCCGGGCACCGGGCTTCGTGGCCACGGCAAGCAATGCCACGGCCGAGAATGCGGTCCTGGTCTTTGCTCGCGCTGCCGACGGAACGCTGGGGTCCCCACAGCGCTATTCCACCGGCGGCGCCGGCACCTCCGGCGGGCTGGGCAATCAGGGTGGCCTGGTCGTGAGCCCCGACCGCCGCTTCCTGCTGGCGGTGAACGCGGGCAGCCATGACATCACCGTCTTTCGCATCGAGGGCGGAGAGTTGCGTCGCGTGGGGGTCACCCCATCCGGCGGCCTGCAGCCGGTGAGCCTGGCCGTGCGCGGCAGCCTGGTCTACGTGCTGAACGCCGGGGGGGCAGGCGGCGTGCGCGGCTTTCGGATGGGAGCCTCGGGCGACCTGACACCGATCACCGGTTCGGCGCGCCCGCTCTCAAGCGGCGCGAGCGGCCCGGCCCAGGTGGGGCTGAGTCCTGATGGGCGGTGGCTGGTGGTGACCGAAAAGGCCACCAACGTGATCGGCCTGTATCGCGTGGCGGCGGATGGAACGCTCGGGGACTACGTCGCCGCGTTGTCCGCCGGAGCGACGCCGTTCGGATTCTCCTTTGGCCGGCAGGGGGGTCTCTTTGTGTCGGAGGCCTTCGGCGGGGCGCTGGACGCCAGCGCGCTGTCTTCGTACGGGCTCGGTCGGGGCTTGTCGCTGCAGCCGTGGAGTGCCTCGGTGGGGACGACCGAAACCGCCGCCTGCTGGGTGGAGATCACGCCGGACGGCCGATTTGCCTATGTCACCAATACCGGCAGCGCGACGGTGAGTGGCTACGGAATCGGTACCGATGGCACCGTGGCACTCCTGGACTCGGACGGCGTGACGGGCGTGACCGGCGCCGGGCCGATCGACCTGACGATCACCCCGGATGGCCGCCGCCTGTACACCCTCGACAGCGGGGGTCATGCGGTGTCGGGCTTCAGCGTGCGATCCAACGGCAGCCTGGAGCGGATCCCGGCCGTGGCACCGGCGGTGCCGGCCGGCGCCAACGGGCTGGTGTCCTGGTAACTCAGGACTCCACCGGCGCGGCCTGCTCCCCGCTGGCGCGAGAGGCCGCGCGCACCAGCTCGAACTCTGCCTGACAGAATGGGCAGGCCATCACGTGATCCAGGAGGGTGAGGCGCTGGTCCTCGTCCTCCTCCCGCCGGACCAGGGCCGCGATGCGGTCGATGGGTGGGCAGGCGGTGCGGTCCTGCCCGCCGTCTGCCCGGAGGGCGAGGAGTCGGTCATAGCTCAACCGCAGGCGTTCGTCGCTCATTGAATGGCCTCGGGTCCGATGCCCATGGCGGTCAGGTGCTCCCGCAAGTCGGCGAGACCGCGGTACAGCAGGTTACGGGTCTTGGGCTCGGTCCAGCCCAGGAGGTCGGCGATTTCCAGGCGGTCGTACCCCGCCAGGTACATCTTGACCACCGCGCGGCGCCCCGGAATCAAGTCATCCACCGCGGCCCCGATCTGCCGCTGTAGTTCTTCGTTTTCCATCGGCGCGTCCGCGCCCGGGGACTCTCCCAGCAACGCCACCCCGCTGGGCCGGGAGAGCCGGGCCGGGGTCTCGCGCCGGGCCCGCCGGCGCCGCAGCACGTCGAGCGCGGCCGAGACCGCGGTGCGATGGATGTAGGACGCGGGCGCCGCGAGAATCTTCTCACCGCTCTCGAGCGCCTTCCACAACCGCACCCGCACCTCCTGCACCAGGTCGTCCACGTCGCTGCCGGTGAGGCTGTGCTGGATGCCGATGACGCGCACCCGCGAGGCGAACCGCGCGACCACGGCGTCGAGCGCCTCGGAAATGGCGTCGGGTTGGCTTTCCATAAAGACAACGTACCGGCCCACGCCGAACCTGCAACCCGGCGGCCGCTGAGACAGGGTGTGCGACGGGCGCGTATCAGTGACGGAGGGGCCGACTGCCGGCCCCCATCCCAGGCATCACGACTCCGGCCGGCCGTGCAGGCAGGCGGCGCTCTGGAGATACTCGGCGACCATTTTCCGCAGCCGGTCGGCCTGGGCCGTGTCGAGGAGCGAGCCGTCCGGCGCAAATGCCGCCCGGCCCGACGGCAGCGCGAACATGCTCGGGTACACGAACACCCCGAGACTCTCCAGCGGAATGCGGAGCTGCCACAGCCCGCGGACCCCGCCGACTGCGCCGCTGGAGGTGGCCAGCAGCAGGGCGCTCTTGCCCCGCAGGGGCACCGGCCGGTAGCGCGATACCCAATCGATCAGATTCTTGACGGTGCCCGGCAGCGAGTTGTTGTACTCGGGCGAGGCCAGCAGCAGGCCGTCCGCCTGCTCCAGCCGAGCCTTGAGCTGCTCGGCCCCGGGCGGCATCCCGTCCCGGTCGATCAGATCCTGATTGAACAGGGGAACATCGAATTCCCGGAACTCGGCCACCGTGACCGCGGCGCCCAGATCCCGGGCGACCGATGCGGCCACGCCGAGGAGCCGGCGATTGAGCGACTGTTCCCGCAACGAGGCGGCAAGGGCCAGCAGCCGGACGCTCATGGCCTGAGCGGCAGCGCAAAGAGGGAATCCCACACGGCCAGCGCGGGCTTGGGATTGAGCGCCGAGTCCACCAGGCCGATGTGGGCGAAGGGCAGGAGCGACATTCCCGGGGGATCGGGAAAGGCGCTGATGTCGAGGTCGGTAAAGGTGATCTGGAAGAGCCCAACCGCGCCCGCCCGATCGAGGATGCGTGCATGCCGAGCCACGTAGGCGGCCTGCACGGAGCGACTGGCCTGACCGGGGCCAACCGGGACCGAACTCCATCCCCCCTCGAGGACGAACACCGGCAGCGGACTCCCCTGGGTCAGCCGGGCGCAATAGTCGAGGGGAATGGAATCAGGATGAGAGAACCCGCCGAGGTACGGATATGAGGAGAGTCCCAGAGCTCGAAGGAACGGAAAGTCGCTGCGGTCCTGGCTGATGCCCTGGAAGGGTAACTGCAGATTCCCCAGGATGCCCCACGCCGTCTCGACTTGAACACTCACGGCAAGGGGCGTGAGGCTCCCGGCGGAGGCGCGTTCAGCCGCCGCGGCGTTCACGATGGTGACGACCGCGGCATACACCGGCACCGGCGCGGCCAGCCGGATCAGGTTGGTCTCCGCGGCCAGGCTGAGGTAGTCGGGGGCCAGGATGGAGTCCACCGCCGCGACGTATTCCCGGTACAGCCGCTGCACCATGGTGTCCGTAATGCTTCGACCCGCCGCGATCAGCTCGGGCGCCTCCTCGGCGCGGTTCAGCCCATCGGTGACATCCAGCGTCACCACGATGCGGAGGCCCTTGGCACGGAAATAGTTGGCCAGCGGCAGGCGAACGACCCGCACCTCCACCGCGGCGGCGGTGTCGTCCAGCAGGACCGTCCAGGGAATGGACAGCTGCATCAGGCCCGCGTCGGCGCGTTGGGCCCAGAGGTTGATGGTGGGAATGAGCACCGCGGTATCGGGACTGGCGGGGATGGCGGAGAATCCCATGCGGTAGCTCCGGCCCGCCCCGCCGGGACCACCCGCATCCCCGCCGCAGGCGACGATGCTGGCCAGAACCAGCACCCCCCACCCCGGGCACCGCATCCCCGAGGCAATCACCTCGGCTGGCTCAGGAGCGGCCGCAGCGCGCTCCAGATGTTCTGTGCCACGATCCGGGCCCCCGCCTCATTGGGATGGATGCCGTCTTGCTGGTTGAGCGAATCGATGGCCGCCACACCATCCAGAATGAACGGCAGCAGCGCCACGCCGTCGGCCCGGGCCACGGCGGGGAAGATGTTCCGGAACCGCGTGACGTAGCTGGCGCCCAGCGTGGGTATCGCCTCCATGCGCGCCAGGACGACCGTGGTTGCGGGCGACAGCTCCCGCGCGCGGACAACCATGCGGTGGATGTTGGCCCGAATGGAGTCGGGATCCTGGCCACGGAGCCCGTCGTTGGCGCCGGTCTCGATGATCAGCACCGCGGGCGGGCGGCGCAGGATCCAGTCGATGCGGCGCAGCGCCCCCGCCGAGCTCTCGCCGCTCACGCCCGCGTTGACCACCCGATATTCCAGCCCGGCCGAATCGACCTTCCGCTGAATCAGCGCCGGGAACGCGCTGTCCGGATCCAACCCGAGGCCGGCCGTGAGTGAGGTGCCGAGGAACACGATGGTGGGCTGGGACGGCAGGGCGGCCGGGGCGCTGGCGCCAACTTCGGAATCGGCCCGGCGGACCGGCGTCCGAGACGCGTCCGGCTGGGATCCGCCGCACGCTGCCAGCAGCAGCACTGCCCCCGCTATAGTTCTAGCCGTCCCAGAGGCCACGGCTGTCATCTTCTGCAGTCTCTCCTCACCCGTCATGACCCGCTCCCGACGCCCCGACCCCGACGCCTCATGATCAGCGCACAGTCCCTGAATCGCGAATACCTCTCTGGCGGCCATCCCCTCCGCGTGCTGAAGGATATCAGCTTCCGAATCGACACGGGGGACATCGTCGCCATCGTGGGCCCCTCCGGCAGCGGCAAGACCACGCTCCTCGGCCTGCTCGCCGGGCTGGACCGTCCCACGTCGGGCCAGGTCCTGATCGACGATCAGGATCTCACCCGGCTGGACGAGGATGGGCTGGCGCGGTTCCGGGCCGAGCGGGTGGGGTTCGTGTTTCAGTCGTTTCACCTGATCCCCACGCTCACCGCGCGGGAAAACGTGCAGGTGCCGCTCGAGCTGCGCGGGGAGGACGCCGAGAGCCGTGCCGATGAATTGCTCCAGCGGGTCGGGCTCAGCGGACGGGAGCACCACTATCCGGCTCAGCTCTCCGGCGGCGAGCAGCAGCGGGTCGCGCTGGCGCGGGCCTTCTGCAACCGCCCCAAGATCCTGTTTGCCGACGAGCCCACGGGCAATCTCGACGGCGCCACCGGTGCCCGGGTGGTGGAAATCATGCTGGGACTCAACCGGGAATTCGGCACCACGACCGTGCTGGTGACCCACGACCTCGACCTGGCGCACCAGGCCCGGCGGATCATCCGACTGGCGGACGGGGCCATTGTCGAAGATCGTCGCACCGGCGTTTCGGCGGCCACGCCCGCATGACCGGACTGCGCTTCATCACCACGATGGCCTGGCGGGAGAGCCGCGGGGGTGGCGCCCGGGTGCTGCTCCTGACCGCCGCGATCTCCATCGGCGTGGGGGCGCTGGTGGCCATCGAGTCGTTCACCGACAACCTGCAGGTCGCCGTGGAGCAGCAGTCGCGCGCCCTGCTGGGCGCCGACGTGGCCGTCTCCCTCCGGGGCACCAGTGTCGACTCCGCCCGCACCATGGTGGATTCGCTGGTGCGCGCCGCCGGCTCCGATCCGGCGGGAGACCTGGCCGAACTGGCCAGCTTCACCGGGATGGCGTATGTCACCCGGACCAGTGGCGCCCGGCTGGTCCAGGCCACCGCGATCACCGGCCCTTATCCCTTCTACGGCGCCATCAGCACCGAGCCCGCCGGCGCCTGGAGCCGGCTTGGGGAACGTGGCGTGGTCCTGGTGGATCCCTCGTTCCTGACCGCGCTGGCGGCCCGGATCGGGGATACCGTGGCCCTGGGAGAAGCGCGATTCGTCATCGCCGGAACGGTGGCCAACTTCCCGGGAGAACTCGGCGTGCAGAGCGCCTTCGGCCCGAGGATCTACATCCCGGGCGCCGATCTCGAGTCCACCAAGCTGCTCACGTTCGGCAGCCGGCTGGACCGGCGCTGGTTCCTGCGGACCCCTGCGACGCTCGACACCAAGGCCTTCAGCGAGGTCTGGCGGCCGAGGCTCGACCCGCGCCGGCTCCGACTCCGGACCGCGGTCGAGGACGAGCGGGATCTCAAGGAGTTCCTGGATCAGCTGGGCCGGTATCTCGGACTGGTCGCCCTGATTGCGCTCCTGCTGGGCGGCATCGGGGTGGGCAGCGCGGTGCAGGTCTTCATCAAGCGCAAGCACGAAGCGATCGCGGTGCTGCGTTGCCTGGGGGCCACCAGCCGGCAGGTCTTCGGCATCTACATGCTGCAGGCCGCGGTCATGGGCCTCGCCGGGAGCGCGGTGGGCGTCCTCCTCGGGGTCCTGCTCCAGCAGGCCATGCCGCTGGTGTTCGGCGCCTTCCTGCCGCTGGATGTCGCCGTGCGGCCCTCAGTGCCGGCGGTGTTCACCGGCCTCGGGGTCGGGCTCTGGGTGGCGACGGTCTTTGCGCTCATCCCGCTGCTCGGCGTCCGGGACGTGCCCCCGCTCGCGGTGCTCCGGCGCGATGTCGATGCCGGCGCCGGACGCCGGCCGGATGGATGGACCGGCCTGGTGTGGCTCTTCCTGGTGGGGAGCGTGGTGGGCCTGGCAGCGCTGCAGGTGGGCAGCCTGCTGCAGGGCCTCGCCTTCGCGGCGGGCGTCGGCGCGGCCCTGCTGATCCTGTGGCTGGCGGCCCTGGGCCTCATCCGGGGACTGCGGCGCCGCTTTCCGCACCGGCTCGCCTATCCCTACCGGCAGGGACTGGCCAACCTGTACCGGCCGGCCAATCAGACCGTCGCCGTGGTCCTCGCCCTCGGGTTCGGCGCCTTCCTGCTTGGGGCGCTGACCGTGGCGCAGCATAACCTGCTCCGCCAGCTGCAACTGGATGGCGGGCTGGGGCGGCCCAACCTCGTGCTGTTCGACATCCAGCCCGACCAGCGCGAGAGCGTCGAGCACCTCATCCGGGATGCCGGGCTGCCGGTGCAGCCGGCGGTGCCGATCGTCCCGATGCGGATTCGGACCATCAATGGCGTCCCGGTGAGCGACATGCTGGCTGACACGCTCAAGCGCCGCACCCGCGACGGCGACCGGCGGGAGGGGTGGGCGCTGCGCCGAGAGTTCCGCTCCACCTATCGCGACACTTCGGTCGCTTCCGAGACGGTCGTGGTGGGCGACTGGTGGCAGCCTGGGGCTACTCGCGAACCGGTGCCGATCTCCGTGGAGACCGGCTTGGCGGGAGACCTGGGCGTCACCCTGCGAGACACGCTGGTGTGGGACATCCAGGGCGTGCCGGTCACCAGCGTGATCCTCAACCTGCGGGAGGTGAATTGGGCCCGGTTCGAACCCAACTTCTTTGTCGTCTTCCCCGACGGCGTGTTGAACGACGCGCCACAGAGCTTCGTGCTGCTTACCAGGGTGGATGATCCTGCCGCCATGGGCCGGCTGCAGCGCAGCGTGGTGGAACGGCACCCCAATGTGACCTCGGTGGATCTCACCTCCATCCAGCAGACCATTGAACAGATCGTGGGAAGCGTGGCGCTCGCCATCCGTTTCATGGCCCTGTTCAGCCTGGCCACCGGCGTGGTGGTGCTGATCGGGGCGCTGGCCACCAGCAGGTTCCAGCGCATCCGGGAGGCGGCGCTGCTCAAGACCCTGGGCGCCACCCGGCGCCAGGTGGTCCGGGTCATGGTCACCGAGTATGCCGCGCTGGGGCTCCTCGCTGCGGTGGTGGCGGCCGGCCTTTCGGCCGCGGGCGGGTGGGCCCTGACCAAGTGGGTGTTCAAGGTGCCCTTCTCGATTCCCTGGCTCGGCTTCGGCCTGCTGGCGGCGATGCTGGTCTTTCTCACCGTCGTCACCGGCCTGTGGAACAGCCTGGACGTGTTCCGGCGGACTCCGATGGAAGTGCTGCGGGCGGAGTAGCGGAGCGGCACGGTCCGCCGCGCCCCCGCCCCACCGCCCCAGCAGCATCCTCGGTTCCGCTTACCCAATTCCGCCTGTACCTTTCCCCCGACTCTCACCCCCCATCCATGCTCGCAATCGACCTGACGGGTAAGCGCGCCTTCGTGGCCGGAGTCGCCGATGACGGCGGCTTCGGATTCGCCATCGCCAAGGCGCTCGCCGAGGCCGGGGCCAGTGTCTCGGTCGGCACCTGGCCCCCGGCCATGAACATCTTTCTCAATCTGCTGGAGCGGGGGAAGATGGACGCCTCGCTCGCCTTTGCCGGCGGCGGGAAGATGGCCTTCGAGCGGATCTATCCGCTCGATGCCGCCTTTGACACGCTGGCGGATGCCCCCGCCGAGATCCGGGAGAACAAGCGCTACACGGAGCGGGGCGACTTCAGCATCGAGGGGGTGGCCGCCGCCCTCCGGGCCGACTTCGGCGAGCAGCCGCTGGACATCGTGGTGCACAGCCTGGCCAACGGTCCCGAGGTCAAGAAACCGCTGCTCGACACCAGCCGGGCGGGCTACCTGTCGGCGGTGGGGGTCAGCGCCTACAGCCTGACCGCGATGGTGCGCACGTTCAGCCCGATGATGCGGCCGGGCGGATCGTTCCTGTCGCTCACGTACATGGCGGGGGAGCGGGTCATTCCGGGCTACGGCGGCGGCATGTCGAGCGCCAAGGCGGCCCTCGAGGCGGATACCCGGACCCTGGCCTACGAAGCTGGCCGCCGCTGGGGGGTGCGGATCAACACCATCTCGGCCGGTCCCTTCGCCTCGCGCGCCGCGAGCGCCATCGGCTTCATCGACGTCATGATCCGGTATTGTCGCGCCAACTCGCCCCTGCCGCGCAATCTCGAAGCGCACGAGGTCGGCGCCACCGCCGCGTTCCTGGCGAGCCCGCTGGCCACGGCCATCACCGGAACCACCGTGTACGTGGACAACGGATACCACTCGATGGGCATGGCGGTCGAGGGGCTGGATACCGGCGGCACCGCGTGAACTATGCCGTGGTGGCGTCGCTCTCGGCCCTGGTGGCCGTGGCGGCAGGCGCCTTCGGCACCCACGCCCTGCGCGCCCGGCTCGAACCGCGGATGCTGGAGGTCTTCGAGACCGCGGCCCGCTACCAGATGTATCACGTGGTCGGGCTCTTCGTCGCCGCCTGGTTTCTGAGCAACGGCGACTGTCCGCCGGCCCGATGGGCGGCACGGCTCTTCCTGGTGGGCACCCTGCTCTTCTCCGGCAGCCTCTATGGGCTGGCCCTCACCGGCTTCCGGCAGCTCGGACTACTCACCCCGTTCGGGGGCGCGGCATTCATGGCCGGCTGGATCTGCCTGGCCCTGGCGGCCCGGCAGCGCTAGCCGATGCATCCGGCGGCGGCGCAGTGGCAGGACCTGATCTCGCGGTTCGATCGCTGGTTCGAGGCCACCGCGGAACGCTATCCCGGAGTCGTACCCTGCCGGGCGGGGTGCTCGGCCTGCTGCCACGGCCCGTTCGACATCTCGGCGGCGGACGCCCTGCTGCTGCGGGAGGGCCTGGCCACCCTCCCCGAGGCGGTCCGGGCCGGCGTCGTGGCGCGGGGACGCGCCCTGCTGGGCCGAATGCGGGAGATGGTTCCGGAGTGGGCTGCCCCGTTTGACATCCAGGCGATCGGCGACGAGCGATTCGATGCCCTGAGCGACGCGCTCGCCGCCGAGCCCTGCCCCCTCCTCGACGCGGAGGGCCGGTGCCTGGTGTACGCCTACCGTCCGCTGGTCTGCCGCATGATCGGACTCCCCATGCTGACACCGAGTGGCGATACCCTGGACAATGCCTGCCCGATCCAGGACCACTTTCCCGCCTACGCCGCGTTGGACCCGGTGCCGTTCGACCTGGACGCCCTGGAGGATCGCGAGAGCCGCTCCCAGAAGGCGGCGGCCCTGACGCTCTTCGGGGACGCGCGGCACGCGGGATACGAAACCACCATCGCCGCTGTCGTGGCTACGGGATGACCATGCCCAACCAGACGCTGCGCGATCTGCTGCGGGGGCGGGGGGCCCATGCCGATCCGGTCGGTTCCCTGGAGGGACTGAGCCTGGAGCTGGCGGGCCGCCGGCTCCCCGGTGTCGACCACAGCATCTGGCAGCTGACCTGGCATATGACCTACTGGATGGACTACGAACTCCGGTCGCTGACGGGCCCGGAAGTACCCTATCCGGAACACGCCTCGGTGAGCTGGCCAGCCCAGGCCGCGCCGGAGAATGACGCCGGGTGGCGGACCGAGGTCGCCCGCTTCCGCCAACAGGTGGAGGAGCTGAGTGAATGGGCGCGACGGGCCATCACCGACGGGTCCGGCTCCCGCGTGGTGCACCCCGCCAGGGGAGAAACGGTGCAGGATGTCCTGTGGCAGATGGTCGCCCACAACAGCTATCACGCCGGGCAGGTGGTGCTGTTGCGCCGGATGCTGGGAGCGTGGCCGGCGGCGGCGGGAGGGGATACCTGGTAGGCGGTTGGACGGTTGGGCGGTTAGGCGGGATGCGAAACAGGAAGGGCGGGATGCGAAACAGGAAGGGCGGGATCCGCCAAGGATCCCGCCCTTTCCTGTTGGCCGTGGGCCGCACCGCGGACCGGCCGCCTATTTCAGTTGGTTCACCGTCGGCGCGTGGGAGTAGAGATAGCCGAAGATCACCATCAGCGCCGAGATGATGAACGCGGCCAGAATCAAGGAGAAGGAGAACACGCCGCTGAGCAGCTTGCCGTCCATCTTGAGGTGCATGTAGAACATCGCCACCAGCGCAAACTTGAACGCCGAGAGGATGAGTAGCACCGGGACGACGATGGGCTCCAGCAGCGTGGCAAACGCTGCCGGGCTGTGGCGCTCCACCACCTCGTAGGCAGCAACTTCCAGGGCCGTCAGGGCGAACAGGACCAGGGCGATCTTGAGGTACGTCTGCCAGCCCGGGTGGGAGTGTTCGGCGTGTGCGGCAGCATCCATGGCCATTGACTCAGCGGATGAGGTAGACGACGGGGAAGATGACGATCCAGACCACGTCCACGAAATGCCAGTACAGCGCGGCAATCTCGAGGTTGAGCGACTTCTCGGGCGGGAGATCGCCCTTGAGCGCCACGAACAGCACCGAGACCAGCCAGACCAGCCCCAGCGTCACGTGGGTGCCGTGGAAGCCGGTCAGCGTATAGAAGGTGGAGCCGAAGAGATTGGTGGTGTACCCCATCCCGCGATGGAAGAAGTGGTTGAACTCGTACACCTGCATGCCGACGAAGAACACGCCGCAGAAGATGGTGGCGATCAGCCAGCCGATGAGCTGCTTGCGGTTGCCGCGCTGGGCGCCGCTCAGCGCCAGCACGACGAAGAAGGAGCTGAACAGCAGCAGCGCGGTCCCGAAGGTCACCAGCGGGATCTCGAGCATCTGCTCCTGCAGCTGGCCGGCCTTGTCGAGCCACTGGGCGTGGGGCTTGGGCCCGATCACGTCCCGGCCCTTGTAGACCAGGTAGGTCCCGATCAGCGAGGCGAAGAACATGCATTCGGACCCGATGAAGGTCCAAATGGCCAGCTTCCGGTTGTCGATCCCGGTCGCAGTGTAATGGTGCTCGTCCATTGCGTGCGCGTGCTCGGCCACGATGAGTCTCCTCGGCGGTCAGCCGTCCGCGATTGGCGGACAGCGGTTGAATCTTCGGAACGTGGTGCTGCGCCTGCCTGTCTCGGAGCCGCCCGCGGCCCCGCCCGGATCAGCCCGCCGGTTCGAACGCCCAGGAGAAGATCCCGTACAGCAGGATGACGACTCCCACCAGGTGCACCCACAGATGGGACCCCCCGATGAAGCCGCCGAGGGTCACGGCCACGCCGATCGCCGCGATCATCGGCTTGATCGACGGGTTGGGCATGTGGATGCCGGCGCCGCTCACCCGCTTGGGCTCCGGGAGTGACCCCCCGGCCTGGGCCTTCATTTCCCACAAGGCGTCCCGGCCATGGACCTGGGGCACCTTGGCAAAGTTGAACACCTGCGGCGGTGAGGGGATGGACCACTCGAGGGTGGCCCCATTCCACGGATCGGCCGGTGCCGCCGGCTGGTTGCCACGGGAGGTCTTGATGATGTTCCAGATGAAGACCAGGAAGGACACGGCCAGTACGAAGGAGCCGATGGTCTGCAGCTGGTTCAGCAGGGCGAAATTGCTCTCGTCGCTGTAGGTGTACACCCGCCGGGGCATGCCATTCAGGCCGAGGATGTGCATCGGGAAGAACGTCAGGTTGAAGCCGAGCATCATCAGCCAGAAATGGACCTTGCCGAGCCCTTCGTCCAGCATGCGTCCGCTCATCTTGGGCCACCAGAAGTACGCGCCGCCGCTGATGGCGAAGATGGCGCCGCCGAAGAGCACGTAGTGGAAGTGGGCCACGATGAAATAAGTGTCGGTCTGCTGCAGGTCGGCGGTGGGCGAGGAGTGCATCACGCCCGACAGGCCGCCCATGATGAACATCGCGATGAACCCCAGCGCAAACAGCATCGGCGTCTTGAAGTCGATCTTGCCGCCCCACACCGTGCCGATCCAGTTGAAGATCTTCACGCCGGTCGGGATGGCGATGACCATCGTGGTCAGGGCAAAGAACGTGTCGGCGAACGGGCCCATGCCGGTGGAGAACATGTGGTGGGCCCACACGCCGAAGCCGACGAAGGCGATGAACGCCCCGCTGAAGACCATCGCCGCGTACCCGAAGAGCGGCTTGCGGGAGAAGACCGGCAGGATCTCGGAGACGATGCCGAACGACGGCAGGATCAGGATGTACACCTCGGGATGCCCGAACAGCCAGAACAGGTGCTGCCAGAGCACCGGGTCCCCGCCGCCGGCGGGCACGAAGAAGCTGGTCCCGAAGCTCCGGTCAATCATCAGCAGGATGAGCGCGACGGTGATGATCGGGAACGCCAGCAGCAGCAGGATCTGGGTGATGAAGCTCATCCACACGAACATGGGCATGTGCATCATCTTCATGCCCGGCGCCCGCAGGTTGATGATGGTGACGAAGAAATTCACCGCCGCCGCCAGCGAGGCGATGCCCAGGATCTGCAGGCCCACCGTCCAGAAGTCGATGTTCACGCCCGGGGAGAACTGCCGGGTGGTCAGGTTGGCGTAGCCGAACCAGCCGCCGTTGGGCGCCACGCCCCCGAGCCAGCTCACGTTCATCATGACGCCGCCCAGCAGGAAGACCCAGTAGCTGAAGGCGTTCAGCCGGGGGAAGGCGACGTCCCGCGCGCCCAGCTGGAGCGGAATGAGGTAGTTGAAGAACATGGCCGACAGCGGCATCACCCCCAGGAAGATCATGGTGGTGCCGTGCATCGTGAACAGCTGATTGTAGGTGTCGGGATCCACCAGCGTCTTGTTGGGTCCCATCAGCTGCAGCCGGATGATCAGCGCCTCGATGCCCCCCAGCAGGAAGAACAGGAACGCCGAGGCGCCGTAGAGAATCCCGATCCGCTTGTGGTCCACCGTGGTGAGCCAGCTCCACAGGCCGCTGGGCTCGTAGGTGTGCGCAGGCGGGTGGTCGATTGCAGTCGTGGCCATGATGATCTCGTTGGTGCGCGTTGGGCGGCTCGCTCGACGAGCCGCCTCCATGATGTTTCCGTCCGGCCCCCGGCGCGCCGAGGACCCGCCCGGGGCCCGGTGTCGCTATTGCTGGGCGCGGAGGTACGCCACCAGCGCGTGGACCTCCTCGTCCGTCAGGCCCAGGTTGGGCATAAGGACGCCCCGCTTCCAGCCCTGCGGATCCTTGATCCAGCGGGCCAGATTCTCGTCAGTGTTCGTCAGCGTTCCGGCCGCGATGTGGCTCCGGCTCCCGATGTGATGCAGGTTCGGGCCGGTGAGCGGCAGCGCCGGGTACATCGAGTGGCACCCGATGCAGCCCTTCATGGTGAACAGGGTCTGCCCCTGCCGCACCAGCGGGTTGGCGGTGGAGTCGGCCGAGAAGTCCCGCGGGGCGCTGTTGAAGTTGGCCACCCACGCGTCGAACTCGGCGCCCTCCTTGGAGATGATCCGGTACGCCATGCGGCCGTGCTGGATGCCGCAGAACTCGGCGCACTGGGCGGGGAAGTCGCCGGCGACCTCCGCCGTGAACCACAGGTTGGTGTGGCGATTGGGGAAGACGTCGCGCTTGCCGGCGAACTGCGGCAGCCAGAAGCTGTGCAGCACATCGACCGTGGTCATCTCCAGGTTCACCGGGCGCCCGACCGGCACCACCAGGTCTCCCGCCGTGGTGATCCCCAGGTCGGGATACCGGAACTCCCACCACCACTGATGCCCGATGACCTCCACCTGGAGCACGTGGGCACCGGTGGGCTTGGTGGCGGTCTTGAAAATGGTCCGGACCGTGGGCACCGCGATCATCGCCAGGATGAAGGCCGGGATGATGGTCCAGACGATTTCGAGTATGGTGTTGCCGTGGGTCTGCACCGGGTCGGCGGCGCCCGGGCGGTTGCGGAACTTCCAGATGGCGAAGAGCAGCGCCCCTTCCACCAGGATGAACACACCGGTCGCCCACCAGATGGTGGCCCACAGGACGTGGTCCGCTTCCCGGGCGAAATCGCCCCGCGGACGGAGGGTGGTCTGGGGATACTGGTCGGGAGAGCAGGCCGCCGCGAGGAGGGCGAGGACGGCCAGCGTGATCGCCGGCGCCCAGGTCTGGGGCCGCCGGCCGGAGGGGAGGGGCATCAGAATGCGCGTCCTGTCATCGGGAAATACAGAAGTGGCATAGAAATGCCGGGCTGACAATACGCATCCGGGGAGCCGGAGTCAAGAAATCTACGGCGGCCCGCCGCATCTCCGAACCGGGGCACCTAGATTTCGGCTTCCCCCTCCCACAGGAGCCCCATGAGCCCCGCCGACCGCCGCCGCCTGATCGAGCGCTTTGCCCGGGGGCCCGCCCTGCTCGAGACCGCCGTGGCGGCCGTGCCGGCAGAGGCCCTGCAGTGGCGCCCCGCACTCGGGAAATGGTCCGTCCACGAAGTCGTGGTCCATTGCGCCGACAGCGAGACCAACGCCCACATGCGGCTTCGCTTCATGCTGGGAGAGGCCGACCCGGCCATCATGGGCTACGATCAGGATCGCTGGGCCACCGCCATGGACTATCATGCCCATCCCATGGAGCCGGCCCTGGCCACGATCCGCGTGGTCCGCGCCAATACCGTCCCCCTGCTCACCCGCCTGACCGACGAGCAGTGGCGCCGCACCGGTCACCATCCCGAGCACGCCCGATACGGCGTCGAGAAGTGGCTGGAGGTCTACGCCGAACACTTCGAGGTGCATGACCGGCAGATCCGACGGAATCTGGCGGCATGGAGCGGACGGTAGAGCTCCCGGGCGTCACCACACCTCGAGATCAAACGCCGGGGTGTCTCCCGGTACCTCGAAGCTGTAGTGCCACCACTCCTTTTCATACTGCCGGAAGCCCTCCTCTTCCATGACCCGCCGCAGCAGCTGCCGGTAGCGGAGCGTCCGGCCGGTCGCATTGGCCCAATGGGCCGATTCGTTGAGGGTATCGTAGGGGGTTCCCATGTCCACCTCCCGGCCGCCCATGGAATGGTCCACCAGCGTCAGGTCAATGGCGAGTCCGAGGTTGTGCCGGCTGCGGCTGGCAATGTACCCATCCGCAAAGAGCTGCTGCTGACCGGTACGCTCGGCCCATTGCATCATTCCCACGGTGGCCCGGACCGGCCGATAGCCGTCGAACACCTTCAGGCCCATCCCACCGCTCAGCAGCCGCCGCTGCACCCGCGCCAGGGCCTCGGCAGCTTCCCGCCGCAGGAGTACCCGGTTGGCGTGATATCCGGGCAGTACGGCGCCGGTGAAGTTGTTCGCCGTGGCGTACCGAGCCTCGGCCACAATGGTGCTGTCGAGGCTCCGGACATCGATCAGCATCTGGCGGGCGCTGGAATCCGGAGCGGGCGCAAGGGGCGGCTCCGGGGGAGCCTGAGCCAGGAGCATGGCGGGGAAGCAGAGCGACAGCAATCGCATGGGGTTCCCGGCGTGACGGGGACCTGAAAGGGTCGGTGTGAAACAGGTAACCCAAACCTATATAACAACTTGCTCTGCCGTCTATGGCCCCCGTCCGACCTTCGCGCTAGATTGGATCGCACACCGAAGACCAAAACGCCCCGGGCCCTGGGGGATGCCTAGCCCGGGCCGTTTCCTTTTTTTAGGCGAGCCCGACATGCTGCGTGAAATGCGCGAGAAGCTGGGTGCTGAAATTCAGCAGCTCAGTCACGAACTCAATATCGTCATCCCGCAGGCCATCGCCCAGGCGGTGGAGCTGGGGGACCTGCGGGAGAACTCCGAGTACAAGGCCGCCCTGGAACGCCAGCAATTCGTGCAGGTACGCCTGGGTCAGCTGCATCACCGCCTGCAGCAGGTGGCCCAGTTGAGCAACACGGAAACGCCGGCCGACCGGATCGGGCTCGGCACTCGGGTCACCGTGCTCGACCTCCAGACCAAGGAACAGGAGAGCTACATGCTCGTCCTGGCCGAAATGATGGACCTGGATTCGGGGCACATTTCCCTGGCCTCGCCGATCGGGCGGGCCCTCAAGGGGAAGCAAGTCGGGGACGAGATCGAATTCCGCCTGCCCGCCGGCCAGAAGCAGGTGAAGGTCAAGGTCCTGGAGATCGAGCAGAGCTGATCCACCATGTCCTTCCCCAGGAAGCAGCTCATTCTTGTCGGCGACCGGGTGCTGGTCACTCCCGAAGAGGGAGAGGAGCGCACCCGCGTCGGCCTGTACCTGCCGGCCACGGCCATTGATGCGCAACAGATCCAGAGTGGCCTGGTGATCGCCACCGGCCCGGGGGAACCGACCCCCGATTTCACCGCGCTCGACGAAGAGCCCTGGAAAATGGGCGACCGGCAACTGCGCTGGCGGCCGCTGCAGGCCCGGGTCGGCGACCACGCGATCTTCTTTCGCAAGGCCGCCGTCGAGATCACCTTCGAAGAGCGCAAATATCTGGTGGTGCCGCAGGTGGCGATCCTGGTGCTGGTGCGGGAGGAGCTGCCCATCTGAGGACGCCCGGAGGCGGGGCGGGTTCCCCGCACACGACCGTCGGTCGGACCGCTGAACGCCGATACCCCATAGCTTCGACCATGCCCCTCACCCGTTTCCCCGACCACGAAGACAAGCGCGTCTTCCTGTCCACCGTCCTGGCGCTCAATCTCCCCCCCGCCAAGGCCGCCTCTCCCGATCGAGTCTCCGTCGCCGTGCTGTGGCTGGACCGGGATACCCCGGCCTTCAGCGAACTGAGCCAGGAGTTCGCGCTGGCGCTCATCGAGCACGGCGGTCTCGCCGTCGTCCTGGGCGGGAGCGGCGCGGAGGAGGCGGCGGCCATCTTCGACGAGGCCGCCGCCGAAACCACCCACGCCGAACGGGAGGATGAAGCGATCTCCATCTGGACCGAGACCGAAGAGGACATCGAAGGCGTCCTCTTCCTGGCAGCCGAAGAGGCCATGCCCCCCGATGCCTTCAGCACCGAGCCGTGGGACATCGTGGTCTGGGCCAGGAGCGGGGATCCGATGATTCCCCGGATTCGAACGGCGTTGGGCCGTCTCGGCGCCATCATCGATGAACGCTACGAGCTCGGGGGAGAAGATGATGGCTGAGTCACGCCCGAGGACGGAACTCGGGCCGAGCGCCCGGAATTACCGGCGGGTGATGTGGCTGGTGGTGGCGGTGTCCTTGCCGCTGTTCGCCTTCATCCTGGCCGGGCTGAAGGGCCTCGTCCCACGGGAACCGGCGGTGGCGGCGACCCCCGTGCTGTTCGCCTGCCTCGCCTACGCCGCGTGGATGGGATGGCGGGCGCACCAGCAGACGCTGGCCGACCGGGAACGGGCAGGGAGCCGGGCCATGATCCTGGTGATTGCCGCCCAGCTCAAGACCCAGGACGAGTCCACGCTCCGGCAGATGGCGACAAAGAAGGGACCGGCCGGCGCAGCGGCGGCCTGGGTCCTCAAGGGCCGGGGCGAGCGGCACTCCGCGGGCTTTCAGCCGCACCTGCCGCCCACCGAGGCCTGAGGAGGCCGCCGGCATGGCTCGGCTGGCGGCACTCTATCTCCGCGCCATGCGCCTGCGATGCCCGGCCTGCGGCGGAGGGCCGGTCTTCGTCTCCTGGTGGCGGATGTGCCCCAGCTGCCCCAGCTGCGGAATCCACTATGACCGGGAACCGCAGGGCGGCTACTGGGTGGGGTCCTACACCATCAACCTGTTCGCGACGGAAGCGGTGTTCTGGGTGGGATTCGTGGCGGCGTTGTGGTGGACCTGGCCCACGCCGCCCTGGGATGCGCTGCTGTGGATCGGGCTGCTGCTCATGCTGCTCTTCCCGATCTTCTTCTTCCCCTGGTCCAAGACCCTGTTTGTGGCGGTGGACCTCACCTTCCGCCCGGCGGAAATCGAGGACTACGTCCAGCCTGAGGAGCCGGCGCCCGGGGTGCTGCGCCGCCGGGTGCGCTAGCCCACGGCGGCGCCGCTACCAGCGCGCGCGCGTGCCCCGCACGTCCACATGCACGAACGGCCCGTGCATGGCGGTGGCGCGGTACACGCCGATCCCGCCCACGGCCTCGGGATAGGCCGCCTCGACCCGTTCCGCCACCGCCGCCAGCCACCGCGCATCACGCACCGTCACCCGTCCATCCCCGTCCAGGTCGTCCATGCGGCCGTCGCCGTCGGCATCCACGTAGATGTCGGCGGCGCCGCCGTACATGTGCTGGCTGTCGCGGGCCCGGCCTCCGAGGGCGCCCACGCCCAGCGCGTTGTACTGAGGCGTCCGGAACCCGGACAGGACGCGCAGGCTGGCCGGCTTTCCCATGCTGCGGAGCTCCCCGGCGATGAGCTCCAGCTTGTCCAGCAGGGGCAACTCGATCACCAGCAGCTTGGGCCAGACCAGCGGCTGATCCTTGGTGAGGAAGTCACGCACTCGGAAACTGGCTGAAAGCGGCAGGTCCTGATTGGCCGGCGTCACCTCCAGAAAGCCCTCGGGGAGGGGATACCGTGGTGCCCGCCGAGCCGGCTGCTCGCCCGGCCAGAAGCCGACCCGGTAGGTGTGCCAGCGGGCGCCACGCTTGGCGTTGAGCGGGGTGAGCGACAGCGCGTGCAGCGACTCGCCGTCCGGGGCCAGGAGGCCGGTGGGATGGAGTCCCGGGCCCCGCGCGGCAAGATCGGGGACCAGGGTGGCGAGGGGAGAGCCAGTCGAGTCCTGGTTGAAGGGGATGACCCGGAGCCCGCCCGAGCGGCCCAGCAGCGCGGTCAGGTCTGGCGGCGATCCGGCGGAGTCGCCGCGGGTGGGGAAGGGCGCGGTCATGGCCAGCGTCCCCGCCAAGGCTGCCGCCACGATCATCGTGACCCCTGCATATCCCACTAGACGCGCGAACCACCGCTGCATAAGCGACTCCCCTGAGGCGGATCCGGATTCCGAGGGGCGGAAAGCTAGGTCCATGGACCGCGGGACGGGAGCGGCCCGCTGCCGACTATCGGGAATAGGGGTAGCCCTTGCGGAGCAGCCGGTCGAGGGTACGATCGTGCCCGTAGATGTCCTGATAGAAAAAGACATCGCCGTTCTGGCGGGCCACCGCGGTCGCATACGTGATCAGGACCGGAATCCGTTGCCGCAGGCGGACCGTGGTGGGCACCCCGGCGTTGGCCGCCGCCCGGATGCGTTCCTCGGTCCAGTCGATCTGGTCGCGCAGCAGGAACCGGGCAAGCCCGAGGGGATCGCTCAGCCGGATGCAGCCATGGCTGGCGTCGCGCCGGGTGCGCTCGAACATCGCCTTGGCGGGCGTGTCGTGGAGGTAGATCTGGTAGTCGTTGGGCATGATGAACTTGACTGCGCCCAGCGCGTTATGCGGCCCCGGCGTCTGGCGCACCCGGACTCCTTGCCCGATCCGCTCGATGTTTTCGGGCCAGGGCTGAATCGGCTCCCCGCCCTCCACCAGTTCGTATCGGTTCCGGGTCAGGAACTCCGGATTCTTGAGCGCCGCCGGCTTGATCTCCTTGAGCGCAATGGCCGGAGTGACGTCCCAGTACGGGGAGAAGACCAGGTATTCCAGGCTGTTGTAGAACACCGGGGTCTCGGTCTTGAACGCGGTTCCCACCACCACGTTCATGGCCAGCATCTCCTTCTCGCTCAGGTTCAGGTCGCCGAACGCGTAGAGCCGGAACGCCGGAATGTTGACGATGATGGGCGGCTGGGAGAAGGAGCGCGGCATCCAGCGCCAGCGCTCCAGCGCCAGCTCCATCTGCCGCATGCGCAGCTCGAAGGGATGCTCCATGCGGGCGCGGGTGGAGTCGCCGATGACACCGTCGGGCGTGAACCCCTGGCGCATCTGGAAGAGCTTCACCGCCTCCACCAGCTCGCCGGAGTACAGCGTGTCGAGGATGGGGGCAGCCGTACTGTCGCGGTAGTCGCCCACCAGCCGCAGCAGCCGGCGCAGCGTTGGCACGCCGGCATAGGGGTCGCCGGGACGCAGCATCCTGGGCATCGCAGGGAGGACCACCAGCGCCGAGTCGCGGGCCAGCGCCCGGTAGCGCACCAGCGCTGCCATCAGCAGCCAGTAGTGGACAAACGGGGGTTCCAGCCGCTGCAACAGGTCGTTCGGGCTGGTGCTCCCCGAGAGCGCGAACACCGTGGTGGCCACGTCGAACGAGTCGGCCGGGAGCCGGTAGGTGGCATGCACGGCTTCCGGACTCACGCGACCCCGGCGGAGCGCGGTGGCAAAGCGGGCCGCGGCAATCGAAAGCCCCAGCTCGAGCCGGGCCCGCAGTTGGGAATCCCCGGCCGGCAGGGCGCCGCCCTGCGTCTCCAGCCAGGCGGCGGCGTAGTCGGCGGGGTCCAGCCCGCGATTGGCGGCCTCCGTGAGCACCCGCACCAGGGCGCGGGCCGGAGCCGTCGGGCCGCTATCGCTCAGCCAGATCGGCTCCCAGGCACGGGCCTGATAGAGCGCCGTCAGATCCTGCTGGACGTCGCGAAAGTCGCCCCAGCGAAGATCGGGGTGCCGGCTGTCGGCCACCAACCGCTCCAGTTCCACCGCCACGGTGAACTGTGCCTGGTGGGGGAGCGGAGCGGCCAGGGCTAGGACAAACAGGAGGTGCATGGCCGGAAAGACTAGCCAGGAAGCCGCGCTGGCGCACGTCCCGGCGGGCGCCCCGCCCCGGCACCTGCCCCGGCGGGGTTCGGCGCCACCGGGGACATCGTTGGTGAGCTAGCTCACCGCTCCAGCACTCCGGGGGGCGAATCGCCAACCGGACCGGGACGTGATCCGAGGCATCCAGCTTGACCTTCCACGCCAGAGGAGTACGTTCCTTGAGTAGCCGCTCCCCTCCTTTTCCTTCTGGCTGGGCTCCCCTGATGACTCGCGTTCTCTTCGTGTATCCCGAGTTTCGGTCTGCCTCATTCTGGAACTACCGGGACACCTGCCGTCTCATGGACGCGAATTACCCCGCGTCTCCTCTGGGCCTCTGCACCGTGGCCGCCCTGCTGCCTTCCGAATGGGAGGTCCGGCTGGTGGACCGGAACGTCGAGGAGCTGCACCAGCACGACCTCGACTGGGCCGACTTCGTGTTCACGGGGGGGATGATGCCGCAGCAGCTCGACTGCGTGGAGCTCATCCGCCGGGCGCGCGCGCTCGGCAAGGTGGTGGTGGTCGGCGGCCCCGATGCCACCTCCAGCCCGCAGCTGTACATGGAGGCCAACCACCTGATCCTGGGAGAGGCCGAGATCACCCTGCCCCTGTTCCTGGCGGACCTCCATGGCGCTGGCGCCAGACAGGTCTATCAGGATCCGCGCAAGGCGGACGTGGCCGGCTCGCCGACACCGCGGTTCGACCTGCTCAAGCTGGAGCGGTACAATCACATCGGCATCCAGTGGTGCCGCGGCTGTCCGTTCAATTGTGAGTTCTGCGACATCATCGAACTCTTCGGCCGCGTGCCTCGGGCCAAGACGCCAGAGCAGATCATGTTCGAGTTGCAGACGCTCTACGATCTCGGCTACCGCGGGCACATTGACCTGGTGGACGACAATTTCATCGGCAACAAGAAACTGGCCAAGCAGTTCCTGCCGGTGCTCAAGGGCTGGCTGGAAGAGCGGAACTGGCCCTTCGAGTTCACCACCGAGGCGTCCATCAACCTGGCCGATGACGCCGAGCTGATGCGCCTGATGCGGGAAGTGGGGTTCTTCGCGGTGTTCGTCGGAATCGAGAGCCCGGACGAGGAGACCCTGAAGGCCATGCAGAAGAAGCAGAACACCCGCCGGGTCATCTCGGAGAGCATCGAGAAGCTCTACGCCCACGGCTTCTTCGTGAATGCCGGGTTCATCATCGGTTTCGACACCGAACGGAGCGGCGTGGCCCGGGGCGTCATCGACTGCATCGAGAATACGTCGATCCCGGCGGCCATGGTCGGACTGCTCTATGCCCTCCCCAACACGCAGCTGACGCGGCGTCTGGCCACCGAAGGGCGGCTGCACCAGGACTCGGAAGTGCAGCCCGCGGGCGTGGGAGACCAGTGCACGGCGGGCATCAACTACACGCCGTACCGTCCCCGGGCCGACATCCTGCGCGACTACCTGGCGGTCATCGAGGCGGTGTACGCGCCGAAGAGCTACTTCGCGCGGGTGCGGCGCGTGGGCCGGCAGCTCGACTCCAAGGGGCGGCGCTACAAGCCCAGCTTCAAGCGCTGGCTGCAGGAACTGCGCGGGTTCTTCCGGCTCTCGGCCCGGCTCGGCCTCCCAGCCGAGACCCGGGGCGAGTACTGGCGGACCTTCCTGGATACCGCGCTGCACAATCCCCGGTCCATCCGCTACACCGGGGCGCTGATCGGCCTGTACGTGCACTTCGGCCCGTTCGCGAAGTACGTCGCCGGTCAGATTCGCGAGACCATCGCCCGGGAGGAGGCCGACCCGAGTCCGGTGGCCTCCCGCCCCGAGCCGGTACCGGTCGCGGCGGTCCCCGAAGCAGTTTGAGAGTGGGGCGCGCCGCCGGTTGGCGGCGCTCGGTCAGGCCCGGCGGGCGTCGAGTACAGCCCGCACGCGCCGGGCCAGGGTGTCTGGGCTGAAGGGCTTCTGCAGGTACTCCACCCCCGGGGCCAGGACCCCGTGGTGGCCGATGGCCTCATCGGTATACCCCGAGATATAGAGCACCCGGAGGTGGGGACGGGCCGCCGTCAGGCGGATCCCCAGGTCATGACCGCTCATCCCTGGCATGATCACATCCGTGACCAGCAGATGCAGAGTCTCCGGGTACTCCTCGACCAGCGCCAGCGCCTTGATCGCATCGGGCGCCTCCAGCACGGTGTACCCTTGCCGGTCCAGTACCCGTCGGGCCACGGCCCGCAGCGCCGCCTCATCCTCCACAAACAGAATGGTCTCGGTGCCGCGCGGCACCGCCAATGACTCCTCGGCTGCCCGCAACGGCTCGACGGTGGCATTGACCCGGGGCAGGTAGATCTTGAAGGTGGTGCCAACCCCCAGTTCGCTGTAGACCCAGATGGTCCCGCCGCTCTGCTTGATAATGCCATACACCGTGGACAGCCCCAGCCCGGTCCCCTGCCCGAGCCCCTTGGTGGTGAAGAAGGGTTCGAACAGGCGTGCCTTGGTGGCTTCATCCATACCGACGCCCGTGTCGGTCACCGCCAGCAGGACGTAGCCCATCGGGCTGATGACGCTGTCCTCGGTCAGGTGGGCCGATTCGCGAGTCACGTTCCTGGTCTCGATCAGCAGCTTGCCGCCCCGAGGCATGGCGTCCCGGGCGTTCACGGCCAGGTTGACGATGACCTGCTCGAACTGCGCCAGGTCGGCCTCGACCGCGCCGAGCGCCGGGTCACAGGTGGTGAGCAACTCGATGTGCTCGCCGATCAGCCGGTGCAGCAGCCGCCGGGCGTTGTGGACCACCGCATTGAGGTCAATGATCCGGGGCTGGAGGACCTGCTTGCGGCTGAACGCCAGGAGCTGCTGGGTCAACGCGGCGGCCCGGGTGGTCGCCTTGGCAATCTCCTCCACGTCCTGCCGCCGGGGATCCTCGGCCGCCAGATCCTGCAGCAGAAGATCGCTGTACCCGGTGATCGCCGTGAGCAGGTTGTTGAAGTCGTGCGCGATCCCGCCGGCCAGCCGGCCCACGGCTTCCATCTTCTGCGACTGCCGCAACTGGCTCTCCAACCGCTTCTGCTCGCTCACGTCCCGCGCCAGCACCAGGCGAGCCGGCCGGCCGGCGAACCGGAGGGTGTCGGAGGTGACCTCCACCTCGATGATCTCGCCATTCTTGCGGCGGTGCCGCACGTTGCCGGTGAACCGAACGCCGACGGTCGGCTGTCGCAGGGCCGCTTCCAGACGCTCATGTTCCGCCGCACTCCGGATGTCCCTGACGGTCATCCGAAGGAACTCCTCGGTCGAATAGCCGTACCGGCGCACCGCCGCCTGGTTGGCGGCGAGAAACCGCAGCGTCTCGGCGTCGTACACCCACATGGCCTCGGGATTCGACTCGAAGAGCAGTCGGTAGCGGGTCTCGCGTTCCCGGAGCGCGACCTCCGCCTCCTTGCGCTCGATGGCCATCGCCACCTGGGTCGACACGAACTCCAGGATCTGCTTTTCCCGATCTCCGTACCGCAGGCCCTCGCCATAACTCTGCACCGCGAGCACGCCCACGGTGCGCTCTCCGGTCCGGAGCGGCACGCCGAGCCAATCCACCGATGGCGCCCCGAGCAATTCAATGGCACCGCGGTGTTCCAGGTCGCGGCACACTTCCGGCGTGGCGAGCAGGGGCTCGCCGGTCCGGAGCACCCATTCCGTCAAGCCGCGCCCGGGGGGCCGGGCCTCCGCCGTCGGCTCCCGTTCATCCACGAAGTAGGGGAAATGGATCAGGTCCGAGACGGCGTCGTACAAGGCAATGTAGAAATTGGCGGCCGGGAGCAGTTCGGCCACGGTGGCGTGCACTTCGCTGAGCATCTCCTCCAGTCCGGCCATGGAGGTGGACGCCTGGGCAATGCGGTAAATCGCCCGCTGCAGCTGTTCGGCCTGCCGGAGCGCGGTGACATCCGTCATGGCGCCCACCATGCGGATGGCCTTGCCGTCCCCGTCCCGGGTGATGTACGCGCGGTCGTAGATTTCGGCATACGTCCCATCGGCCCGGCGGTACCGATATTCGTCCGCCCAGACGGATTCGGTGCCATCTATCGCCCCGCGGAATCTCCCGGCGACGCGGTCGTGATCCGCCGCGTGTACCCTGGAGATCCACGCATCCTCGACCCCGTCCAGTTCGGAGCGCTGGTACCCGAACAGGCTGGCGAAGCCCTCGTTGAGCCATCGCGCCCCGGAGACCAGGTCCCAGTCCCAGATCGCGTCGCTGGTGGCTTGCGAGATCAGCTGGTAGCGCTCAGTGGCGACCCGCAGGGCGTCATCCGCCTGACGACGGATGGTGATATCGCGCATGAAGGCGCTGAAGTGCCTCGCGCCATCCATCTGGAAAGGCGACACCGTCAGTTCGACGGGGAACTCCTGACCATCCCGCCTGAGGCCGTTGATCTCGACCCGCATCCGCAGGATGGGTCCCTCCCCCGTGGCGAGATACCGCGCCAGCCCGACCCGGTGGGCCTCGCGGTACCGCTCCGGGATGATCATGCCCGAGAGCGGACGTCCGATCGCTTCGTCCGCCGTCCACCCAAAGGTCTCGGCCGCCTGCCGGTTCCAGCCCGTAATGCGACCCTCGGCATCCATGGTGATCACCGCGTCGAGCGAGGAGTCGAGGATCGCGGCGAGCCGCTCCTCCGACGCCCGCAAGGCACGCGCATCTCCCTCCACCGACCGGACCGTGGCGCCCAGCTCGATCCGGCTCATCACGCAGCCCGCCAGATACTCCAGCAGCTTGAGCTGGGTCGGATTCCAGGCCCGGGGCTTGTGATCAATGACGCAGAGCGTGCCCAGGACATGCCCGTCCCGGCTGCGCAGCGGGATACCGGCATAGGCGATGACGCCAAGGTCCTCGATCGCGAGGTTGTCCTTGACCAGCGGATGCTCGCGGGCATCCTGAATGATCAGCGGCGCCCCGGACACCACCGCATGCTGGCAGAAGGAATGCGAGAGAGGGGTCTCACGGAGGGAGGCCCACGGCTCGGGCAGCCCGATACAGCTCTTGAAAAACTGACGATGGTCGTCCACCAAGCTCACCAGGGCCACCGGGACATCGAGGGTAGCACAGGTCAGCTTGGTAAGCTGGTCAAACGCGTCCTCGGCAGGCGTGTCGAGCAGCCCAATGCGCTGGAGCGCAGCGAGCCGTTCGGGGTCGACGATTCCTCGGGGAGGCTCAGCCGTCATGGGGCCACCTTGAATCGGAGAGCAATGCGCCGCACGAGCGGCCGCTCTACCGTCGGAGTCCAGGGGGACCATGGGAATATAGGGGACTGAGGACGTTCCGGGGCGATGTGGGATGAAAGCGACGCGTCCGACCCCAGCGTGGCCTCACCGCAATGCCAGTGCGGGACCAGATTCCCCCGCCTCTCATCCGGTGGTAAGTTTCGCGACATCATGGCCTTCCCCGCCCCAGGTCCCCTCGAGCTGCTCGTCAACGCAGAGCTCTACACACCGGAGTACCTCGGCTGTCGCCACGTCCTGGTGGCGGCGGGAAAGATCGTCTGGATCGGGGCCAAGCGCCCCACTCTCGATGCCAGCCTGGCCGTGGCAGAGCGCGACCTGCAGGGCCGCCGGCTCATCCCCGGGCTGCTGGATGCCCACGTGCACCTGACCGGCGGCGGCGGGGAGGCCGGCTATGAGACCCGGGTTCCCCCGGTGCCGCTCAGCCGCTTCACCAGGGGCGGCATCACCACCGTCGTCGGGGTCCTGGGCACCGACGACCTCACCCGGTCTCCGGCCGAACTGCTGGCCACGGCCCGCGGTCTGACCGAGCAGGGACTCACGGCGTACTGCCTGACCGGGGGCTACCACTTCCCGCCTGTCACCCTCACCGGCAGCGTCCGCGGCGACATCGTCCACCTCGATCCGGTTATCGGCGTCGGGGAGCTGGCCTTGAGCGATCACCGCTCCAGTCAGCCCACCCTCGACGACCTGCTCCGGGTGGCGGGCGAGGCCCACGTCGGCGGCATGATGAGCGGCAAGGCGGGAATCGTCCATCTGCACCTGGGCGACGGACCCCGCGGCCTGGACCTGGTACGCCGAGCCATCGCCGAGAGCGAACTCCCCGCGCGGGTGTTCAACCCCACCCACGTGAATCGGCGCCGTGGCCTGTTCGACGAGGCGATGCAGCTGGTCGCGACCGGGGCCACCGTGGACCTCACCGCCTTTCCCGTCGCCGAGGGCGAGGACGCCTGGTCGGCGGAAGATGCCCTGCTCCGCTACTGGGAGGCGGGGCTGCCGGCCGAGCGGATCACGGTCAGCTCCGACGGCGGTGGCTGCCTGCCGGTGTTCGATGCGGAGGGCCGGGTCGCCGCCATGGACGTGGGCGATCCCGGGGCGCTGGCTGGCACGCTTCGCGCGGTACTCGCCCGCGGCCGGCCCCTGGCCGAGGCGCTGCCACCCTTCACCACCAACGTGGCCCGGCTGCTTCGGCTGTCGGCCAAGGGCAGCATCCGCGTGGGCGCGGATGCCGATCTCGTCACCCTCGACCAGCATGGAGAAATCCACGACGTGATGGCCAATGGACGCTGGCATGTGCAGGACGGCGCGACCGTCCGGCATGGCACCTTTGAAGCGGATGCCCGATGAGCCCGGCCAAGGTGGTTCCCGGAGAACAGCGCGGGTTCATCATCCCGGTGGGCGGTGCCGAGGTCAAGGCGCAGGACTCGGCCATCCTGCGGCGGTTCGTGAAAATCGCCGGCGGGCGGCGGGCGCGGATCGCCATCATTCCAACCGCCTCGCTGGCGCAGGACACCGGCCACCGCTACGAGGAGACATTCCGCGACATGGGCGCCGATCGCGCCGAGGCGTTTCCGTTCGAGGAGCGGATCGACTGCGAACAGCCCGACCTGCTGGAGCGCCTGGAGCGGTGCACCGGCGTATTCCTGACCGGCGGCAACCAGCTCCGGCTGGCCACGCACCTCGGCGGCACCTCGGCCGCCAAGATGATCCGGCTGATGAGCGCCGCGGGCAAGCCGGTGGCCGGGACCTCGGCCGGTGCGGCGTTTCTCTCCGAGCACATGATCGCCTACGGCGACGAGGGCGCGTCACCCCGGGCCGGCAGCGTCACCGTGTCTCCCGGGCTGGGGCTCACCAACCGGGTGATCATCGACCAGCACTTCCGCCAGCGGGACCGGCTGGGCCGGCTGCTCACGGCGCTGGCCTACAATCCCTTTGCCACCGGCCTGGGGCTCGATGAGGACACCGCCGCGTTCATCGGCCCGGACAACGTCCTCGAGGTCGTCGGCTCAGGCGCCATTACCGTCATCGATCCGTCGGGCATCGAGTTCAGCTCCATGGACCTGGCCCAGCGGGGCGATCCGGTGTGCCTGCTGGGCGTGAAGCTCCATATCCTGATTGCGGGCGCCACCTTCGATCTGCATACCCGCGAAGCTCGCGCCGGACAGGTCGCCACCGGCAAGGGCTGACCGGTCCGCGGTCCCCTCGCCGGCCGCCCGGGACGCCCTCTATCCAAGTCCCGCGGCGGCCTGTACTGTATCTCTTCCAGCCCAACGCCTCCCGGAGAACCGCTTCCTGTTCGCGAGTACCGCATGAAGATCCTCGACCGATCGGTGTACGTCGGCCCCAGCCTGTACGCCCAGTTTCCCGTCATCCGGCTCGACATTGACCTCGGACTGCTTGAGGAGTGGCCGACGGGGCGCTTGGGGGAGGGCTTCATCTCCGGCCTGCTGGCCATGCTGCCGGGCCTGTCCGAGCACGGCTGTTCCCACGGGGTGCCGGGCGGATTCCTGCGCCGCTGCCGCGAAGACGGTGGCACCTGGCTCGGCCACGTGCTGGAACACGTCGCCATCGAACTGCAACAGGCCTCCGGCGAGGCGGTCACCTTTGGCAAGACCCGCTCCAGTGGCGCGCAGGGCTGCTATTGGGTGGTCTACCAGTACGGCCAGGCTGATGTGGGTCTCGAAGCGGGCAACCTGGCCCTGGCCCTGCTCGGGACGCTGCTGCCGCCGGAACTCCGCGCGCCCGGCATGGTGCCGCCAGACTTCGACCCCACGGGCGCGCTCGAGGGGTTCATCAAGTACGCTCAGCGGCGGGATCTCGGTCCTTCCACCGCCTCCTTGGTGCGCACGGCCGAAGCCCGCGGCATTCCGTGGATCCGGCTCAATCGGCACAGCCTGATCCAGTTCGGGCATGGACGCCATCAGCAGCGGATCCAGGCGACGATCACCAGCCGGACACCCCACATCGCCGTCGAGCTGGCCTCCGACAAAGAGGAGACCAACAAGATCCTCAGCAATCTCGGCCTGCCGGTCCCCAAGCAGCGCCTCGTGGCGCGGGAGGAGGACGCCGTCGGGGCGGCGGCCCGCATCGGCTACCCGGTGGTGGTCAAGCCATACAATGCCAACCACGGCCGAGGTGTGGCCATCCACCTGACCGAAGAGGCCCAGGTGCGCGCCGCCTTTCCGCTGGCGCAGCAACACAGCCGGAGCGTCATCATCGAAAGCTTCATCTCCGGTGACGACCATCGGATGCTGGTGGTCAACGGTGAGCTGGTGGCGGTGGCCCGGCGGGTGCCGGGGCACGTGGTGGGAGACGGCACCCGCAGCGTCGAGGCGCTGGTGGCCATCGTCAACAGCGACCCCCGCCGCGGCGTCGGCCATGAGAAGGTGCTGACCCGACTCGAGGTCGACGCCCAAGCGAACCGGCTGCTGGCCAAGCGCGGCTACACCGGCCAGACCGTCCCGCCGGCGGGAGAGATCGTCTACCTGCGGTCCACCGGCAACCTTAGCACCGGCGGCACGGCCATCGACGTCACCGATATCGTGCATCCCGACAACATCGAGATGGCGGTCCGGACCGTGCGCGCGCTAGGTCTCGATGTGGGCGGCGTGGATTTCCTCACCCCGGACATCGCGGTCTCCTACAAGGAAAATGGCGGGGCCATCTGCGAGGTGAACGCCGCACCCGGCTTCCGCATGCATACCGCGCCGAGCGAAGGCCGTCCCCGGGATGTGGCGGGCCCGGTGATCGACATGCTCTTCCCGCCGGGCACGCCCTCACGCATCCCGATCGCGGCGATCACCGGGACCAATGGCAAGACCACCACCGCGCGGATGCTGGCCCACATCCACAAGCTGGCCGGCCGCCACGTCGGGCTCACCACCACCGACGGGGTCTACATCGACGGGCAGTGCACGGTGAAGGGGGACATGACCGGGCCGGTGGCCACCCGGATGGTCCTGATGGATCCGCAGGTGGACGTCGCCGTGCTGGAGGTGGCCCGGGGCGGCCTGCTGCGGGCCGGTCTGGGTACCCGGTTCATTGATGTGGCGGCGGTGCTCAACGTGCAGGCCGATCACCTGGGTCTGCGCGGCATCGAGACCCTGGAACAGCTGGCCCAGGTCAAGCGGATCCCCATCGAAGTCGCCAAGGACACCGCGGTGCTCAATGCCGACGATCCGCTCTGCCTGAAGATGGCCGGCTATACCGAGGCCAAGCATCTCTGCTACGTGACCGTGAACAACAGCCACGCGCTGGTGCGGGAGCACATCCGCGCCGGCGGCCGGGCGGTGGTGCTCGAGGCGGGCGTCAACGGACAGATCATCACCATCTTCGACCGGGGGGCACACATCCCGCTGCTCTGGACCCACCTGATTCCCGCCACGCTGGAGGGGCGGGCGATCCACAACGTCCAGAACGCCATGTTCGCCGCGGCGCTCGCCTTCAGCATGGGCGTCAAGCTGGAGGACATCCGGCACGGGCTGCGCACCTTCGACACCACCTTCTTCCAGGCGCCGGGCCGGATGAACGTCTTCGACGAGCATCCGTTCAAGGTGATCGTGGACTACGGTCACAACGCGGCGGCGGTGGGGGTGATGTGCCAGGTGGTGGACCGGCTCGAACCCACGGGTCGGCGGCTGCTGGTGCTCGCCGCGCCAGGGGACCGGCGTGACGAGGACATCCGGGGCATTGCCCGCGCCTGCGCCGGGCACTTCGACCACTACATCTGCCGCCGCGACGACCGGCCCCGCGGCCGCGGCCATGACGAGGTCCCCCGCATGCTGGAGGAGACGCTGCGAGCCCAGGGGGTCAAGCCGGAGCAGATCGAGGTCATCCCCGACGAACCGGCCGCCGTCGCGCGCATTCTCCAGATGGCGGACCCCGGCGATCTCCTTCTGATCTTTGCCGACGCGATCAATCGCACCTGGAAGCAGGTCGTGAACTTCCGGCCCGATGGTGCGGCCCCGATCGAGCGGGCCCCTGGGCCGGCCATGACGGAACCCCCGGTCACGACCGAGCCCCTTCCCGTGACCCCTCCCCTCCCCAGCAGCTACGAGTCGCTGGTACGGGACGAGCGCGGCGTGCGCATCGCGCGAGACCCGGAAGCTGAAGACTGAACCTGCCCGCGCGGTCGCGATGACCATCATCCAGACCGACTCCCGCCGTCTCACCGGACCCAACCTGCTGTCCGACCGGGCGGGCGCGGTGCTCGATGTGGCCTTGCCGGAGCCGCAGGCGGAGGCGGCCATCGCCGCCTGGACCGACGCCGTCGGCACCATGCTCCGCGCGATCGACTGGTCGGCGGAGGAGATCCGGGTCCGCCGCTTCGCCGGCGGCGCCAATCTCGCCATCAGCGCGCCGATCGACGCGCTCTACGCCGCCACCGAGGTGACCGAGTGGGCACTCGCAGCGGCCAATGCCGTGCTGGCGGGTACTCCCATCCCCGACCTGGCCCAGGCCGGTACCCGGCTCCGCCAGCTGATCGACGCCGAACGCCGGCCCGCGGTACTGGCACTCAGTCGGGCGGCGAGCAGCCGGGGCGTGACCTTCCTGGTGGACGAGGCCCTGGTGTCGGTCGGCACCGGCACCGGGGTCCGCTGCTGGCCGGTGGCGGAGGCACCCAGCCCCGAGGCGGTGGAGTGGAGCGCGGTCCACGATGTACCGACGGTCCTGGTGACCGGCTCCAACGGCAAGACCACAACGGTGCGGCTGCTGGCCGCGATCCTGTCCACCGCCGGCAAGGTGCCCGGCTTCTGCTGCAGCGACAGCGTCTCGGTCGGGGACGAATCGCTCGCGGAAGGTGACTGGTCCGGGCCGGGCGGCGCCCGCATGGTGCTCCGCGACCCGCGGGTCCAGGTGGCGGTGCTGGAGACCGCGCGGGGCGGAATCCTTCGGCGTGGCCTGGCCGTCCGACGGGCGGATGCGGCCATCGTCACCAACATCGCCGCCGACCATATGGGCGAGTTTGGTGTGTCCGACCTCGAGTCCCTGGCGGAGACCAAGCTGGTCGTCCGCCGGGCCCTCGGCACGGGCGGACGGCTGGTGCTCAACGCGGATGATCCGGTGCTGGTGCGGCACGGGGTGGCCGGTCAGACCCCGATCATCTGGTTCGGCCTCACACCCGGCAACCCGGTGTTCCACGCTCATCTCCGCGCCGGCGGCGAGGCCGCACTCCTCGAAGAGGATCGCCTCATCCTGGCCCGTGAGGGTCAGCGCTTCCCATTGGCGCGGCTGGCGGACCTGCCAATGACCCTCGGTGGGGCGGCCCGCCACAACATTGCCAATGCCCTCGGCAGCGCCGCACTCGCCGCCGGCATCGGGGTTCCGCCGGATGTCATCGCGGCCGGTCTGACCGCCTTCCGCGGCGGCCCCAACGAGAACCCCGGGCGGCTGAACCTCTTCTCAGTGGGTGGGGTCACCGCCGTGGTGGACTACGCCCACAACCCGCACGGCATGACCGCACTGGTCGCCAGCGTGGCGGCACTCCCCGCCACGCGCCGGCTCATCCTCATGGGTCAGGCCGGGGACCGCGATGACCAGGCGCTGCGCGCCCTGGCCCGGAGCGCCTGGCCCTTCGCGCCGGACCGGATCGTCCTGAAGGAGATGGCGCAGTACCGGCGCGGCCGGGCACCGGGAGAGATCGGCGGGATCATGCGGGAGGAATTCCTGCGGATGGGGGCGACGCCGGAGACCATCACCGAAGCAGACTCCGAATTTGCCGCGGTCCACGAGGCCCTGGCGTGGGCCCGGCCTGGTGACTTGCTGCTACTCACGGTGCACAGCGATCGGGAGCGGGTGCTGGCCCTGCTGGATGGGTTGCGCACTCAGGGCTGGCGAGCGGGCAACCGGGTGCCAAGCTGATCGGCGGCACGGGCCGCGGCTGCCCGCGTCGGCGGATGCGCGCAACCTTTTCTTTCAGGTGACGGGGCGCATCACGGGCTCCCCTCCCCTACTCCCGCCAGAGCGCATCCCGCACTTCCATGCGCACCGCCCGCCGAGTCGGCACCCAGGTGGCCAGCAGCACCACACCGACTACGGTGGCCGAGACCAGGAGCGCCACCGCCACGGACACGCCGGTCGAGATCGGGAAATACCGCGAGAACGCCACCCCCATCGGCAGAGTGAGCGGAAGCGCCACCAGCGCCCCGATGCCGAGCTGCCGGGCCCCGTGGCCAAGCAGCAGGCGGAGGATGTTCCCGTCAGTGGCCCCCAGCGCACGCCGGACACCGATCTCCCGGGTCCGCCGCCCGATGGACCAGGCCATGAGGCCGTAGGTCCCGCTCACCGCCAGCAGCAGGGCGAATCCAAACGCCCCGCCGAACAGCTGGGTGACCGACCGGGCGATCACCGTCATCTTGCCCAGCATCTCCTCGAAGCCCTGAATGTTCGACGCCACGAGCAGCGGGTCGATCCCGCTGAGGGTCTCATGAAATGCTGATCGCGCCGCCGGCTCGCCGCCCCGGTGCCGGAAGGCGATCGTCACCCCCGGTACATCCACCTGCCGGAGCGGGGCATACACGGCGACGGCACTCCGGTCCCGGCCGAGCGGGTTGCCGAGCAGCAGATCGCCCACCACCCCGACCACCGTGCGGAGCGGCTGCGCTTCGCCCAGGCCCGTGAGCCGGAGCTGGGCCCCGATGGGTGAACGCCCGGGCCAGTATTTCGCCGCCATGGCCCGGCTGACCAGCACCACCGGCTCTCCGCTCCCCGCATCACGCGCATCGAAGAACCGTCCCTCGAGCAGTCCGACCCCCAGCGGGGTGAGCGGCCCCATCAGCGCCTGGACGTGGGCCCTGGGCCGGGTCGCGTCCGGCGTCCCTCCAGCCAGCTCGAAGGCCCCCGTCTCGTCGCTGATGTCGGCCAGCCGGGTGCGCAAGACCACTCCGTCGAGCTCGGGCCGTGCCGAGAGCCCGTCGTAGAGCCCTTGGTAGAACCGCCCTCGCGCGTCCGGATCGGGGTGGCGCTCAACCGACGGTTCGACCGCACTGCTCAGCAGATTGCGGGTGTCGTATCCCAGGTCCACGTTCACCACACGCCACGCCACGATCGCCGACATCGCCCCGAAGAACATGAGCAGCGAGACCGTGGCCACCTGCACCACGACCAGCAGCCGGGCGATCCGCCCCTGGGATGAGCCCCCCGCCCCGGCCGCGTCGTCCTTGAGGACGGCGGTGATCTCGGTGTTTGCCGCCCGCCGGCTGGCGATCACGCCGAGCACGATCACCGCCAGCGTGGCGAAGAAGCCCGCCCCCACCAGCACCGAGCGGTCGAAGCCCCAGACCCACCAGAAGGCGAGGTTCCCCTCGAGCCGGGTACGGGCCCAGCCGTTGATCCCCTCGAGCAGCCACACCGCGAACCCGGTGGCCAGCGCCCCACCCAGTCCGCACAGGATGAGGATCTCCCAGAGACTCTGCATCACCAGCCGCCCGCGCGGCGCCCCCAGCGCGAGGCGGACCGCGGTCTCCCGGGCCCGTTCGTTGGCGCGTGCCAGCAGCAGGTTGGTCACATTGATACAGGCGAGGAGGAGAATCAGCGTGGCCAGCAGATTGAGCACCGCGAGGGCCAGCGGAGCCTCATCGCCGATCTGGGCCATGGGATACGACTGGACCCGCATCCCGTCGGGGGGGGTGATCCGGACCGGCTCCACCACTGGCCGTCCCGATCGGACGCCGAGCAGCAGCGCCGTCAGCTCCGCCCCGGCCTCGGCCTCCGTCCGTCCAGGTGCCAGCCGCGCATAGGCCATGATCCGTTCCCGGTCCGGCTCCGCCTGGGTGAGCAGCTCGGGCCGGATCGGGATCCATGCCTCCGAGGCCACCGGAAACCCGTAGCCGGCGGGCATGACGCCGATCACCCGCGTGGACACCCCGCTCAGCCGTACAATGGAGCTGAGCACACCCGCATCGCCACCGAACACCGACCGCCAGGTGGCATCGGAGAGCACAATCACCGGCTCGGCACCGGGCAACTGATCTTCGGCCGTGAAGCCCCGGCCCAGCGCGGCCGGCGAGCGCGTCGCCTGGAAGATGTTCCACTCGGTGGCCGTGGCATCGATGGATCTGGTGCCCTGACCTGCGCCCACAACCAGCTCCCGGTCGGTGTAGACACCGAGGTCGGTCAGGGTGGTGATCCGCCCGCGCAGCGCAGCGAGATCAGCGGCGTCCATCCCGCCGGAGGCGAGGCCCCCGACGGTCGTGAGCACCCGGACGACGCGGTCGCCCTCCGCCACCGGGAGCGGCCGGAGCATTGCGGTATGGAGGAAGGAGAAGGTGAAGATGCTGAGGCCCAGGCCGCCGGCCAGCACCAGGACGGTGAGGAGGGTAAAGCCGGGGGCGCGGGTGAGCGGCCGGAAGGCGTAGCGGACGTCTTGCCAGTGGAACATGTTCGGCTTCTCTCGGAGCGAGGGGGAGGACCTGGCCGCATCTTACGGGTTGATACCCCTCGAGAGTTTCTAATTGATACGGGGGGTCACTACGGCACAGCGGCCGACCGGGGGCGACCAGGCCGGGCTCGCCGTGCTGCCTAGTCGCCTCCCCGCACCCGCACCCGGAGTTCCGGCCACCAGTCCGTGCTGACCACCACATGTCTCCGCACGTCCACCTCCGGCCACTTGAGCAGCAGGAACCGCTGGCCATCCGGCGTGACGTCGTAGCTCCGCGGCGCGGACCATTCGGGTCCGACGTCGTACCGACCGGTGAACAGGGTCGTCGGCACGCCCACGGCCCCGGTGGCCGGGTCCACGGACACCGCCATCACACTCTCGCCGCGCCGGAACACCAGCTCGCGGCCCCCCCGGGTCCAGAGCGGCTCCGACCCGCCGCCACTGGAGACCTGCCGCCGGGTGAGCGTCGGATCGGGAAACGACTGGATGTAGGTCTCGAGCCGGCCGGACTCGTCGGAGTCGTAGGCCATCCAGCGCCCATCGGGCGAGAGCGCCGGGTGACCGAGCTGGAACCCGTTGGCGAGGTATGCCTGAGGCGACGGTGTCCCCCGCAACGGCACCGTCCAGAGGTCGGAGCCGTTGGACACGCTCAGCACGAAGGTCAGCAGGCGCCCGTCGGCCGAGACCGAGCCGATGATGCGGTCGTGGGTGCCGCCGAGCAGCTGCTCGGCGGCCCGGCTTCCGTCGGCCGACCGGCGGTACAGCTCGAAGAGGGGCCGCTCGCTCATGTAGAGCAGGTCGCGCCCATCCGGGGTCCACACGGCGCCGAAGTCCGACGCTTCCTCCGAGGTGACCCGGGTGCGGCTGCCCCGTGCCGGATCCATCACCCAGACGTCGGTGGCGCCGCGGGCCGGCTTGATGTCCAGCGAGATACGGCGCAGGTCCGGCGCGTAGCGCGGGTTCTGATACCGGTCCGGCTCCGCGAGCACCTGACGTTCGCCGCCCCGGCGATCCACCTCCACCACCTGGAACCGGGTCCCCGCAACGGTGGTCGGCATGACCACCAGCGTGCCGGAGGGGGAGACATCGTAGGCGGCAAAGCCGTCGGAATAGTTCATCGCGACGTCATCCACCACGACGACAGCCCCGCCGGTGACAGTGAGGCTCCCAAGGTCGAACGGCACCGCCCGGATCGATTCGTCCCGGGCAAAGAGCAGGTGCCCAGTGGACACGTAGCGCCCCATCACGCCGCCCTGCACCAGCACCTTGCGGACCCCGGTCTTGAGATCCAGCACCTCGATCGTGGCGCGGGAGGTGGGCGTGCGGTAGGCGGTGAACAGCACGTGCCGGGCATCGGGCAGCAGTTGCGGCCACCAATGGGCCAACTCATCGGCGGTGGAGTCGGGCGTCGTCACCTCGCGGGCATCGCCGCCCGCGGAGCTGACCCGCCACAGGCCCGTCTGATAGGTCTGGGAATAGATGATGGTGCCGTCCGCGCCCCACGTCCCGCCACCCCAGCGCGCGTCGGCCAGCGCCACCGGGGTGCCGCCTTCGATCGGCAGCTTCATGAGTTTGCCGTTGGCAGCAAAGGCCACCCACCGGCCATCGGGCGACAGAAACGCGCGATTGGCCCCGGCACTGCCGGGGATGACCCGGGCGCCGAGCGAGTCGAGTTGCCGCGACAGCAGGGCACTCTGTCCGTCCACGATGGCGGAGACGATCACCGTCCGGCCGTCGGGGGTCACCAGCACCGGCGCGGTGTTGGGAAAGGCCTGGGCCTGCTCCAGGTCCATCCTGAAGCGGATCGGTCCTGCGGAATCACTTGTCCCACCGCGCCGGGCCAGCCAGAGCGACGTGAGCGCCAGGCCGCCGGCGAGCACCCAGGGGAGCCAGGGCCGCACACGGGCAACCCCGATGCCGGCGCCCTGGGCGGCCAGCCTCGATGCACCCACGGACGTCGTCGCGAACGCCGGATTCATCAGCGCCTCGCCAAACGCCTTGGCACTCTCGAAGCGATCCGCCGGCAGCTTCTCCACCGCCTTGGCCACCGCCGCGGCGACGTTGGGCGGCACCGCCTTCCGGAGCCGCGTGACCGGCGCGGCCTCCTCGGTCACGATCTTCATGATGATCTGCTGGGCCGACGACCCCACGTGGGGCGGACTCCCGGTCAGCATCTCGTACAGCACGCTGCCCAGCGAGTACACGTCCGAGCGGGCGGTGATCTCCTTCTCCGCGGTGGCCTGCTCCGGGCTCATGTAGTGCGGCGTGCCAAGGGAGAGGCCGGTCTCGGTCATCCGGCCGCCCGCCGCCGCACTCAGCGCCAGAGCGATGCCGAAGTCGGCCACCATGGGCCGGCCGTCGTGGAGCAGGATGTTCTCGGGCTTGATGTCGCGGTGGATCACGCCGTGACGGTGGGCGTAGTCGAGGGCGTCGGCCACGTCGGTGGTGATTGTCACGGCCTCGTCGATGCCCAGCTGGGTCTCGCGGTCGAGCTTGCCCCGCAGGGTCTCGCCGTCGATGAACGGCATCACGTAGAACAGAAACCCGTCGGCGCTGCCGGAGTCGAACAGCGGCAGGATGTGCGGGTGCTGCAGCGCCGCCGTGGTAGTGATCTCCTGCACGAACCGCTCGGCCCCTAGAACGGCCGCGAGTTCGGGCTTGAGCACCTTGAGCGCCACCTTGCGCTTGTGCTTGAGATCCTCGGCCAGGTAGACGGTGGCCATGCCGCCCTGGCCGAGCTGGCGCTCGATCGTGTAGCGGCCGGTCAGGGCGGCGGCGAGACGCTCGGGGATTCCGCTCATTGCTTCAGGCGGGCCCGCAGGTCATCGAACCAGTGCTCCACCAGCACCACACCGGGCGCAGCCTGTCCGGCGCCGAGCCTCGGACGGGTGAGGAGAAAGCTCTGTCCGTCTGCGATGACCGCGTACGACTGGTGAAACGGGTCGATGTTGTACCCCGAGGCGTCGAAGAGCTGCTGTAGTCGGAGGACCACGAAGGCCGGCGCGGCCTGGATCTGGGCAGCCGTCAGGCGAAGGTTCCCGTCCAGAAAGAACAGTTCCCGACCGTCGGCCGACCATTGGGGCTGGGTGCCGCCGCCGTTGGAGACCTGCCAGCGGCCAGCGGAGGTGCCCGGGAAGGGCCGGACGTAGATTTCGTTGGCGCCGGACTCGTTGGAGGTGTACGCCAGCCAGCGCCCGTCGGGGGAGACCGCCGGATGCAGCTCGGTGAATTCGGTCGCCACCAGCGGGACGGGTGTGGTGTCTCCGCTGGTGCGGATGCCGACCAGGTCTCCCAGCCCGGCGGTGCCGTTGTCGGTGCGGACCACCAGCCAGGCCCCGTCGCCCGACCAGGTGACTTCCTGGATCGGCCGGTCGATCCGGGCGAGCAGCCGGTCGGCTCCACTGCCGTCGACGGGGCGGGCGTACACGTTGCCCCCGTTCCCGCTATCGCGCACGAAGGCCACCCTCTTCCCGTCCGGCGACCAGGCCGGCCGGCGATCCTGCCCACCGAAGGTGAGCCGGGTGAACGGCCCACGGTCTAGTTGCTTGACCCAGATGCTGAGGCCGCCCGATGAGAGGCCGCTCCCCACCGCCAGACGCCGGCCGTCGGGAGACAGCGCGATCGAATTGAAGCCGCCGAACCAGCCGGTATCGACCGGGACGGCCCGCCCGTTGCGGGCCACCCGCATCAGTTCCGCGTCGGAGGAGGTGCCGGTCCCGCGCAGGTACACCAGCGTCCCCGCCGGTGACCATGCCAGCAACGCGTAACCCGGAGAGACCATGATTCGATCGAGCACCGGGATCGCCGCGCCGGTGATCTCCAGGCGATCGAGATCGAACGGCGCCGCCAGGGCGGCCCCATCGCGCCGGACGTAGAGGATGTGGCCGGTGGGCAGATACCAGGCCGCCACCACATTCTCGACGAGTGGCTTCTGGGTTCCGGTCCGGAGGTCGAGAACATGGATGGCCGTGGTGACACACCCGGACGTGCACGCCAGGAAGAGCACCCCCCGGGCGTCCGGCAGCGGGGCCAGACCCTGCAGACCATACCCGCGGAGCGAGGAGTCGGCGAGCACCATGGCGCTGACGCCCCCATTGGCGCTGACCCGACTCAGTCGGTCGTTACGACCTTCGACTCCGGTGTAAACCAGGGTCCCGTCATCCAGCCAGGCGATGTTGTACGACCCCAGCGCCAGCGAATCCACCAGGGTCACGGCGGTGCCGCCCCCCGAACGCATCTTCTTCAGCCGCCCGTCGGCCAGGAACGCCAACCACTCCCCGTCAGGCGAGAAGACCGGAGCGGTGGACCGTTCCGTTCCGGGCATGGGGACGGGATCCAGCTGGTCCCAGCGCTTGATCCACATCAGCCCGTTCTGCCGGTTGTCCCGAAAGGCCAGGGTCCGCCCGTCGGGCGAAAGGGCCAGCGGAGGAAAGAGGGTGCTGGTCCCCCCGAGTGTCACATACTGCCAGTTGGCTCCCTCGGCCGGTTTCCGGCCCAGCCAGGCCCACGCCGCCACTGCTCCCGCCGCGATGGCGACTCCCCACGGAACCAGCCCCAGCCAACGGTGCCGGGGGCTCGTGACGGCTCCGGCCATCGGGTACGTCCGGCTCGGCATCGACGCCCCAGGGCGGCTCAGCGCCTCGGCGAACTGGGCCGCGGTGGGGAACCGGTCGGCGGGGAGCTTCTGCAGCGCGGTGTGGACCGCCGCCTCGACGTGGGGTGGGATGGTCTTGCGCTGCAGGGTGAGCGAGCGGGGTTCCTCGGTCATCACCCGGGCGATGATCGCCTGGGCGTTCGGCCCGGTAAACGGCGGCTCCCCGCACAGCATCTCGTAGAGCACGCAGCCCAGCGCATAGACGTCCGACCGCGCGGTGATGTCGCGCTCCCCCATCGCCTGCTCGGGACTCATATAGTGCGGCGTGCCGAGGCTCAGGCCCGTGTCGGTCATCCGGGTGCCGGCCTTGCTGGCGGCGAGCGCGATGCCGAAATCGGCCACCAGCGCGGAGCCGTCGTGCAGCAGGATGTTCTCGGGCTTGATGTCGCGGTGGATCACGTTGTGCCGGTGGGCGGAATCGAGGGCGCTGGCCACCTCGGTGGCGATCCGCACCGCGTCGGCGATGGAGAGCTGCTTCTCCCGGGTCAGCCGGTCGCGGACGGTCTCGCCCGCGATGAAGGGCATGACGTAGAACAGGAAGCCGTCGGCCTCGCCACTGTCGAACAGCGGCAGGATGTGGGGGTGCTGGAGGTTGGCGGTGGTCTTGATCTCCGAGAGGAACCGCTCGGCACCGATGACGGCAGCAAGTTCCGGTCGCAACACCTTTACCGCCACCCGGCGGTCGTGCCGGAGGTCCTGCGCCAGGTAGACGGTGGCCATGCCCCCCTCGCCCAGCTCCCGCTCGAGGCGGTAGCGGTCGGCCAGCGCGGCGGTAAGGCGGGTGAGGACGTCGGTCACGCTACTCCACGGAGACCAGGTGACGCAAGAAGTCCCTTCACGGTCCCACCAGGTTGATGTACGCGGTGATGATGATGGCGTTGGTGAAATCGATGAAGAACGCGCCCACCATAGGCAGCACCAGAAAGGCGCGCGGAGCGGGTCCGAATCGCTCGACCAGCGATCCCATGTTGGCCACCGCGTTGGGCGTGGCGCCGAGGCCGAAGCCGCAATGCCCGCCCGCCATGACCGCAGCGTCGTAGTCCCGGCCCATGACCCGGAAGGTGATCCAATAGGCGAACGCCCCCATGAAGGTCACCTGGGCGGCCAGGATCACCAGCATCGGCAGGGCGAGGTCCAGCAGTTCCCAGAGCTTGAGTGACATCAGCGCCATCGCCAGGAAGAGCGACAGCGCGATCGTGCCAAGGTCGTCCACCACCCGTGGGGCGATCCGGACCGTCCCCGTGGCGTCGGCCACATTCCGGACCACGGCGGCGACCAGCATGGCGCCGATATAGCCGGGCAGGGTGACGTACCGGCCCAGCCAGCCCGACAGCAGGCCGCCGGCCCACATGCACGCCAGGATGATGGTCAGCACCTGGAGCAGCCGGTACGCCGTCGCGGCCTCGCCCGGCGGTTCGGTGTCGATTTCGTCGTCGAGGGCGGCGTGGTCGTAGGGCCCCGCATCACCGGGGCCCATCGGGGGCGGCGTGGGCTTCAACCCCAGCCGGGTAATCAGCCGGGTGCCCACCGGGCTCCCGATCAGGCCACCGGACACCAGGCCGAACGTCGCGGCCGCGAGGGCCACGGTGACCGCCCCCGTGAACTGGTACTGCTCCTCCAGCAGCTTGCCGAAGGCCGCACCGGTACCGTGCCCGCCCGTCATGGTGATGGACCCGGCCAGCAGCCCGAGCATGGGATGCTCCCCCAGTCCCAGCGCGATTCCGACGCCGATCCCGTTCTGGATCACCGCGAGGACCGACGCCAGCACCCAGAACCGGATCACCTGCGGCCCGCCCACGCGGAGCAGGCCGAGGCTGGCCCCCAGGCCGATGCAGGTGAAGAAGGCGATCATGAAGGGCGCCTGCAGCGTAGTGTCGAACTCGAACCGCAGCACCCCGGTCAGCCGGGCCACCAGGGCCAGGGCGGCGAAGAGGAATCCGCCCACCACCGGCGCGGGAATATTGAAGCGATCGAGTATCGCAATGCGGCGCCGGAGGCCATATCCCGCGAACAGGACCACCGCGGCGAGGGCGGTGGTCTGGATCATGTCGAGCTTGAAAATGAGGCTTTCGGTCACTTCGACGCCTCCTGGAGCCGTTCCACCTCGGTGACGCTCACGGCGCGCGCCCGCTGAGTATGCCGCTGACCACGACCAGCCGGCCGGCCAGTTCCGGGGTCGCGGAGACCACGAACTGCTGGCCATCTGGCCGCGGGTCGTACTGGGCCAGGATGCTGCCCCACGGGAACCGCGCCCGGAGAAGCGCGGTCGGCGTCCCGACCGGGGACGGTGGTCACCGGCGTACGCCCTGCGCGGCGAACCGTCGCTTGATATCCGTAAACCAATTCAGCACCACCATCGGCTCGGCACCACCTTGGATCCTGGCCGGCCGCACCACCACGAAGTGTTTGCCGTCCCGGGACGCGTCGTAGCCCTGCCAGGACCGGGACCCACTGATGTACTTCGAATAGTCGAAGACCCCGGTGCGCCGGAGGACCCGGATGGTGGCGCCGAGTTCAAGCGCGGCGACGATGAGGCTGTCACTGTCCCCGGCGTGGTACGCCAGTTCCTGGTTGGAGAGCCAGACCGGCTCGGAGCCGGGGCCGGTGGAGATGAGTCCCCGCGCGCCGGGAGCCAGGAACGGCCGCACATAGACCTGGGTCGTCCCCGACTCGTCGGAGTTGTAGGCAATCCAGCGACTGTCGGGCGAGACGACGCCGGATTCTTCGTCGGCCGCCGTGCCGACGGCCAGTTGCCTGGTACGGGTCCCGGTGGTGGGCACCGCGAAGACGTCCTCCGAACGCCTGCCGGTGTCGCCTTCGGCGATCCCGTCGAAGACGATCCACTTGCCGTCGCGGCTCCAGGACGTCGCCATCATGCTGGTGACGTCCGGCCCCTCGGCGACCCGCTCCCCCGGACCGGAACCGTCGGCTGGCGCCCACCAGAGGTCGAACGTGCCGGAGCGGTCGGAACCGAACACCAGCCGTTGGCCGTCCGGTGACCAGGAGGGGCGCACGTTCGAACCTTGAAACGTCAATTGCGAGAGCGTCGCCGAGGGAATGTCGTAGACCCAGATCTGCGTCGGCACGTTCTCGCTGGATATCGCGAGCGCAATGCGCTCCCCGTCCGGCGAGAGCCGGGGAAACTGGTATCGTCCGGGGCGTGCGATGACGACCTGCTCCCGCCCAGTGCGATCGATCGTGACGACGGTCTGGTCGTCGGCATGGTCCGCGCCCGGCAGATAGGCCATGCTCCCGGCGCTGGAGACGGCGAGCCGCATCCCGTTGACGTACCCGGCCAGGAGACCGTCGAGCAGCGGGATGGCGGCGCCAACGACGGCGCGCTGCTTCAGGTCGAACGCCACCGCGTACAGGGCTCGCTCCGCTGTCGCGTAGAGCAGGTGCCCAGTCGGGAGATACCAGCCACGGGTGGCACCCTCCACCAGGACGGAGACCTGCTTCGTATCGAGATCGAACAACACCAGGTCATGGGTGCTACAACGCACCATGCAGCGTTCGGCGAGGACTCCCCGGCCGCCCGGGAGCTGCGAAGGCCAGAACAACGACGTGTCTGCGGCGGCGGTATCGGAGAGCAGTTCCGGCGCGCCGCCGCTGCCACTCACCCGCGAGAGGCCAAAACCGGCCGAGGAGTACACGATGGAGCCGTCATCGCCCCAGGAGGCGCTGGCGAAGCCATCGAGGACATTGGAGGCCAAGGTGATGGGCGGGCCGCCGGCCACGGAGACCTTCTTGAGCTTCTCGTCCGCCTCCGTCGCGAACCCGATCCAGAGCCCGTCCGGCGAGAAAAAGGGTGCGATGGCGTCCTCCGTTCCGGGAATCGGGACCGGTGCCACCTGGTCAAAGGTCCGGAGGTAGAGCCGGGTGCCGCGCGCCGCGGAGTCCGTTCCCACGAACACCAGGCTCCGCCCATCGGGCGAGAGGGCCAGCGGCGCATCCTCAGTGTTATCCACTGCCAGCCGGACGCCGTGGCCAGTACCGAGCGTGAACCGCACGACCTCCGGTTCGCTCGGTGGACGGCGGGAAAGTGCCAGCCCGATCAGCACACCGACGGCGAGGAGGCCCACCGCCAGGCCGATCCGCTTCCATCGGTCCCCGGGTAAGAGCGGGGCGGCTCGATCGTTCACCACGCCGGTGCTCAGCGTGCCGACGGTGAAGCCGGGGTTCCCCAGCGCTTCGGCGAAGGCTCGGGCGCTGTCGAAGCGATCGGCCGGCAGCTTCTCCAGCGCCCGGGCCACCGCCGCCGCCACATTGGGCGGCACCGACTTGCGCAGTTCCGTCACCGGCCTGGCGGTGTCGGTGACGATCCGCATGATGATCTGCTGGGCCGAGGCGCCGGTGTGCGGCGGATTGCCGGCGAGCATCTCGTACAGCACGCTCGCCAGCGAATAGACGTCCGACCGGGCCGTGATCTCCTTTTCTGCCGTGGCCTGCTCCGGGCTCATGTAGTGCGGCGTGCCGAGGCTCATCCCGGTCTCGGTCATCCGGCCGCCAGCCGCGGCGCTCAGGGCCAGCGCAATCCCGAAGTCGGCGACCATCGGCCGGCCGTCGTGGAGCAGGATGTTCTCGGGCTTGATGTCCCGGTGGATCACCCCCTGGCGGTGGGCATAGTCGAGCGCGTCGGCCACTGCGCCCGTGATCTTCACCGCCTCCTCGATGCCGAGCTGGGTTTCGCGGTTGAGCCTGCTGCGGAGGGTCTCGCCGTCGATGAACGGCATCACGTAGAACAGAAAGCCGCCGGCGGTGCCCGAGTCGAACAGCGGCAGAATGTGGGGGTGCTGCAGCGCGGCGGTGGTGGTGATCTCCTGGACGAACCGCTCGGCGCCCAGTACCGCCGCCAGCTCGGGCCTGAGCACCTTGAGCGCCACCTTGCGCTTGTGCTTGAGGTCCTCGGCCAGGTACACCGTGGCCATGCCACCCTGGCCAAGCTCCCGCTCGACCGAGTAGCGATCTGCCAGGGCGGCGCTCAGCCGGGCGAGGGCGTCAGTCATGGCGAGCCCGTTTCGAGAGGTCGGTCAGCATCGTGAACCAGTTGGTGATCACCGTGAGCCGGGTCGTGGTGGCCGGCCCCGACGCGGGTGCCAGCAGGTAGAGTCGTTCGCCATCGGGGGAGACGGCGTACTCGACGCCACTCACGTTGAGGAACGGTCCCCGAGCCAGCAGTTCGGGCTCGCTCACCGTGAAGGGTGCCGTCGCCGTCACCTGCACCGTCCACCACTCCTGGCCGATGCGATAGACCAGCTCCCGGCCGCCGCGGGTCCAGAGCGGCTCCTCGCCGCCGTTCCGCGAGATCCGCCAGCGCTGGCCGGTCATCGGCCAGGGCTGCACGTAGATCTCGTCCGCCCCCGACTCGCTCGAGGAATAGGTGATCCAGTGGCCGTCGGGCGAGAAGATGCCTCCCCATTCGAGGGCCGGGGTCTCGGCCACCGGGCGGAGGGCGGCACCGCTGTCGAGCTCGACCACGACGACATCGGACGGGCTGGTTTCGCGCAGGACGTTGAGGACCAGTCGCTTGCCGTCGGGTGACCATCTGACGGCAGAGGGACTCACGCTGACTTTTGCCGTCGCCACGGTCACCGGACTCTCCCGGCCCGAGGGGCTTTGGGTGAAGATCGTCGTCTGGTCACTGGATTGGGTGAAATAGGTGACGCGGCCGTCGGGAGACCAGCCGGGACAGCTCGCGTCCCCGCTGGTGGTCAGGCGGAGGGGGGCGCCACCGGCCAGGCTGTAGACCCACACGTCCCGCAGGCCCGTCCCCGGGTCGGCAACGCGCGTGGCCAGCCGAGTGCCATCCGGCGATAGAGAGAGGCACCCGAACAGCGCCGGCCCGAAGGGCAGGGTGTCCACCCGCCCTGCCCGCTGGCGGACCACCAGCCGGCCCAGGTCGCTAGTCCCGCCGGGCGCGTAGACCAGCGTCCCATTCTGGGCAAAGGAATACTGCGCGTTGCCCAGCACCGTCTCGGTCCGCAGGTGCGCCAGGACGGCCAGCGGCTCGCCGGTCATCGTGAGACCGGACAGGTCGAAGGGGACCGCCCACAGCGCGCCCTGCTGCGCGTAGGTGATGTGCCCGGTCGGCGCGTAACGCACGTCCGACCCCGACGCCAGCAGGGCTCGCACCTCGTGCCGCTCGGGGATGAACAGGCTGCCTGGGGTGCTCCTCCAAGGGTCACTCGAGATGATGCCCCGACCTCCTGGGAGAATCCTCGGAGCGCCCATCGAGGGCTGCAGCTCCTCCCGCGCGCCGGTCTCGGCGTTCACCCGGACCGTCCGCCGGCTCTGCAGGTCGGAGACCACGATCGCGCCATCGTCCCCCCAGTCCGCTCCGATGAAGCTGTTCACGGTCGTGATCGGAACCGGTGGCCCCGCAAATCCGATCCGCACCTTGTTCAGTTGATCGCGTGCCAGAAAGGCGAGCCAGACGCCGTCCGGTGAGAAGAAGGGACAGCAGGCATCCTCTGTCCCGGCCACGGGGAACGCCGTGTCGCGGTCCATCGGGCGAAGGTAGAGCTGGGTCCCGGTGCCCCGCTCCGCCACATACGCCAGCGTAGCGCCGTCAGGAGAGAGCGCCAGCGCCGTCCTGCCGATCCCGTAGGGGGCGGTCCCGATGAAGGCGAGCGGAGCGGAGTCGGGGAGCATGATGGTCGAGGTGACCACTGCGCCCGCGCCGCCGGCCCGCGGGGAGCGCCGCCAGCCCCAGGCGCCCACAATGACCGCGAGCCCGAGCAAGGCCCACGGCAGGGCCGCCGCGATCCGCGCGCGGGGCCGGGCAGCTGCGGTCGCCTGGGTGTGCCGCGGGACGAAGTCGCTCCGGCTGAGCGCATCGGCAAACCGCGCGGCGGAGGGGAACCGGTCCGCCGGCAGCTTTTCCAGCGCGGTCAGCACCGCCTCTTCCACATTGGCCGGCACCCGCTCCCGCCGGGCCTGGATCCGCGCCGGCTTCTCCGTCATCACCTTGGCCACGATGGACTGCGCCGTGGGACCGCTGAAGGGCGGCTCCCCGGTGAGCATCTCGTAGAGCACGCAGCCGAGGGCGTAGACGTCGCTCCGGGCGTCGAGATCGCGCTCCCCCATCGCCTGCTCGGGACTCATGTAGTGGGGCGTGCCCAGCGACATGCCGGTCTCGGTCATCCGGGCGCCTCCAGTGGTCGCCGCCGCCAGCGCGATGCCGAAGTCGGCCACCAGTGCGTGCCCGCCGTGCAGCAGGATATTCTCGGGCTTGATGTCGCGGTGAATGACCCCGTGCCGGTGGGCATACTCCAGGGCATCGGCGACCTCGCGGGCGATCGCCACGGCATCCTCGATGGGGAGCTGCTTCTCGCGGGTCAGCCGGTCGCGGAGGCTCTCCCCCTCGACGTAGGGCATGGCGTAGAAGACGGTGCCCTGCACCTCGCCGGAGTCGAACAGGGCCAGGATATGCGGGTGCTGCAGGTTGGCGGTGGTCTTGATCTCGGTAAGGAACCGCTCGGCGCCGATCACGGCGGCCAGCTCGGGACGGAGCACCTTGATCGCGACCTTGCGGTCGTGCTTGAGGTCTTGGGCGAGGTACACCGTGGCCATGCCGCCCTGGCCGAGCTCGCGCTCGATGCGGTAGCGGTCGGCCAGGGCGGCGGCGAGGCGCTCGGTGGGCGCGCTCATCAGTTCGCCGCATCCACGGCGGCCTTCATCTGCGCCAGCCAGCCCGGCACCACCCGCAGGTAGCGTGCGCTCACCTCTTCCGGCCCCTGCACGTAGATGATGCCACCGTCGTGCGACGGCCGGTTGGACCAGCCCGAGGTATCCGAGAAGCGGGGATCGCGGGCCCAGAAGGTCGGGGCGCCGACGGGCTCGCCGGTCTCGGCGTTGAGCCGGACCAGGTACCAGGACACCCCCAGCCGGTAGAGTACCTCCGTGGGAGAGAGCCACACCGGCTCCACGCCCTCCGAGGCGAGCTGCCAGCGGCGACCCGGCGTCGGGAACGCCGTGACGACGATCCGGCTCCCCTCGAGGGTCTGATACAGAATCAGCTTCCCGTTCGGCGAGAGCGAGATGAACCGCGCGCCGGTGAGAACGGTGTCGAAGGTCGGGTGGGCAACGCCGGGGTCGAACCGGGTAGCGATGGAGCCACCCCAGTCCTGGGCCACCGCGAGGTGGTCGTTATTCCAGTCGAGCGGGTCGGGCGTGGCGGCATCATACGCCATGCTCACCACCGTGTCCGGGCGCGCTCCCGAACTGGGCGACCCCCGCAGGACGGCGTAGCGGGTCGAGTCGCGCACGGCGAAGAGCAGATCCTCCCCATCGGCGCTCCACAGCGGATGGCGCACCATCTCCGCGCCGAGCCAGGTAAAGTGCTGTCCGTCCCGCAGGTCGTAGACCCGAAGTTCGTTCCCGAGGGCGCCCTGGACCACGGCGGCGAGCCAGCGGCGGTCCCGGCTGAGGTCGTACCGCTGGAACACGGCGCTTTCCATGGGCAGCGGCTCGGGCCTCCCGCCCGCACGGAGGCGCACCAGCCGGCCGATGGCGCCATCGACGCCCGGCCCGTAGACGAGCGTTCCATCGGGCGTGAGATCATACTGTCCTTCGCCGATCGCCTCCCGCCGCACACCACTGAGCAGGGTGACGGAACGTCCGGCCAGATGCGTGGCCGGGTCATAGCTTGCCGCGGAGAGGTTGCCGTCAACCGAGAGGTAGACCAGGTAGCGCCGATCCACGACCTGGAAGGCGGATCCCGCCAGCAGGCCCCCCGACCGCCCGTCCGGGCCCGCGGTGCGAATGGTCCAGCGCTCGCCCGACTCCGGATCGATCAGGATGGCGCTGCTGTTGTACGAACAGATCAGCTGGCGGAGCTCGGAGATCCACTCGCCGAGGGAGCAGCGGGGGATCGCCTTCGAGCGCGGGGCCCCGCCGCCCGGGTTGAGCCAGTTGAACCGGTTGCCATCGGCGTCGGCGGCCATGACCTGGGTCGGCGAGATCCATCCGAGGAGGGAGGTGCTCTTGGCCTCGAGCAGCTGGCGGGCGGAGCCGCCGGCGACGGGGACGAGCATCACCCGATCGCCGAGGAGGAAGGCGACCTGGGACCCGTCGGGCGAGACCCGTGGCGCCGAGCCGCCCGTTGTTCCGGCGATCAGGTGCGCCGTGGCATCCCGCAGGCTCCGGTACCAGAGGGCGGTGGAGTCCCCCTGCCGCGCCGCATACACCGCGAAGTCGCCGTCGTGGGAGACGGACATGTTGCGCAGCGATACGCCGTACGACACCGTCGAGGTCGAGGCCGCGAAGCTCATCGGGGCGGCGTCGGGGAGCACGGCATCGTACACCGCCGGTCCGCCTGCTGCACCGGTGCGGAAGACCGACCAGAGGACCAGGGCGCCCAGCCCGACGACCGCGACGCCCAGCACCGCGTCCTCCACCGCGGGCGGGACGCTCTTCCTCTGGAGGATCAGCCCCACCGGTTCGGTGGTCATCGCCTTGGCGACGATGGCCTGGGCGGTACTGCCGGTGAAGGGCGGGTCGCCGATCAGCATCTCGTAGGTCATCGCCCCGAGGGCATAGACATCGGAGCGCGCGGTGATCTCCCGCTCGCCCATGGCCTGCTCGGGGCTCATGTAGTGCGGCGTGCCCAGGCTCATCCCGGTCTCGGTCATCCGGGTGCCGGCGGCGCTGCTCACGGCCAGCGCGATGCCGAAATCGGCCACCAGGGCCGAGCCGTCGTGCAGCAGGATGTTCTCGGGCTTGATGTCCCGGTGGATGACCCCGCGGCGATGGGCGTAGTCGAGGGCCGCGGCGACCTCGGTCGCCAGGCGAACGGCGTCGGGGACGGGGAGCTGCTTCTCCCGATTCAGCCGGTCGCGCAGCGATTCCCCCTCGACGAAGGGCATCACGTAGTAGGCCGTGCCCTCGACTTCACCCGAATCGATCAGACCGAGAATGTGGGGGTGCTGCAGGGTGGCGATGGTCTTGATCTCGCGGAGGAATCGCTCGGCGCCGATCACGGCCGCGAGTTCGGGCCGGAGCACCTTGATGGCCACCTTGCGGTCGTGCTTGAGGTCCTCGGCCAGGTACACCGTGGCCATGCCGCCCGCGCCCAGTTCCCGCTCGATGCGGTAGCGGTCGGCCAGGGAGGCGGCGAGGCGTTCGAATGGTGTGGCCATCAGGGCAGCACCCTCAGGGGTGCCAGAAGGCAGGCAGGTGCGGGAGGGTGATGGATGTGCCTACTCACCCTCTTGCCCGCGCAGCTCGTTCAGCCGGCGTTTCACCGTGGCCACCACCGGCTGCAGTTCCGCGTCGGCATCCTTCCACTGGTCCACGAAGGCGGCGTAGTGGGTGACCGCCTTGCGCCGCTCGTTCCGGCTGTCGTACAGCTCGCCCAGCCGCTTCTCCACGGCCGCGAGGGTCTGCCCGTCGGGCCGGCGCGGGGCCGGGAAGGACAGGTAGCGCTCGAACTGGGCTACCGCGGAGTCCGCCTGCCCGCCCTGGTCAAAGGCGCGGGCCAGGTCGAACGCGGTGCATGCCTCACAACCGATCGGTGCGCCGTCTTCCCGCAGGTCCCCGGCCCGGAACTGTTGCAGCGCCTCCGCCCACTTGCCCTCCGCGAGGGCGATCTCACCCTGCGCCATGGCCTGGGATGACTGGTCCGACGCAGAGGCGGCGGTAGTCGGGTCCTCGGCCCGGTACCGGGCCAGGACCTGACGAGCCCGCTCCGGTTTTCCGGCGCGGGCCAGCAGGCTTGCCGCCCCCAGGTACGGCCTGTCCTTCGGGTCCGCTGCCGCCCATTGCCGTCCGGCCATGATCGTCTCGACCCGCTGGGCACCCTGGGCCAGCCGCCCGCGAAACAGGATGTCGCCCGAGGCCTCGGCGAAACCGTCAAACCGGGGAACCCCGCGCTCCGCCAGGATGGCATCGATCCGGGTCCCCAGGGCGGCGGCTTCATTGAGCCGGCCAGCAGTGGTGGCAAGGCCGCGGAGGTTTTGCAGGGCACCGAGCTGAATGGGGACCGATGACGATCTGCTCCCCGCCTCGGCCAGCATGGTGGCCGAGTCGCGCTGCCCGCGGGCGAGATAGATCGCGTTCCGCGAGCCCACGACCCCCAGTGCCGTGACCGCGTCCGGTGTGGCCTTGACGACGGAATCGAGCAGCATCGCTGCCTCATCGATCTGGCCCTGGGTGATCAGGTTGCCGACGATCCGGGTCGCGTTCATCACACTGGGCTGCACCTGGAACTCCCGCCGGGCGTAGCGCATGGCGCTGTCGGCCTGGCGGCGCGAATTGTAGATCAGGAGGAGCTGGTTGGTCGCGATCGCATTCAGGCTGTCGATGGCGTAGACGGCCTGATAGGCCGTGAGGGCCTTGCCGCGATCGGCGTGAATCCGGTGCCGCTCGTAGTAGGCCCCCCGCACCAACTGCTTCTCCAGTTCGGGGAGCCGGTCGGAGTAACGCAGGGCGCGTTCCAGCGCCGAGTCCACCGACGCGCCCGAGGCCCGCGCGTTGGTGAGCGCGGCGGCCATCTTGCGCCACGCCAGCGCAAAGGTGGAATCGATGGCCACCGTCTCCCGGAGCAACCGGACCGCGCGATCGTAGTCGGCGCTCACGTCGTTGGCCTCGGTCGCCTCGCTGTATTTCTGGAGCGCCTCCAGTGAGCCGGTCGTGGCCTGCTGCAGCGGGACGCTCCGCTGCACCCGCTTGAGCGACTCGCCGACCTTGCCACGGAGCTTGCGAGCGAGGTCGTCCACCACATCCAGCAGGTCCTTGACCCCGTTCGCAGTGCCCTGGTAGGACGCCAGGGAGACCTGGTCCGCGGTGCTGACCAGCTCCAGACTCACCGCGTACCCGGTTCCCACCCGGGCCAACCGCCCGCCCAGCACCGCGGCGGCCCCGCCGCGGGTGGCCACCTCGCGGGCGGTGGGCCCGTCGAGCCGGATGGTCCGCCCGCGCCGCATCTGCTGTAGCAGGTCGGAGACCTCTCCGGGCTCCATGATCCGGATGGCGGTGGACTGCGACAGCGCCGCCCGCACCGCCTCGGAGACGATCGGTGCCAACGCCGAGTCCTCCGGGGATGCGCTCAGGTCGGCCAGCACGATGCGGGAATCCTCCCGGAGCGTGCCGGCGGCCAGCAGCGAGCCCCAAGGGCCGATGCCCAGCGCCCGGAGCGTCATGAAGAAGACGACGAGCACCACGAACGTCCCCATGGCATACATCCCGCCCCGCGCCGTGCGGCGGAAGGAGACGTGGGGGTGGGCCTTGAGCGCGATGGTGGCGATGGTGCCGGCGGGCATCCTGGGCACCATGGAGCCGCCGGGCGTGAGCGTCGGCGTGGCGGTGACGGCCTGGCGCGCCACCCGCTTGATGTAGGCGGTCGCCAGAATCGCCGGGAGGCCGAGCAGCATCACCAGCACGGCGCCGGGGAAGACCCAGTCGGGAAGCCCGATGCCCACCACCGCCGCCTTGGCCAGGAGTGCCACCGCCCCGGTGGCCAGGGCGTAGAGTCCCAGCGCCTTGGGGAGCATCCCCGGAGCGCCCAGCGAGGTCGTCACCGCGGAGCTGGTCCCCACCGCATCCAGCGCGAGGAGCACGTCGGCCGCCGTGGCGGGGCGGTCGGCGGGGTCCTTCTGGAGCAGCTGCTCCACCAGTCGAGAGAGAGGCGCCGGGCAGTCGGGGCGGAGCGAAACGACCGGCATGGCCGCTTCGCTCAGGTGGGCCGCCAGCATCCGCTGCGGGGTCCGGTCGGCGAAGGGCGACTTGCCGGTGAGCAGCTCCTGCGCCATGCAGCCCAGGGCGTAGAGATCCACCCGGTGGTCAAGATTCGGATCGCCGGCCACCTGTTCCGGCGCCATGTACGCGGGCGTGCCGATGGCGGTGCCCATCTGGGTCAGCGTGCCGCCGCTGCCGGCGGTGCGCGAGGCGGAGAGCGCCTTGGCGATGCCGAAGTCGGTGACCACCGCGGTGCCGCCGGAGAGCAGCACGTTGTCGGGCTTGATGTCCCGGTGGACGATGCCGCGGGCGTGGGCGTAGGCCAGCGCCTTGGTGACGTCGCGGAGGATGGTGAGGACGTCGTGAATGGGGAGCCCGTTGCCATCCATTCGGGTCCGGAGCGACTCCCCTTCGACGAACGGCATGGTGAAGTACGGCAGCCCGTCCACGTCTCCGGCGGCCAGCACCGGGACGATATTGGCCTGCTGCAGCGAGGCAGCCAATAGGATCTCCCGCTCGAAGCGCTGGGCGTTGAGGCCCTCCACCAGCGCCGGATTCAGGACCTTGATGACCACCTTGCGGGAGAGCCGGACCTCGCGGGCCACGAAGACCCGCGACATGCCGCCGCCGCCGAGCTCGCGCTCGATGGCAAAGGCGTCGCCGAGACTGGCCTGCAGCTGGGTCTTGAGGTCCACGGGAGTCCTGTCGGGCTGGGCGGGAACGGGCGGGCGACGCGAGCGGAAAACTACGCTCTACCGGGGGACAACGCCAGCCGGACGCACCCGGGCTCACGTTTGCCGCGAGAGGTCCTCAGCCGGCTGGAGCGGGGCCACCCCCGGCCCCGCTCATGCCCTCATCTCTGCTGCAGCCGCTGCCCGAGTTCCGTGAACCAGTTCTCCACCACGATGAGCGGCACCGCGTCTCCCGCCTCCGTCCTGACCCTCCGCGCCATGATGAACCGTCCGTCCGCGCCGACGTCGAACGGCGTGTAGTAGGTGTTGTCGTCCAGGTAGTCGTCAGGGGAAAGGGTGAACAGGGCGCGCCGCTCACCGAAGTGAGGTTCCATTCCGCCGCCGACCGTCACGGCGATCATCCGGCGCTGGGCATCCACGAAGAACAGTTCCCGGCCGTTCCGCGCCCACACGGGCGCCATCCCGCCGGTGGTCGAGGCCTGCCACCTGCCGCCGTTAGTGGCCGGGAACGGCCGCACGTACACCTCACGGCGCCCGGTCTCGTCGGATTCGTAGGCGATCCACCGGCTGTCGGGCGAGAGGGCGAACGCGGACTCGTCAAACGTGGGATTGGCCATCAATGGCACGGCGGTCGTGTCACCCACGCGGTAGCCGACGATGTCGCGTCCCTGGCGGCCCACGCCTCCGGCCGTACGGGCCACGATCCAGCGGCCGTCGGCGCTGACGGCGCCCTCATACAGGTTCCGCGGGTTCCGCGCCAGGACGGCGTTGCCGCCGGTACCATCGGCGTTCACCCGGCGCAGGTCCAGCCCGCTGTCCGAGGCTGCGACATAGATCAGTGCCCGTGCGCCGGGCAGCCACCGGGGCCGGAAGGCGGTCGCCGTGCTGTCGAAGGTCACCCGTGACAGCGGCCCCGAGGGCAGTTCCTTGACCCAGATGGCGTCGGCCTCTCCCGTCAGACTGATGGCCAGCCGCCGGCCGTCGGGTGACAGCGCCCATCCGGCATTGCCCAGTCCCGTCAGCTGGACCGGGCCGCCCATATCGATCGGGGTCTCCCGGCCCGTCCGGTCCACCCACAGCAGATTGTGCCGCACTTCCTGACCACTCGCGCCGCGCAGCATGACGAGCATGCCGGACCGGGACACGTCCAATTGTGCCTGCGCGGACTGGTCAACCAGCACGCTGTCGAGTACGGCGACCGGCGACCCGCGCGGCTCGAGCGACGTGAGGTCGAACGGGAGCACGAGTGCCGCGCCGTCGGAGCGCACGACCAGCAGGTGGCCGCTCGGGAGGAATCGTCCCGATACAGCCCCCGCCAAGGCCCGATGGGCAACGCCCGAACGCAGGTCCAGCGCCATCACGTCGCGGGTGCTGCAGTCGGCACTCGCGCAGCGGCTGAACAGGACGCCGCGGCCGCCCGGCAGGGGGCTCACGTCCCCCCGGAGGCTCCCGGAATCCGCCGGCCAGACCCAGGTCGCCGCTCCGCCCCCCTCGGGAACGCGCCGCAGGCCGCGGGCCCCCAGTCCGACGTACACGATGCTGCCATCGTCGAGCCAGGCCGGCGGGATTCCGGACGCCATCGAGTCGGACACCACGATGGCCGCGCCCCCGCCGAGCTGGATCTTCTTGAGAGTTCCGCCCTCCCCGTACGCGATCCAGCGGCCGTCGGGCGAGAAGGTCGCGCTCGCTGCCCCCACGGTCGCGGTCAGCGGGATCACCCGGTCGCTGCTCCGCTCCTTGAGCCACAACTGGCCGACGAACGGCCCTCCCGCCTGCGACGGCCCGAGGTACAGGATCCGGGAGCCGTCGGGAGCGACCGCCACCTGGGCGGCGCCGTCCACCAGGGGCGCCGACGCCCGCGGCAACACCAGACTGTACCGTGAAACCGGCGCCGGCGGCGCCGGCCGGAACAGCGCCCAGACTGCGATCGCCGACATCGCCAGGGCCGCACCGACCGCGGGAAGCGCGACCCGGCTGCGCCAGTCGCGCCGCGCCTGCCCCGCCGCCTGGAAGCCGGTCGCGGCACCCGACTGGACGAAACCCGCCGGATTCGCGAGCGCCTCACCAAAGGCTGCCGCGGTCGCGAACCGGTCCGCCGGCAGCTTCTCCAGCGCACGAGCCACCACCGCTTCGATCTGGGGCGGGATGGTATGGCGCTGCAGCACCAGCGAGCGCGGCTGTTCGGTCATGACCCGGGCGATGATCGCCTGGGCGGTGGGCCCGTTGAACGGCGGCTCACCCGAGAGCATCTCGTACAACACGCACCCCAGCGCGTACACGTCGGCCTTGGGCGAAATGTCGCGCTCTCCCATGGCCTGCTCGGGCGCCATGTAGTGCGGCGTCCCCAGGCTCATCCCCGTCTCGGTCATCCGGCTGCCGCCGTCACTCCGGCTGGCCGCCAGCGCGATGCCGAAGTCGGCCACCATCGCGTGCCCGCCGTGCAGCAGGATGTTCTCGGGCTTGATGTCCCGGTGCACAATCCCGTGGTCGTGCGCGTAGGCCAGCGCGTCGGCCACTTCGCGGGCGATCCGGATGGCGTCCTCCACCGGCAGCTGCCGCTCCCGCACCAGCCGGTCGCGCACGCTCTCGCCCTCCACGAACGGCATGACGTAGTACACCAGGCCCTCGGCCTCGCCCGAATCGAACAGGCTCAGGATATGCGGGTGCTGGAGATTGGCGGTGGTCTTGATCTCGGCCAGGAACCGCTCGCCCCCCAGGATCGCCGCCAGCTCGGGGCGCAGCACCTTGAGGGCCACCTTGCGGTCGTGCCGCACGTCGTGGGCCAGATACACCGTGGCCATGCCGCCCGCGCCCAGCTCCCGCTCGATGCGGTAGCGGTCAGCGAGGGCAACGGTAAGGCGTTCCAGGCTCATGGTGCGGCCTCGGATGAGGGAGATGCTGAAGGGGCGGCGCTCGCGTAGGTCACGTCGGCACTCACCGCGAGGTCAGCTCCGCCACGAACACGTCGCTCTGCCGGTCCTCGATCGTGAAGTAGAACCGCCGTGCGTCCACCGCGAAATCTTCCCGGCTGGATTGCCGATCCGGATCGGAGAAGCGCACCCGCAAGCGTGGCGTGCCACCGGCGGCGCTGACGCTCCAGAACGAGGTCTGGCCCTCGGCGTCGTGCGCCTTGTAGTAGATCGTGCGCCCGTCGCGACTCCACCGGACACCTTCCGCTTCCGGGACGGATGGGCCCGGCTGATGGAGCTGGCGCGGGATCCCTCCGGCAAGCGGTACAAGCAGGATCCTTCCTTTCAATCCCCCGTATGCCACCGAGGCTCCGTCCGGAGACCATTCGGCAAAGAAGGCCTCGTCCCCAACCAGCAGTGACGATAGCGCCCATTTCCCACCTGAGCTCCGGCGGGCGATGTTGATCGAGCCGTCGAGCAGGTACATGATCGAGCGCCCGTCGGGTGACCAGACGGGGTAGCTCTCTCGTTCGGGATTCCCGGCCACCAGCTCAATCGCCCCGCCATCAAGCGGTTTGGCTTCGATATCCGGAATGGCGGTTCGGTAGACGTGATAGGCGATTGCCTTGCCGTCCGGCGACAGATCCGGGGCGAATTCGTCTACCGCATCCGTGGTCAGCTGCTCCGGCTGGCCGCCATCCACCGGCACCCGGTAGATGTCCGAGTTGCCCCGGAGATTGGAATCGAACACCAGCCAGCGGCCATCCCGCGACACCCGGAGGGTCTCGATGACCTGGCTGCCGCTGGTGATCGGCGTTGCCGCTTCGGCGCTGGTGGGCGCGCCCACGGGAATCGGCAGCGCCCAGATGTTGGCCCGCGCCGAGTAGGTGGCATAGGCCAGCCGCTGCCCATCTGCGGAGAGCGCAATGGAGATGGCGCCCAGACCGGTGGTCAGCCGCGCCGTCTCTCCGCGCGGCCGGCCGGACGACGAGAGCGTCACGGCGTAGACGTCGAGCGGGCCGTCACGATCGGAGAGGAAGAACAGGTGGCGCCCGTCCGGGGACCAGATCGGGCTCTGGTTCACACCGCCGGCGTGCAGCGGAACCGGATCACCGCCAGTGGCTGGCACGATCACGATGTCGCTCGGTGCGCGGTTGCCGAAACCTGACCCGGGAATCACCGCGGAGGTGTTGCCGCTCACGCACGCGATCCACCGGCCGTCGGGAGACCAGCTGCAGGAATGGAGCCGTTCGGCGGTGGTGATCGGGCGGCCGGTACCGCCGGAAAGCGGCTGCACCTGGAGCGTGTCTCCGCGCACAAAGGCGATCTCCAGGCCGTCGGGAGACCAGGTCGCCGTCATCACACGGGCGCCCGTCGGACCGGGCGCCACCACCGGACGCGAGTTGCCGCCCAGGGCGGGCGCCACGGACACGCCCCGGCGGGTGAGAAATAGCAGACTGTTCCCGTCGGGGCTCCAGCGCGCCTGGGTCTCCACCGCCGAGCTGTCGTCGGAGAGCGGGATGGTGCGGCCGCCGCCCACCGGCCGCAGGAAGATCCGCATCCGTGCGCTATTCCCGGCGGAATACGCCACCAGCTTGCCGTCCGGAGAGATGGCCGCCTGGATCTCCAGGCCTGCCTCCGTGGTGAGTTGTTCCGAGCGGCCGAGGGCCACTGTGATCGGCTGGGTGCCCAGGAAATGCCAGGCGCCGAACCCGGCGGCGGCAACCACCAGGGCACCGACCGCCCACTTGGCCCAGCGCGAGGCGCCGGGCGGCGCGAGCACCGCCGCCACCGGCATGGTGTGGGTCGGCGTCATCCCGCCGCTCGGCGTGGCCAGCGGTTCCAGCGCCGCCACCAGCTCGTCGGCCGTCTGGAACCGGTCCGCCGGCCGCTTCTCCAGGCAGCGCATCACCACGCTCTCCAGCGCCGGCGACAGCCCCGGCCGCCGCTGCCCCACCGCCACCGGCGCCTGCGTCACGTGCGCCGCCAGCGTCTGCTGCGGGTTGAGCCCGTGGAAGGGGGGATGCCCGGTGAGCATCTCGTAGGCGGTGACGCCCAGCGCGTAGATGTCCACCCGCCCGTCGAGGTGCGGGTCGGCGGTGGCTTGCTCCGGCGCCATGTAGGCCGGCGTACCCAGCGCCACCCCCGCCGTGGTGAGCTGCTGCCGGCCCGAGGCCTCGGTCACCGCCTTGGCCACGCCGAAGTCCATGACCATCGCGTGCCGGCCTGAGAGCAGGATGTTCTCCGGCTTGATGTCTCGGTGCACCACGCCGCCCTTGTGGGCCGCCGCCAGGGCGTCGGCGATCTCTCCCAGCAGCCGCACCGCCTCGTGCACCGGCAGTTCGCCGCTCCGGGCCAGCCGGTCCCGCAGGGTCTCCCCGTCCACGTACGGCATCACGTAGTAGAAGAAGCCGTCCACTTCGCCGGAGTCGAGGAGGCCGAGGATGTGGGGATGCTGCAGCCGGGCGGCGACCTCAATCTCCCGGGCGAAGCGCTCCGGCCCCATGGTCGCGGCGAGTTCCGGACGCAGCACCTTCACCGCCACCTTGCGGTGGTGCTTGAGATCTTCGGCGAGATACACCGTGGCCATGCCGCCCTGGCCCAGCTCGCGCTCGATGGTGTAGCGATCGGCGAGGGCGGCGGCGAGGCGGGTATGCGGGGTTGTCACTGCCGAGGAAGATGCACCGCTGGGGTGGATGACGCGAGCACCGGAGACGACCCTACGGCCGCACGATCCGGCTCATCCAGGCATCGCCGTGATAGTCCCGCTCCAGGATGGCGGCGCGCTTCAGATCACCCGAAACACTCACCCCGTCCACGGGACGAGGCACCACGCCGAGCCGGTCCGCGGAGCTGGACCAGTGCCATGGATTCCTGGGTGGGGCGGTACTGGAACAGGACCGATCCGTCGTTCAGGAACCTGGCCCCGCCTCCCTCGGCGTAGCTCCGGGTCCAGAACACCGGGGCGCCGCCATCCACGCCGGCCACCGCAACGGCCAGAGTGTCATAGGTCCCCGTGTTCCAGCCCGTGAGCACGAGGCGCTTCCCGGTCGGGTCCGCGTTGAGACCGTTCAGCTCGCCGAACCAGGCCGGCTTGGAGATCTCGCTCCGTTGCCCCGCCCGCTCC
>Ga0163144_10000269_pt1 | contig 119378 bp, 86 predicted proteins | sample OliLak19BULKMAT1_FD_123175 | JGI IMG/M metagenome (GOLD analysis project Ga0163144, IMG submission 123175) | Freshwater microbial mat bacterial communities from Lake Vanda, McMurdo Dry Valleys, Antarctica - Oligotrophic Lake LV.19.BULKMAT1 | ecosystem: Environmental > Aquatic > Freshwater >...
ATGCGTTATCACGCCGCCGCCATCGCCGCTTTGCTCGCTCTCGCCGCCACACCCGTGCTCGCCGGCTCTTGGATAGAGTCTTCCAACGGTGACATCTCCGGCAACCGGCTCGCCCCGTCGCTACTGAACATCACGCTCGGCGACAATCAGATCACCGGCACTTTCGGCTCTGGCGACCTGGACTACTTGCGCATGGATGTTCCCGCGGGGCTTCAGATTTCCGCGATCATTGTCACGTCGTACTCGGGGGGGAGCGTCTCGTTCTTTGGCATCCAAGCGGGCACCACATTCTCGGTCCCTCCGAATAGCGCCTCGCCCGGAGACTTGCTTGGCTACACCCTCTTCGGCGGCGCCAACCTCAACACCAACATACTTCCCGCCATCGCGACGGGCTCCGGAGCCATCGGGTTTACGCCCCCGCTCAACCCCGGCAGCTTTACGCTCTGGCTCCAGGAAACCGCCGGCACCACCGGATACGGCTTGAACATCGTCGCCATTCCCACCCCGGCCTCCGCTGCGGTATTGATTCTGGGCGCGCTGGCGCTTGGACGCCGCCGTCACTGACGCAACGTCAAAGCCAGAACACCTTGATGCTTCGAGCTGGCCCGCGATCGTCGCGGGCCAATGCCCGTGGTCTTGACCCCATCTCAGGTCCAGGTCGAATGAGAGCCGAGGGCGGGCGACGAGCGACCGTGCTCGCTTGAATGACTGCGGACAGACAGAGCGTCAACAGACGGTGCCAATGCGCATGCCGCATCGAGAAAAAATGTGGTCTGTGTTGCTGTGTTTGCTTGTGCTGGCATTCCCGGTGATGGCTTGCTTGGCAGTGCTGGTGAACGCGTAGGCGCTGCTCAGCCCGGTGATCGCATCGGATGGGCGAAGGCGAATCCAAACATTTCAAGAAACCAGCGATGGCTTGTGCCCACAGTCGCTTCAGTTGCATCAGCCACGAGGCCCCGCCCCGCGCACCGCCTCCGGCATCTCAAACTGCTTGTCATTATTCCGAAACGCCGCCGCCAACTTCTTCGCGGTTTCGTCGTACCTGGCCCCGTCCTTCCACGTGTTCCGCGGCATGAGCACGTCGCTGGGAACGCCCGCAACTGCCTTGGGGATGTGCAGGCCAAAGACGGGATCCTGGTGGTATTCGGCTTTGGCGAGCGAGCCATCGAGGATGGCATCCACGAACGCGCGGGTGTACTTGAGGCTGAAGCGGTTGCCCGTGCCGTATGGGCCACCTGTCCAGCCGGTATTCAGCAGCCAGACGTTGGCGCTGTGTTTCTTGATCTTCTCGGCGAGTTGCTTGGCGTAACTGACCGGCTGCCTGGGAAGGAAGACGCCGCCAAAGCAGGGAGAGAAGTTGGGCTCAGGCTCCTTGACACCGGCCTCGGTGCCAGCCAGTTTGCTGGTATAGCCATTGATGAAGTAGTACATAGCCTGCTCGCTGGTGAGTTTGCTGACGGGGGGCATGACGCCATACGCGTCGGCCGTCAGGAAGACGACGTTCCTGGGATGGCCGCAGACGCTGGGAATAACTGCACCATCGATGTAGTCGACCGGATAGGTGACGCGGGTGTTCTCGGTGTACTTGGCGGAGTCGTAGTCGGGGATGCGCGTGACCGGATCGATGGTGGTATTTTCGAGCACGCTGCCGAAACGGATGGCGTTCCAGATTTCCGGCTCGGTCTCTTTGCTGAGTTTGATGCACTTGGCATAGCACCCGCCCTCAAAGTTGAAGACACCATGGTCGCTCCAGCCGTGCTCGTCATCGCCTATCAGGGCACGGCGGGGATCGGCGGAGAGCGTGGTCTTACCGGTGCCCGAAAGGCCAAAGAAGAGCGCGGGATTCTCGCGGGTGGCGCGGTCGACGTTGCACGAGCAGTGCATGGGGAAGACACCCACTTCGGGCATGTCGAAGTTCATGGCGTAGAAGATGCTCTTCTTCATTTCGCCCGCGTACTCGGTACCGATGATGACGACGGTCTTGCGTTCGAGGCTCTGGGCGATGAGGACGGGCGCGTTGTAGCCCATTTTGGCCTGCTCATCGGCGGTCAGGCGGCGCTTGCCTGCATTGATGATGGTCCAATCCTTCTTGAACGCCGCGGGAGCGCCAGCAGCCTTGGTGCCTTGCTTGATGAAGAGCGTACTGGCGAAGAGCGAGTGCCATGCCTGCTCCGTGATCACCTGCACACCCAGGCGATACTTGGGGTCCGCACCGGCATAGCCCTCGAAGACGTACAACTTGGGGCGTTGGTTGAGGTGGGCCACGGCTATATCAAGGGCCGCGTCAAACTGCGCGGGCGTGATGGGCGTGTTGACCTTGCCCCACCAGATTTTCTCATCGATGCCGGCGGTCTTCTCGAGTTGTTTGTCCTTGGGGCTGCGGCCCGTGCGATCGCCCGTCAGGCAGGAGATGGCACCGTTGGCGGCCAACTGTCCTTCGCCATTGGCGATTGCTCGCTCGACCAGTTCCGCGCTGGACAAGTTGCGGAAGACGCGACTGGAGGACAGGTCAAGACGATCAAGCGCGCTCGGTGCGTTGAAAATTGATGCCATAGGTGTACTACTCCGAATGCCAGAAGCAGACACCACGTCCTTCCGGGATGGAAGCGTAAGGCACGAGCCGGGGAAAAGAAGGGCTGGAAATGCGAAGGCGGCTTTGCTGCTTGGGGCTTACATCATGGCTTGCAAAATTGCTCTGCACAGATTATGGGTCAGTGCGTGGCCCGAGCGGGTCGCGATGACCTTCGCGTGCATGGGGTGTCCGAGCAAGGCAAGATCGCCCAGCAGGTCGAGCAGTTTGTGACGGGCTGGTTCGTCGGAAAAGCGCAGGCTTCCTTCGACGGGCGTGCCGTCGTGCCGGAGTATCAGCAGATCGCTGGAAGAAAAACCATGGAACATGCCCAATGAATGGGCCGCGCGGGCTTCGCTCTCGAAACTGAAGGTGCGGGCGGGCGCGATATCACGGAGGAAACTGGCGGGGCCATGCGCGTCGGCATGCCAGGTTGCTGACTGGGGCGGGAACGCCATGGCGAGCGGGCCGTCATAATTGAGGTGATAGGTCACGCTTGGGGTCTGGTTGGCTGGCAAGGGTGTGGCAACGATGCTCGCACCGGCTTCCTCGACGTGGACTTCGCGGGTGAGCTTGATCGATTCGCGCCGACCAACGCTGGCCGGAGGGTGATGTTCGCGCGATGCTTCGTGGAGCGCATGGGCAAAAGCGTGGGCACTGCCATCGAGGATGGGAACTTCGATGCCTTGGACCTCAATAATCGCATCGGCAATCGCCAGCCCCGCGAGCGCTCCCATGATGTGCTCGATCGTGGCCAAGACGCGCGGACCAACAGTGAGCGTGGTGTTGCGGACCAGTCGGTGGGGCGTGATGCCCGGCGGCAGTCGCGCTGGCACGCTGGACCAACTGGTGTCGGTTGTCAAGTGTGCAATAGTGGCGGGTGAGGACTCGATACCTTCAACACGTACGGACCGAAGGATCAGGCCGCTCCCAGCGGGCGCTGGCAGCACGCGGAGAGAGCCGGGCTTGCCGCTGAACAAACCCAGGCCCGCAAAGGGGCCGACTGGAGCGATTAGTTCGCGCTGTGCGATGGTGGCGAGCATGGGTCAGCGTATCGAGCGAGCAGAGTACGGAGTTGGTCGGCAACAGTGTGACGTTGCTCGGGCGAAAGCGTGCCTGCCAGTTGGTCCTTGCTCCAGCCCCAGACGGGGTTGCGCGGGTCGGGATCACCCGCGTGTCGCGGAATCACATGCCAATGGATGTGCGCAACTTGATTGCCCAGGCATTCGTAGTTGATGCGGGGCGACGTGTTTACCGGCTGTAAACCACACTCTGGGGCATGCTGCATGGTCCACCCACGGATCGCCCGGGCCACCAGCGCAACCTCGGTAAACACGGCTTGCTGGGTTTCGAAGGGCAGTTCGTCCATGTGCTCAATATGGCCCCGAAGCACACAAACGCACCAGGCGGGGCAACCTTGGTTGTCGCCCAGCACGACATGGGTGTGCGCGAGCGTTGCGATCAAGAAGAGATTGTCGGCGGATTGGCAGAGCGGGCAAGGCATGTTGTGTTACTTGGTGGTACTAGCGTCCTTGACTGTGTACAAAAGTCGTTCTCGGTCGGTCACAGGCGAGGAGCCTGTGCCACATTGCTGTATCATGTTCTCAATCAAAATGGGCGCTTGGTGGGATTGACGAGCAGGTTGTCGCGGCCTGGGATCAGCATATCGGCGATTTCGACAAGTTCTTCGAAACTCGTGCGCGCGTGGGTGATATCGACAGCGGTCGTCAGCACTTTGCCAGCCTCCAGGTGTTCTTGCGTGGGCATGGCATCGCCACAAACGACGGTCGTGAATCGCGGGCCACTCAGGATCAGGCCGCAGGTGCCAGGTGAGACGCCTGGGAGTGGGAAGATGTCGACACGATCGGCGAGATTTTGGGGCGCTGGCTCGCAGCGTTGCAACAGGGCGACCTCGCCTTGCAGCATGCCCAGAAGCGACTCGTCCTTGGCCACGCCGCCCTGATCCTCGCTGCGGGTATAGATGTCCTTGAGCGCGGTCGCCAACTGCACCCCCACCGCTTCTCGCTCGTCGGAACTGATGAGCCAGCGGGCCTTCTCAAAGAGGGGCAGACCACGATGGGTCTCGGGATGAAAACTGGTCAGGAAGACATCGGTGATGTCGCTGGGCCTGAGATTGGCTCGTTCTGCAAGTCGTGCACCGAGAATCTGCGCTGGCAGGCCCGGATCGACCAGTATTTTTTTGGTACCAGAAGTTATCAGCGTCGTCGTGGTGTGGCCGGTGCGCACGCCGCCCCCGCTGCTCGTGCTTCCGGGGCCGCCTGGCTTCTCGTTCCAGAGCGGGTGGGCGCTTAGAGCGCCGATGGAAATGATCCGGTAGTCCATGGTGCATTGTTGGAGGGCCGACGGTCGTGACATCGGCGTGACGAGCGAATGTCGATCTCCGGAGTATCACATCATATTGGCACGCGTTGGTGCGATGCCTGGTTTGATGAAGTTGCTCATCTCTGAAGGAGGCCGCCCATGGATTGTCGCGCTCGTTACGCTCGTGTCACAACCCGCTCGATCACAAGTTGCGATTGCGTACGGAATCGCCCATCGCTCGCCCGACGAGCGCTAAGCCTCTCGCTGCTCACGGGGCTGCTCACAGGGCTTCTGGCGGCAAGCGCCGGGCGTGCCCAGGCATGCCCGCCCGTGGACCCGATCGCTGCGCGATCGGGCGACAATCCCGTGCTGGCGGAGCGCCAGTCGCAGGTCAATATCGCGTTGCTTCTGGACACTAGCAACAGCATGGATGGCCTGATCGGACAAGCCAAGGCCCAGTTGTGGAGCGTGGTCAACCGCTTCCGAACCTGCAAGCGCGAGGGCAGAGCGCCACAACTTCGGATCGCGCTCTATGAGTATGGCAACAACCAGTTACCAGAGAGCGAGGGACACATCCGCATGGTGAGTGAGTTCACCACCGACCTGGACCTGCTCAGTGAGAAACTGTTTGGATTGCAGACCGACGGGGGCAACGAGTATTGTGGACAGGCGATTGATCGCGCCACCCGGGAACTCTCCTGGGGCACATGCCTTGGTGATCTCAACCTGATTTTCATCGCGGGCAACGAGCCGTTCATTCAAGGAAAAGAGCCGGGGTTCTACGCCCAGGCAATCGCAGGATCGGTCCGGGCCAAGATCCGCGTCAACACGATCCACTGCGGGACTTATCAGGAAGGCGTGGACGGCAAGTGGCGCGATGGAGCGACGCTAGGACGCGGGGCATATAGCATCATCGATCAGAGTCAGGACGTGCGGCATATCTCCACGCCCTTTGACGATGAAATCTCACGGCTTGGCACGGAAGTGAACGACACCTATCTTGCCTTTGGCACTCGGGGCAAGGAGTCGCTGGCACGCCAGTCGCTCGCTGACGACGCGACGATGAGCCTGCCAGCAAGCGCTGCCAAGGCCGCGAGCATCGAACGGGCTGTCACCAAAAACTCCTCAAACTATCGCAACGACGGGTGGGACCTCGTGGATGGCTTGACGGCGGGCAATGTCAAGCTCGAGTCGATCAAGAAGGACGATCTGCCCGAGGTACTGCGAGAGATGGAATATTCCAAGCAGGTGGAGTTCATTGAGACCAAGCGCGTGCGAAGAATCGAAATCAACAGCCGCGTCGCGGAGTTGCAGACAAAGCGCGAGGAGTTTCTGCGCACGCAATCTTCAAAGGTTGCCGGCGATGCCAGCCTTGCCGCGGCGTTGTTCGCGGCGATCGACGCTCAGGCGCGTGAAGCAGGATGGGAGTTTGAAGCCAAGTAAAGCAGCGCATCTGTCCACGACTGTGCAGAGCTGTCTGTCTGGGACCGCCAAGAACGAGTCGGTGGCATGGCGAACGGAACTACTCATCTTCGCCGACTTCGTGCCAGCGAACCACCTGGACAATTGGATAGAGCACTTCCTCGTCAAAGGTGTACATCTGCGGGATGGTTCGTCCCGCGATCGTCGTGCTGGCGGTCGCGGGCGTCACTTGAACGGCGTAACGAGTGCCATTGGGGCGATAGACGCGGAGGGTGTAGGTTGTGGCGGGCGAAACGCCGCCAAAGTGGAGCAGCAGCGGATCTTGACCGTTGCCTCGAGCGTTGCCGATGTCGCGCCGCTGCAAGAACGTGGTATCTGCACTGTTCCAGAGTTCGACGCGCGTGCCAATTGCGAGCCTGTTGATGCCTCTCAAACCACGCCCGACAACGCGCACGATGAGATAATTGCTCTGGTTGGCGGTGGGCGTGTTCTCGAAGAAGCGATTGGCGAAGTAGGCCTGATTGCTTGCGTTGGTCACAGCGATGTCCAAATCGCCATCCAGGTCGTAGTCGGTGAATGTGCAGTCGGCGATCTCGCTGACGGTGCTAGCACCTCGCTCGGTTGCGAGAAAGGTGTAGTTTGGGGCGCCGGAGTTGACGTACAACTGGGCCTGCGTGTTATTGCCGATCACGTACAAGTCCAGATCGCCATCGTTGTCAAAGTCTCCCCACGAACTGCTGCTGACCCTAGTGGTGAGATTGAGGCCAACCGTGGTGGCGACGTTGGTAAAGTTGCCGGTGGCTCCGGGGCTTCGCCATAACCGCATGGCCGACCCGCCGTTAGAGGTGCCAAAGAATAGATCCAGGTCGCCATCGTTGTCGTAGTCGGCCCAGGAGGCGTTGAGCACAGTGCCGGTTGTGGTGATGCCCCGGTTGTTGGTTGTGTACGTGCCGTCGGCGTTGCTGAGGAACAGACGACCACCGTTGTAGAGGTAGAAAAAATCTGGATAGCCATCGTTGTTCACGTCTCCGGCGGTAATCCGATTGCCCGCGCCTCTATCGGCAGTCCCATTGGGAATGCCTGTCTGCGTGGGGACGTAACTGTAAAGTCCGTCGGGGAAGAATGTCGCGAGCGTCCATCCTGAAGCGATTGTCGTTGGCGTTGCGATTGCCAGGCTGTTGCCGGTACTGGTCGTGAGCACGAAGTCGATGAGCCCATCGGCATTGGTATCACCGGCTGCAACACTGGCGGCGTTACCCGAGACCGTGGCACCCAGCGATATCGGTGATCCCTGCCAATAGCCCGAGAAGACGCCAGCGTTCGCACGCGAAGCGAAGAACTCCTCCGCATGGTTCGTCCGGAGTGCGAGGAAGTCGGGTGCGCCATTGCTGTCAACATCCGCGATTGCGCCTTGCGACAGATATGCATTGGCATTCAGCGTTGTTGATGTCCAGGCATTGATTCCCGAACTGAGCAGCAACCTTGATGCCTGTCCCAGCACGATCGCATCGGGCCGACCGTCGAGGTTCACATCCGCGCTGTGAAGGCCGCCACCCCTTGCGACTTGCGCGAAGGGCGTGCCTATTGCCACATCGCGGAACGGAAATCTGAAAGTTGCGGCGGTAGCCGCAGTGACGACGCGGAAGTTGTCGATCCCGAATCCCTCATCGGTCCATCCCTGATTGCACGCGGCATTGAATGAGATCGCCGTGAGCGTGTTCTCAGCGGTAAATGGAACTTCGATGCCGCGATAGATTGCGTAACTGCTATCGTGATATTCGGGCGTGTCGACGATGGACTGCGGGTAGCCGTTGCGGTACTGCGTGACACTCTCACGCCACATGATCGAGCCGTCCACGAGGACCTCGAACAGATCCGGACCATTTGTTGTATTGGCTCCATCGAGCAACGCGAGGCCGAGCAGATCAAAGAAGATTGAGTAATCCTGACCCACGGTGGTAGTCAGCCACACGGTCGTGACTTGCGCCGTGGTGCCGGCGTTGGAATGTGGACCTTTGTAGGTCGTGACGTTCGCGTTCGCGATCGTGGTTCGGGTGGTGTCGCTCCACTCAGAGGTGAGAGCGGACTGAAAGTCGCGGAAGTATGGAATAGTACCGATCAAGCCGCCCGCCTCATACGCACCGATATCGTAAATCGCGTTGCTAGGGCGAACACGATTGGAAAAGTCGATCGTTGTGTACGCGTTGGCGGCCCTGCCCATGTCGGTTGCGCCCGAAGCGGCGAGGGTCGTGAAGTTGTTGTTGCCCCGGTTGATGTAGCCAGGATCGAGAAATACATCGGTAGAATCCGTCGTATCACCGACCACATTGGTGCTGTTGCCAAAGTAGATATTGTTGCCCCAGGCGTTGTTGACGTTGAGCGTGGGCGATTCGGTGCTGGTCAGTTCCACGCCTATGGAGTGGTAGGTGATGCAGTTGTTGATGATGCGGTACGTCGCGTCGCGAATCCAGATGGCTGGTGCACCGAGGTTCTCATCGAGCGTGTTGTTCACGATGTTGACGGTCGTGTTGGTTGTGATGGTACCGCCGGAACTGGTATTGAAGCCCTCCACGCGAATACCGCCAGACTTGTTGTCGTAGACCTGGCAATTGGTCATGGTGACCGTGCCGCGCTGCACCAGCATGCCCTGCGTGGCGTTGGCATAAATCTTCACGCGGTTGAGCGTCACAACAGAACCTGCCCCGAGCACGGCGATGCCCGCGCCGGTCGTCATGGACTGTCGCATGGTGCCGGCGGTGGCCGACAACTGCGCAGTGGCGTTGACAACGATGTTGTTGTCGGTCGCTGCCAGGAAGTTGCAACCCGTGGTCGTGAGCGTCGCATTGGCGAGCAGTTCGAGCCCGTCGTCTGTGCCATCTCGAACCGTCACCGTCGCCATCACGCCATTGGTGGAGTTCCAGACCACGCTGTCCGTGCCGGCGCGTATCGTGACGCTGGCGACGCGGAAGTGGGCATGGTTGACGCGGAGGGCAGTGTTGCTGCCACTGGCTTCTATGTTGATCGTTCCAGCATCGCCGGTCTGCGTGCCCGCGGTGTCGCCCGTCAACTGAATCTGCGCCGTCACCGACGAGCCTGCTCGAACGGTCGTCAGATTCTCGGTGTATGACCCGGCACCCACATAGATGATGTCACCCGCGTTGGCCGCAGTGAGCGCACGCTGGATGGTGAGGAACGCCGCAGTCTTGCTCGTGCCCGGGTTGGTGTCGCTGCCGGTCTTGCGCACGAAGTAGTTGACTGCGTGGGCGGGCGTGACAAAGACCATCAGGGCAAACACAAGCGTGACCCATGTCGCGGTTGGGAGGGAGGTGCGATGGAGGCTTCGAGTCATGCCCCCAACATCGGCGCGAACGACAAGTCGATAGATGCCAGTTGCTCGAAAGGCCCGAGAACACACTGCTGCACACAAACATTGATGTCGAGTTCAGTGTCTTGGGGTGGTGCCATCGCGCAGGCTCTGCGCGATGGCAACCTCGTGCAGCCGCATGCTCTCACGATCAAGGGCTTCCTTGGTGCGTTGGAATGCATTGGCATCGACGGCGCTCCAGTCTCGCTTGCCAGCGTCGATGAGAACGCGCAGTTCGGCGATACGTGCCCGCAGCGCACTGGCATACGCAGGGTCGAGGAGCGACTCGACGCGATCAAGCGTGCGAGCGATCGCGCTCGCGTCCAGCATGCTGTGGCTTATCAGGTCGGCGATGCGATGGCGGGCCATGTCCTGACGCGCATGCGTCAGGCTCTCTCGCTCGATGCGATCAACCTCTTCGGTCGTGAGGCCGTGATTGGGAATCACCTGCATAGTGGCCCGCTTGCCGCTGCGTCGCTCGCTCGCGCTGACGTTCAGCACCCCGTTGGCATCGACCAGGAAAGTGACTTCCAATTGCGGCAGGCCCGCAGGCATGGGCGGGATGCCTCGGACGTGGAGCTCGCCCAACTTCCTGCAATCGGCGGCCATTTCACGCTCGCCTTGGAAGACCGTGAGACGAATCGAGGTCTGGTTGTCGACGCTGGTGCTGAACATCTCGCTCGCGCGCGCGGGCACGGGGCTGTTGCGCACGATGAGTTTGGCGACCGCCCCGCCCACCGTCTCTAGACCCAGCGAGAGCGGAATCACATCCAGTAAGAGCGAGCCCTTGGTGGTGCCGGCAAGAATGCTGGCCTGCACGCTCGCGCCCAGGGCGATCGCGCGATCGGGGTCGATGGCGGTGTAAGGCTGCTTGGCGAAGAACTGGCAAACACGCTCGCGGACCAGCGGGATGCGAGTGCTGCCACCAACAAGAATCACCGCGTCGATCACCTGGTCGAGCGGACCATCGGGTAGTCCCTTGCTCCGGGCATCGCGAATGGCTTGTTCGCAACGACGCAGTGTGCGACCGACGAGCGGCTCGATCATCGTATCAAACTCGGTTCGGGTGAGCGGCCATGAGAAACCAGGCTCGCCAGGAACCGTGTCAGTTGCGGGCATGACAAACTTTGCACCGTCGTGCTCGGTCAGAGCATGCTTGACACGTCGGGCCTCGTTTACAAGGCTCGTGATCTGGTCCCGTCCAGCATCAGGCATCTGGCCCGAAGCGCCGGATCGTTGGCGCAGAAACTCGCGCACGAGCAGATGGTCGATATCGTCGCCGCCCAGATGCGTGTCACCGCTGGTTGCGAGTACCTGATAGAAGTCGGTTGTTGCTGTCGCATCGTCCCCAGTCCTGTCCGCAGGCGTCAAACGCAGCACACTGACATCAAATGTTCCGCCGCCCAGGTCGTAGACCACGACGTGCGACACTTCGCGCCGATTGCGTGATGCGTCCCGAGCCAGGCCAATTCCATACGCAAGCGCGGCGGCGGTCGGCTCGGGCACGATGCGTACGACTTCGAGGCCCGCAAGACGCCCTGCCGTTCGAGTGGCTTGGCGCTGGGCATCATCAAAGTACGCGGGCACCGTGATGACAGCCTTTCGAACCACACGCCCCAATCGGGCCTCGGCGATGCGCTTGAGTTCTTGCAGAACGAGCGCACTCACTTCTTCAGGACTGGTCGTCCGCACTACGTTTGTGGAACCGATCGCGGAATCATCGGCAAGCACTACGCGGGCAGTGCCTCGCTCACCACTGACAACGCGATACGAGAGAAAGGGCAGATCGGCCTGTGCGTCCGCGAGCGAGCGACCAATAAGACGCTTGACGCTCGACACGATCACGCTCTGGCGATCCAGTCCTTCGCCAGCATCGACTTCCTTGATTGACACCATCGCGGCGTAGCCAACAGCAGTCTTTAGCAACGTGCCCGCACGATCACTCGTGTAGCGAACGACGCTGGGAAGCAGGGCGCGGCCAGCATCGTCGAGCAGCACTCGGGGCCCACCACCAACCTCGCCTCCACCCCGGCCCCCACCCCGGCCTCCCGAGACATCGCAGATCGCAATCAGGCTATTGGTGGTGCCCAGATCGATGCCCACAATCACGTCACCAGAAGATTCCTGATTGCTCGTCAGTTTTTGCGGGACAGCGTTCATGGGCCGTCCTTATTCGACAAGGCTGGCGAAGCAAACGCTGGAAGCGCACCCAGCGCCGGCTCGAACGAGTTGCCTTCACGCCAGGACCAGCGCCGCAGCATGATGAGCGCATCTTCGAGCGCGGCCCACGCCTGGGCCGCGCCGGGGTCGGTGGCTTGCTGCGCATCGCTAGCCTGCACGGGCAAGATCGCAAAACTGCGCCTGCGCCCGCCAGCATTCCACCACACACCGACCATGCCCGCGCCCGCTCCGTCCGGCGGCGCGATAGTCGCTGGTGCGTCGAGAGTCACGACGACCTGCGATCCATCGCCTAGGGGTTGACCGACAAGGTTGGGACGCAGCAGGCCCGCCCGATCCAGGCGCGTGAAGAGTTGCTCGCGCTGCTCGCGCGGCACACGCCGGACAATTGGCGGGAACGCATGGTTGGGATCGATGGACCCAAAGGCCACACGCAGCACCCCATCGCTGGAAAGGATGTACCACGCCGGCTCGAGCAACGCGGAGGTTGATTGGTCGGTGAGTGTGGTGCTCGAAAGCGCGAGCCCGTCGGGCACGAGCATCGCAAACGCAAAGTCTTGGGGACTCTCGCCCGAGCGATCGCGGGGCGTCGCGCAGCCAGCAAGTACTAGGGCGAAGAGAAGCGTCAACAGCGCTTTGAGGAATTCGAATCGAATCACGGCGCAGGGTATCGGGGATATCGGGGCGGGCTAAAAAGGGCGATGAGTCTCATCCCAACTTTATCTTCACCGCGCCCAAGAACTTCTTGACATAGTAGTCCTCGCCCATCATGTACCGCATCATGGCTCTGGGAATCGCGCTCTTGACGGTGCCTGTCTCGGTCAGCGTGAGTCGGGTCTGGATTAGCGAGCCGGGAATCGCTTCGATCACATGGTCCCATGAACCGGAGAACGGGCCATGCTCGTCGAGGATGGTGCGCAGGACGCGGCCATTGCTGGTCGCTGTTGGCGGCTCGAAAATGTCATTGGTCGTCACAAAGCTGTTGTGTCCCATGTGCTGACGCCAGACTTGCCTGCCCTTGTCATCGGGCAGACGCTCCATCTTGGTGATGGCAGGAACCCAACCGGGAAAACTCTGCATGTCGTTGATGCTGGCCCATGCCACGTCGGGCGACACCTGCAAATCGACTGTCGCGGAGACAACGTGCGTCTCCGGAAGACGCGAGCCGAGAATGCCCAGAGTGCCGATGCATGTGAGCAGAAGTCCGGCGAGCGTCAGGAGGATGTAGAGCCACATGGGTTCTCTCCGAAAGTTCGTGTGTCCAAGCAAGTCCGTCAAATCACTTCTGGCGCCTAAGCGCGAAAGACGCGTGTGAGTCTTCGTTCATCTTGCCATGCTGATAACTGCGCCAATTCTGGGTCAGCGAATCCGGACCGTTCATCGTGAGCAGAAGGTCGCCCATATAGGTCTGGTCGCCACCAGTGAAGTTGGTGACGCTGTCGAACTGGAAGTGAATCTGGTTGCTGGAGTGGTGGTGGCCATCGTTGGACACAGCCCGCATGCGTGGCTGGTTTCCGATCGCGCAGTAGTGCGTCACAACGACGCTGTCGCCGTCGAGGTGATAGGTATTGGTCATCTCATGGGGCAAACCGGGGAACATGATCTCGCGGACGACGTTCCCGCCTGAGGTGACTTGGAAAGTGCTCGCGAGGTTCCACTCGCCCTGCTTCTCCGGGTTCTCCATTTCCCAGTTGCCCGCGAGGCTCTTGAGTTGGTTCATCGTTGCTTGACTCGCGGGAGAAGGGGCAGCAACAGCCTGCACGCCACCCGACTTGTGCTTGCCAGACTGGCAGCCAGCCAACCAGCCAGCCACAAGTGCAACCAGCAAACTTGGAGCGATACCAATGACAAAGGTGCGAATCAAACTGCGTTTGCTCATGTCCAGAACTCCTGAAGAGTGCAGCCCGGTCATCGCCGCGACTGCCAGCACAAACCCCAGGGCTATATCCTATCAGATATTGAACAGGAGTGCAAGCCCAACCGCCAGGTGTCCAAGAATGGCCCAATGCCATTTGCCCCCATTCCCAACGTGCTCGAAGCCCTCAGACAGGGCAAGATGGTCGTACTCACCGACGATGAGGATCGGGAGAATGAGGGGGACCTGGTCCTGCCCGCGCAGTTTGTCACGCCCGAAGCGGTGACGTTCATGCTGGGCAAGGCGCTTGGATACCTCTGCATTTCGCTGCCTGAGGAAGAGTGTGATCGGCTTGGATTGGTGCCGCAATCGGTGGTCAATACCAGCCAGCGAGGCACAGCCTTCACGGTCTCGATTGATCTGCACCCAAGGCATGGCGGGACCACAGGCGTTTCTGCGAAGGAACGTGCCAAGTGCATCCAAATGGCAATCGATCCGCACTATGGAGCGACAGACTTTGTGCGGCCCGGGCACATCAATCCGCTCCGTTCGCGCAGCGGCGGCGTGCTGGTGCGCAACGGACAGACCGAAGGCAGCGTCGACCTGTGCCGATTGGCGGGGCTAAGGCCCGGAGCGGTCATCATCGAGGTGATGCGCGAAGACGGGGAGATGGCCCGCGTGCCGGACCTGGAGAAGTTCTGCGCTGAGCACGGGCTTTTGATGTGCAGCGTCGCGCAGATCGTCGAGTATCGCCTGGCGCGCGAGAGTTTGGTCAAGCGAGTGGGTGCTCGCGAAGGGCGGGTCGTCCGGACTGCGTTTGGGGAGTTTCAAGCGCATGTGTACCAGAGCGTGGTTGACCCGCTGCCGCATGTGGCCTTGACGATGGGTTTACACCATGACGCACTTGCGCCCGGGCACGGCGGACTACCAACGCTCGTAAGAATGCATCGGCGGAGTTTGCTGGGCGATGTCTTCATGGACCTCGATTCGAGTTCGGACGGCGCGAGCGGCGGTGTGCTGCACGAGTCCATGCGCATGATCGCCAAGCAGGGTCGCGGCGCGATCGTGTACCTTCGCACCACGCACACAAGAGCAACGGGCAGCAACGCCCGGACCGATGGCGACCTTGAAGGCATGCTGCAAACCTTGCAGTCAGATGGTGTGGAGCGCGATCAGGCTGACTTGCAGGCCCGCGCCCAAGCCTCGTCGGTTATGCCGCTCCGCGAGTATGGTGTGGGCTGCCAAATTCTCCGTGATCTGGGGCTGACCAAGTTGCGGCTCATCAGCAACAGCAATCGAAGCCTGCCTGGCATCGAGCACTTCGGGCTGGAAATTGTAGAGCGGGTGGGCACCAAGTGATCGGAACGACCACTACCGCACGTTGTTTTCAAACTGAATCGCAAGCGGTTCGAGGCGGCTGGCCTGCCATGTGCCGTCTGGGGCACGCTGCATGGTGATCTTCCACCACGATCGATGCGGAAAGCCCACGGCTTCAGAGATGACCCGGATTTTTATCTGCACGATCCCTGAGTTCTTGCTGGTTGCCTGCGCCTGGAACTGCTCGATTGAGTAGTCCTTGATGGCCCAGCGTTGGCCCGGTGTCATGCTGGTTTCAACCTGGGTCAGTATCGCGTTGACATCAATACCGCCGAAGTAGTCGAGGCGGGCATCGGGCGTGAGCGCGGCACGCAACGCGGGTATGTCAACGTTGGTCACGCTGGCGACGAGGTTGGTGGCGGCCTTGCGCATCTGCTCGCGGGGGGTATGCACAAGACTGGCAATCAAGACAATCATGCCCGAAGCGAGGGCCAGCGGACCGCCCCTTGCAAGCCCCTTGCGAAGTTCATCGCGCCGTGCGAATAGCAAGACCAGAACGATCGCGATCCCCAAGAGCGTGCCCGCGAAGTACCAGGGCTGTTCGAGAAGATTGACTTGCCATGCGGGCGGCTCTGGGAGCGGCGAAGGCGAGGGAATATCCAGAATACCTGCCAGACCGGTCGGGTTCGAGGAGGCCTGGCTCAGCGTTGGGGAGTGTGTGACGGGCAGCATGGCAGCGCAGCGTAGACGAGGGTCTGGTCGAGGTTCGCCTAGGCGTTTGCAGCGTTGCGGCACCAAACGCCGATGCACATTGAACTCCGGAGGATCCTGGAGCGGTTGCCATTGCGCGTGAAGGGAAGAGATCCCAGTCTCGCACCCGGCGGAGCCTTGCTATTGACGAACCAACCGGCCAACTCGACCGCCAGGCACGACTCACCAACGTCCCTCAACCACGCCCCCGGCTCCACCCTTGCCCCCACCCCCGACCCTGACCCACAAGTTCTGGAGCGCAATCTCAGAGTGTTGGGCCTGCGCAGCGCATCGGCGGCGCTGGCGATCCGCGAGGCCCGCCCGATCGCAGCGGGCGGTAAGGATGTGTGCTTCGAGTGGACCGCAGATGGTCTTCTGACCGCCCGGCTCGTGGGCCATGGCGAAGCACACGAGTCGGCTCGATTACTCGCAAGCGCACGGGCGGCGGATGTCGAGGCGGCGCGATTTGTCGAGACAGTTGATATCAAGTCCCACGCCTGCGTCGTGGTCAGTGGATTCGGGATGGGGCATCATCTCAGGCACCTTGCCCACAAACTCCTGTCGACGGGCGTGCTGATCTGTTTCGAGCCTGATGTTGGGCTGCTGCGAGCAGTCCTGGAACGCGTTGATATCACAGGATGGCTTCGAGCCACGCGCTTCGTGCTCATCACCCGGGCGGACGATTTGGGGGCAATGGGGGCTGGTGTCGAAGGGCTGGAAGGCTTGCTCGCCTCGGGTGTGACGATGGTGGATCATCCGCCCAGCCGGGCTCGACTCGCATCAAATCAGGACTTATTCATCAAGACCTTGACGCGGATGGTGCAGGGCGTGCGCACGAATGTGATCACCACGCTTGCCCATTCGGAGATCACACTGCGCAACTTGCTGGGCAACGCATCGCTCTATCTCCACCAGCCCGGCATCGTCGATCTCAAGGACAGCCAGAAGGGGCGGCCAGCTGTCGTAGTCTCGGCAGGTCCCAGCCTGCGACGGAATGTGGAACTGCTGCAACAACCGGGCGTGCGCGACCGGGTCGTGATAATCGCTGCCCAAACCGTACTCAAGCAACTGCTGGCAATGGGCATCAAGCCGCACTTTGTGACGGCCCTGGACTATCACGAGATCAGCACGCGCTTCTATGAGGGGCTCACACGCGGAGATGTCGATGGTGTGACGCTGGTGGTGGAGCCCAAGGCGAACTGCGCCATTCCGCGTGCATTTCCGGGCATGGTTCGCTGCGCGGGCGATGAGGTGCTGGCGCGGGTGATGGGAGCAGAACTGGCGCGAGAGATGGGGAGCATGCCGCTGGGCGCGACGGTAGCGCATCTGTCCTACTACCTCGCGCGATACTTGGGTTGCGATCCCGTGCTGCTGATTGGCCAGGACCTCGGGTTCACGGACGGGCAGTACTACGCGCCGGGTGCAGCGATCCATCAGGTCTGGTCCGCAGAACTCAACGAGTTCACATCATTGGAATCCCTGGAATGGCAGCGCATCATGCGGATGCGGGCGTACCTGCGCAAGGTTGCGGATCAACAGGGGCGAGAGGTCTACACCGATGAGCAGATGGCAACCTATCTGCTCCAGTTCGAGCGCGACTTCCAGCGTGACGAACAAGCGGGCAGAACAACCGTTGACGCCACCGAAGGCGGCGTGCTCAAGCGACACACGTTGGTGCTGAGCCTCCGTGAAGCATTCGAGCAATTGGGAGTCTTGCCCCGGGCTGGCGGGCCAACCCCGCAGTCTTCACTTGTGCCAGCACCCGCGCTGGCTCGGTTCGGGCCAGCACCGATGCCGCCCGACCGGCGCGAGGCGTTGGTGGCGCGACTCACCGAACTGGCTCAACAGTCAGGACGCATCCACGACGCGTGCGAACAGACACGCAAGGATCTGGAGCAGATGTTGCGACACCACAGCGACCAGTCGCTGGTGAATCGATTGATCGAGCGGGTACACGAGCGCGGAACGTGGGTGATGGCGATGGAGGCGCACTGGCTGGTTCAGCACCTGAATCAGACGGGTCAACTCAACCGCTTCAAGGCGGATCGAGCTATCGAAATGGAGGAGAGCGCGTCTGCACTTGAAAAACAGAAGCGACAGATCGAGCGCGATGTGCAGAACGTTTCGTGGCTTCGAGACGCCGCGACCACGCTGGAAGCAATGCTCCACGACGCGGCGGAGTCGGCTTCAAGCGGGAAGGCACCTCGGCGTGCGGTGATACCCCAGGACCAGTCGCTAGGAGCGCAGACAGGCGTGGATGGGCGAGCGCGCCGAGTCTTGGCGACAATGTGGGTGGACACGCGGAGCGATGAGGGCCTGTTCGGGCGACGCGACTTAAGGATGCCGACGCTTGGACATTCGTCGATGCTGGCAGCGACGCTGGCACGGTTGGAGAAGGTGTCTGGTTTGGATGGAGTGCTGATTATCACCGATGATGGCGCGGGCGCGCGAAGCATGGTCGAGGCAGTGCGTGGGGCGGGCATGCTTGCCAAGGTGATCGTGCATGAGATTTCAAGCAAGGATGGGGATCGCGTGCGCGGGCATCTGCGGAGTGTGCGAGCGGCACGGCTGCTGGCGAGGCACAGTTGGCGCACGGGCATCGCCAACCTCTGTGTCTATGACGAGTTGTTTCATCCCGAGATCTGGCGCGACGCGATGGCATGCCATGATGTCGATGCGGCGCTGCTGGTCGGGCCAGAGTGGTGTGTGGTTGATCCCGCGCTCTGCGGCGCTGTGGTGGATCGGTATCGCGAGGCCCCGCTGAGGCATGCCTTCACGTTCACTCAAGCTCCACCAGGGCTGGTTGGCGGGGTTGTGGGCGCGAACCTGTTCGAGCAGATGTCGAGCACGCGGGAGGGTGGGAAGAGCGTGCAGGCGTGGTTGGGGACGCTGGGACAATTGATCGGCTATCACCCTTTGAGCCCCGCGATGGACCCCATCGCCAAGACCTATTGCGTCCAGATTCCCGCCTGCATCCGCGACGTACTGCTGCGCTGCTGCGCAGACGACGCAAACTCGCGGTTGTTGCTGGAACGATTGCACTCGCGTCATGGCTCGGCCATGGCAGGATGGTCTGGCGAGCAACTGGCGAAGGAGATCACCAGCACCATGCGCCAGAGCGCAAGCGAGCTGGTACCTGAGCAGATTGTGATACGAGTCTGTGCCGAGGACTGGACGAGATGGCCAGCCCTCGCAGAACGCCTGGGCGCGAGTGTGCAGCGATTGTCCCGACATCGAGACAAAGCGGATCACTATGCGATCGCGCTCACCATCGAGGATCGTGCGGGCGATGGTCCCTGGCGCGAGATTGCGGATGTCGCACGAAAAATCGGCTATGCGGGCGTGCATGTGCGCTTGGGCTCGACGTGCCTGGAACGCATCGGGGGCGATGCGATGACCGATGCGATGGATCTGGGTGTTGACATCGTGAGCATCGATATGGCAGGAGACAGCGCGGAAACATGGACAGCGCGGAGCGGGCGTGACACGATTACTGCCTGCTGGGAAGCGATGCAGGGCGGGCTTGACGAACGTGCAAAGCGCGCCGGTGCTTGCCTTCCTCGAACCTGGTTCGTGCCCAGGTTGACACGATGCGATGGCACCTACAGCGATATAGAAGGATTCATGGATCGATGGATGCTGACGTGCGGAGCCTGTGCGATTGATCCGCTCGAAACCAGCGTAGCGGGTGACCGCATCGAGCCCTTGCCGGTGCCAGCGAATGTCCGCGAGCGACGGGCATGGAGCGTGCAGCACGTTGAGGCGGGAGCGATCTGCCTAGGTGCGGGCAGATCGAGAGAACTGACGGGCGGCATCGGCGTTGGGGCGCTGGAAGGCGCGATCTGATCTAGTTGGTCGCACTAGTCGCACTGGTTGCAGCGGACGACTGAAGAGCATGGCCATGAAGACGATTGCGATCATCCTGGGACGCGGGGGCAGCAAGGGCGTGCCTGGCAAGAACACCATGACGATCGCGGGCAAGCCCTGCGTCGCGTGGACCATCGAGGCCGCCAAGACGGCGCGATGCGTTTCGCGGATCGTGGTCAGCAGTGACGATGCGAACCTGCTTGATATCGCGCGCGGGGCTGGTGTCATCGCGTTGCCCAGGCCCGAACAACTGGCCAGCGACACGGCCCGCATCGACGATGCCGCACGCCACGCGGCGGAAGCAACGCTGCAAGCACTTGTACTTGACAATGGCGTGGACCCTGGCCAGCCACATCCAAATCTCGTCATCCTCTATGCGAATGTACCAGTGCGTCCGGCGGGGCTTATCGATCGCGCAGTTGCTCTTTTGCAGGAATCTGGCTGCGACAGTGTGCAGAGTTACACAGGTGTTGGCAAGTTTCATCCGTGGTGGATTGCTCGCGTCGATCCGCAGAGCGGATTGGTCCGACCCTGGGATGGTGACGTGCTCAACCATGGCGTGTTTCGACGCCAGGACCTACCGCCCGCGTTCATTCCTGATGGTGGCGTGATCGCGCTGACATGGCGTGCCCTGTTCCACCAAGTTCCTGGAGCCCAGGAAGGGCCGCATCGGTTCTTTGGCGTGGATCGGCGCGGCATAATCAACGCGGAGGGGTCCGTGATCGACATCGATGCACAGGATGATGCGATGATGGCGGAGGCAATCTTGAAGCGAGTGGCTCGCGGCGCGTGACCCAGCGTCTATGTGATTGCCGGTCTGATGGCTACTGGTTTCGATCTATTCGTAGCGCTTGCCGTCCAACTCAATCCATCCGCCCGGATCCTTGCGTTTGAACTTGGGAGCGTGGGTGAAGTGCACCGTCCCGCCCTTGTCGGTGTACTCGTACTCACCTCGAAAGGTGATCTTGTCGCCTTCCCTGGCGGGCACGCGCTGGGCAGTGTCGATGTTGTGGGCGATCAGCACTTCGATATCAGAGTCCAGCCGAACGATGAACCGTTGATGTTTGTCGCCTGTGGTGTCGTCGGAAAGCACCTTCTTGATAGTGCCGGAAGCTTCGACCCACGTGTCTGACTGCTGCTTGCGAAACAACTCGGATATCCCGCCATCGCCAACTGACACTGCGGGCCGCTTTGCGGGCACGTTGGCAGGCTTTATTGATGGCTTGCTTGATTGTGCAGGATCAGACTGCGTGGTGCGCGTCGGTGTTGGTTGCGCCGGAGAATCGACGGACTTCGAAGCCGAGGTTTGCGATTGCTGCGAGGTTTGCTGGTGGACTTGTGGCTTATTAGAACCCGACCCAGAACCAGAACCGGACCCACTACCGCCCCCACTACTGATTAGGCCTTTGCTCTGTGCGATGTAAATCGCAAGTACAATCAGGATAGTCAACACGGACATCCACACCGGACGCTTGGAGCCAGTATTCGAACGGGGGCCAGACTGCCTGTTGGAGTTCGGCACAGTGCTCATAAGCAAGGGTAGTATCGCGAATCGAGCGCTCGCAGCATGGCATCAACTGCGGCGTCGGCGAACCAACGTGACAAGACCAACGCTTGCAACCACCATGGAAGCGGGCGCGGGTACGACCACCGAAACTTCCCAGTTGTCGTAATCGACGCTGGTGCTGAAGGGTGAGCCTCCGTTGCTGTTGCCGCTCACAAAGCCAAAGCGAATGGGCGCGCCGCTCGCCGTGAGGTCTGGTGTGCCCGCAAGGCCATCAAGACGTTGGAAACTGGAAGCAGTCAGTCCCGTGCCATTGATCGTGATCCACTGGCCGCTGCTGGTGGTGACATCGATATCTGCGTAGTAGTTGATGTTGTTCTGACGCAGGCCCAGTGCAACAGTCTGGCCCGAGCCGAAGAACGTGCCCGTGACGAATCGGGCATCGATGGTCCAACTGATTGATTGAATGCTGCCCTGCGTCGCGGGCTCGTAGCGGGTGGCAAGATTGTTGCCAAAGCGACTGAAGGCCCAGGTGGTGTCGCCAATGGCGTTGCCAGTCGTCAGGTCGATGCGCCGCGCGAAGCCGGGATTGCCCGTCGCCTGCTGCGACACAGCGACAGTGCCACCGGTACCGACGATCACGGTCTCGTTGACCCAGACGCTGGTGCTAAATGTGCCGTCGCTGAATACAACGTCTGCATGGGCGGACGGAGCGCAAGCCACGAGCGAGGCCAAGATGGTGAAGCAGGAAAGCTGAACGATGCGCATGTCTCTATCTCTCCAAGGACGCGAGAATCTCTCGCGAGGAGAGCATACTGCATATCAAGCGCGGGGCCAAGCGAACATTCATGCGAACCGCGTGAAGATTTCGTAGGGAACACGCTTACCGGACTGGACGATGCTTGAAGAGCCAGCCTACGAGCATCGAAGAACTATCGACTTTCTGCAATCAACGCCGGGTCGTCATCAAAGCAGGATGGTGTCATTTCGCTTTTCTGCTCGATGCGTTGCAACGACGCAGCCCATGGGATACACGAACCGTCACGGCTTTCACGTACCCGCGCCGTCGCCGATGTCCTCGGGTGTGAAATCCGCAATGCTCATCGTGTACATGCCGATCAACCAGTCGCCCTTGGGATTCTTCACCACATAGGGGTCGACCTTGAACTTGCCGACCACGCCGCCCGTCATGGCAAACCGTGCATCGCCTGTCACCATCTTGATGAGTTTCACTTCTACCGCGTCGTAGGGCGTGGGCGGAACGCCAATGCAGCAGCCATCCCATTGGTTGAGCATGCTCAGCAGTTCCGTGGGCTTCTGCATCATCAATGGAAACGCGACATAGCCATCGAGGCGTACAAACTTGTCATGCAGCATTGCGACGCGCCCGGGAATCTTCTTGAGGCCCGCGGCGGGCTCAAACGTGTCCTTGGCAGAGACCAGCAGTTCCCACGAGACCCGATATGGGTCTTCGCGTGTGCCCTTGCCACGGAGCGTGAAGCGATTGTCGAGGAGCAGACTGCCGTCGTCCTTGGTTTCGATCTTGACCGGGCGAATGTCATACTCACCCAACTTCGTGGGCACACCATCGGGCATGATGGCGGCGGGATCGGCGGGCGGCTCGGCCTTTGCTGCAGGTGATGTCGATGAAGCGGGCGGGGCGGTGATCTTGACATTGCCGGGGTTGTGCTTACCAGGGGTCGGAGTCGCTGCTCTGGTTCCCGCGATCTGCGGAGTCGCTGGAGTGGTGGTCGTTGCGGCGACGGGCGGCGTTGGAGGAGTTATAGAAGGTTGTATTACGACAGGCGCTGTTGTCGATGATGTTGCAGACGATGCACTTTCGGGAGTTATTGTGTCAGTCGACACTTCTTGCTTGGCAGGCACTACGACCTGAGCTGCCTGCTGCGAGGCCTTGGTTTCTTCGGCTTGATGGTTAGGCTGCGCGGCCTGCACATCGCGCACGGCCTGCGTCGCGCGAGTACCCGACAACGCCAGCGCACCAACACCAGCGACGATCAACACGACGATCACTGTCCAAAAGACTCGCATGGATGATTATTCGCCCCGTCGAGGCTCAGGGTTCGAATTTCCTCTGCCGCCTTTTTTTCACGCTACTTCCCGGGCGCAGCGTTGGAATCCTCGGCAATCGGGTAGTTCGTGACGACGATTTCGACACGCTGGTTGCTGCGGTCTTCCTGGCGGTCAAATGTTCTGGTCACGATCCGGTCGCTGTCGCCCATGCCCACCACCCGCAACGATTCCCAGGTCATCCCCGCATCGACCAGCGCGAGGGCGACGGCCTTAGCACGGTCATACGACAAGTCCAGGGCCTTGGTCGGGCTGTGCATGCGTTCAAAGGGGCTGGCATGCCCGCGAACCTCGATAACCCAGCGTTGGTCTTTCTGGCGTGCGGCGACCTCCGCGATGGTCTTGCGGGCCGACTCGTCGAGGGTGGCGTTGCGATCATCAAAGGGGATGCTCGCGGTGAGGCGATCAAAGTCGCTGGGACGCGGCGCTTGCTGGCGCTCGTTCTTGCCCGTGGGCCCATCGGTGCGGCCGTCGCCACCCTTGGCCCGATCCTTCAAACGCTTGACCAGGCGAGCCTCTTCCGGATTCGTGCTGTTGACGTTGACAGGGTTATTGAAACCTTCGCGGAGGGCGAGGACAAGGTCGATCTCGTCGCCGTTCTGGGCTGTTGGCGCTCCCCCGCCCTCGGCCCCTGTGCCAGTGCCGCCGCCCTTGGGACCCATGTTCAGTGCAAGCAAAATCACGAAGAATCCCATCTGCAACATCACGTTGTCAGCGAACGAAATCAGCCACTCGGGCGCACCCTCGTGCTCGCCCTCTGCGTGGCCTCCGCCGCCGTGACCGCCACCATGGCCGCCAGCGTGAGATTCGCCGCCCTCGCTATGCGCTTCGCTGTGTTGTTCTTTGTGTTCTTCGGCCATGGGAAGTTCGTGGTCGTTTGGAACGGAACGGAATGAACCAGAGATCAGCTCGCTTGGCGATACTTGACACGCTGCGGAGCGGGGATGAAGGCAAGCATCTTGTCGAGTGTCACGCGCGGGTTATCGCCGCTCTGGATGCTCAGGATGCCCTGCAGCATCATCTCGCGAGCGAGGATTTCCTCGCCGCTGCGCATCGCGAGTTTGTCGCCCATAGGCCCGGCGACCGCGTTGGCGAGCACCGTTCCATACATGGTTGCCACGACGGCGATCGCAAGCATGTGCCCCAAGTGTTCGATGCTGGCGGTTGCAAGACCGCTGAACATACCAATCTGACCGATCAGCGTCGCGACCAGGCCGTAACCAGGTGAATAGGTCTTGATCAAGTCGAAGAACTTCTTGCCTGCCTTATGGCGGTCCTGCATCGCGAGAACTTCCATGCGCAGGGTCGCGTCGATGTTGCCCGGCTCGACGCCGTCGATGGCCATCTTCATGCCCGCGGCGAGGAAGGGATCCTTGATCGCGGCCGTCTCGGATTCGAGGGCCAGAATGCCATCGCGCCGAGCCTTCTCAGCGAGTTTGTTCATCAGTTCGATGACCTCGGTGCATGCCATGCCCTTCTGCATGAAGAAGGCCTTGACGTATCCGGGGACCATCTTGAGTTTCTCCATGGGCATGGCCATGAAGAGCACCGAGGCGGTCCCGCCGAACACCATGTACGCACCCTTTTCGGACCAGAACACCGACCAATCGCCGTGGCTCGCCTTATATCCCACGATGGTGCAACAGGCGACGCCGATAACTGTGCCAATGACGCTTGCCTTATCCATAACAGCCTCTGAAACGATGGGTCAGAACTTCGGAGCAGGTCGGCGCGAAAGCGCTCATGGAACCAATCGTCCAAAAGTACCATTGGCTTGCTACGACCCGCTTGATCGGCCTCAACCAAAGCGCACGAGTTGCCGGGACAGGCGGCACAGACGTAAAACGTCGCCTATGCCCAGTAACCTCGAGGCTGGGAGCATGCCTTGGAGCACTTGCGATGCATTATTATGCATACCCGATCAAACTCGGACCTATCCAAACCGTTCCCTACGCTGGCTCCATGCTCCCGGACATTGGCCAAGGCAGATGGTGGCGGCTGAGCGTGCAGTACATGCTGCTCGCCGGGTGCATTGGCGTGCTCATGCTGCTGCTCGTTTATCCGATTCTGCTCACGGTTCGAGGCGGGTTCTACGAGGACGTCGCGAAGCGCGAAGGGTTCACCCTCCGCCACCTGCTCCTGGTCTTTGAGGACCCGCGACTGCGGATCGGGCTTTTCAATTCGCTGCGACTGGCGGTGCTCACGACCATCTCAGCGATCCTGATTGCCCTGCCCCTGGCCATCGTCTCGGCTCGCTACCGATTTCCAGGTAAGTCGTTCTTCAGCGCAATGGTGCTGGTGCCGCTTATCTTGCCGCCCTTTGTAGGAGCCATTGGTATGCGGGCGCTGATCGGGCGCGAGGGTGCCCTCAACGCGCTGCTGGGAACGGACTTTGACATCCTGGGCGATGCCCGCATCTTCGGCGTGGTACTCGTGCAGGCCTTCAGCCTCTATCCGATCATCTACCTGAACGCGACCGCAGCACTGGCCAATCTCGATCCCGCGCTGGATGAAGCCGCGGAGAACCTCGGGGCATCCTTCTGGAAGCGTTTATGGTCCGTCACGCTTCCCCTCGTGCGTCCGGGCGTCTTTGCGGGCGGCACCATCGTCTTCATCTGGAGTTTCACCGAACTGGGCACGCCCCTGATGTTTGACTATCCACAAGTCACTGCGGTGCAAATCTTCAACGGCCTCAAGGAAGTCGAAACCAGCGCCAAGCCCTACGCATTGACGGTGGTCATGCTGACGACAGCGATCCTTGCGTACTTCCTGGGCAAGTACTGCTTTGGTGGCAAGGCGTATGCGATGTACAGCAAGGCCTCGCGTGCTGGCAGCGAGAAGCCGCTGACTGGTGGCCCGGGCATCCTCGCCTGTGCCGCGTTCGCTCTGGTCTCGTTCCTTGCACTCTTGCCCCACCTGGGCGTGATTCTCACCAGCCTATCGAGCACAGGACAGTGGTACGCAACAGTGTTGCCCAGCAGTTTCACGACGGATCACTTCAAGGAAGCACTGACCGCAACAGATTCCTTCACAGCAATCACCAACAGCCTGAAACTTGCTGGTGCGGCGATGGTGGTCAATATCGCCTTCGGGATACTGATCTCCTACTTGCTGGTGCGAACGACTGTGAAGGGGCGTGCGATACTCGACGGTCTCACCATGCTGCCCCTCGCCGTGCCGGGACTTGTCATGGCCTTCGGCTATGTCGCGATGAGCCTGCGTTGGCCCTTTGGCGATGGACCTTTGGGCGGCTTCGCGAGTGTCATTGCCGTCGATCCCAATCCGGTGCCATTCCTGATCGGGGCGTATGCCGTGCGTCGCCTGCCATACGTCGTTCGATCGACGGTTGCCGGGCTGGAGCAGACGAGCGGTGAACTCGAAGAGGCGGCGGTCAATCTTGGCGCATCGCGTGTCACGGCGATTCGTCGCGTGATCCTGCCCCTGATTGTTGCAAACCTGATCGCGGGCGGACTGTTGGTCTTCAGTTTCTCCATGCTCGAAGTAAGCGATTCGCTGATTCTTGCCCAGAAGACCGAAGACTTTCCTATTACCAAGGCGATCCTCGCCTTTGGTGATCGGCTCGGTGATGGTCCGCACGTAGCCAGCGCGCTAGGCGTCTGGGGCATGGCGCTACTAACAGTGACCATCTTCGCGTCAAGCCTGCTTCTGGGCAAGAAACTGGGAAGCATCTTCCGGGTGTAGACAGCCCGGCGGGATACTGCGGCTACAGCCCACCACCGCCGCCAGCGCCATATGCGCCTGGCAGGTCGGTACCAAGCCCCTGAACACCTAGTGCTCCTCGGGCGCCGTATGGCTGGAGGACGAAACTAAAACTAGTTTCGCCTGAGATATTATTGTAGTTGATGCCCACGCTGGCCTGGAAGGCCGAGAACTTTCGCGTGATGCGTGCGCCCAGGCTCTGCACCTCTCCCTCGGTGGTGTTGTAGTTGGGCGAGATCAGGAACGAGTACTTGTCGCTGATCTCGTAGGAACCGACGATGGTGAGGATCGTGGAATCCTGCGCGTTGAGGAATCGCATGTCAACCAACGTGGAGAATCCCGGTTCGTGCTGGAAGAGGATGCCAGCGGTAGTCAGGTCCTGCTGGTTTGTGTTGAAGTCAAAGACCGTGCTCGACGTGAAAGTGGTTGCGTCGGTGATGCGGTAGGCAAGATCGCCCACGAAGTAATCACCAAGCGCCGATCGCTCGGGGCGAGCGTCGAAGAATCGGCCGATGGATGTCTGCGGATCGGTGTCGTCGGTCGAGAAAACCACATCGGTATTCAGCGAAAGCAGCGTCGCGTCGTGCCATCGCCCTGGGCCCCCCCGCTTGGTCATCAGCATCTGAGCCAGACCCAGCCGCACCGCCGCGCCATCCGCGAGCGAATCAACATCGCGATCAAAGACCGGCAGATTCTTGGCCTCAACGTTGGTCCCAGCCGCCCAGACCGTCACGTTGGGCTCGATGATGTGTCGCAGGCGATGGATATCAAGAAACCTCGAATCGACCGCGTCGTGAACGCGCTCGATCGTCGTGCTGGCCCGCATGCCAATGCTGCTCCAGACGCGTGCGTTGTCGTTGCCGCCAGGCGTGGAGGAATACCCCTCAAAGTCGTCGTCATAGGCGGTTGCTCGCACGACCGCGAAGGGCGCGTATCGAATGGGACCGGCTTGCAACGCGGCCACCAGTTCGTGGCGCGTGTCGAATCGCGTGATCAAGTCCTCGGTCAGGCCCTGGGCCGCCAGCCCGTCTGCGGGCGATTGATCGGGATCGACGCCGAAGACGCGCTGCGACAGGAACGCGCTCGAAAAGCCGCGCTGGTTCATCGCCACCTGATCAAAGGCCAGTTGAAGGTTCGCGGCCCGATACTCGCTGAAGTACGTCAGCACGCCCGGCAAGCCCTCGAAGACATTGTCGGCCTGCCTGACATACGAGACCTCTGGCAACTTCGTCACTGAGTAGCCCTGACTCTGCAAGAGCCACTCGTTGGCGAGAAAGTCGTTGAAGGAACCCCGTGCCTCGATCACCAGTTGCGTGTTGTCACGGGTCCGCTCGCCTCGCAGGCGATTCGTAAACTCGCGCTGGCTCTGGCCCGCATCATCGAAGAATCCGTCGATGAAGGTTTCGTCGCTGATGTACGCGCCCTGCGTAAGCACCGTCCACATGTCGTTGATGCGGAAGCGATCCTCAATCGTGACGACGCCTCGGAAGTCCCCGTTCTGTTGCTTGGTTTCGCCACTCTTGAGAACATCCTGTCCTTCGTCGGCAAGCACGCCATATGCCGTGAGACCGCCCAGATGACGCGCTGTCTCCCAAGTCGCTCGTGTGCCCAGCGCGGGTCCGCGCTCAAGGTAGTAATCGGTCTGCAAGTCCAGGCTCAGTCCTTCGACATCGCCCAGGCCCAGCAGGTTGGTCGCGTTCCATCGCACGCGTGCTGCGCCGCCACTACCCGAGCGATTCTCGAAACGGATGTCCTTGAGAAGCATCTGGGCCGGATCGCCCGAGTAGCTGGGCCACCAGAAGAACGGCACATCGTTGACACGCAGCGTCACGTTGCTCGCCGTCAGATATGTATACATCGCCTCGCGCTCGGCTCGCTGCGCTTGCGTGATGGGCTGGCTGCTCGAATCCTCGCCCGACTGTGCAACGCGGGGCCTCTCCCGGCGCTCGAGCGTCGCCGTGCTGACACCGATGCCCAGCTCTGGTTCGAAGAATGCGGTGTTGCTGAATCGCACCTGATTGGCGGTGAACTGTCGCGTGGACTCCTGGCGAATCTCCTTGGCGCGGATGTACAAGGGCAGATTGCGTGTGGGCTCGACAAAGAAGAAAGTCGCGTCGAGCATGACCGCGCGATTCGCGGCGAGGTCGTAGTACACCTCGCGTGCCCGCAGCTTCAAGTCCCCATCCGTGATCTGCACGTCCCCTTCAAGATACACGCCCAGTACCTGCTCGGCCCCAAACTCGGTCGCGAGTGCAGTGGACGGAGCAGCACCCTTCTCGGGCGCGAGAAAGAGCACGGCCCGCTGGGCACGGGCTTGCAACAGCCTGCCCGATGTCGCGTCGTTGTACAAAAACGTCAATCCATCCGAGAGCATCACTGCCGGCTCGGGCCCGCTAGTCAACACCGCGATGTGCCCTGCGGAAAAAGTTAACATCCCAGACTTCGCGAACAGCGCGTTGGGCGCGATCGTGCCGCCGACCGGACTTCCCACCGGGCCACCAGCCGAGGAGGACTGAACTTGCGATTGGGTGCCAGGAATTGGTGATGACCGGGCCCGCTGACCATCGGGTGGCGTGACTGGTGCGGGCGTCGCAACTCGTGACGTAACCGATGGAGTAATTGGTGGCGCAGTGATGGCGGCGGTTGTGGCAATGCGCGAACGTGCCTGGTCTTGCCCGGGCACCATCGCACGAAATCGCTGTGGATGGAAAAGCGAAGCATCGGGCAATGAGTTTGCCAGAGCAGGCTGAAAAACGAACGCACGGACGGGCTCGCGACGTGTCGATTCCAACGAGCGTGCCAGTGCCGATGCTGACCAGTCAGACAGTTCGCTCCATTCCTTGCGTTCGGCTTTGTCTGGTTCGCCTTCTTCCTTGACGAGTGCAGTGATCGCGATATCGGAAGCACGCACCACCGCGCGAACCGGCAAACGCGAGGCGTGGATAATGCTGCCCGAATTGCCCCCGCCTGAAAGTCCGGTGCCCGAAGCATCCGCAGGCGTGCCAACCTCATCCAGAACGATGAACACCGCAAGCCGCTGCTCTGGATTCGCCCCGTCTGATACCTCGACGAGAACCCACGCCACCGCTCGACTCGCGATCAGCGTGGTATTACCCAGACGAATCCGAACGTTGCCTTCGAGGATCACACGCTTCGCCGACTGTTCCAGGCTGGTGGGATCCTGCCACGTCCGTACCCGATCCGCCTGGAACGAGGCTTCGCCATCAACCGCCATCATGCCCCATGCTGCCGACCAGGGCTTTGTGGACAGAGGGGGCGGCGCATCGGCAATTTGCTGCGATGGTGCCGTGGGCGAGATGGTCTGCGCCAATGCAAACTGTGCGGGAACGCAGGCCATCAACGTCGAGGGGAGGCCAGCGCAGAGTGCAAGGCGGATGCGATGGACGATTCCGCCGGGGGCTGTCGCCGCTCGGCTCGCAAAGTTGTCAGGACAATCGCCCATGAGCGGGCATGGTACCCAAGCGACGAGGCGACTCCCGACTTTCAATCTGGTGGACTTCAATCTTTAGGATTTGCATCAGGGGCTACTTGTTGTCGGGGGCGGGTGTGGGAGTGGGGATGGGTGTGGCAGCCTGCGTGGCGGTCGCGGGCTGCGCAGCAGCGCTGTCCGCCTTTCGCTGCTCGTCGCGGAGTTTGCTATAGGCGTAGAACGTGAGGACTGCGGGGAGGAATGTCATCTCTCCGGCCCGACGCGAGACGGCTTCGAGTGTCTGGAGTTGTCCGCCGCGAACCTCGTTGCGCAAGTCGACCACGACCTTGTCGAGCACCGCCATCAGCGCCCCGGCAATCTCGAACTGCTCCTTGCTCTTGGGCATGAAGTCCTTGACACCCGCCATGCTGGTGGGCAGCACGAAGTACCACTTGCCGTCCTCACCCCGCTGCATGACCATGCCCAGGGGCGGTAGGATCATTTTTTTATCCCAGAGCAACGCGACCATGTCCTCGGTCATGGGCTGGGTCGTAAGATTCCCCTCGCTCTCGCGCAAAACCGAGTACGGGTCGGCGAAAAAACGCGTCAGGGCATCATTGAACGCCTGGCGATCTTCGGTCGAAGGTGGACCTTGACGACGGTTGCGCTGGCGATTACCGGTGAGCGCGCCAGAACGCTGCGCCTGACGGGCGATCTGTCCCATCAGTGTCGTGGGCTTGCCCTCCTTGGCCTGCTGCTCGGCCCGAGCCGTGAGTTGCTGGATCTCGTCGGGGAATCGCTGCTGAATCTCCAGGGCGAGTTCTTCGGTGTGCCCCAGCATGCGCCCCAGCGTGTTGTAGAACTTGCGGAGTTCGGGCGACTCGGCATAGATCAGCCTCGGCAACTTCTCTGCCTGCTGTGTCTCAACAAATTGACGTGCGGCCAGAATGGTCGCTTCGGGCGTGTCCTGATTGAACTCCTCACGAGAGCAGCCGGACATCGAGGAAGAGACCGCGCCCGCAGCCAGAATAGTTGAAAGCACGGCGGCACGAAAGCTCGATGGCGGCCTGTGTCGGATTGGTCGGCGAGGGGTGTGGTGCATAGAGATCGATGGTTTATACGTCCGCTCGGTCGGGGTGTTTCGGAGAATGCAAAGGGGAATCAAGCGGATTCCGGACCTACTTCGCCCGCGCAGGCGTTGCAGATGGCCTCGTGTCCTAGGGCTGTACCGGTGCTTGTGCAAGCGGCGCGACGTGGGCGGGAGGCTGGCCCGATACCCCGCGAGAGACGTCGGAGGTTTGTTTCCCGGGAAAAAACTTCCCGCTCCGACCATTGAAGTTCACTGTGAAGCCCCTTGGAGATTGCCATGCGCTGGAACTCTGTGACGTCGGTTGGCCTCATGCTTGTAATCTGCGCGGGTGGAACGATCGGTGGTTGCGCCGCCCGTCGCAACGAAGCCGTGAACCCCAACACGCCCATCCCAAGGCCCATGGCGTTCAGCCTGACCAAGCCCGACGCGCCCAAGGCCATCGCGCGGGACACAACCCAACGCGTTGAAGCCAGCCCCCGTCCGGCAGTAACGTTCACACCCAAGATGCCAGCGACCACCCCTTCCATCGCCATGGCGATGGGCGAGGCAAATCAAGTATCGCAGGCTCAGTTCCAGACGGGACCAGCCGCCGCCCCCAAGGATCCAAGCCGCGCACAGGGCCTCAACACCTCGGGCCTTGATCTCAACCCCACCCGCATCGAAACCTCAGAATCCGAAGAAGGCACGATCAACGTCGCGCGTATGACCTATGCAGAAGAGGGCAGCGACTTTGACCCCAGCCCGTCGCGCGATGGCACCATGCTGGCCTATTCCAGCACGCAGCACCGCGCCACCAGCGACATCTATGTCAAGCGCGTCGATTCTCGTGTCACCACTCGCCTGACCAATGACCCTGCTCAGGACATGATGCCCAGAATCAGCCCCAATGGCGACATGATCGCCTTCGCAAGCGATCGCTCCGGCAACTGGGACATCTTCGTCATGCCCATCACGGGGGGCAAGGCCGTGCAGTTGACCCAGGGTGTCGAGCACGAGATCGCGCCAAGCTGGTCGCCCGACGGCACGCACCTGGTCTACTCCCGCATGGGCAGCACCTCAGGACGCTGGGAAATGTGGGTTGGCAGCCTGGATAACCCCGACTCCGCGAACTTCATCGGCTATGGCCTCTTCCCGCAGTGGAGCCCGGTTGGTAGCACCGGCACCGATGGTCGCGATCGCATCCTCTACCAGTTGGGCCGCGAGCGCGGCCGCAAGAGCTTTGGCCTGTGGACGCTTGACTACGCCCAGGGCAAGGCAGGCAACAACACGGAGGTTGCAAGTTCCGCCGAGGCGGCGCTCATAAACCCATCGTGGAGCCCCAGCGGTGAATGGATCGTGTACGCCCAGGTACCCCTGGATTCGTTCTCACGCCGCCAGCCCAGCGTCGAATCGGAGCGAAACCCCGATGTTCGCCCGCACGCAGCGTTGTACATGGTCTCGGCTCAGGGCGAGGGTCAGGTTCGCCTGACCACTGGAGCCGGCTCTGCTCTCTCTCCATCATGGACAAAGAACGACCGGCTCTACTTCGTGAGCAATCGCGATGGCACGGACAACATCTGGGCACTGGACCTCTCGGGCGCGCTGCAAACTGCAATGGCAACCGTGGGCGGCACGACGGGGATGGCGGGCACTAAGACCAATGATGCCGTTGATGCCATGCAGCCCAGTGAGGATGTTGCGAACGCGCCCGAAGGTCAGTAACTCCATGGCCCGTAAACAAACCTGCTTCACACCAAAGCACGCCTGGCTTCCTCGTACTTCGCCCTCGTCGCGTCCACAATAGCGGCGGGCAGCACTGGCCCAGGCGACTGCTTGTTCCACGAGCCCTTGGCCACCAGTGTCTCCAAGTACTCACGCAGATATTGCTTGTCATAACTTGCCTGGGGTCGGCCCGGGCTGTACGAGGCTGCTGGCCAAAAGCGGGAACTGTCTGGTGTCAGGGCTTCATCAATCAGGATTACTTCTGGAACGCCGCCTGTCAGTGACGGACCACCGACAATTCCAAACTCAAACTTGGTGTCCGCGATGATGATGCCGCGTTGCTTGGCGTGGGTCGTCGCCAACCCGTAGATCGCAAGGGACAGTTCGCGCAGATGGCGCATCAAGAGTTCTCCCACGATCGCGCTGGCGCGTTCGAACGACACATTCTCGTCGTGCTTGCCCAGTTCTTCCTTGGTGGCAGGCGTAAAAATCGGCGTCGGCAACTGATCACACTGACCAAGCCCCAGGGGTAACTTCACGCCGCACACGCTGCCGGTTGCCTGATACTCCTTCCAGCCCGAGCCTTCGAGATATCCGCGCACCACGCATTCAATGGGCACAACCTTCGCGGCTTGGGCGATCATGATGCGTCCGCGAAACGCCTCACGCGGCTGCGGACTGTTCGCAAACACCTCATCGCCAAGATCGTTCACATCGCTCGAAACCAGGTGCGTCCGGCAGATGCCGCGATCTTCGATAGCACGCAGCCAGAACAACGACAAGTCCGTGAGCAGTCGGCCCTTACCCGTAATTGGCGTGGGCAGCACCACGTCAAAGGCCGAAATGCGATCGCTCGCCACGACCAGGAGAAGTTCGCTCGCTCCGCGTTCGCGGGCCTTGGCAACCCCTTCGGGGGTCAGCATGCTGGCGGGCAACTGATACACATCTCGTACCTTCCCGCGCCGTAGGCCCGGGAGATTCAGGGCGGATTCGGTGACGGCAACAGTCATGCTGGAGCATATTCGTGCGAAGTGCCGCTTTGGGGCTACAACTATCCATCAGACCACCCGTAGGGGCTGGACATAAAAAATAAACCTTCTCGATCCTCGCTTTTCAAGGTTGCTAATTCATACAGCATGGCACGCCCCGGATCGCCCAGCCCAGCAACAATGCCTGCTCATGTTGAGTTTTATCGTCTTCCATAATGACGGCGTGGATGTGCAACACTTCCCGCCTCGCCATGCCTTCCTGGTGGGGCCAGATGAGGTGCCCACGCAGGGAACGGTGGAACTCGTCGATGGAATGGTGCGGGCGGAAAAACAGACCAACACCACTGTCGGTCTGGCGGTCCAGATCGAGGTTCCTCGCCCCGAACTACCCGAGCACCTCTCCAAACTCATGCCGGGTGGCCAATCCCCGTCCATGGGCCTGCTCACGCTCCACACGACGCTGCTGCCCGATCGGGCACAGCCCTACATGCTCATGATCGAACTGGCCAGGCGTCAGATCATGCAGTTCCTCAACAAGCTGGAAGACTGGCAACTCTCCGAACTGCCCAGCGATCACCCGATCATGCAGCAGTTCGACCTCGCGCGGGCTCGATTCACCGACGCATTGGTCACGCAGCGCTCTCTCAGCAAAAGCGGTTCCTCGGTCCATGGCATGAGCCGCGATGCTAACGCCGCGGCGGCACAGGCCCTCGCCCTGGCACTCGAAGCCGGCGAAGAACTATCGCTGGTGCAGTCAGTCCGCCAACTCAAACAGCGGCAGACGGGCGAGGGGTATAAGGCAGCCGTGCAGCATGTCGTGAAGGCCAAACTCGACGCACCCAGCAACCACGCGCCGGTGGTCGTTCCCGGCTCGGGACACACGACAGTGGCGGGATTGCCCGCCGTGGGCTGTGCGATCTCTCCCCAGGCGATCTCCGAACCACTACAGAAAGCCGCGATCTCATGCTGCGACTTTGTCACCATGCCCATGCGCTGGAGCGACATGGAGCCGGTCGAGGGCAAGTACAACTGGACATCCACCGACAAGTGGATCGAGTGGGCCATACGCACTGCGAAACTACCGGTGATTGGCGGCCCGGTCGTAGACTTCCGTCCCCGCAGTGCGCCCGACTGGTTGTTCATCTGGGAGAACGATTACGACACCCTGCGCGACCTGGTCTTTGAACATGTGCAGGCGGTGGTGACACGCTATCGAAAGACGGTGTCACGCTGGACCGTGGTCTCCGGGCTGCACGTCAACACCAACTTCAAGATTTCATTCGAGCAGATTCTCGATCTCACGCGCCTGTCGGTGATGCTGGTCAAGAAACTGCACCCCACAGCGAAACTGCAGATTGAATTGCAGCAGCCCTGGGGCGAGTATCTCGTCACCAACAAGCGGAGCATTCCGCCTTTTATGTACGCCGAGGCAGTGCTGACAACCGGCCTGCCCATCGATGCGATCGCGCTGCGGCTCCAAATGGGCCATGCCGAGCCGGGGCTGTCGACGCGCGACCTGATGAGCCTGTCTTCGATGCTGGATCGGTTCGCCGCGCTCGAGAAGCCCATCTTCGTCAATGCCGTCGGCGTACCCAGCACCGCGATTGTGCCCACGCCCTTCGTCCCGCGCGTCGGCGCAGAAGCAACCGAGCCTTTCGAGCCGGGCAATTGGCGCACGCCCTGGAGCGAGGCGACGCAGGCGAACTGGATGACGCAGGCCATGAGCATCATTTGCTCCAAGCCCTACGTGCAGGGTGTCTGCTGGCACGATCTGTACGACACGCCGCCGCACCTGAGCGCGGAAATTCCTACGGGCGGGCTGGTTGCTCAGAATGGCCATGCCAAGGCTTCGCTGGCGCGGCTTGCAGAAATTCGAAAGTGCATGCGCGAAGGAAAGTCTCCGCTGACATTGCTCAAGAATGCTTGATAGAGACGCGACGCGAGTACTTTGTACGCACTTGCATGCCAATCAGTCGCCACAGCGCATCAGACCGACGCACGCTATTTGGTAGCCCAGGTGGTGATGTGCGCAGACCATCGCTCAGCCCCGCCCACACCAGGCCAAGGCGCGATGCGCTCAACCCCGCTTCACGGATTGTCCAGGGAATGTGCAGCCCGATCGCCAGTAGGAGTTGCCACCAGCGTTGCGCGTGCCGGCGCGCGAGCCAGACCCAGTTCCGCGTCGCCAGCCGCAGCCATCGATCGCTCTTGCGCGTCGCGCCCGGGCTGTCGTGCCACGCAAACCATCCCGGATTGTGCGCAACATCAAAGCCCGCACCGAGCAACTTGAGCGCAAGATCTACGTCGTTGCGATAGAGCAAAAACTCACGCTCATAGCCACCAACCGCCTGCCAAGCACTGGCGCGCACGATATTGGCACATCCGAAGACAGGAAATCTGCGGATCAATTGATCGCCCGCGCTCGCAGCAAATCGCCACTCGGGCGTGTTGGTGCGAGGGTGGACGGGCAGCAACGCGACACCAGCGATGGACCGCTCTTGTTCGAGCAGGTTCAGGGCATGGCCCAAGCTGTCCCGGTCGGGCCAGGCATCGTCGTCGAGGATCAGCAGGTATTGACCCGATGCGCGCGCCGCCCCGAGATTGAACCCCTCGATCGCAACATTCTCGGGCAGTGCAAGCAGCACTAAGTTTGGGTAAATCGCCACGGGAAACTGCACGCGGACCTGTTCGACAGTGCCATCCTTTGAGGCGTTATCGACCACAATCAGTTCCAGAAAATCGGCTGGGATAGCGGGCGAAGAACCCTGATGGTCCACGCTTGTGAGCGCGAACAACTCGGTCAGCGTGCGCAGCAGGGCATCGCGTCGATTGTGGCTGAGGATGATGACGCTCAGCGTGGGCATGGGGCTGGTGACGCTCGCGGGCAATTCATCCCGAATGTGACACGCGGTACTGACTGTCTCACACGGTAACGTTCATGGTCTGACCGATCTCAGGCATCTCGTCCATCTCAACGCGACACACCAGTCGCCTCGGGCATGCGGCCATTGGCGTAAACATTGGTGTGAACATGATCGTGCATCATCATTGCGACGGAAGCGTGCGGAGCGTGGCTGGCGGCTTTGGGCCAAGCAGCTGGAATCGGTGTGGTGCGTGCGGGCGGCTTGGGAAGGTCGTGAATCGTGCGCGGACGGCGGGCGCAGCCGATGGCGGCTTTCATTCCTCGGATCACGCTCCCGATGGCCTTGCCCATGCGTTGCGTGCTCTTGACGCGCCGAATCTGGAAGCCATCGACGGTGAGGAGGAAAAGCGCGTTGCCGCGAAACCAACCGCTGGGCACGCCGGTGGGAATGATCGCGACGTCGGCGTGCTGGCCCGTCAAGCCACGCCAGACCGCTTTGAAGATATCACCTTTGGGATGGCTGCCCAGGCTGCGCCGGTGCCAGTACTTCCAGTCGGCGGGCTTCTTCACTCCCAACAACTCAAACTGCTGCTTGCTGCCTGGCAGGTCCTTGGCACGGAGGAACATCAGGGGATGTACCCACAGACTTGCGTTGGTGTCAAACTTGCCCATCTCCTCACGCACAGCATCGGCAAGTTCGCTGTAGGGGCGCACCTTGGTGCTTTGGATGATCGGACCCATGCCGCCCTTCATGTGATGGCCCACGGTCCTGCACGCGGCGGCATCTTCGAGGCCTTCAAGATGTAACTCTGCGAGTTCGTCCATGCCCGTGATGGTCTGGCCCGCAGCCCGAAGGACATCCACGAGCGCGCGACGGAATCGGGTCATGGGGCCATACCCCATCACATCAATGGGGGCATACGCATTCCGCGTGGTGTAATACCGAACCCAGGTCTGGAACTTGCGGTTCCACAAGGGGTGGCCAACCTTGCTGCGGGGCACGGCAACGATGCGCTGGCCGGTCTTCTTACGCATCTGGAGCATCCATTCGACATCGTCGCCGTGGATGAAGATGTCGGGCATCAGGCCGGTCTTCTCGACGGCTTCACGTCGCACCAGCGTGCTGCACGCGGCGAGATAGTGGGCATCGATGATGCGCCGCTTGTCCACATCGCCCCGCGCGGCGGGCACAAAGAACCCGTTCTTGGGCTCCATTCTGCCGCCGATTTCATAGGTGACCTTGCTCACGATGTCGACGAGAGCACTGCCTGCGGCGCAGACATTCTGATGCTTGACGAGCGTGCGCACCAGATAGTAAAGACTCTTGCGCGCGACGCGTACATCGCTGTCGAGGAGCCACAGAAAGTCGGGGGGCGGGAACTGCGCTGAAACGCCTTCTCCAGAGAGGACGCGGGCCATGCCCCGGGAGAAGCCGCCCGCGCCGCCCGTGTTCTCGTTGAGACGATAATGCTCGACCAGCACATGGGGCGGGGTCTTGATGGTGTTGAGAGGCGTGGGCGAGTTGTTATCGACCAGCACGCACCAGAGGGTGATGCCTCGAAGATCGAGGCGGCCCAAGTCGACGAAGAGTTTTTCGAGGTCTTCGCGCCGGTTGTATCCGGGAATAACGACCGCGATGCGCCATGGATCGCCCGCCTCGCCACGCGATTCGTGCGCTGGTACACGATCGTGGTTCAGTTTGGCTTCCATCAGGCGATCTTGGAGGGTGCCATTGGCATGCGCGTGGTTGACGAGCGGAGCCCCGGGGCGATTCGATCCATCCATATTGTGTGAAGTATATGGAATCGAAATGGAACTTGCGTAGTGCGAAGTGTCGAATATTCATCAGGGGATGTCCTCAATTGACCCTGGCTCTTCCTAGACCCAGAGTCGATGATGGAAGCACGGCGCGAGTGGTCGGGCGTTGGTTGGTGATTGATCGCCCAGCGACGGCCTGCCCCCTACGCTTACCTTGTGGTAATGCGGGCATGACCAGCATGTGCCCGTCCGGATTGGTACCGCGTGACGCGGGCCCGAGCGTTCCCCGGTTTCCGAATTGCTTTACCAACCCAGTTTTGCTGGCCCAGTTTTGCTAGTCCCGTTTTAATAGCCGCGTTTCGGATCAGTTCACGAAACTCAGGAGTCTTCCGTCGTGATTCCTTCGCCATCTATCCATTTTGTTCTTGGTCGTTCATGGAGTCTGTCGAGCGTGGGTCGCGTGCTTCGCCGCCATGTTCGGACCATGCTGGGGTGCGACGTGGATGCTCGCGCCACCAGTTCGCTGGACCGGCTTGAAGAGCGAACACTCCTGTCCACGTCACCCTTACCCACGCTGTCGCAACTCGAAGACGAGAACAACTCGGTAGTGCGGTTTGAGACCAACTTTGGCGAGTTTGACATCGAATTGTTCAACTCCGTGGTACCTGAAACAGTCTCGAACTTCCTGAACTATGTTCGCTCGGGTCGGTTCAGTGAGACGTTCTTCCATCGCTCGGTGCGCCTTGGTTCACAAGGAGCCCAGATCGACGTGCTGCAAGGCGGCGGCTTTGCCTACTCCAACGACGCGGGCTATTCATCCATCGACACCGATGCCCCGATCGTGCTTCAGTACAACCGTCCCAACATAGAACGCACGCTGTCGATGGCCCGCACGAATCAGATCAACTCGGCCACGAGCCAGTTTTTCATCAATACGGTTGATAACACCGCCCCCCTTGGCCCTGGCGGTGTCGATCCCAACGGGTATGCGGTCTTTGGTCGCGTGATCCAAGGCTGGGACAATGTGCTGGCGATTCGCAACCTTTCAATCACCGACCTGTCGCAAGACGCGGCGTTCGCGGGAACACAGACCCTCTTCAGCAGTGTGCCCACCACCAGTTCGTACAACACAAGTTCGGGCGTACGAGAGAACGCCCTCGCCACGATCATCAACACAGAGGTCGTCAAGGCCGCGGAGGTGCCCGGCTTCTTCACGATCGAGCAAGTGGCACCCGAAGGATGGCGCAGCGAGTTCACGACCGAAACAGTGGACCTCTACAACCCCAACAATGTCGCGGCCCGGTACCAACTGATCGCGCATTACGAAGTGTCGGGCAAGAACACGAGTTTCGAGACTGGGGCCCGAGATCGTGTGATTGCAGAGGGCACCCTGACGGGCAACACGCGGTCACAGATTCGCATTTCTGTTCGCGGCGAGGCTGGGTTTGTCTCGCCGGTACGAGCTGAAGAGGGATACTCGCTGGTTCTCAAGACGGCCTTTGCCGAGAACGTGACCGATGAACTGCCACTGACCGCAGACATAACTCGCAATGACTTCAACGCGTCAACGGGCGAGGCATTCATCAACTTGACGGCCCTTTCGACGCAGCAGAAGCGGGAGTGGGCCTTCCCTCGGATCGAGCGGAATCCGCTCTCCAAGGAGTTCCTGACGTTCTGGAACCCCAACTCGACCGATACCGCCGTCACGATCGATTTCGTGACGCCCGAAGGTCCACGCACTTTCAACCTAGTACTCAACGCCTATCGGCGGGGCGGGTTTGCCGTAGATGAGCAGGCGCTGGCCGAGGGATTCTTGTCAGCCCGCATCCGATCGACCCAGGATATTGGTGTCTCACTCACGGATTGGGATCTCGCGGCGGAAGGCGAGAATGTGTCGCGGACATCACTGCCCGGGTACTTGGTCAATGGGTTTGCGGGCGGCGGGGCGATCGTGGGCGGCATCGCGCAAGTGCTGGGAAGCACGGACGGAAAGGGCGAAGTTGCGCTCTACAACCCCACGGCGACATCGACCAGCGTCAATCTCACGATCTATCGCAACGATGGCACATCGACCAACCAGTCGGTCACGCTCTTGGCCCGCTCGCGCGCGAGCGTGGACGTGGGCTTTGGGCTCAGCGATGGACAGCCAGCGACCGTGCTTTACAACTCCGGCACGGTGCCGATTGCGGCTCAGTACACGTGGATTCCGACTGCAAACCGCAACGTTGCGAGCGACAGCCGCGTCGACGGCGCGTCGACCATGTTTGACACGAATATCGCTTCGGGCACGATTTTTGCTGGAACGTTTGACCCGACCAACGGGACAAACGGTTTCCGCGAGACGGTCAGTATTTTCAATCCTTTCTCGAGCGACACGACCAACGTGCGTGTGGAATATCTGTTCAGCGACGGCGTGAGAATTGTTGCGTCGAGTGCGGCGATCCTGCCCCGTACTCGGGTGGAGATCAGCACGCAGAATCAGCAGCAGGTACTGACCAAGATCGGTTCGGGAGCGCAGTTCCGTTCGTACTCGATCATTGTGAGCGGGTTGAGTGCGCCCACTGGCGTGGAGGGCGTGACGCCCGGTCTGGTTGGTTTCTTCCGCGACGACACGCGCCTGGCACGCACGGTCCTGTCCAATGGCTCTGCGATCAACACGCTGCTGCAGTTGAGCAGTCCGGACACGATTGGCGCGGCACCGGGAACCTCGGGCTAAGCCCGAGTACGACCACCACTTGGGCTACATCCTGGGCTACATCATGGGCTACATCATGGACATCATTTCGCCTTGACAGGTCGCCATGACAGAAAGGGACCGATTCGCACGGATCGGCCCCTTTGTCTTTCTTTAGCACTTCTTTGGCTCTGCGGGCGGCCTTCAATAGCACTCATGGTGCGGCGTGACCAATTCGGAACCAGGGGACAAGGCGATGAAGTGCTGCGCCGCAATCCCAACGCATTCTGGGCCTTTGCACGAGCGATGCTCCGCTACCGGGCGCAGATCGCGGCGACGCTCCTGCTCACGGTGATTTCCGCGGCATGCCTGGGTGTGGGGCTGGTCGGCACCACGCCTGTGCTCAAGACGATACTTCAACAGCAGAGCAATATGCAGGCGCTGGCGATGGATTGGAATACCAGCATCGAGAAGTCTGCGAAGACAATTGGCGCAGCACGGTGGTTGCTGGTTCCGCAACCGACGATTGCCAGTTTGCCGACCGATCCGTTCGAGAGCCTGGCCTGGATCATGGGCGGGCTGGTCGTGCTGACGATCATCGGGGCGGTTGCGACCTTCCTGCACCAGTACATCTCGCTCTCGGTGGTCAATCGGACAATCACCGCAGCACGCAGGCGAGCGTTTCAAGCCGTGCTGCGTGCGCCGCTGCGGACGATCGTGACGACCGGGCCAACGGACGCGGTGGCACGGATCATGAACGACAGCAATCAGTTGGCGAACGGCCTCAACGTTTTGCTCAGCAAGACGCTGCTGCAGGCGAGCAAGGGGTTAGCAGCGTTTTGCGCGGCGTTCCTGCTGAATTGGAAAGTCAGCGGGGTTGCGTTGCTGGTGACGCCCCTGCTGTACACGATCATCCGCAAGTTGGGGAAGAAGATTCGCAGGGCCAGCGAGCGGGCGCTTCAGGGGCAGGGAGAGTTGCTTGGGGTTGCGACCGAATCGCTGCAGGCGCTGCGGGTGGTCAAGGCGCATGACGCGGAAGCGTTTGAGAGCGGGCGGTTCCATCGGGTGAACAAGCGTGTGTTTAAGGAACTCAATCGTGTACGCACGGCGCGGGCGATCGCCAGCCCCCTGACGGAAACGATCACGCTGATTGCGCTCAGCCTCATGACACTGGTCGTGGCAAAGGCGATCCTGAATCAGCAGGTCAGCCCGGGCAACTTTGTGATGGCGATCCTGTGCCTCGCGGTTGCGGGGGCGAGTTTCAAGCCGCTGACTGCGCTCGTTCACGATATCCAAACCAGCACGCCCGCGGCGGAGCGACTGCGCGAGTTGATACTGCTCGAGCCCGAGAGCGGGCACGAACGCGGGCTGCCCAGCCTGGCACGCCACACCAAAACGATCGAGTTCCGCAGGGTTCAAGTCACGTATCCGGGACGGGTGGAACCAGCGTTGCGCGGGATCAACCTCACGATCCGGCATGGGGAGCGTGTTGCGTTTGTCGGACCAAATGGCAGCGGCAAGACCACGGCGCTCAGCCTGCTCAATCGGATGTTTGATCCCGATGCACTTCCTGATGGTCGGGGCGGGAGCATGCTCATCGACGGGGTGGACATTGCGAGCGTGCGCGTGCGGAGCCTGCGGGCGCAGATCGGGGTTGTGACGCAGGAAACCGTGCTCTTTCGCGGCAACATCCGGGCCAACATCGTGTATGGAGCGTCGGGTGTGCACACCGACGATTCGTCGGTCGTAGCAGCGGCGACCAAGGCTCGGGCCCATGAGTTCATCACGCTCCTGCCCATGCAATATGAGACATCGGTGGCGGAACAGGGACTGAGTCTGTCGGGCGGGCAGCGCCAGCGGATCGCGATCGCCCGGGCGATTCTGCGCGATCCTGCGATCCTGATTCTTGATGAGGCGACCAGCATGGTCGATGCGGAGAGCGAGGCGCGGATCGCCGATGCGCTGACGGAGTTTGCGAAGGGACGCACGACAGTGGTGGTCGCGCATCGGCTGAGCACGGTGGTGCATTGCGATCGGATTGTTGTGTTCGATGAGGGACGAATCGTGGACGTGGGCACACACGCGGAACTGATGAAGCGGTGCGACATGTATCAGAGGCTGGCCAAGGACCAACTGCTGCAATGATTCAATTGGAGGCCCTTGGATTCAATTAGATTTACTTGCCGCGACCCAGCAGGAAGTAGAGAATCAGGCCAACGACCGGCAGGAGCAGGACGATCAGAATCCAAAGCACTTTCATGGGCAGGGTCTTGTTGCTCTTGAGGATGTCGACGACTGCGATGATCCAGAGAATCAGGTGGAGCAGGCCAAGGAAGCTGTATGTGTTGCCGGGCATAGTGGGAACTCCTTTGTTCGAACTATAGGTTCTTCGCGTCAATTCTCAGGATTGATTTTCATCATACGTGCCCCATCGCGTGTTCAACACCCTCGACGAGAATGTGCAGGATGAGCATGTGCATTTCCTGGATGCGATCGCTGGTCTCGCCCGGGATGATGAGAGAAAGATCGACAAGCCCGGCAAGTTGGCCGCCACCTTTGCCCAACAGGGCGATCGTGTGTGCGCCAGCATCTTTCGCAGCGGTTGCGGCTTTGAGGCAATTGGCGGAATTGCCGCTGGTAGAAAGGATGATGACGACATCGCCGGTCCTGGCGAGTGCGGTGATCCAGCGGGAAAAGACGTGGTCAAAGCCATAGTCGTTGGCGACGCATGTGAGGTAGCCTGGATCGGCACAGGCAAGGGCGGGGAGCGGCGGGCGATCCTTGCGGAATCGGCCCGTGAGTTCCTCTGCAAAGTGGGCGGCGTCGCAGCAACTGCCGCCATTGCCGACGATGAGAACCTTGTTGGTGCGAGAAAAGGCTTGGGCGAGTGCTGAGACTGCTGCATCAATGCGAGCAACGGCATCGGCATTGCCCAGCAGGCCATCGAGCACACGATGGGCTTCGCGGAGACTGGCGAGAGAAGAGAATGGTGATGGGTTGGCTGGCATGCGGGGCCTCGAGGGAGCGGACTACTTGCGAAACCTCATCACGCTGAGCAGGTTTGCCTCGTCGTCGGTCCAGAGTTTCTGCCCCGCCGGAACCGAGAGCAGGGCCCAGCCGGGCACTTTGAGCAAGTGCTCGGCATCGGCGGGGTCGCGGGCCATGACAACCCATGTCCCACCAAGGTAGCCGGTGCGTTGCTCGACATCGTCGGCGAGGCCCGGGTCGTCGCGCATGAGCACAGTGAGGTCCAGTGACTGAGCGATCCTGGCAAGCGGACCGGAGAGATCAAAGAAGTTGTTGCTGATATGAAAGAGCAGCAGGCCGCGCTGACGAAGGCGGGGGAGGTACGCAGACTGGACGGCTTCCTGGGTCAGGAGATGGGTGGGAATGGCATCAGAGGAGAACGCATCGAGAACGATGAGGTCGTAAGAGTTTTCGGGTTGCTCTGCGACGGTGATGCGTCCATCGCCCTCAACATATCCGACTTTCGCCTGGCTCTGGTAGATGTATGTGAAGTAGTTCTTGTCGCCAGCGATGTGGATGACTGCGGGATCGATCTCGAAGAAGGTCATCGTCATGCCCGGTTCGCCATAGCACGCGAAGGCACCCGTGCCCATGCCTACCAGAGCGACATCCTTGAGACGACTTTGCTCGATGAGCGAAACAAAGACATCGCCAGCGGGACCAACCTCCGAGTAGTAGCCGCGAGGAATAAGACGCTCCTTCTCGGGTTTCCACTGTTGAATGCCGTGGGTGGTGGTGCCGTGGACGAGGGTGCGCCAACTGCCGCGTGGAGATTCCAGGACGCGATGCACGCCGAAGAAGGTTCGCTCACGATGGAGAATCCCAGTGCGCCCAACGATGAGTTGGGTCGAGAGCATCAGGGAGAGAAAGACGATGGCGGATCGCCTTGGCCCGAGCCAGAGCAGGCAAGCGCAGAGCAGGCCCATGGCTGGTAGAACACGCAGGATGCTGACTTGGCTATTGGTAATCGAGGGGGCCTTGCTCCTGGCATTGGTGATGATGTGATCATCGATGGCGAGAAACAAGCCAACCATCACGAGGGCACAGGCGAGCGAGATCACAATTGGCTTCCACTCCAGGATAGTGCGAGAGGCCTTCGCGACAGAATCCTGCGTGAGAGTCGAGACGACCTTGGTAGGAATCAGGATCACGGCGAGGGCCAGCACGATCGGATACTCCGCAACGAATGTAAAGAGTCGCGGCGCGAGCAGGGCGTTAAAGAGGCCCCCCAACACGCCACCAACCGAGAGCCACAGATAAAAGTCGGTCAGTCCCGATGGCCCCGGGCGAGCGCTTGCGAGCAGTTTGTGGCACATCCAGGCACAGGCCCCGAAGGTCAGGGTGTGGACAGCCATGGTGAGCCAACTGGGCAGCAGCCCAGAGTCGAGCATCGTGAGAGCCACGCCCAGCATCAGGCAGAGCATCGCGAGGCCGATGGTGCGCGCCGCCACTTTGACGCGCGGAGAGAAGGCGAGCACGAAACTAAGCAGGTAGAGCAGCAAGGGCGCCGCCCACAACAGCGGCAACGAACCGACATCGGTCGTGATGTGCAGCGTGACACCCAGGAGCAGGCTGCTGGGAACGAAAGAGAGGAGCGTCCAGTTGGCGCGCTGCTTCCAGGTGATTCGCTCCTTTGGAGTTATCTCGTCGGTTGCTGGTGTTGCTCCGCCCGCCATGCCGCCCGCGCGCCGCAGCGCGACTGCTCCCGCAGCGAGCACGAGCAGCAGCATCAGGCCAAATCCAGCCGAGAAAATCCACGTCTGCTTGCGTAGCCCAAAGAACGGTTCGAGGAGCAGCGGATAACTGAGCAGGCCGGCAATATTGCCGATGTTGCTGGCGGCGTACAGGAAGTACGGGTCCTTGGCGCTTGGGTGGCCCGTGTAACTGAACCAGCGTTGCAGAAGCGGGCTGGTAGTGGCAATGACAAAGAAGGGAAGCCCGACGGTGATGGCAAGGGTTTGAAGCAGCCACAACATCGGGTCTTGACCCGAAGGCGGCTGCATGTCGGTGGGCGGGGGCAGGGAGAAGGCGGCGGCGAGGAGCAGAATGGCGTGAATAGCGATCTGGACCTGTAAACGCAGGCGGGTGGTAAGAGTGTGGGTATAGAAGTATCCTGCCAGCAAAGCAGCCTGAAAAAAGAGCATGCTGCCGATCCAGACAGAGGGCGAGCCTCCCAACTTGGGCAGCACGATCTTCGCCGCCATGGGTTGGACAAGAAACAGCAGCAACGCCGCGGCGAGAATGGCACCGCCAAACAGTCCCAGCATGGGCGAGGATAGGACAAGGTTCTCGTGGCTTGGGCCAGGAAGCCTATGAAGGGAGACCGAGAACACGCTTGGGCATCGTGAGGCGAGTGGCCAGAAGCGCCCAGCAAAAGCCAGCGACATTCAGTAACGCTCTGGAAGGGGAGAGGTTACTGCTGCTCGACGTTCTGGTTCCTGGGAGCGCGGCGTTCGAGCTCACGCAGGACATACGCACGATGCGCATTCAAGCCTTCGGGCTGGGGAAAAAGTTCGTCGAAGGGCTTGCCGCCGACCTTGACTTCTTCGTCGACCATTGGCTTGTAGGCATCGACCAGTTCGTCGTAGACCCAGACACGCAGTTCGTCGGGAGCGGCCAGATAGACGCTCTGGGCATCTTCGTTGTAGGCTCCCTCACTCATGCCCACTGTCTGCATGAACTGGTAGAACATGGTTCCCGCGATGAAGTTCCAGTCCTCGTCGAGTTGGGCCATGCGACCGACATCACGGCTGACGGCGGTGCGGTGAATCTGCTGCTGCATGAAGTAGCCGTGCCAACGCTTGGCAAACTCAAACTGTTTCAGGAACAGGTCCGAATCGCGTCCCAACAAGCCACTGGCATAGGCACCCATGAGCGACGCGGTGACTTGGCTGATCATCACGCTGGGGCGGGTCGCGGATTCCTTGATTTCCTCTTCGGCGAAGATATCCAAGTCAGAGTATCGCTGGATGCGAGTCTCCATATCGTGGAGGTTCTGATCCGCGAAGGTTCGCAACTCACGCAGCCACTTCTCTGCCCGGGCCCGCTCGCCGCGCCGATAAAAGAAGAGCGTGACATCGATCATGAAGTTCTCGTAGCCTGCGGAGAGTTGGCTGAAGCCGCGCTCGGCGGACTGCCTGTTGATGTTAACGAGTTTACCGGTGGCCCCCTCGCGGGCATACGAGCGCATGCGCATTTCGTCAAGAACCGCACCATACGAGTCGGCAAAGTGCGGATTGGGAATGCCCTGCAGGATGGTGTACTGCCCCAGCATCGAGGCCTTGTAATCGAAGTACATCTCGCCGGAACGGAAAAGTTCCTGGATCGACTGCACCACGATGCGGTCGGTATTGACAAAGTCAAAGTCGCTACGACGATCGTTGAGGCCATCGACGAGTTCGAGCGATTCTTCGACGCCTTTGGCCGCCCAGTAGAGGCCGTGTGATGCGGGATGCCGCCAGTCCATCGGGCCATACTTCCTGGTATAGCGGACCATGCGGTCCGGCTCCATCTGGTAATCCTCGACCAGCACACGCCGACGAAGGTGCAGGAGGAACGATGGCCAGACATCCTTGAACTGCGGATCATCCAGCATGGCTGTCATGGCTTTGGTCTTAGGACCCGCAATTGTATCGAAGACGGCGCTGCGCGTGGATGTGCGCAAAGCATTGTTCAGTTCGACGCGCTCAAGCAACTGCATGCGTTCCTGGCGCGTATCGAGCGAAACGCCCAGTTCCGTGCGGATGCGCTCGGCGAGGAGCTTGGCCGCTGGCTGCTGCTCCACGAGTTCGTCGAACGTGATGGGTGCGTCCGCGAAGGCCTGGAGCCAGGTGGCGTACTTGGCGATGGCGATATCGCGGTCGTTATCCTCACGCGTGCGGGGCGGGGGCGGGCCCAGCACAGTCTGCCACTCCCTGGCCATTTCGCGCTTGTAGATCGGATTGGCATCGTCGGTGACTCCCTGCACCTTGTGCAGGAAAATCCAGGCAAGTTCCTTGTGCAGGAGCATGTTGTTGGGGTTGGCGGGGATGCCTTCCTCACGCATGAGGCGGATGCCCTGATTGACCCAGTTCCAACGCTCGACGGGCGTCTGGGTCATCACGCTGATGTTGTACGCGAGGTTCCAGGCGTGGAAGACCCAGACCTGGGGGAAGCGGGGCTGGAGGCGGGTGATGGCGCGGGCAAGCTCGACGCTCTCATAGAACTTGCCATCCTGCTTCATGTCCTGGGCGCGCATCCACAGGGTGTTGACGAAGATGCCGCGGAACGCGCCCATGGCGATGCCCAGCGAGACTTCCCAACTATCGCTTTCTTCGACGCGATCGGTGTACGACATACGAGCGCGCCCAGCAACCACGGTCATCTGGACCGCGAGCAGCGCGGAGGCAAAGAGGCACATGGCCAGCACCACAATCGCGCCGAGTTGGATTCGAGTATCCCGCGTCATAGGCCCTTTCGACTCAATCCTGGCAACGCCAGTGCTTCTAGTGTCCCGAATAGATTGCGAGTTCGCGCCGTCGGAAAATAAGTACGCCCGCAGCGAACAAGACCAGGCACCAGATGGACACCACGATCGTGCCCGAGGCCAGGCTGCCCCAGCCCAGGTACTCACCCTCGACCAGGCGACCGGTGGGACGCAGGTTGGAATAGACCGAGAAAATGCTCGAGATCAGTTCAGCGATCTTCGCTACGGCGGTATTGAACCAAATGGTCTGGCCCTGGAGCGTGGTGGTCTCGTAGGTCTCAAGCGCCGAGGCGAGGGACTTGGCACCCTCCGCAGCCCAGAAGATCGCGAAGGAAACAATTGCGGCAACCGGGAAACTCAGGAAGGTCGCGGCGCAGACGCCCACCATCGCCAGGAAGAGCAGTTTGATCCAGAGCACAAACATCAGACGCATGTAATTGGCTTGATAGGAACTGGAGGCGTACGACAACTTGAGTCCTTCGCTGGGGAAGGTGAATGCGCGAGGGTTTGGGGTTTGGGTTGAGGCATCCCCGTTGAATATCTGCATGATGACTTCGCCGCGCTCGTTGATCAAACCGGCATTGAGTTCAAGCACCTTGATCTGGTCGAGGGGTACGTCTTCAACTTTTGCCTGGCCCACGCCTGGAAAGGCGATAGTGACTTTGTACAACTGGTCGGGCATGTTGCTGCCGGATTGAATCTTGTATCGGAAGATGAGCGGGCGATCGGAGTTCTTCGCATCAGACAAGCCCGAGAAGGTGTAGATGCGATTGTCCGCGGGCAGGATCGTGCGATACGACATGCTCAATCCCTTGAGCAGATCGGAGCGAATGCGCTCTCGCGCGGCGTCCTTGTTCGCGGCGAGTTGCTCAGGCGTATCGCCCGGCACTTGCATGCTGTCGAGCTCGACCTGAATCTTCTTCTCGATCTCTTCGTTGAGTTGTTTGGGATTCCATGGTGCAGGATCGGGCGCGATGGTCCGTCGGCTGCTGAGCACCTGAGTCTCCACCATGAAACGATCCTCGGTCAGCATCGCGCCTTGCGAGGCGCGGAAGGCAGAGGTCTCGCCCTGCGCGGGCTGATGGCGAAGATACTCGGTGAAGACGAAGATGCCACTGGCGGAGACGCCCAGCAGCGAGGCCGACAGGGCTGCCATGCCCAGCCACTTGCCCAGCACATACTGCCACGCGGCGACCGGCTTGGTCACGGTCTGCCAGATCTGCTTGTCGCGCTGCTCCGAAGCGACGGTCATCACGCTGAAGAGAACGATGAGGATCGCGATGAGTCCAAAGGTTCCCGACGTGCCATACTGAAGGAAGGATTGGATGCGGTAGCGCAGAGGCTGATCGTCTGAGAGCAGCATGGGCAGCACAGCCAGCCCGAAGATCATCGCAACGATGAAGATCAGCGAGACCTTCATGCGGATCGCTTCCTGCAGCACGTTGCGGGCGATGGAAAAGACTGGACTTGACCAGGAGAGGGCCACCATCATCAAACGCATCAGGGCACTAAACGAGCCCGTGAGCGCGAAGATGCCCACGATAAACGGTGCCAGCGACTTGAGCGAGCCGGAGAGGGCCGCAATCCCCAGCATCAAGGCGCACCCCACCGCGAGCAGGAGATATGTCAATCCCATGCTCACCCAGATGACTGTGAGGCACAAGAGCGTGCCAAGCCCGATGGCGATGGCAATCGAACTGGTGTTGTACTGCGCAGCGATGATGCTGCGAATGACTCGCGCACCCTCGTCGACTTCCTGGCCCGCCCGCCTGGCTTCATCGGAGTCGCCATCTTGCGCCTGCGACATCGCCCGGGGACTGCTCGCTGAGTTCGCGTTGGTCGCGGCATCTCCGCTCGCCTGATCGTTACTGGCCTGATTGTTCAGCACTTCCTGCACCGCAGCGTCGCCAAACTCGGTTCGGAATTGCTCGATCATCTGTGTGCGGGCCTTGGCACTGGCCACGCTGTAGATGATGAGCATGGCCAACGCCACAGCAACAATCACGCACGAGGCGATGATCTTGAACAGGCGAGAGTGCTGGGTCCGCTCGATGATGGACCAGATGCGGCCAATCACCGTTGCTTCTCCGATGGGCTGCTGGCGTCATGGCCGGCGCTTCCACCGCCCAGCAGCGATGAAATCATGGAATCATCCACGCCCTGCTGCTTGGGCATCGGCGCGGAAGGCGGTGTCGGGGCGGGCTGCATGGCCTTGGCCTGGGACTCAATGGTCTTTTCACCCTTGACGAGCGCCTCGATGAGTTGTGTCTCGCTTCCAGCCGCCTTGGCTGGAGCGCTGGACGGCACCGATGATGATGTTGATGATACTGATGATACTGATGATACTGATGATACTGATGATACTGATGATACTGATGAAGTCGAGCCGCGAACAATCGGTTCATACGCCGTGAGTTTGCTGATGAGTGCGGAGCCGTCCTCATCAGAGCGGAGGAACGACGCGGTCGTGCCGCCTGAGGTTGCGCCGCTGGTGGCGACCTGTTCACTCTTGGCCTTATCGACGATGTCGAGGAAGAGGGCTTCGAGGGACTGCCTGGGCTTGCTCACGCGGCGCACGGCGTTGTCGCCACTGGAGCGCGTACGAATGACACGATCAATCTCGGCGACGGTCTGCTCGTCCAAAGCGTCCGACTCGATGGTGGTCTTGTCCTGGGCCTCGAGCAACTCGTCGCAGGTTCCCTCGGCACGCTTGACGCCGCCATAGAGAATCACGAGACGATCAACGCAATCTTCAACATCCGCGAGCAGGTGGCTGCTGAGCAGAACGGTCTTGCCGCGCCGGCCCAACTCGATGATGAGGTCCTTGATCTGGCGCGTGCCGATGGGATCAAGGCCGGTGGTGGGCTCGTCGAGAATCAGGAAGTCGGGATCGTTGATCAGAGCCTGAGCGATGCCCAGACGGCGCTGCATGCCCTTGGAATACTCGCGGACGGGGCGGTACTGAGCGCCGGTCATCCCCAGCATGTCCAGCAACTCGTCGATGCGACGCTGGCGGGTCTTGTACTCCAGTTCGAACAACTTGGCGTAGTAATCGAGCGTTTCGCGAGCGTTGAGGAACGGGTAGAGATAGCTTTCTTCGGGAAGGTACCCGATGCGGCGCTTGATCGCAACATCGGTGGGCAGTTTGCCGAAGACGCTGACGCGACCGCCCGTGGGGCGAAGCAGACCCAGGATCATCTTGATGGTGGTGCTCTTGCCGCTGCCATTGGGGCCCAGCAGCCCGAAAATCTCGCGCTCGCGAATCTCGAAGGACACGCTGTTGACCGCGCGAGCGTGGTCACGCATCCAGAAGTCCTTGAAGACGCGCGAGAGTTGCTGCGCCACCACCACCGGCGGGCCACCGGAACGCTGCGACGATTGCGGGTCGGTTGTCGCCTTTGCCTGCTGCATGCCTACTCCGAACTTTCACACGCTGTCGGGCCTGAGGGCCAAGCGTTTATCGCCCGTCCGCCGTCGTCGGGGTCGTGGTATCAAACTGACTCTTCTTGTTCTCTTCCGCGCGAATCCGGGCGGCACGGCGAGCCTCCGCTTCCTTCACTGCACGATCCTGATCTCGCATTGCGAACGGATCGCGATTGACCAGGATTTGCACGAGATCACCGTCACGACCCGCCGGCAGGAACATCTTCGTGACCGTCTTTCGCTCGTAGAACGATGAAACCGCGCTGGCCCACTCGCCCTGCACCATCACCGATGGATTGACCCGATACTGCGCCAGCAGCGCATCGAAACGGTTGAGATCGCTGTTGGCCTGGGTCACCACGCGGTCGCGGTACGACCGTGCATCCGCAACCAACTGAGTGACTCGCCCCGACGCACGACGGTCAACGCCCTCGATGGACACCGCACCGCCTTCGAGAATCACATCAATCTCGCCCAGCAGTTTGGCAGCTTGGGGCTTGTCGTCCTTGCCAAGGGCGAGTTCGTAGGCGTCGATCTTTTCGATCAGCACGTTCGAAGCATCGCCCGCAGCGCCATTCAACATGCTGGTGCGCTCGGAGGACGCATTTTCTTTCGCCTTTTCCGCGTTCGCGGTCGCTGATTGTGTCTTGGCAAAGTCCGGTCGCACCATGAGCGGCGGCGTGACTTCCGTCAGTGAAAGCGTCTCGACCACGATGCCCGAGATGGCACCGTCGAGGACGGTCTGGGCCACTTCGCGTGCCCGGCTCGCGATCGCGCCCTGATTCTCCGCGCTGGTGCGCAGCATCTGGTCGATGGTCACCTCGGCACAGGCCCGAACCACGCCCCGCTTGATGGCGGCTCGCACCAATTCCAGTTCCTGATCGGTCAGAACGTTCTGTGCGAATTCCTTGGCATTGGCCCTGCGATACTGCGCACTCCATCGAGCGTGTACCAGATTGCCGTCGCCGGTGATGATCGCGCCGCTGCCACCCTGATCGGGCTTGAGGCTCGATGTCGCGGAGAGAGTGTCCAGGGACTTGCGCTCGCTGCCGCCATCAAAGACCCAGAACTCACGATCAACGTTGATACTGCTGACACCCTGGGCCACTGTGACGATATCGCCAAACGGAAAGGGCGGACCCCAGCGAAAGCCCGGCTCCAAGTTGGAATCATCCACCTTGCCAAAGAGCAGTCGAATGCCTCGCTCGCCCTCGTTGACAAACTTGAACCCGCTGATCAGATACGCGGCGAACAACAGGGCCACGCCTATGTACAGCAACTTCAGCAGGATGTTGAGCGCCTCGGCCAGCGACTGGTTCGCCGGGTCGAGCATGGTCGCCGCATCCTGCGCGTCCTGCACTGCGCCGACATTGCTCTCACTGCGGAAGGACATCGAACTCGTTCGGCGAGTTTCGGGCAAGGAAGGCGGCAATCCCCCATCACTCCCATCACTACCTCCGCCATCGCCCCCACTATCCGCCTGCAACAACAATCCTTGCAATCGATCAATCACCGCGCACCCCCGTTCGTGAGTGCGTCTTCTGCTTCGTCGGTCGTCGATTCGCCCTTGGGCGGACGAGCGCCGCCCTGGCCAGCAGCAGCAGGACGCGGGCGGGCAACGGGGGGAATGGATGGCGGAGCAGTCGCCGGAACGTTTCCGGCAGGTGCCGTCATGCCCATGACCTCGCCAGTGTTGAGGCTGGGCAGTTGTCCAGGCTTGAGCGACGAAAGTGCATCGGGCATAAGCGCGCCGATACCGGGCATGGTGCTGGGAACGACCAGCGTCGACGTGCGCGGATCGATCTTGCGAATGAAGTCCATGTTCGCAATGAACACCGCGAGTTCGGGCATCTGGTTCATCTTCTCGATATAGGGCACCGCTTCAAGGTCGCCCCGTGTGCGAATGCGATCGGCGAGGCCCTGTGCAAAGCTCGTGATGCGTTCGGCATCGCTCTTGGCCTTGGTGCGGATCGCCTCGGCCTGGCTCTGGCCCTGCGTCTCGATCTCCTTGCTCAGACGATCGCGGGTAGCCTTCATGCGATCAAAGACCGCACGGGTCACTTCTTCGGGCAGCAGGATGCGCGTCAGGCCAACATCAACAGCCTGGATGCCATAGTCAGCAAGTTGGCTTCCCTTCTGATCCGACGCACGCTGGAACGTATCGAGCATCTTGGCCTCGAGTTCGGGCAGTTTGCTCTGGCCTGACACGGTGGTGAACAAGTCCTCCATGGTGTAATTGCTGACAACGCCCGCCGCGGCGCGGAGGTTTGCACGCAGGGCCTGTTCGGCGGCGCCATAGTGCTCTTCGGCCCGCTCGCCACCGATACGGAATGTCTGGAAGAACTTGAGCGGATCACTGACGCGCCAGGTGCAGAAGGTCTCGACCGCGATCTGGCGGTTGTCCTTGGTCTGCTGGGTCTCGACCTTGAGCGTGAAGAGTCGCACGCGCGTGTCATACTTGGTGTAACTCTGGATCGGATAGGGCCACTTGAAGTACAGCCCCGCGTCCCGCTTGACATCAGACTCGGTGGCGCGACCGAAGGTCGTCACGACCGCCGCTTCGGTAAACCGCACCGTGAACGTCACAGTGAAGGAGACCAGCACGAGGATCACCAGGAAGGCCAGCACGTATCGAAGCGCTTTCTGCACAGGACAGTCTCCATCTTCCGAATCTCAAGAATCGATCCGGGCAATGCACATCAGAAATTCACCACCCCACGACCACACGCCCCCACACCTAGTACAACCCCGCTCCCACCCAAGCCTCCTCGTTATTCTCAGGTCTTACTGCTCGTCTGGCTTATTGAACAAGTCAGTACCAAGATCCTTGTCGTACAGGTCCAGCGTGTACCAACTGTTCGCGGTACCCGCCCCAGCAATGACGATGCGCGATCCATCGAACAAGTCGTTCAGGGACTCGAAGTACGTCCGGGCCATGTACACCGACGGGGCCGCTCGGTATAACGCGAGTTGCCCTTCGTAGCGGAATGCTCTCGAGGCCGCGGCCATGTGCGTCTTCCATCGCGCCGCCTTGGCTTCCGCGATCAGGCTCGCCGCCTTGCCATCCGCCTTGCCAATCAGCCCGGCGATCTTGGCCTCCTGTTCCACGATCACCGACACCTCGGCGTTCTGCTGCTTCATCAGGCTGAGTTGGTCGATCGAGGCGACGATGTCATTGGCCAGGCCAACGTTGCCCACGACGCTGGTGAGAATCGCGATCGAGTCGGCCTGAGCACTCTGCATGTTGGCGATCTTGCGGGCATCGGCCATCACGCGCGACTCGAAACTCGGCGCGGTGTCCTTGGGCGGGTGTACTCCCGCAACGCCGATCGAAATCACCCGCACTCCAGCCCCGCGCGTGCTGGCATCGCCCGCAATCGCGCCCCGGGGAGTCAGGTTGTCAAAGGCCGCCTGCAACTCCTGGCGGAGTTCATCGGAAATCGTCGCGCGTCCGTAGCCCAGCACCTCATCAAGGTGGGTGCGCTGGAAGTAGCGCGTCACGGTGCGCTGGCCCACCGCCTTGAGAATCCCGTCACGCAGTTCGGGCGGACCCATCTCATCAAACTTCTTGACGTCGCTCACAACGTACTGAAGTGGCAACTCAACGGACACGATGGCAAGGTCGACAAGTTCGCCCCGGTTGCCGCCCTGACCAAGAGCCGCGGCGGCAACCTGTTCCTTGGTCGGCGCGCTGGCTCGCACATACTGATAGATCTCTTCGCCCGGATGGTCGTTCGTCCACAGGATCGGCTCGTTGCTGGGACTGGTCCGCGTGCCAAGGTCCAGCGTGCGCAGGCCCGTCACCGAACGATCCAGCAAGGTCAGGCGATCCTTATCTTTGCGATAGAGTTCGGGCACGTAGATGGTGTCGATTGGCCAGGGTGCCTTGACGTGCAGGCCCGGCTGTAACTCAGCACCAACCGGCTTACCAAAGCGCAGCACGATCGCTCGCTGGTGCGGCTGCACCACAGTGAGGCTGGAGAGCAGCCAGACAATCAGCACGCCCGCCATCACGAGCGGGATCAGCGCCTTATTCAGCAACTGATAGAACCAATTGCCCGTGACATCAAAGCCCAACTGGTAGTTGATCGCCTCGCTGATGCTCTTCGCAACCGTGTCCGGTGCTGCGACAAAGCCAAGCAACCGTGAGTTGAACGCTGCGCCGGGAATCTCCCCTGTGCGACGCGGGCGATATAGACCAAGCAGGAAGTTCAGCAGAATCTCAATGCCGATGATGATCGAGAAAATCGATGCGACATAGGGCATGGTGTAGTACAGGCCATCAGGCCCGACATACGCCACCATGAAAGCCACGCCCAGGATCAGGCCCATAAGCGACATGCCCGCCGCGTGGCTCGCGCCAGCCTTCAGGTTGCTCCACGCCGGCTGCTTGCCCATGCCAGCGGCGAAGCGGGCGATGATGAAGGCAAGGACCGCCGTGACCAGTCCGAGCACCGCACCGAGCACGGGCACCCTGGAATCGGCTGGCGTGAAGTCGGTGCGACCAGACAGGTCGCGATACTGGACCAGACGCCACAACCCCACACCCAACATTGTGCCACCTATGACAAGGCTGGCAGCTGGAACGAAGTACTTGTGCAGGCCTGCGAGCCGACGCGCAGCGGGTCTCAACTCGTCCTGCGTTCTGAAGACCGAGGCGGACTCGCCGCCGGTCTGGGCCAGCGCTTCGGCCTCAAGCGCCTCGATCCGTTCGCGCCGGTGCTGATCAAAGACGATGACCAGCACGAGCCAGGCGAGCACACCAGCGCCCACGAAGTAGGCTGTGGTGAGCACGGCATGGTCGCTGTACAAAGCGCCGAAGACCGCGAGAGCGACCGCGAAAACAAACTGGACCACCAGGCCCCAGATCGCCATCGTGGTCGCGGTTTTATACGTGTGGTAGTCTGCCTTCATGCGAAATCCAGATACGCGCTGTCCCCGGCGCCCAACCAATTTCGAATCCCAACCAATTCCGATTACCGATTTGATATCTAAACTTTTTCTGTTTCTGCTCCACGAGCCGTCCTGTGCCGCCCGAGGTCTACCGATGGGAGAGAATTAGTGGCCGCACGCTAGGCGTTGTCCAGCAGGTTGGCCTTCTGATACCAATATCCATCGATGTCATCCTCCAATGGCCACGATCAAACACCAATCACAGAAACACATAGCCAACAATTGAGCACGCAAGACTTGCCGAAATTGAAGCCAAAAGCCCAACGGATTCAAACGAACCCATGCGATCTAGTCCCTGGCTCTCTCGAACGATCCAACGGCGCGTGCAGAACGCACGCGTGCCTACCGCCCCCAACCCCTCACCGCTCCGGACTACCCCGATATCCAGTCGCTTGCTGCTTCGCATTATACTGGCTCAGGTTGCATTGGATCAGGTTGTCAAGTCTGGCTAGCAGCGCGATCCGTCAAACCTGCGCGTCGTGAGTCCGATCAGACATACAGAACAGAATTGACGAACCGACCGAAGGCCTCACATCTACGAAGGAATTGCACCCCAGTTCGCGCTTTCTACGAACATGATGGACGCTATGGTTGTTTGTATAGGGCTGGACCCATCAGGTCCGCGACCCTTGATCGTGATTTCACTACGGTTTGCATGCTTTCCCAAGCCCTGACTATCGCCCGCAACACGTTTGTCGAGAGCACACGCCAGCCGATCGTGCTGCTGCTGCTCTTGCTCAGCGCCCTCTTCCAAGTCTTCAATACCTGGAACACCGGCTTTAGTATGGGCTATGCCTCGGTTGACTCCGCCGAAGTCAAGTCTGACACTAAGTTGTTGTTTGACATCGGTTTATCGACTGTCTTCGGCATCGGAGTGATCCTCGCCGCGTTTGTCGCGACCTCCGCCATCAGCCGTGAAATCGAGAACAAAACCGTTCTCACAGTCATCAGCAAGCCCGTCAGCCGCATCACTGTTGTCCTGGGCAAGTACCTTGGCGTTTCGGCAGTGCTATTGATGTCGAGCATCATCATGCTGGGGTTCCTGCTCATCGCAGTCCGGCACGGCGTTCTGGAAACTGCGGGGGATGATGTCGATGGACCCGTCCTGCTTTTTTCCGGGATTGGGCTTTTGGTGGCTCTGGGCTTCGCGGCGTGGGCGAATTTTTTTTACGGGTGGAGTTTCCCACAAACCAGTGTGATGCTGCTGTTGCCGCTCACGGTTTTGGCGTATGTGGGCGTGCTACTCGTGAACAAAAAGTGGCATATGCAGCCGATTAGCCAGGACTTCCTGCCCCAGGTGGTGACAGCATGCGCTGCACTGACGCTGGCGATTCTGGTGATGGCATCGGTTGCCACAGCAGCCTCGACCCGCCTTGGTCAGGTCATGACCATTGTCTTGTGCGTGGGTTTCTTTGTGGCTGCTCTGCTGTCTAACTATCTGCTTGGGCGGCATGTGTTTGTGAACAATGCGGTGGCGATTGTGGACTCCGCCAAGCCCGAGGATATCTCCCGTGACTTTGTGAAGGATCAGGAGCCGCTGGTGGTCCGGCTCAACCGGCCCTTGCCTCGATCGGTTCCAGCAGGCTCGCCGATCTACTTCAGTTCCAGTCCCAACGGCTTTCCTGCCCTGAACTTGGAAGACTACCGAGTAACCGAGAAGGGGATGTTTACTGGAAAGATCGGCGAGATCAATGATGTGAAGGGAGAGGCGGCCCTCGGGCCCGGGCTATTCGTGCGAAGCGCACGCGATCAAGAGTTGGTGGTTCTCAATGTCGGTTCCATTTCAACCAAGTTGGACCGAACACCTGAAAAGGGTGATTTCGTCTTCATCCAACCAACACGAACTCGGACGTGGCTGCTGGCCATCTGGGGGGCACTGCCCAACTTGCAGTATTTTTGGTTATTGGACGCTGTGTCGCAAAATCGGCCAGTTCCGGCTTCGTACCTAGGTTTATCAGTTGTCTATGCATTCGTTCAGATTGCCGGATATCTGGCGATTGCGGTGATGCTCTTCCAGCGCCGAGATGTGGGATAGAGGATGTGACCTGACGGTTGCACCAGGAAGTGTCTTGCTGCGTCATGTCTTAGTGCGTCATGATTGCTACGATTGCAAGACGGGGTTTGCGCGGCGAGGTGGCCTGCAAAGTCATGCGAACGCGCAAGTTAGGACAGGATTTGATCTGGTTACGAACAGTGTTCTGGGCAGATTGCATGCTGCCGGAGGTACAATAAATGTCTGGGAAAACTAGTTTTTCTATTGATGGTTCGGGCGCCAAGAAGGCATCGCCCACCAAAGAAAGCGGCGGGCAGGACAAGAAGAAGTTCGCGATGATCGGGATCGCGATTGTCTGTCTGCTTGCAGCGGGCGGTGTGACAGCGTTCCAGATGGGTATCTTTGGCGGTCCTGATCCCAATAAGCCGCCAACCGAAGCCGAAGCGGGCAAGCCCTACGAGGAAACTCTGGACGAGAAGGGTAAGCAGAAGTACAAGCGCGACATGCAGATACTGGAGGAGCAGCAGGCGAAGCAGCCCAAGGCTGGCTCGTAACGCTGCGAACTTCTGGTCCTGCGGCATTTGGTTGATATTTCCATGCGCCAGCATGAACAGTGACCATTCGCGTCGCATGAGGCAGCACGATCGGGAAGTCGTGCGTGTGGATATGGCCTAGGGGGAGCTTGGGTGTATGGGGTCTGATTCTGATTCTACATCCGAGTCGGTATCCCAGTCAGCACGCGGGCAATCCGTCGGTTCATCGCCCTCGGAAGATGCAAACACACCGAATCGGCACTGCTCAGTCTGTGGCGAACTCATAGGACAGAAGCGAAGCGTGCGAGCGCCGGACGGGCGACTTGTCTGCGAAACGTGTGTTGAACAGGCCCGCCAAGTGCTGCTCTCGCGTCAGACCCGACAGCAGCGTGCGGCTGTTGAGGCAAAGAAACAAGAATTGGTCGCGAAGGCCGAGGGTGATAATCGCCTGGTGCTCGAGTTGCAGGCGGACGACTGGCTGCATGTTGCGTCCAACAGTTGTCCAAGTTGCGGGCGGTTTATCGCTCTCACAGATGCGGTCTGTCATGGCTGCGGGTATGGGTCTGCCACTGGGCAAACGCGAAAGGCGTTTACGTTTGATCGGGCCAAGCGGCGCGCGAATATTGGGTTTATGCCCGGCGCGATCAGAGGCACGTTGACAGGCCCGATGAGCGGCTCGCTGGGCGGGCCTGTAGAAGATGTGCTGAGCACGATCGACGAGCGCCTCGTGATGGGCGTGCCCCTTGGGCTCACAGCACTGGCGATCATCGGGGTGCTGCTATCCCTGCTGGTTCCGTGGACCTGGAGCGCTGCGATGATCGGCCTGGTGGTGATGGGTGTTGGTGTGTTTGCGGGCTCAATGGTCGTGCTCTTTCAGTCGCAGCCCAAGGATGCGATTGCGCTGGCGATTGTTGGAGTGCTTTCCGGAGTGGCGGCGATCGTGGCGGGACGGGGAACGCGCGCGGACCTTGAGCTTGTGTGTGTTTTTTGCATCGCCGTGCTGTTCGGGGCGGGCTGGTGGTCGGCAAAGCGTGCGCGACTGGACGCGACACTCACCTGGGCCTGGGCGGGCTTATCCCTTGCATGCTTGGTGGCTGGGGGTGTCCTGGTCGCTCGAATGAACGGGGCTTCCTGAACTTCTGGCTGAACTTCTGGCTGAACTTCTGGCTGAACTTCTGGCTGAACTTCTGGCTGAACTTCTGAATTGGACATCTAGGTCGCGGATTTTTGTTGTGCCAACACGAAGTTTTGGTGCCAAGGTCGGGCTGGTTGCTTTATGCCGATACATCCTGCGCAGGGGATTCCCCATTGTTGGGTACATCCCCACAGTACTGAATCATATGGGTGGGTGGGCCGATCTTTCTCCAGGGACGCCGAGGTCCCAAGTACTGATAGACGAGTGCATGCTCGTCAAGCGGAGATACTGCGCGTATGCCCACTGCGATGGACAAAGTGCTGAACTGCTCGACACTGCCGAGCTTGCCAACGGTGGCGATGCGGGTGCTTGATCTGACGCGCGATCGCAATGTGTCGATTGCGGCACTGGGCGAGGCCGTGCAACTGGATCCTGCGCTCACGACCAAAGTGCTCAAGACGGTAAATTCGAGTTTCTATGGATTGTCCGCGCCCTGCCCGAGCATCACGCGGGCGATGAGCATGCTGGGGCTGAACACCGTCAAGTCCATCGTGCTTGGGTTCAGCCTTGTGGACTTCACCAAAGCGCTCGCGGGGAGCACGAGCGGATTCGACATGGCCGGGTACTGGCGGCGTGCGGTCTACTCGGCGGCGGCGGCGCGAGCGGTAGCGAAGGCGACGCGGCGCTGCGATGCGGAAGAGGCGTTTGTCGCGGCACTGGTGGCTGATATTGGCGTGCTGGCTTCGCTGGCCGCGCTTCGCAACGAATATCTGGACGCGATAAAGGATACTCCGGAAGACCACGACGAATCGCTGTCGCTCGAGCGGACGCGCCTGGGCTTTGACCATGCCAAGGCGGGGATGGAACTGGCCACACGTTGGCGCTTGCCGGGCATGCTGGTGGCAGCGATCGGACATCACCACGACGACAGCACGTGCGCGCCGGCCTATCTGGACATAGTGCGATGCGTGACCCTGGGGCGGATGGCTTACGGCGCGTTGACGTATAAGGAACCCAAGCGAAAACTGGGATCGTTCCTGGTCAAGTCCGGTGAATGGTTCAACCTATCGCGTGACGACGCTCGCCAACTGATCCAGAGCACATCGCAGGGTGCTGTGGAATTGAGCAAACTGCTCGACATCAAGACGGGCGCGAGCGCGGATGTCGAATCGATCCTGTCTGCGGCGCAGGATCAGATGGTGATGACGCAGGTCGAACTGCAAAAACAGAACGACGAACTATCAAAGCAGACGGTGACGGACGCGCTGACTGGCGCGTACAACCGATCCCGCTTCAATCAGGAACTGGCGCGACTGGCTACGCAGGCTGAGCAGTCGCCCATGGGGATTCTGTTCATCGATGGCGACAAGTTCAAGTCTGTGAATGACACCCACGGGCACGCCGCGGGCGATGCGGTGCTCAAGGAACTCACCACACGCATCCAGCAAGCGGTGGGCACGTCGGGCATGGTGTGCAGGTATGGTGGCGAAGAGTTCGCGGTGCTCCTAAGCGACTGCGATGTTGCGGCTGCGGTGAAGATGGGCGAGAACGTGCGGCGGGCTGTGGACGCTTCTCAGTTTGATCTCTCCAAGTTCGATGCTGCGCTGCCGACACTCAAGGTCACGATCAGCGTGGGCGTGAGTTCGCTCGAACCTGGCATGATGGGAATCACCGGAGCACAGGTCACAGCGGCTGCGGATGCTGGCGTGTATGCGGCGAAGAAGTCGGGACGTAATCGGGTGTGCGTGTGCAAGGTGGGAAGTCGTCCGACGAATCTGGACGGGTCGCTGGCAGCAGTGGATGATGGAGCAACTGGACAGCCGGTGGCAGCGCAGGGACCGAACGCACAGGTGGCCCTAGCGACGGGAGCATCGCAGACTATGCTGTCTTCAAACACTACGAAAGCCAGTGAAAAGACAATCGTGAAGACGACTGAGAAGGTGGGTGGCCCAACAACGGGCATGACTACCAAGCAGACGATTCTGGTGGTTGAAGACGATCCGCTTGCCGCGAAACTGATGGAACTCCTGTTCGGCAAGCGGGCCGACTTGCAAGTTCGCATCGTTGATTCCGGCGAGAACGCGATGCAGTTTCTCACGTCCCCATCGAAGCCGATGCCTGTTGCGATCATCGCGGACATGAACCTTCCCGGCATCACCGGGATCAACCTCGCGAAGATGGTGGTAAGCAAGTTGGGGAAGGATGCGCCGCCCGTGGTGATCGTCACATCGGCGAGCGATGAGCGAGCCAAGAACCTAGCAAAGCAGGGCGGAGTGGCCCTCTTCCTGAACAAGGGTGATCTGTGTACGAACTTCGAACAGGCGTTTGAGCAGATCAAGCGGGTTATCTCACAGCATGCGAGCGCGCAGCAGTTGGCGGCGTGAGTCGAGGCATCCTTCGGGTGTCCCCAGAATGATGCCCGAGCGGTCTGACTGATTGATGGACTGCGCGAATCCTGTCAAGGGCCAGTGTTTGTATTGGGCAAACGATGTTGACTTCCGGTAGTGCAGTCGCCTTGCGCTGAGGGTTTGAGACTGCGCTGGAGAGAGGCACGTTTCGCGCACGAGCAGGTCTGCGAGTTGCTTGCATAGCCGCAGAGTCTGATCGACCCGTCGTACTCTGCTCGCATGCCTGCCAATCAATCAAACAAACTTATAGGGCTGCACTGCTGGTTGGTGCTGGGATTGGTTGCGTGCGTCCTTGGGTTGGCTGGTTGCAACGTACCCGGTCAGATTGGCGGGTCAGCACCATCACAACGAGTGGACATGACGGGCATCGAGGTTGTGCGATTTCCCAGTCAGGATGGACTGAGCCTCGAGGGATGGTGGTGGAGTGTGGAGGACTTTGACCCGGAGGGGGCCGACATTTCTACCGGGGTCTCGGCGGAGGTCTGGGCAGAGATCTGGGCCCAGCGGGCCCGCACGACGGTGATTTTCTGCCATGGCGCGACGGATACCGCTAATTCGCCCGTTGCGTCTTTTCTCATCCAGTCGGGGTATCGAGTTTTCACGTTTGACTATCGCGGACATGGCAACTCCACCATGGCCTCGATCTCCAATCGCGGCATGACTCGCGACGCAATCGCAGCCTGGGAATATGTGCGCTGTCGGGCCGATGTTGATTCGGACAGGATCGTCGTTGTCGGGCACAGCATGGGGGCGAGCTATGCGCTCGCGATCGGGGCCCACGCATGGGCAGCAAAGTCGCCAATTCGTGCGGTCGTGGCGGGCAGCGGATTCTCTTCCTGGAAGTATGCCGCTGCTGGTGTCTATCCGGTGGTTGGATACGTGCTCGGAACCGCAGACGGCGAGGAAGCGGTCGACTGGGCGGGACGGTTGGGCAACACGCCTCTGCTTCTCGCACATGCCAAGGACGACAAGATTGTGCTTGCAACCAATGCGAATCGGTTGCGACGCGCGGCGGAGCGCGGGGGCACGCCCGTATCGACGTTGTTGCTCGACACGGGAGGACACTTATCGCCTTACCTTTTCGATGATCATTTCCAGGATGGGATTTTACACTTTCTCGATGGAAACACTGGCGCTATGCAACCGTGAAATTGCTTGTGAAGCACGGAAAGTTTGGCTAGTTCTGGCACTGTATAATGTGACGTTCGCACGGGGCGCGGCCCTCTGGTGTAGCGAGCACAGGCGGGGACGCCTGCGCCACGCAAGCCATATTGTCCGCTGAGAAGAACCCGTTGAACCTGACCCGGTTCGGACCGGCGGAGGGAATGCGAGCGATTGGTAGTCCGCCTTCCCTATGCGGGAAGTAGGCGGACTTGCTGCTCGCTCCCTCTGCAATAAGTGTGTTGTGTGCCGCGATTGATTCGCGAGGAGTTGGTATGACCACGTTTGCTTCCAAGCCTGTTGCCTCGAATGGATCGGCGTCTTCGGTTGGCTCGGATGACTCGCTGAAGCGTTTATCCCCATCGCTCGCAGGGCGGACGGAGTTGGCGGGACCTGCTCCGATATCGGTGCCATCCTCCGGCGCGGTGATCGACGCATATGCGGCGTGGACTGTCGATGAAACGCAAAGCCGACCAACCAGCAAGTTCCGGATTCCGCTGCGAGGCGGCATGAACCCGGGACGGCAGGGCGGAGTGACGACGCCCGGATCCTTTGCGCTCGCGCCGGATGTGGGCGGGGCGATGATGTTTGCGTCGCCTGATACGCCCGGGATGCCTGGGCCCAGCACGAAGACGGCGTGGGACTTTTTGCCCGAGGGGTGGAAGGTGGAGGTGGGTACCTCCTTGGGTACCCCCTCGCTCCGCGAGGGGATGAATGGGCAGGGGGGAACGAATGAGCAAGGTGAATTAGCCATCGCGGAGCGAGGGGGTACCCAAGGCGATACCCAAAGAAGCGAATTCACCACGGCACGTGGCGAGCGGATGTGCGTGATTTATCCCAACGGCTTTGTGCCGATCACGCAGTTGGAATCGGCACGGCTGGGCATCATCACTCGCGAGATGCGGCGCGTGAGCGAGCGCGAGCCGCACTTGACGCCAGAGCAGGTGCGCGATGAGATCGCGGCGGGGCGGATGGTGATCCCGGCGAACATCAACCACCTTCGATACAACCTTGATCCAATGTGCATCGGACGGGCGAGCAAGACCAAGGTCAATGCGAACATGGGCGCAAGCCCGGTGAGCAGCGGAACCGACGAAGAGGTTGAGAAACTCAAGTGGGCCGAGCGCTGGGGTGCGGACACGGTGATGGACCTGTCAACTGGTGGCGATCTTGATGCGTGCCGGGATGCGATCCTGCGGGCGAGCACGGTGCCCATCGGCACGGTGCCGATCTACTCGATGATCATAGGAAAGAAGATCGAGGACCTGGCGTGGGACGTGATCGAGGCGACGTTGCACCATCAGGCCAGGCAGGGTGTGGACTACTTCACGATCCACGCGGGCGTGCGGAAGGGGCACCTCAAGTACGTCAAGAACCGGCTGATCGGGATCGTGTCGAGGGGAGGGTCGCTGCTGGCGAAGTGGATGCTCGTGCATAATCAGGAAAACGTGATGTACACGCACTGGGATGATATCTGCAAGATCCTGCGTCAGTATGACGTGACGTTCTCGATTGGCGATGGTTTGCGGCCGGGCGGGCTTGCCGACGCGACGGATGATGCTCAACTCGCGGAGTTGGAGACTCTGGGCGAATTGACGGAACGGGCATGGCGGCATGGCGTGCAGGTGATGATCGAGGGGCCCGGGCACGTGCCGTTCGATCAGATCGAGTTCAACGCGAAGATTCAACGCCGGCTGTGTCACGGCGCGCCGTTTTATGTGCTGGGACCGCTCGTGACAGATATGTTCCCGGGCTACGACCACATCACCAGTTGCATCGGCGCAACTTCGATGGCATATCACGGCGCGGCGATGCTCTGCTATGTCACGCCCAAGGAGCATGTGGGCCTGCCAAAGAAGGATGACGTCAAGCAGGGGTGCATCGCCTACAAGATCGCGGCCCACGCGGCGGACGTTGCCCTTGGCATTCCTGGGACACGCGACCGCGATGATGAACTGACCAAGGCTCGCGCGGCGCTGAACTGGCAGAAGCACTTTGACTTGTCCTTTGATCCCGACACGGCTCGCGCGTATCACGACGAGGACCTAGACGTGGACACCGACTTCTGCGCCATGTGCGGGCATGATTGGTGCAGCGTGCGCATCAGCAAGGAGATCCAAGAGTTTGCGAGCGGCAAGGCCGAGGGCTTTGAACGCATGGGCGGCAAGGATGGCACCATTGCAGGAGCCGCGATGAAGAGCGCGGGCCTTTCGCCCGAGCAGCAGGGGATTCTGGAGAAGCGCGGGGTGCTGAGTCCAGAAGAGATTCACAACCTCGCCGCGAAGACGAAAGGCGTGCTGCATGTGATGGAGAAGAATGGAACCGGGCAAGCAGGCATCGCGGCATCGACCGATGCGAAGTTGTCTTGCCATAGCGACTATGTTGATCCTGAGACAGCCAAGCAGTTGCAAACGCAGAAGGGGAGCGTGGTGGTGCAGTTGGATGTGAGGCCCGCGCTGGGGATACGCAAAGAGGATCGTGTGATTTGACCGTGGATCAGGTTGATCTAGGGGCGTACTTTGCCCGCATCGGCTTTGAGCAGGCAGGTGCGGTGTCTCCCACGCTGGAGACGCTGCGTCGCATTCAGTTTTGTCATGCGTGCACGATTCCGTTTGAGAATCTGGATGTGCTTTTGGGACGGGATATTCGACTGGATATGCAAAGCGTTCAGAGCAAGCTGATCGCGTCGAAGCGGGGTGGATATTGCTTTGAGCAGAACGGGCTGCTGCTCTATGTGCTGCGAGCGATCGGGTTTGATGTGACGCCTCATTCGGCACGGGTGCGAATTGCCGTTACGCGCGACACGACGCCGCCTCGCACTCACTTGTTCTGTCGCGTCATGCTCGACGGCACGCCATGGCTCGCGGATGTCGGCGTTGGCGGACTGACACCAACGGGTCCGATCCGGATGGATACGGATGCGAGACAGGAAACACCGCACGAGCCGCGACGGGTGGTGCGTGAGCGCGGACCGCACGGGGAGGCATTCTTTCACCAAGTGTTGCTGCGAACTGAAAGCGGCGAGGCATGGCACGATGTGTGCGAGTTCACTGGCGAAGCGATGCCCGAGATTGATCGCGAGGTTGCGAATTGGTGGACCAGCACCAACCCCGAATCGAAGTTCCGGAAGAACATCATGGCGGCACTGGCGCGAGAGAACGGGACGCGTCACACGCTTGCGACCCGCGAGTACACCATGCGCCAAGGCGGAACAGTGCTGGAGAGAATCGCGGTAGAGTCACTAGAACAGTTGCTGGCCATTCTGGCGCAGCGGTTCGGATTGATTGTGGACGGCAGAACCGGAACCGAAACTGCTTTGAACTTTGGTATCGATGGGTAATAGGTGTGGTATCCACTGGCAGGTTCTCGATCGTTACGCCTCGGCTGGTTCGGCGTATCAGCGTGCTCGAATGCATCACACGGGGCATATGTGATCATGAGTGGAGACACTGGAATGAATTTGCATGGATCGAGAGCGTTTGTGACTAGTTTTATCGCTGGATTGATGGCGATCACCATCGCACTTGCTTGTGCAAGCATGGCTCTGGCTCAGGGTGGTGCAACAGCCACACCTGCAACACCAAAGGTCGCAGTCAGCGATACGCCCGCTCCGTCAAGCCCATACGCCTGGACCAAACTCACCACCGAGGCCTATCAGGGCAAGCAGGATGACATCCACTTTGTCTCGCCGCTGGTTGGCTTGTATGTCAACGGTGCGGGGCGCATCTATTGCACCAAAGACGGCGGAACGACCTGGGATAAAAAATTCGAGAAGCCTGGCACGTTCTTCCGCTGCGTCGCGTTCCTGGATGAGCAGCGCGGCTTTGCCGGCAACATCGGGCCAGATTACTTTCCGAATGTGACGGACACCACTCCCTTGTATCGCACGAGCGATGGCGGGACGACGTGGGAGGCGGTACAGATCGAGGGCGATCTCGTGAAGGGCTTATGCGCGCTCGAAGTCGTGCGATATCCGTTTATCAACGCGGGTAATCTGGGCGAGAAAACCCTGATCGTGGGTGCCGGACGCGTGGGCACTCCGGCGGTCTTCATCAAGTCAATCGACGAAGGCAAGACATGGACAGCCACTGACATGTCAAACTACTGCCAGATGATTTTAGACGTACATTTTTTCGACGATCGCAATGGCATCATCGCAGCGGCGACCGATGCGAGTGTGCAACAGTCCAGCGCGTTGATTCTGACCACGAATGACGGCGGAGAAACCTGGGACACAACATACCAGGGCGAGCGGGCCTTCGAACTCACATGGAAGATCTCCTTCCCGACACGCAACACGGGCTATGTGACGATCCAGTCCTACGACCCCGACCCGACAGCGAGCATGCGCTATGTCGCAAAGACCACCGATGGCGGAAGGACATGGAAAGAACTCGAACTGGTCGACGATGCCAAGGTGCGTCAGTTTGGGATCGCCTTCATCGACGAGAAGACCGGATGGGTTGGCGCCGTGCCCAATGGCTTTGAAACTACCGATGGCGGCGCAACATGGCAGAAGACGGCAATTGGCAACGCCGTGAACAAGATTCGCTTGCTCAAGACGATCGATGGGTTTGTCGGGTATGCGATTGGCGTCAATGTGTTCAAACTCGAGCACAAGGGCGCGAAGTGAATTGGGGGCGATTGGGACCAGGATTTTCGGATGTCACGAAGACAAGACAAACCCGGTAGCGCCAAAGGCCGCGCGAAGGAAGTCTTCTTCGCTGATCGAACCGCTTTGCGTATCTGGCTCGCACTTCATCACGCGTCTCACCCCGCTATCTGGCTCGTCTACGAGAAACAAGTCAAAAGTATTTGCGGGCTTTCGTACGACGATATTGTGGAGGAGGCTCTGAGCTTTGGATGGATCGACTCTGTTGCTGGAAGGGTCGACGATCGACGTGCGAAGTTGTACTTCTCACCCCGCAAGCCGCGCAGTGTCTGGTCTGCGTTGAACAAGCGGCGGATCGAATCGCTGATGGAGCGGGGTCTGATCATGCCAGCGGGGCAAGCGAAGATCCATGCGGCAAAGGCGGACGGATCGTGGAGTACGCTGGACGCGGTCGAGCGACTTGAAATACCGGAGGACCTTGCCAAGGCGCTGCATGCGAACAAAGAAGCTCGCGGATTTTTTGAGGCGTTTCCGCCAAGCGCGAAAAAACAGGTGCTGTACTGGATCACGATGGCGAAAAAGCCAGAAACACGCGCGAAGCGCATAGCAGAAGCGGTGCGGCTGGCAGCGCAGAACAAGCGAGCGAACTCGTCTTGAACTTTACAGAGAGCATGGGTGTACGAGATAGTGCCAGATTGGTCAGCGATCGCTGGTTCGGGGCTGACTCTGACTCACCTGATCGCTTCTCGCACACGCTGGCGTTGTTCAGGAGTCAGGACATCCATGATCTTGCGGAAGGTTTCGCTTCGCTGCTGAGGCGTTGGCTTGAGTGAACCCTGCACGCCAAGGTCACGCACGATCAGTTGCAGTTTGGCTTCCTGTTCGGCAGTAGGCTGGGCGACTTCGATCAGTCGATCAAAGCGGTCTTTGCGCTCATCGATGATCGCCGCGAACGCACGACCCAACTCCCGCAGCAACTGTCCTGTCTCATAGCGACGCAGATGCCATGGACTCATGGCCTGATTGCGGGGCGGCGAATCACGCTCGACGGCAACGGTCGCCGGACTCTGCTCCGTTTGTTCATGGTTTGTGATTGTGTCTTGTTCGATGCCGTCCATGCCATTCATGCCGTTCGATGTCATGTTCTGACGTGGGGAAACAGGACGTGCTCGAAGGCGAGCGTTGGGCGCAACCAGAGCAGGACGTGCAACGACATATTCACGCACTATCTCGCGAAGCTTGGCGGCGTTCTCCGTGGAAAGCACTATCGCGATCTGATCGAGCAGCGGAGGTTCGACGAGGTCTATGGCTTTGTCTCGCATCGCCAAGACCTTGTCGCGCACGTTGCGGGACATGCCTGCCGGCTGGTCCTTCTCATTCTGGAGCATGCCCTGGAGCAGCCCGTGCAGTTCGAGGAACTGGTCATAGTTCTCCCCCAGAAGTTGGCCGATGCGCATGGCTCGGGTGTCAAGCAACTTGTCGGTGGCTTCCCGCTCTTGAGGGCTAAGTACCATGAGACGCAAGGCGGCAATCTCGGCACGCTCGCGAAGGTCTTCGGTCGAGCCGTCAAAGGTTGATTGCATCAGAGAGGGTTGATCGCCCACCTTGGTACGATCGACGACCATTGGCCCCGCGAGAGCATCCTCATCGCCCGGCTGCGCGGCCTTCTGGAACGGTTCAGAGGCAAGGGCAAGAGCACCCACGACAGCCATCACAAGCACGCCGGCAGCACGAGAGAAAGGGGAGATCATGGCAAGCAACTCCTGGTATTCACCCGATACACAACGTACTTGCAGGCCCGGGATTGCGTTGGCTCTGACTGAAAAATGCAACGTGGCAGATCACAATATTGACGCTGGGTAAATTCCCGGACTTTGGTAAAATTTCGAGTAGGACCACGCACTCAACCGCTATCCTATTCGTATCTATTCTGCCCAACGGGCAACGCGATCCTACCAATCTTTTCGGGGCCCTGAACAATGGACTGCGCATGCGTCGGGGCGGGGGGGCAGGGGAGCAAGGCGGCACGCGTGGGGATTTGGGTTCGTTCCTTTTGATTCACAAACCACCAATAGCGCATGAGGCGCAAAGCACACTGATGTCAGCAACACCATCGCACTCGATCTTTCCTCTCGCTGCGGCTGCGGCAAACGCCACGATCCCGGCAACCGATAACAAGCTTGCTCCAGGCGTGCAAGTCGAGCCCAAGCCGGTCCATGCGGCCGAGGCCGACGCGGCGACCGAACTGGCGGGCCTTAGTCGCGAGGCCATTCTTTCCGCTGAGCACGAGCCTGCATCGCGTGTTGAGCAAGCGGTGACGCTGTTCATCGTGATTGTGCCACTGCTCGCGGTGGGCCTGGCGATCTGGTCCCTCTGGGGCTGGGGCATCTCGTGGATTCATCTGGCGCTGCTGGGTGTGATGTACGTGCTCACGGCGGGCGGTATTACTGTTGGCTTCCATCGCTACTTCACGCACAAGTCCTATCAGGCGGTGCGGCCCGTGCAGTTCCTGCTGGGCGTGTGCGGTTCGATGGCGGCCCAAGGAGGGGTGCTTCGCTGGTCGGGCTATCACCGTCGCCACCACCAGCACAGCGATGACACGCTCGATCCACATTCACCGCACGCCTATGGCGGCGGGGTCTGGGGCATCCTGCGCGGTGCGTGGCATGCACACGTGGGCTGGCTCTTTGAAGGGCACCCCAAGGGTGTCGAGCGGTATGTCGTCGATCTGGAAAAAGATCCGATGATCAAGTTCATCGACAAGTTGTTCATCTTCTGGGTGGTGCTGGGCATCTTGCTGCCGGGCGTGATTGCAGGACTGGTGACGGGAACCTGGATCGGAGCCATTCTGGGTGTGATCTGGTGCGGGTTCGTGCGGCTGTTCCTCGTACACCATGTCACGTGGAGCATCAATAGCGTGTGCCACATCTGGGGCTCGCGCGACTTTGAAAGCCACGACGAGAGCCGCAACAACGCGATCTTCGGCATTCTGGCGCTGGGCGAAGGCTGGCATAACAACCACCATGCGTTCCCCGCGAGCGCACGCCATGGCCTGAAGTGGTGGCAGTTTGATGCGAGTTACGTCTTCATCAAGGCACTGAGTTATCTGGGCCTGACGCGTGAAGTCCGCGTGCCCGCTCCGGAGCGGATGGAAGCCAAGCGCCGCAAGACCTAAGCGCGAAGATGAGCATGGTGAATATGAAACGCCTACCCGGTTGGGTGGGCGTTTTTCATTTGGTGCATGATGCTCGTGGAAGCATCCTGACGAATGTGATTCGTCCGGTTCTCGGCTAATTCAGGCGGAGCAAACTGCCCTGGAGTTGCGCGGGCATGGCTCGCTTGGGATCGCTGGGTCCCAGCGGGATATTCCAATCAATGGTGTCATAGGCCTCATCCAGCACGTCGTACGCGACATCGCGTTGATCGCTTGGAATCACCAGGGGCACGGCGGCGAGGGCGATGTCGGCCATCGACTTGGTGTTATGAAGGCTGGAGAGATGAGCGATCCTGCCGTTGCTGTCCTGGGGCTTGGCGGTCAGCACGCGGTTGCGTTCCTTCTTGAGGCTGGACTCGACCTTGTCAGACTTGCTGCGCAGTTTGTCGAGGCGCGAAGTCTGACAGCCGGTCGCGAAGATGAGCGCTGTGGTCGCGACGACGATAGGAAACGCACGGTGCAGCATGGTGGAGCATAGGACGAGGGCGTGGCCCCTTGACCAGCAAGCAGCGCGCGCACGCCGCGGCGGACCCGGGCGGATTCTGAGGAATTCACACAAGTAATTATCGCAAGGTTCGCACCTGTCTTGCCGAGTTGGGCGGTGAGTTGCCGCAGCTGTGCGCGCGCGCCAGAGACCGCACGGGGGTACTTGTGTAGGACGTGCGAAAGGTGGCTTGGGTGATGTTTGGGGGACGAGGGATGCGGGGACGGGGGCAGGATGAGAGTGGCGGCGGTTGAGCGATTGTTCTGCGGCGCGGGCGAAAGTAAGCCCGCATGAATCGTTCCCGCCGCCCTCTCGCCTGTGTTGGAACGAATGAGCGTTGGATCGTGAAAGTGTCGGGATGAAGTCGTCTCAAAGGAAACATCAAGATCGAAAGCGGGCGTGAAACCTGCGACAAGAACAGGAGCGAGGCATGGGAGTGCAATGGGACCAACTGGCGGTACAAAGGGACGAGTTGGAACACGCGATGCAGGAACATCATGCGAGCGCGGTGCCGCGGTTTGAGCGGTTGTGGGCGTACTACCGCAATCCGATGCGCCCGATCACGCGGACCAGCCTCTTCGGCGCGGCGCAAGGCATGGGACAGCGCGGCGGTCGCGGCTATGTGCAGGCCCAGGAATGCGGACTGCCCTCACGATTGACAGGCAGCAAGGCAAACGACGTGATCGACGATCGAGCCAGAGCAACGCGCGAGATCGTGATCGAGAACGACATCGGCTGGCGCGTGCAGGCGATGGTTGACTTCGTCTTTGGCAAGCCTGTGCTGATTCAGAGCGCCGCAGCCAACGAGGGGACGCGGGGAATCATCGAGCGGCTACTGGACCATGTCTGGGAGCGCAGCGGCGGCATCTCGCTGCTTCAGGACATGGGGACTATGGGCCATATCTATGGCCATGTCGACGTCATGCTGCGGATTGATGATCGCCGGTTGATGGCCGCCGGCGCAGCGCGGGCACTTGCACAGAGCGCCGCACTACCACAAGATCTGGACGCGTTGGTGCAGGTTGCGGGCGAGGCGATGCGGGTCCAGATCATAGAACCAACTCGCGGCATCGTGCTGCTGGATGATCGCGACTATCGGAAAATCCGGGCGTATGCGGTGCGCACGTTGGCGGGCCGAGCCGATTCGGTTTTCAATGCTGATCGCAGACTGCTCTCAAGTTTGGCCCGCATGCTGGCACAGGGTGCCAACAAGCAACTGGGCGGCAACAACGAGATTCTGGAGATCATCACGCCCGAGGCGTGGCATGTGTACGAAGAGGGCGACTTGGCCTGGTCGCGCCAGCACGACTTGACTCTGGGCCAGATTCCTGTTGTGCATGTGCAGAACATCAGCCAGCCCTTTGAGTATGAGGGCCTGAGCGAGGTCGAGGCGCTGATTCCCCTGCAAGACGAACTCAACACGCGCCTGAGCGATCGAGCCAGCCGCGTGACCTTGCAGAGTTTTAAGATGTATCTAGCTAAGGGTATCGAAGGGTTCGATCGCGTCGCCGTCGGACCAGGACAAGTCTGGTACACCGACAACATGGATGCGAGCATCGAGTCCTTTGGCGGCGATGGCAGCAGTCCCAGCGAAGAGAGCCACATCCGCGAAGTGCGCGAGGCTATGGACAAGGTGAGCGGCGTGCCGCCCCTGAGTGGTGGCGTGATCCAAGGGCGCATCGGCAACCTCTCGAGCGCGAACGCGCTGCGAGTGACGCTGATGGGCCTGCTGGCCAAGACCGATCGCAAGCGAATCGCATACGGACGCGCCATCACGGAACTCTCTCGCTTCATGCTCACGGCATTGCACGAGGCGGGCATCCTGCGCACCAGCGATGCTGATCGCATGGTCAAACTCGTCTGGCCCGATCCGCTGCCGATCGAGGAACGGGACGTAGTGGCCGTGTCGCAGGCAAAGCAAGAACTGGGCGTGCCGCGTGAGAAGGTGCTGGCAGAACTGGGGTACGTGGGCAGCGATACGGGCGTGACGTAGAGCCAGATGGCTTTGGAATGACAAAGGAGGTGGGTGTGGAAAGTGACGTGATTGAAGAGCGTGCGGTTGAGCAGGTTGAGGCGAGTTCGCTCGCGGCCCAATTAGCGAAGACGCAGGGTGAGTTGGCTCGGGCCAAGACAGCGCGGGAGATTGATGTCGCGCTGCTGCTGCTGGGCGTGACGGATCTGGAAGCAGGCCATGCGCAGGTGGAAAAGCAACTGGAGAAGGCGGGCCCAAACGACGCACGGGCGGTGCGCAAGGCGGTGGAGGAAGTTCGCAAGCGAAAAACTAACTTGTTTGGCGGGAACGCAGGCACGGTGCCCACCGGAGCCACCAGCGCAGCAAAGCGGCGCGACCTGGGCATCAGCGAAGCGGATAAGGCAGCACAGCGGGCCCTGAGCACCGGCGATCGGAAGTCGGTGCTCGAATATCTGCGACTCAAGCGCGGGACATGATGCAGACATGAGGCGTGGCGAGGGGCGTGAAGGATGGCGCGTGATGCGTGGGTGATGCGTGCGTGAACTGGACAATAGACGAAAGGACTATAACATGACATTCTCGGGGAAGACTTCGTTCGCTGGCGGTGCGGACCTGCCGGAACTGATGGAAGATGTGAGCGATATTGTCGGGTTGGTGAGCCCGTACGAAACGCCGCTGCTCAATCACCTTGGTGATGCACAGCGCGCGGCGATGAGCACAGTGCATGAGTGGATCGAGGACACGCTGCTGGCGAACACCGACACGATCAACCAAGGCACGTTCACACCAAACGCCAACGATGCGACGAGCATCACGGTCGTGAACGGCGCACGCTTCCGCGTGGGTGATCTGATCCGACCCGGCAATGTGCCGGAGGTGATGTTCGTGTCGGCGGTTTCGGCCAACGTCCTGACAGTCACCCGTCGTTATGGCGGCACGCCGGCCAGCGCGCTCGCCAATGGCCTGCGTTTGACGATTCTGGGCAACGCGCAACTTGAGGGCGCGGATGCCGATCCCGCCCGATTCACCAATCGTGTGCGCAAGGCGAATTACACGCAGATCTTCGCCGCGACGGTTGAGGTCTCGGGCACGATGCAGGCGGTGGGCAAGCACGCCATCGCCGACGAGTTGGATTACCAGAAGCAGGAACGGATGCGTGAGTTGCTGCGCGACCTGGAGAACTGCGTGATCAACGGCACAGCGCCCGCGAGCAACCAGCAGGGCAACGCGAGCACGCGGCGCAGCATGAACGGCATCATCAAGCAGATCGCCACCAACCAGTTCGTGCCTGGTCAGAGCGGGTTTCCAACTGGCGGAGGTACGGGCAACAACGAGTTGACCGAGTCGCTCATCAACACCGCCATGCGTCTGACCTGGGAGCAGAGCAGCGGTCGCATCAACACGATCGTCGTGAACGGGGCGCAGAAACGCCGCATCAACCAGTTTGTCTCCAGTACCGCGCGACACTATTCACCAGCAGACCAGCGCTTCAGCGAACTGGTCAGCATCTACGAGAGCGACTACGGCATCTGCAACGTGATCCTCTCGCGTTGGGTGCCCAGCGACACGGTGCTGCTCATCGACAGTTCGCGCGTCGGTGTCCTGCCGCTGGCCGGTCGCAGTTTCGGGTTCCTGCCACTGGCGCGTACGGGCGACAACCTCGCTGGTCAGGTGCTGGGCGAGTACACGCTGGAGATGCGCAACGAGAGTGCGCACTCGGTCATCCGCGGGCTGGGCTGAGGGAGTGAGGGCAGCAGCGCTGGTGGAGGCAACCAGGGCGGCCCGCCCGGGGGCGACTAGCACACGCTCCTGCCCGAAGCAATCTGTGATTTTTGATAACCGCTCGATGCGTCGAAAGGTGCGTTGAGCGGATTGAAGCAGAGTTGCGCGGCCTCGATGGACGAGGCCGCGATGAACAGGGAACTTGTCGTGAGGGGGAAGACATGTTTGCATTGGATCGAGACATCGCGCAGGTGGAACCCAACGTCTTCCGAGACTTGGTGTGGCTGGGACAGTTGATTTCTCGCGGCACGGCCAGCGTCAATGACACACTGCTCGAAGCGAGCGCTCAGGAGATCACCTTTGCCAACAACTCGATCGAACTCGGGCATGTGGTGACGATCAATGGCGTGAGCCTGGAGATCGTTGAGGTGCTCTCTTCGTCGATACTTCAGGTGACTCGCCTGCGTGAATCTACCGATGTTTCGCTGCGTCCCACGATCGACATCGCCAGCAGCCCATTCCACATCATGACATTCCGCCCACAGTTGGAATGGGTGCACCGCCAGGTGCTGGCCATGCTTGGTTTGGCAGCGGCGGGGGCGGGGGCGGGGGCGGGGGCGGGGGATGCTGTGAGAGTTTCGGAAACTCGCGTCAAGAATCCGTGGGACTTTGTGCGCGTCGAGGTGTATGGCACGCTGCACCACATCTACAGCGCTGCGGGCAGTGCCTTGCAGTTTGATCATCCGATGAATCAGCGGGCAGCGATGTACCGCCAGTTGTTCCGCGACGAGCGCCTCCGCATCGTCGCCCAGATCGATCTCGATGGCGATGGCCAACCAGACGTCCTGCGCCGAATGAACATGGGCCAACTGGTTCGGCTCTGATCCATCATCGAGCATTGTTTGATCGCTTGTATATTTACGGGTTCGATGCGTTTCGATGGTTGGCTCTTCACTTCCTGGAGGCTGGCATGATCGTCCTCAATCCACAACGGGTGCAGTTCGGCACTGCGCTACTCGAGGGCGTGACGTGGGTCGCGCTGGACCGTGAAGGCACGCGATTGGTGCGCGAATGGAGCGACGAGGGGCCGCACCTGCGGTTCATCGATGTGCCCGAGCAACTGGTCACGGTGCAAGTCGTGCAGGAGTTGGTGCTTGAAGATCTCGCGACACCGTTTGTCGGGGCTGGCTTTGCTAATGGGCCGGGCGTGGGTACGCAGGCGACCCTGACCTTTGTCACCTGCCTCAACGCCACCGACCGATCGCGCCGTCGCATCACCCTCACAGGCGTGCTCGTAAGCATGGCCCATTCGGTCTCACGACGCCGGGCCACGAGGACGCTGGTCTTCCAGGCCATCACGACCGACGGTGCGGCGGACCCCGTGGTCCTCTCAGACGCGGGCACGACGTAACAGCCAACCAGCGCAGTGGCAGATTGCAAAGGGGGGTATCATGAGTTCGTACAGCGGGCAGGACTTGTTCGGATCGGGGCCGCACAGAACGTATCTGGGACGGCGCGGGCAACTCCTCACCATCGACTTCTTTGGCGGCGAATCTGGCGGCGGCAGCACGGCTCAGGGGCTGATGGACTGGGACATTGTGATTCGTGGACGCCTGATCGCGAGTGGCGACGCAGGACTGACCACGCTTCGCAACGCGATCCTCGCACAATTGCAAGACCCGCCCGTGCTGGCGACACTGATTGACACCCAGGGCCGAACCTGGAATGACATGTCACTGGTCACGTTCAGCGATCGCGGCAGGCGCGACCGCGGTCGGCAATTTTCGATTCGGTATGAGGCGGTGTTCCGCAAGTTCTAAGTCGAAAACCACAGACTGAGGGAAGAAGCGACAACGCACAAGACCCAACGCTGTCACTGCTTCTCTCTCCAAGGAGATTCACATGCTTGATCCAGAAATCGTCGGCTCATTGATCCAGTTTGGCACCGCGGGCCTGATCGGCTGGATGTGGCTCACGGAACGCAAGGGCAGCAGCGAGCGGGAGCGCCAACTCACCGAGGCGCACGAACGCATCGTTGAGCAACGCGTTGGCCTTGAGGCGCTGCTCGGCGCAGTGCGCGAGAACACCAGGGTCCTGGGCCAACTCGAAGCTGGACAGCGGGCCCTGCTCGAACTGTGGGCGGGTGATGGAGAGCGTCGAAGCCGCACGCGACCAGCGGACGCAAACTCCAGAGCCGCGTGAGAATGGAATGGGCTGATCGCGGCTAACGTCGTGCATGACCGAATCGCATCGTGGTCCCAGGGTTCGTTCCGACATTGTCGACGTGTACATCGCTCGCAGGGGATTGCTGGGGCTGGAGTTCCTGCAACTACTGCGCAGGACAGATCCGATGAGGGGGACGTGGCAACCGGTGATGGGGCATATTGAGGCTGGTGAGACTGCGGTGGCGGCGGCCAAGCGAGAGGCAGCGGAGGAAGTCGGGCTGGTGATGGGGCCAGCTTTGGATTCGGCTTCGTCGACTTTAGTTTCGGCTTCGCCAGCGATTGGCTCTGCTCCCCCACTGCTGCTGGGTCTTTGGCAACTCGAGCAGGTGCATCCGTTCTTTCTCGCGGCAAGCGATGAGATCGTGATGAGCCCGCGATTTATCGCGGAGGTGGGACAAATGTGGAAGCCCGTGCTCAATCACGAGCACAGCGAGTGGCGCTGGGTGCAGGAGGCAAAGGTAAACGAGTTATTTGTGTGGCCCGGGCAGCGGCTCTCGATCTCAGAGGCGGGGCGAGTGATGCGCGGCGACATCAGCGCGGAGGCCTTGCGCATCGTCTAGCGCGGGATAAAGAGCGGCTGGAGAATGTCCACACAGAAACCCGCGACACACTCGTGCCGCGGGCTTCAGGGAAGTGGGATGGCTGTGGGAAAAACCAGCGCGAGCTTCAGGGGTGAAGACTCAAGAAGCACGCGCCGGACGTTTCTGTCCGGCGCGTGCTGATGAAACAGTGAATGAGTTGCCAACAGTCGCGTTGACACACTCAAGGCGATGTGATGCGATCTGGATGCGTTTATGGCACGCCGATGTCGTGGGCCACGCCGCACGTGGTGATAGTCATCGGCTTGCTGATTGTCGTGTTGGTTGAGAAGTCAGACTTGAGATAGAGGTTGGGATACTCGCTCGCGCCTGTCACGTAGTCGTCAATATTGGTGACGCCCTCGGCGACGGAGTTGAATGGGAAACTGTTGCTGCCGACCTCGATGCCAAAGTACGCGGAATCGATGAAGATGTCCCAGCGCGTGAACTCAAAGCCTTCGTTGGCGACCTTGGTTTCTTCGATCACGCGTTCGTTTTCTGCGGTGGCCGTGCCGGTGGCGACACCGTCGTAGGTGCGATCCGGGTTGCTGAAGTAGGGAATGCGGCTACCTGGTGCGTAGGACATGACGGTGCGAAACTGGGTCCCGCTGTTACCGGTGAAGCGCCAGCCATAGGCGAAGTTGGAGTATCCGCAGCCGCCGTTGACGATATCGTGCCCGCAGCCCTGGTTGTGGCCAATTTCGTGGGCATGGGTCAGGCCACCGGCGGCGCAGTACCAGGTCGTGACCTGATAGGCGCGATTGGCGGCGGACGTACACCACGCAAGGCCGCAGTACTGACCATCATCGACCCACAGAGTGCAGTAATCGGCGTTATAGGTATCGCGATTGGAGCGAGTGGTGGTCCAGGGGGCGGCGGCACCTTGACCGTTGGTCCCAGTAAGGCGGTCAAGGTGGTTCTCGTAGGTACCGACTTCGTTGTAGGTGATTTCGTAGCGACGGACCAGACGGATACGAGCACTGATGGGGCTATTTTCGTATGCCTCGTTGGTGCGGTCGATCGCGAGTTGGCACTCTGCCTGGATGGCGGTGGTGCCACCCGCGGCGATGCGGGCCACATCGGTGTAGACGATCATGTTGTCGAAAACAACGGTTGGCGAGCAACTACCGCGTTCGCCAAAGCCCGGTTCGAGCAGTTCTGGAGGCACGCCACCAGTGGCTTCTTCCCAGGCCTCGGGAATATCTGCGTCGTTGGGGCCGACATCAGTTGGCGTTGCCGTGCCAGCGCAGGGCACGTAGCGCATGTCGTCGATATGGCAGATCAGGTGAATGCCGTCGCGAACGTAGCGAGTCTTGTAGTGCAGTTGGAGGGTCGGGGCGGTGATATCAGTCGCGAGCGCGTCCTCCTGGATCGCCATCATGACCGATGTGCCTTCGATACCATCGAGCGTGCCGCGAATCGAGAAGGTCTGATCGGGTCGGCGCTCGACACGCGTGACCGTCATACGCAGACTGTTGTCCGCCGAAACATTGAGGATCATCTTGGAGCCGACCGTCGCCCTGCGGAGCAGGTTGATGTCGGGCATCGCGGCGATCTCCCCCACCGATTGGGGCAGCGGGCGAGCGCCTTCAGGAACAGCGACATGGAAGAACAAGTTCGTGGCAACCTGTTCCTGCTCTATGTTGTCGGCGTTGGCCGCTTCAACATCAGGCAGGTGTTCATTGGGGGCATGGGGGACATTTTGGCCCCGCGCGGTCGACATGCCTATGGCAACGGCAAGTCCGGCGAGAGCGAGCAAGTGGGTGTGCAGTTTCATGGTGTACTCCTTTGGTTTGGTTCTGAACAGAACATCACGAGGAATGCACGATTACTGAAGGTTGACGAGCACGAGGACCATGCCCTTCTCGCCCTTGGCCAGCGAACTCATGGCCTTACCAATGGTTGCGCCATGGGCCTTGCTGTCGTCGATCACGGGCATCGCGTAGCCGGGCGTGTTGCTGGTGGTCAAGAGATCGCCAGCCTCGACGGCCTTGTCGCTCGCATCGACATACGTCCAGACGCGGCCGGTGAGGGCGACGGCGTGGGGATTCTTGTGGCCTTCAAAGTCACCCAGGATCATGCCGGCTTCGAGTTGGTTGGCTCCGCTGATGACGCCCGCGACCTTGCGGTTGTACGCGCCGGTGGCGAGTTCCATGCCGCCGGCGTGCTCGTCATCGATCATGACGACCATGCCGGGCTTGATTTCGGTGGCGGTGTCGTTGAACTCGAACTTCTCGGCGAGGTCGGCCCCGCCGCGGATGGTGATGACGCCGACACTGGCGGTGCCTTGGACCCAGAGGGCAACGCCGCCCGAGACACCAGTGTCGAAGTACCCGCCGTAACTGCCAGTGCTGTAGCCATACACGCCATAGCCACTCCCCGAGACGCTAGCGTACACACCGTAACTGTTATCGCTGTTGCCACCGCTGAACAAGCCGCCGTAGCAGATTTCGGTTGTGGTCGTCGGTGAGGCGATGCCATGGACAGCGACGCCGTCCTGGCTGGTGCCATAGACGCCCGCCCCTTCGCCCTGGGCGCTACCCCAGACACCGCGACCATCGGCAAGGTGCTCGCCACGGACTGATGCCGAAGTGCTGCTGGCAGCAGCCTGGTCAGTCACATTGGTGATGCCATGAACGGCAAAGGCATTTGATACTGCACTGTCGCTTCGACCATACACCGCCGGACCGGTGCCTGTGGTGGCATCATGCAGGGCAAAGACGCCATAGCCATCGGGGCTGTTGTTTTCTGCGTACAGGCCATAGGTGCTGCCGGTGGTGCTGGTAGCGTTGAAGTAGCCTGCACGGGTGTTTGGGCCCGCGCTGATTGCATAAACACCGTAACTGGTGCTCGTGCCTGCGGTGCCGCCGGTGCTGTCCAGCATGCTGACGTAGAAACCGCGACCCGAGGCGGAGCTGTTGTTGCCCCAGTAGTTGTATGAGGTCGAGTCGGTGATGCCGTTGATGTCGGCAAGGAAGCCGTACTGGCTCGAGGTTGAATTGATGACGGTATAGACGCCGCCTGCGAATCCTGCGCCGCCGTTGTTATCAACGCGAAGGGCATAGCCGCCCGTGTCGTTGATCTCGAGCGGATAACTGGGCGTGGAATCACCGATGCCGACGTTGCCAGCGATGTAGTAGGTAGCCGTGCCATTGAGGATCCAGGGTGAAGCGCCGATTGCACCCTGCGGGCCGACGGGACCAGCCGCGCCGGTCGAACCGGTCGCGCCCGTTGCTCCCTGCGGTCCAGCGACACCCTGCGCACCCGTTGCGCCGTTGGCGCCGTTGGCGCCGGTTGCACCAGTAGCACCCTGCGGGCCGACGGGGCCTTGAGGACCGGCGTTGCCCGAGAGGGCGAAGGCGGCGTAGGGAGCCGTCGTGATCTTCTGGCGGCCCGTCAACGTCGTGTACCCGCCACCACCTGCGGTGCGCACGTCAATCTCGATCCAGCGCTGCTGACCGGCGAAGGCGCCGGCGAAGGTCATGTTCTGGGTGAACTTGCCGTTCGTGACAGGAACGTTCAGGACCGCCACCTGGCCGCCGATCTGCGCGCCAGCGACCGCAGCGTCGTAGAGGCGGAAACGCATGTCAAAGTTGCCGTTGGCCAGTGCGTTGTTGTTCTGGAGTTCACCCTGATAACTCATCTCCGTCGTCTGGGCCTGGCCAAAGGCAGAGCCAGCGGCGAAGGCGAGGACCAGCGAAGCGCTGGCGGCGAAACGACCGAAGCGACCCAAACCGTTCTGCTTGTTCATCGACATGACATTCTCCTTCGTACCCGACAATTGTGAACCGACAACGCTCACTCTGACTGTGGAAACAACCAACCAAGACAATCATGGCGCTCGATGCGAGCGCTGGAGCGACGCGACGCGGCCCACCGGACACGCGACGCTCACGATTGACCTGCGGCGACCCTTCCCCTTGGCATGCACGCCTGACGTGCCTCCAGAGCCATCGCGGGACTATTCCTCCGAATCGAGGAGCGATAGGCCGCAAGCGAGCGGGCACAGATTTGGAAATAAATCTTTTACCTGGAAGCATGACCGAGCAGATTGTTGCGAAGCAAGCGGCTCAAATCTGAGGCTTGATCGGTGCTTGTGACGACCACACGCTGGTGAGGCAACGAAAAAGCCCGGCCATGGGGCCGGGCTTGGAAGGCTACGTGATTTCGGTCATTATCCGTTCAGGAAGGACGGACTTCGTAGGCTTATTACTGACCGCAGGGGGTGCATGGTCCTTCGCTGAAGACGACCAGGAAACTGGCGATGTCGCAGGGATCGAAGAGGCTGCCGTCGTTGTTGAAGTCGAGGTCGTCGCAGGTCTGCGAATCAGGGATGCAGGGGCCTTCGCTAAAGACCGAGAGGAGGGCATCGATGTCGGTGGGGTCAAAGGACGCGCCGTCGTTGTTGAAGTCGAGGTCGTTGCAGGTGGTGCCAGCAACGGGGAAGACGACCAGGGCGGGGCCGGTCTTGGAGAAGACCGTGGTGCCCAGGTGATCCCAGCCGGCGTAGGTCGCTGCGGTACCGTCGCCCACGCCACTGATGGCGTTGAGGAGGACGGTCAACTGGCCAGTGCGGCTCTCGAGTTCATCCTTGACGGAGATGCCGCCAGCGGTGTTGGAGGTGCCGACATCGAAGAGCTTGTAGTTCTCGATGGTGCCGCTGCCCAGGGCCGAGCCGAAGGGCGGGTTGTTGGTGCCACGGACGAAGTCGTATTGAGCGACGCTCTGGCGATCGGCGAAGTTGGTGGTGAAGTTGGCGAGGATGGTGGTGCTGTTGCCAGCCGTGAAGCTCTGCGCATCGTTGTTGCTGTAGAAGATGTCCATGTCGTTGGCGCCCACGGTCGTGCCGCTGTTGGTGAAGCCGGCGTTGCTCTGCACGAGGCGGAGATAGACGCGGCCGACGCTGTCGGTCGCGCCCAGGCCGTTCATGACGGTGGCGTTGGACCAGCGGAGGCCAGCGTAGCTGGCGAACTCGGCGAAGGTCGCGCCTTCGATGTTGATGAAACGTTCGCCGTTGGGAGCGCTACGGACGCCGCCAACCTGCACGGTGGCGTTGACGGGCACTTCAACATACACGGCACCTTCGCAGGTGTCGGGGATGCCGTTGGCATCGACATCGGTCAGGGTGTAGACGCGCAGGTCCCAGCTATCGAGGCGGTTGTTGCCGTTGCAGTCTTGGCCCGGGCCGGGGGTTTCGCAGCCGTCGTTGATTCCGTTGTTGTTGCTGTCGTAGAACGAGGGGTTCTCGACCCGCTCGCAATCGTCAAGACGGCCGGTGCTGTCGCAGTCCAGCGTGGGGTTGGCCGTGATCTGGCAGACATCGAGGAGGTTGTTGCCATCGCAGTCGAGGCTGGGGTTGGCGGCGATTTCGCACTGGTCAAGTTGACCGTTGCTGTTGCAATCGGTGGTAGCGTTGAGTTCGCAACTGTCGATCACGCCGTTGCCGTTGCAATCGATCTGGGGATTGCTCAGGATTTCGCAGCTGTCGAGCTGGCCGTTGTTGTTGCAGTCGAGGGTGCCGCCGATGCCACCAACGCCGCCCGCGGCGTTGATTTCAACGTTGTCGCAGGTGCCGTTGGTGTTGCAGTCCGCAGGGCAGCCACCGGTGCAGGGGGCGGGGGCGCTTCCGGCGTTGCGGGGGGTGTACTGCGAACCCTGGATCACGAAGTCCACGGCGTTGTTGTTGGTATCCTGGCAGCCGTTGACGAGGCGCACGGCGGTGAACTCGTTGCCCGTGTTGTTGCAAGGGAGAGTTTCGGAGCAGTTGGCGACGGGCTGGCCAAAGGTGCTGCCGTTGCCATAGCCGACGAGATCGATGACCGCGGGGTTGTTGCTGGGGCAGCCGGTCAGAAGGGTTTGATTACTAAGGAGGGCGACGACGCTGGAGGTCCCGCCAAGCTGGAGTTGGCCCGAGCCGCCCGCGCCGGTGGTGGCGAAGAAGTCGGCGGGAACGGGACGGCAGGGGGCGCCTGCGCCGCAGGTTCCGGTCTGGCCCGGCTCGGTGCGGACGAGATAGAAGCCGTTGGCGGGAATGGTGATGGAGGGCAGGTTGATCTTGTCGTTGAAACTGGCCATGCCGGTCGCGGAGCGACGCTGGAGGGAATAGCCAGTCAACGTCACCGGGCTGTTGCCGTTGTTCTTGAGTTCAACAAAGTCAAACGCGAACTCGGAAAGGAAGGTGGTGCTGGTGCTGCTGCCACCACCATAAACGGCGCTGATGACGACTTGGGCTTGCGCCGCGGTACAACAGGACAAACCAGCCATGGCCACCAAACCAGCGATGCTCTTCTTCATAAACAATCTCCTGAAACAAATGACTTGATCGAAAAAACGATACTGTGAACGGGACTCTCTTCCAGCGGGACGCTTGCGATGGATGACAGCGTGGTATCTCCAAACACCATGCCTGCGGGGTGAGGTCCACCCTTGCGACCAACAGACTTGTCACACCCCTTGGCCTTCCAGTTGGAAACTCCAACCGGACAACCCAACCAGAAACAAATAGGGTTCTACCACTACCGGCGAACACTCGCCGGGTCACCATCGCAACGGAACAGACTCGATCTCACCAAATTCGAGTAGGGCTCTCCATGCCCTAAACCCCCCCAGTGCTGCCTCTGTACATATCCAGCAACCTCAAACCCCGGCAACCACAAACTAGCGCTCAACCCTACTCGGAAGGAACTCGAAGTTGGAATGTGTGGGGGAGCGTAGAAACGGGCGGGGGTCAGTCAATCGTATCGCGCCGTTTTTGCGTTGTCTTAACAATTCAAACGCTTGTTGTAAAGGCTTTCACACAATAACTTTGCGCAGCATTATTGAAAAAGTTCCAGCCCAGACTCCATGGATATGGGGCTTACGACGGGGTATCCCGGTCGAGATGTCCCTGCGATTGCCCGCGATTGCACCAGTTTTGCGCTTTGCGGATATTCTTCTCGCTATTTCGCTTGATTCTTCGACGATGTTGCGGCATGCTGTAGGCCATGGATAAATGCCCTTCGCGCGATCGCGCGACGGGCCGATAGTCCGCCAATCCAAAGCACTTTGGCAGGGATGATTCTGGTTAGTAATTGGTGGCGGAGTCGGTAACGCCGCGTTGGTTATGAGTACTTGGGGCCTTATTTGGGGCTGTATCGGGAGTCTGCGATGAAGTCGATGCGTTGGTGCGAGGTCGCGTGGATCGGACTATTGGGGGCCGGATTTATTGCGGTCGCTGTGGCCTTGGCTCAGGTGCAGACTACCCGCACCGACTTTTTTGGTCCGGGCACGCAGCCCAACGTGAACGGCAGCAACACCCTGCACCGCTCGCTGATTTCTTCGGGCGTGTGTGCCGGGTGCCACGGGTATTACGACAACGAAGGGGCGGTTGAATCGGAGCTCTACCGCCCCTGGGCCGCGAGCATGATGGGGCAGTCCGCGCGCGATCCGATTTTTTATGCCTGTTTAGCCATCGCGAACCAGGACGCGGCCTTTGTCGGCGAGCTGTGCCTGCGCTGCCACACGCCGATGGGCTGGTATCGCGGGCACAGCGACGACCCGACGGGCGCGCAGTTGGCGGACGTGGACTTTGAAGGCGTCTCGTGCAGCATCTGCCATCGTGCGGTTGATCCGATCTTCACACCCGACAACCCGCCCGAAGATTTTTACATCTTCAATCCGCCGATTCCGGATCGGCCTGCGGGCACCAACCCGCACACGCCGCCCGTGCCGGTGCCCACTGGTGTTGTGAATGGTTTCACTGTTCCCCTCAATCACAATACCTCGCTGGTGCTGGATCCACTGGACCGACGGCGCGGGCCCTTTGAACTGACGATCAATCCGCACGGCTGGCTCCAGTCGACGTATCACCGCGATCCGGCCCTGTGCGCCAATTGCCACGAGGTTTCCAATCCCGCGTACAGCAAGCAATCCGACGGGACGTACCGGGCCAACGCTCTGGATGCGCCGCATCCGACCCTCAACAAGTTTGACATGTTCCCGATCGAGCGCACGTATAGCGAGTGGCTCAACAGCGACTTTGCGACTGCGGTCCAGTACCTTCCCCTCAACGCGTACGCGACGGAGAACGATCCCGAGTATGGCCTGAATCGATTTGGCGGCGCGCAGTTGTATGTGCAGACCTGCCAGGACTGTCACATGCCCAAAGCGAAGAGCACCGGGTGTGATCCGATCTTCGGCACGCCCTTGCGAACCGACTATCCCAAGCACGTCTTCAACGGAGCCAACACCTGGGTGCTCCGCGCGGTCCACACGCTCTTCAACCCCGATGACACGGGGCTCGAGGACCAGACCGTGAACGAGTCTGTCGCCCGGGCCCAGAACATGCTGCGCCAGGCGTCTGATATGGTGCTTGCCCGCGATGGCGACACGTTGACAGTGCGGATCATCAACCGGATTGGCCACAAACTCCCCACCGGCTATCCCGAAGGGCGGCGCATGTGGCTGAACCTGCGCTGCTTCAACGATGCCGGCCAGTTGATCGAGGAGCGCGGTGCCTATGACCCCATCACCGCGAGGCTGACAACCGCCGACACCAAGGTCTATGAGGCCAAACTCGGATTGGATGCTTATGCCGCACAGTTGACGGGCAAGCCAGAAGGCGAGAGTTTTCACTTTGCGATCAACAACACCTGGAAGTTGGACAACCGCATCCCGCCCAAGGGGTTCACGAACGCGAAGTTTGCTGCGGTACAGGCGGCCCCAGTCAACTATTCATATGCGGATGGCCAGCACTGGGACGACACTACGTTCACACTACCAGCCAGCACCGCCCGCGTGGAGGCTCGCCTCTTCCATCAGGTCACGACCAAGGAGTACATCGAGTTTCTCCGCGACATGAACCTGACCAACACTGCGGGGCAGGTGGCGTATGACCAGTGGGTGCTGCATGGCAAGGCAACGCCCACCGAGATGGACTTCCAGACGCTGGACCTGAACAACCCGCGCGTGTGCGACTCGATTGACTTCAACAACGACGGGCAGTTCTTCGACATCACCGATGTCGATGCGTTCTTCAGCGTGTATGGCGAGGGCCCGTGCGTGCCCGAGATAGCGACCTGCAACGACATCGACTTCAACAACGACGGGCAGATGTACGACCCCATCGATGTCGACTCGTTCTTGAGCGTCTTCAGCGAGGGGCCTTGTTTCTAACTTTTGCATAGTCCCGATTGGTCGCGAACGAGCGTGCCAAGAGATGACATCCATGACATCCATGACATCCATGACATCCATGACATCCATGACATCCATGCATGCATGACATGACAAGTAAGCGATGCGCTGGACTGAACAACACAGCCCGCACGACTGCTAGTGAGTCATGCGGGCTGAGTCATGCGGGTTACGTGATGGCAACATGAGTACTTGGGCCTGAATTATTTTGGGCCCGACTTACTTGGGCTCAATCGTCGCGCGATAGACCCACGCGTTGGCCTTGCGCTCCAGGATCACGATGGGCTTCACGGCGTCGCGATTCTTGTCAATCGTGATCGTGCCCGTCACGCCCCTGAAGTCCTTGATCGCTGCGATCGCATCGCGGACCTTGGGACCATCGGTGCCGCCCGATTGCTTCATGGCATCAAACAGCACGTTGGCCGCGTCATAGCCCAAGGCCGCGAGCCCATCGGGCACCTTGCCGTTGTAGGCCTCGCCATACTTCTTGAGGAAGGCGGTGATCTGCGGCGTGGGGTTGTCGGGGGCGTAGTGATTGGTGTAGAAGCAGCCTTCGATCGCGGTGCCGGCGTTCTTGGCGAGGTCCTCGCTGTCCCAGCCGTCGCCGCCCATGAGGGGCAGGTTCATGCCCAGCGAGCGAGCCTGGATCGAGATGTTGGCGACATCGGCGTAGTAGCCAGGGATATAGATGAGTTCGGGGCCTTTCTCGCGCAGGCTGGTGAGGCGAGCATTGAAGTCCTTCTCGCCCTTGGTGTAGTCGGCGCTGGCCACGATGGTGCCGCCCATGCCCGTGAAGGCCTGGGCAAACTCCTTGCTGAGTTGATCGGAATACGCGCTGGCCTTGTCCACCAGCATCGCCACCTTGGTGATCTTCAACTGCTCTTTAGCAAACTTCGCCCCGGCGTATCCCTGGAACGGATCGATGAAGCAGACGCGGAAGACGTAGTCGCCGATCTGCGTGACAGTCGTGTTGGTGCTGCTGGGCGTGATGGTCGGAATCTTGGCCCGCTGGGCCACTGGCGCACCTTCGAGCGTGATGCTGGATGACACTTCGCCCAGCACCGCGACCACTTTGTCCTTATTGATCAACTTGCGCACCACGTCGCCGGCCTTCTCGGCCTTGCTCTCCGTGTCTTCGGATACCAGCCGCACCTTCCGCTTGGTGCCGGCGATCTCCAGCCCGCCCGCGGCATTGACTTCGCTCACGGCGAGTTTGATGCCCTCATCCGTCGAGCGCCCGAACGTGGCTTCGGAGCCGGTGAGCGAGCCATAGTGGCCGATCACGATTTCGCCGGTTGTTGAGGGGGGCGGGGTAGTGGTGGGTGCGCTGGTTGTGGATGCAGCGGGCGTTGAGCCAGTTGGTGCCGGTTCCTTCTTGCAGGCAGCAAGCCCGACCGCAAGGCTGGCGACACCAAGGCAGACCAGCGCGAGCAACCCGCGCGCAGAACGATCGATCGAGAGCGCACCCATGAGAAGTCCTTTCGTTGGACCGAGCCAGTCAATCGCTCGGCGTTGTCCATGATACTTCGCTTGTGCGTCGCGAGGAGGCTCGCCCCGGTTGACTCACCCCAACGATGCCAAAGTAAAAGTGACCAATAACCAATTGAAGCAAATGGTGTCCAGCCTGGAGCGAAGAGAAATACTTTGGAAATGGAGCGAAACTCAACACGCAAGCCCTTGACCTTCGACCCATAGTCATGGATAGTTCGCCCTAGCGGCAGACTCGAACGCGGTTCGGGTTGTGTTCTAAGCCCTTGCGATTCGGCTGGTTCGGACGACGCACGGGACACAGCGGCGGAGTGTGAGGCTTCCAATTTGGAGCGATGAGCATGCGCAAGTCCAGCGTCTGGTGTCGGGTGGTTGCAGGTGCGATGTGTGCGCATGCCGTGCTTGCCTTTGCAGGCACTGTGCCAGAACTTCCCTGGCCCGGCGCGGGCGCGGGGCGGCCTACGCCCAGTGCTGGCTATCCGCCCGTCAGTTTCTGGAAGGAAGAGGCCTTCATCGGCAACACCTTCACGGCGGCCATGCTGGACCAGAACGGCACCTGGTGGGACATGTACTTCCCGACACCGGGCGGGGTGCAAGGCGTGGGCACCAAGAACGAAGGCTATAGCGACGGCGCGGACACCTTCCCTGCCCTGCTGAGCGCCGAGAAGCGCGGGCAGATGCACATCAATCAGGCGATGGTGGGCATCCGCGTCAACATGCTGACCCACTGGCTCTCCAACCCCAATGGCGTGAGCTTCAGCAACGTGCAGCAGAGCTATCTCAATGATGACAGCAACACGGTTTTGACATCGCAAACCCTGTCGTACAACAGCAACAACATCTCCGTCACGCAGTACGACTTTGCGCCTGCGGGCATTGACTTTCCCGATGGCTTCGCTGGCACCGGCGAGCAGAAGCACATCCTCATCAAGCGAATGGTCCTGCGCAACAACCTCAGCGTGACGCAGAATGCGGACATCTACTTCTACATTGATCCGGCTCTCAACGGCGGCGATGACCACGATCTGATGTTCTGGGATGCCGCACGCGGGTCCATGACTGTCTATGACAAGACCCGTCGCAGCGTGACGGGCACGGGCTCGTTTATCAATCCGCCCAACGAGTACAACGTCACCACGTTTCCCGCCTATGAGAAGAACATCGCGCTGTATCTGACGGCTGCGATGGAAGTGCAGGGTGGCAGTGGCGGGCCGGCCACGGATAGTTGGCGGCGCGTGAGCGGCGATCAATCCCAGGGTTGGATCGGGCGCAGCGTGCAGTTGCCCCCGGGACAGAATGTTGAAGTCACGTTCATGCTCGCGGGCGCGCACTTCAGGCCCGAGCCGATCACGGGCAACATCCCGGGCAACGACGGGGTCTATGACAACGAAATCATCCCGATGCTCAATTGGTTTTACGCGAGCAACATGGCCACCATCCAGGGCCAGACCGACGCGTACTGGACCAATTGGCTCGCCAGCGGCACCACCATCGATACGCCCGATGCCGATTTTGACAGGCTGATGAAGCGCGGGCTGCTGGGCACCGCCCTGCACCAAGATGGCGTCTATGGCGGCATCGTCGCTGGCTATCACAATGGTGCGTACTACTACGTCTGGCCTCGGGACGCGATGTGGGCCGCCGTCACGCTCGCCCGCGCGGGCCATGTTGAAGAAGCCCGCAAGGCGATCGACTGGATGCGCGATACGAGTTACCGCGACTTTGAGGCCTGGGGCCGTAAGGGTTTCTGGAAGCAGAAGTGTACTACCGACGGATTCACCGTCTGGAGCGCGCCGCAGATTGATGGCACCGCTGTCTTCCCCTGGGCCGTCAAGTGGGTGGACGATGCGTTTGCGGACAACTCGTATCTCCAACTCAACTACCCCGCGGTGCGAGATGCTGTGCTGGCGATGACCACCGACAGCAGCGACACGCGATTGCGCTGGGAAGAAGCCTTCAACCTGACGTACAGCAACAACCTCTGGGAGGATTCGTACGACACCTTCATCTTCAGCAATGCGAGTAATCATCGCGGCTTGAAGGACGCGGCGGCGATCGCCACCACGCTGGGCCTTGCCAGCGATGCCGCAGATGCCGAAACTCGTGCGGGCTGGGTGAAGAGCGGCCTGGACGCGCGGCTCAACTGGGACGGCGAGAACACGGACATCAGCCAACTGGGCATCGTGTATCCCTTCGAGGTCTACTCGCCCATCGACTTCAATGCCACGCGCGTTGTTGACCGCGTGAACGGCGTGCGGACCAAGTTCAACAACGCACACCCAACGACCGAGCCGCTGGTTCGCTTTGCGGGCTTCCCCAACGATGGGTATGGCTGGACCGGACTGATCGACCGGTACTGGAACGATGGCTATTGGGGCGGCGGGCAGCCCTGGGGCGCGGGCCCCTGGTTCCTGACCACGATGTGGTACGGCGCGTACCACGCGATGCGCCAGGACTTCACGCCCGGCACAGCGGACATTGACAACCATAAGTATCGCCTTGAGCGCCTGATCGATGTCCTGGGCCCCGTGGGCATGGGCGCAGAGCAGGTTGCGCCCCGTGCCGCGAGCGCCAGCCTCCCCGGCTCGCTCATGTATCCGGGCCAGAACGACTTCATGCTCCAGACTGCGTGGCCCAACGCATGGGAATCGATGAGTTTCTTTGTTGATTCGATGATGATGTTCCTCGAGTATCGCCCCGATGCCCGGGCCAGCACCATGCGCATGGAACCCAAACTGCCGGGCGGCTGGAACACCATGACCTTCAAGAATCTGGGGATGCGGGCCAACAGCCTAGTCCCGGCCCATAGCGTCGACGCGACCATCTCGCGCGACTTGCTGGGCGAAGTCCACACCTTCAAGAACAACACCGGCTTTGGTTCCTTCAACGTGGAGACGGTACTGCGCAGCGATCCGACCGTGCCGATCTACTCCGTCACGCGCAACAACGTGGCGATTGCCTACTCCCGCGACCCGATCAGTGGACGAGTGATGGTCGGCGCGCAGCCGATGGAGCCTGGGGTGGGGGCGCTGACGGTGATCCGCTTTATCAGTCCCGTCTGCAACGACATCGACATCAACAACGACGGCGGCTCATTTGACCCCCAGGACATCGAGGCATTCCTGAGCGTCTTCAGCGAGGGTCCGTGCGTGCCAGAGACCGCAACGTGCGACAGCATCGACTTCAACAACGATGGCGGTCTGTTTGACCCCTGCGACATCAACAGTTTCCTGACCGTCTTTGCAGAGGGACCATGCACCCCTTGCGGTGAGTGAGTATTGGTGCTCCGTATCGCATCTCTGAGGCGGGCGAACATATCGATGTGATTGCAAAGGGTCGGCCTCACAAGGGCTGGCCTTTTCTCTTGGCACAGGCGGAGTCGCCTGTGCCACCGATGGATATCAACCATGCACTGTTGACTCATACCCTTACCCATGGCCAAGCGACGTGCCAAGTTGGAAGCAGCACCGATCACGCCCTTGCGATTGTCGCGGAGCATCCAGACACTGGTTGTGTATGGTGGTAGTTTTGATCCGCCGCACGAGTATCACTTGAACGCCTGTCACTTGGGCACGAGCATATTCGGAACCAAGCACGTTGCCACGTTGTATGTCCCTGCGGCCCGCAATCCGCTGAAACCTGCCGGGCCGTTCGCGAGCGATGAGCATCGCGTCGCCATGCTGCTGGCTGGGGAGCGGGAAAACAAGCGGAATGAGATCGATGGAGTCCCGGGGGGGGTATGGGGGGTCTGGACCGACGAGATCGACCGTGCCCGTTGGTATAGCGAGCGCGGCGAACCGCAGGTGCCCAGTTACACCATCGACACCGTTCGCCGGCTTCGCAGCATTCTTCCATCGCGCGTCACGCTCCGCCTGCTGATTGGCAGCGACCAAGCCCTTGCGTTCCACAAGTGGAAGGAGTGGCGAGCGTTGCTGCGTGAGGCCGAGCCGCTGGTTGCGTTGCGCGATCCGGCACCTACACCAAAGGCCCTGGTCGAGCAACTCGATCCAATGGTCTGGTCGCTGCGCGAGCGACTCGCCTGGGCCGTGCGCATCGCGCCATACCCGGCAAGGCTCTATAGCTCCACCCAGATTCGTCGCTTGCTGCCTCGCCAACCCCTGGCTTACTCCAAGTGGAGCGACGATGCCAAGATGGTCACCAAGGAGGTCGCGCAGTACATCATCAAACACCGGCTGTATGGCGTGGGGACAAAGTGCGTTCCAACCCGGGTTGGGGTACCCCCTCGCTCCGCGAGGGGCGGGCGTGCAAAGGTGCGAGGGAAGTGAAAAAAAACGCACACGGAACGGGCGTGTGCGATTGGGGGCTTTCTTGTTGTTTGCCCCTCGCGGAGCGAGGGGGATACCCATGAGGGGTGGGATACCCATGTACTCATGCGGATCAACCAACGGCCTTCTTCAGCGTCTCGGCCTTGTCGGTCTTTTCCCAGGTGAAGGTGTCGTACTTCTTCCCGCCCACCACGATGCTGCCCGGCACGCGGCCAAAGTGGCCGTGCCTGGCGGTGGGGGAGAAGATGGGCGTGCGGAGATTCAAGGTCTCGATAATGCCGCGGGGCGTGAGTTTGAAGGTATCGCGGATGGCCTTGCTGATCTTCTCTTCGGGGGCCTTGTTGGTGCCGAAGCAATCTACATACACGCTCGTAGGATCGGCAACACCGATGGCGTAACTAAGTTGGATTTCGCAGCGATCAGCGAGCCCGGCCGCGACCACGTTCTTGGCGATGTAGCGGGCCATGTAGGCCGCAGAGCGGTCGACCTTGGTCGGGTCCTTGCCGCTGAAGGCGCCGCCGCCGTGCCGGCCCATACCGCCATAGCTATCGACGATGATTTTGCGGCCCGTCAGGCCGGTGTCGCCGTGGGGGCCGCCGATTTCGAATCGGCCGGTGGGGTTGACATGGACAGTGATGCCCGGGTTCCACCAGGTGCCTAGCACGGGCTTTAAGACGTGTTCGGTGATTTGCTTCTTGAGTTCGCCTTGGCGGTCATTCCAGGTTGCGTCGTGCTGGGTGCTCAGGACTACGGTGTCGACGCGCACTGGTTTGTTGTGCTCGTCATACTCGACTGTCACCTGGCTCTTGGCGTCCGGGCGGAGGCCCGGGACGGTCCCGGAGACGCGGATGTGGGCCTGCTGCTCGACCAGGCGATGGCTCAGTTGGATGGCCAGGGGCATGAGCTCGGGCGTGTCCTTGCAGGCAAAGCCGAACATCATGCCCTGATCGCCCGCGCCCTCGCGGTCCACGCCCATGGCGATGTCGGCGGACTGCTTGTTGAGGGCAACCAGCACGGCGCAACTCTCGGCGTCGAAACGCATGTCGCCCGAGGTGTAGCCGATATCGCGGACGGTGCGGCGGACAACCTCGGGAATATCGACGTAGGTGCGGGTTGTCACTTCGCCCGCGACCACAACCAGACCAGTGGCACACAGGGTCTCGCACGCGACCCGGGAGAACGGATCGTCGGCGATCATCGCGTCGAGGATCGCGTCGGAAATCTGATCCGCGACCTTGTCGGGATGGCCCATGGAAACGGATTCGGACGTGAAGAGCATCGAGCGGGGCATCGTGAATTCCAGAAAAGGCGTGGAAACCGCCAGAAGTAGGCGGTAATTGGGCGAGTGTAGCCCTGCTCGCAATGCCCTATTGAGCATGAATCCAGTTGCGTCTGAGCCCAATACGGCCTGGCTCGTGTGCTGATTTCGAGAGAACCGCACGATTCTTGTCGATGCGGCCGAGGATGGTATTGGCGTGGGCGGTCCAGACGAAGGGTTGGTCGTCGTCGTTTAGTGCGTCGATGTAGTTCAGCGCGATCCTTTCACGCCACACCTTGCCTCCCAACGCACGGTTCTCCGGCCCAGAACACCCCGCACGCGGCCCCGTGCGTTCCAAAGACGGCGTGGTCAACCGAAATCATGGGCCCGCAGAACGGTTTGGCCGCACGGTGTTTTCGTTCCACCACGCCGATCTTTCCGCGCACCACGCTGCACAACGAAAAAACCGTGTGGTTCGGGAGTTCTGCGGGCCGGTGGTTCGGGCGGCGCATTCGCTGATGCCAGAGGAAGGGGAAGCCCCTTTCTCTGGCCTCTCCATCCCCGGAGATGTCCGTACGTCTTCTCCGCGCGCGTTGCAGGTGCGGGAGCCCCTGCCGGTGTGCTGTCCTGCCACTGAGGCTTCGGATAGCGTACTATGGTCGTAGAAGCATGGCCCAGATCAACACCCCATTTCCGCACGCCGAACGCCGCGATCTCGTCGATCCTCCGATTGAGTTGATTTTGGCTCAGGTGCGATTTCCCACGCTCGCAGAGCTGTACGGAAACGAGGGATACGTCCGGTTTGCGACCGAGATTCGGGCCGAGTATCCGAAAGCATCGCCGCTGCACGCGATTGACCCTCAGCGCATCTCCGGGAATGAGCACGAAATCTCACTCACCCCTGTTTGGAAATTTGAAGACCTGACCGGCAAGTGGACGGTTACGCTGACTCCGGAGTTTCTCGCGCTTGAGCTCAAGCGATATGAGCACTTTTCGGAGTTCCGTGATCGGTTTGACCGTCTCTGGAAGCGACTGGTGGCGCTACACAAGATCACGAACCGGACGAGGTTGGGACTGCGATACATCGATCGATTCGCCACGGACAAGACGCCCAAGCTCCCATTGCCGCCGGATTGGTTCGATCTGATTGAGCCGAGTCTGTTTTCGATGAGTCGACTTGACAAATCTTTGCAGCCACAGGCCGGTCAGTTGGTGCACTCCTTCGCGATAAAGGACGATCTCTCGCTGACCTATCGAAGTGCCTTCAAGTGGGGGACATCCGAGGATCCGACCTTCCGGGAAGCGGTGCTTGATCTCGACTGCTATGACCCGCTTGTCGCGGAGACCAGCAACGTGGCGAGTCGCCTTGACGACTTGAAGGAAATCTCGCACAATGCATTCTGGTGGACGTTCGGTCAACTGCTGACAAGGATGGACCCTCCACATGCTCCAACTTGAGGACCAAGGTACCTCCTCTCTTCCGTGTGAGCGACGAAGGGCGCAGCCCAAGCCCGTGTCGGTCTTGATGACCGGCATCATTTTCGCTGTGAGCAGCGCCAATCCTTCAGCTGCACAACGTCACCAGGAACGATCTCCGTTTGTGAGCTTAGACGTCGATGCCGACCTTCCAGCCACAATCTCGCGTGTCGCTCAACGGCAGACTTTCCAGCTCGAAACATACGGTGCCGAGAACACCGCAGTGAACTTGGCGCGAGAATCCACACTTCGGAACGCTCGGCGTGTCGAACTTCTCAATCAGAGGCTCGCCCGGGCTTTGAGCGCAACAGAGTCCCGCGAGCTTGATGTGCTCCAGAATTCCGAAGGCGCACGCTTCGGAGCTCGCCTGCGCGCGGGCAACGATCGATTGGAGATGCTGCTACAGTCATAGCGTGGTCACGATCCCGTTTCCATACACGGAACCCGACCGTTCGCTCGCTCCCAGTGATCGGCGGCATGGTCCATCGGGCTACACCGATTACACCTCCTACAAGCCATGGCTTCGTGATGAGCATGATTTCCGTTGTGTCTACTGCCTTGCGCGGGAGACGTGGGATCTGAATGCGACCTCCGCTGCCAGCGGCTTCGGAGTTGATCACATGCGTTCGCAGCACGACGCGCCGGACGAGGAGACCAACTACGAAAATCTCTGCTACTGCTGCAATGACTGCAACTCGGCAAAGGGGGCCAAATCGCTTCCTCAACGGCTTATCAACGAACCTCTGAATGTCCATCTGAGGATCAACGAAGATGGCTCAGTCGTGGCATTGACCAACGAGGGTGCGTGGCTCCGCGACTGCGTGTTTCTGGCACATCCTGAGGCTGTGAAGCGGCGGAAGTTGATACTGGATTTGCGTTCCGCTGCATTGGCAGACCTGAAAACCGGCGACGATTCGCCAAAGCTGAGCATGTTTCAATACCCGTCGGAGTTGGATAACCTAGCGACTCGCAAACCTCCCGCAAATGCGCGCCCGGCTGGTTTAGACAACAGCGCATCTGCTCGGCGCGAGCGGGGGGAACTAGCACGTTTCTACTGACCATTTGCCGACGGCCCGTTCGGCCTCGCTCCTCCCCCACCCCGGGCCTGCGCTTCAACCTCTATTCCTCTCCTGACGGGTCATACATCCCGGAGACCGGGATGTCATTCAGGCGCAGAGAGCGACACGGGAACACCGGACACCAGGGCGAGGTTGGAGTTGTTCAGCCAGGTCTGCCACGCCATCCAGCACGCCCACCAGAAGGGCATCATCCACCGCGACATCAAGCCGAGCAACGTGCTGGTGACGATGCACGACGGGGTGCCGGTGGCCAAGGTGATTGACTTGGGAATCGCCAAGGGGATCAAAGGACCAGCGCGGCACGCCGCGCCGTCTCTTCGCCCGAACGGGGCGACGGGCTGTAGCCACGGGTTCTGCGGCGGCGCGGCGACCCACCACCCCGACGGTGGACACACCTTCGCCGCCACACGAGAACAGCGACAACCAGCGTAACCGGCGACACGAGGCACCACACTCGAACCGCGCGGACCGGTCATTGAACGGTGGTCTGTTACTTCACCACTTTCGCGTGCATCTCCACGGTGAGAAGCTCGATCCTTTCCGCCAGCGATTGGATGATCTCGGTGAGTTGCGTGTTCTGTTGTATCAACTCCACAAGCGAGTCGGCTTGTTTCGCGGCCAGCATCTGCCGCTCTTCGCTGGCCCGCGCAATATCCTCTCGGTGTGCCGCGTCGGCTTCGGCGTGCGCTTTGTCGCGATCGGCCTGGCGTGTCTGCGCCAGCAGAATCAGCGGCGCGGCGTAGGCGGCCTGAAGGCTGAACGCGAGGTTCAGCAGGATGAACGGATAGACGTCAAACTTGGTGACGCCCAGAGCATTCAGACAGATCCAGATCGCAACGACCAGTGACTGCCCGATCAGAAAGACCGGCGTGCCAAAGAAGCGGGCGAACGCCTCGGCCCTGAGCGCGAACCAGTCACTCCCAAACACCGGCGCGAGATGCGCGTGCGGCAGATGGAAGCGAAGGTGGCGCATGTACGTGTCTGTGAACTTCAAATTGGACATGGATGAAGGGTAAGAGGTAGAAGAGCCAGCTCTTCCGCCCTGCCGGGGCGGCGTGCGTTTCCGTTACGGCTTCCACGGGTTCCGCGACGCTCACCCCCCCAGCCGCGTCGCTCCACTGGCGGGGGCGTGGCTACAGACCGTCGCCCCGTTGGGGCGAAGAGGCATCAGCGGTGCATCACGTCACCACGGCTCGTTCGGCCTCGCTCCTGCCCACTGCCCCCCGGGTACCGCGACGTCGTTCAATCACAGATACACACAAGATCGCACGGTGGTTAGATCAAGTGGTTGAGGAAGCATGTCCGTATCTAGGCCATGAGCGGGAAGCGTCATTCGACAGAAGAGGTGATCAACAAGCTGCGGTAAGCGGACGTGGAACTCGGCAAGGGCAGCACGATCACTGGCGTCATGCATCGCACTAACATTCTGCATGAAGAAACCTCATCACGTGCTTGTCCTGGGTGCTGGCAAAGTTGGCAAGTCGGTCGCGGAGTTGCTGCTCGCGTGCGGGCATGGGGACTATCACGTCACCGTTGCTGATCGCAGCGAGGCATCGCTCAAGGAAGCGCTCAAGGGCTTGGAGCGGCTGCGCAAGAACGTTAAGCAGATGATGGGCAAGCAGGCCTTTGATGTCACGTTCGATGGCGTGAAACTCGATGTTGCGAGCCAGCCGCAGGTCAAGCGCGCCCTCAAGGGCAAGCACAGCGTGGTCTGCATGCTGCCCTATGACCAGGTGCTGGGCATCGCGGAAGCGGCCAACGCCGCGGGTGTGCATTACTTTGACGTGACCGAGGATGTCGAGACCACCGACGCCGTGCGGGCCCTGGACAAGAAGAGCAAGCGGGCGAAGGTGGCGCTGGTGCCCCAGTGCGGGCTCGCGCCCGGATACATCGCGATTGCAGCGCACGAAGTGGCCAAAAGTTTCGACAAGATTCACTCGCTCACGCTGCGGGTTGGGGCTTTGCCACAGTTTCCCACCAACCAACTCAAGTACAACGTCACGTGGAGCACCGAGGGCGTCATCAACGAGTACTGCGAGCCCTGCAACGTGATGCTCGATGGGCAGATGACCAAAGTGCCCGCCCTCGACGGCCTCGAGATGTTCAGCCTCGAGGGCGTCGAGTACGAAGCCTTCTATACCTCGGGGGGCGTGGGCACGCTGATCGAATCGCTCGGGAAGGCGAAGAAAACCACGCCCGCCAGCAATATCGCGTACAAGACCATTCGCTATCCCGGGCACTGCCAACTGATGAAGTTCCTGCTCCAGGACCTGCGTCTGTCGGGCGAGGACACCACCAATCGCGGCGCGGGCTCGGGTGCGGTGCGGTTTGACCGCCGCCTTGTGATGGACATCTTCAACCATGGCGTGCCCCGCACGCTGCAGGATGTGGTGGTGGTCTTCATCAACTGCATCGGCGAGCACAACGGCAAGACCATGCAGGTGAACTTTGAACGCACCATCCCAGCGACCCAACTCTTCGGGCGCATCTGGCCCGCTATCGAACTGACCACCGCCGCGGGCGTGTGCGCGATGGTGGACCTGCACCGGCTTGGGAAGTTGCCCCAGACCGGCTTCATCACGCAGGAGAGCGTGTCGCTGGAAACCTTCAACCAGACGCTTTTCGGCCTTGCGTACGAAGACCCCGAGAGCCTTGAACACGCCGTGATTGGAAGTTGATCGCGATCACATCGGCAACGCGTCGAGGCTATTGATACCGATGGGTTCCTTGGTCCAGAAAGGCTCGGCGGTCTGCGTGCCGATGTACCAGCCGTTGGACTGGTCCTCCTGCGCGAGGCGCTGGGCCAGGGTTGCGTTGTTGGGATTCGGATTCTGATTTTGGTTGTAGTTCGCTGTCGGGTCGCTCGCGTCAAAGGGACCAAACTGGGTGCGATAGGCCTGTACCGCCTTGATCTTCTTGTCGGCGTAGCCGGTGGTATCGAAGAAAAAGTGTGGATCAATCGGGCGACGCAGGTGCGAGCAGTAGTAATAAAAGACCCAGCGCGGATAGAGTGGCGCTCCGCTCTGGGGCAGGGCCGGCAATGGCCTGCCCAGACAGTCGAGCACGCTCGCATACTCGCGCGGCATCTGGGGCGGGGGCGGCATGTCGATCTTCGTCAGTTTCGCATCAAACCGCGCGTCTTCGCCGATACGCGTCACGGCGAGATGATCGGGGTGTGCATCCAGCGGATGGGGCATGAACAGCACCTGCGACTGGTGGGCGCGAATCACGCCCGCGACACGGTGGCGGGCCTCCAGCGTGTGCTGGACGCTGCGATTGGGCAAATCCAGCAACAGCCGACGCAAGCGCCCGCCCTTGGCTGCGCCCTGTGGGCTTGGCTGCAATTCTCGCAGCGCATTGGCCGCCTCGACAAGCCTTGAGGCACGATCGCCCCGGGGCGTGGGGCTGCCATCGGTCATGTCGAGGAGCAGCACATCGTGCCCTTGATCGGCGAGGCGAGCAGCGGTGCCACCCATGCCGATTTCCTGATCGTCTGGATGGGGACCGAGGATAAGAACGTTGGACATGGTCGAGCGTAGAGCGCGAGAGATGGGACGAGAGCCCAGACAAGAACCGGGATGCTTGGTTGGATGTGCTGAACGATCAGGAGCGGCCTACTTAGCAAACCAACTTGCCAAACCAACTTACCAAACTGGTCTACCAATCTTGCAGCCCCGGCTTCTCATACTTGGTCCCGCACTCCGGGCAGATTCCTTTGCGCGGCAAGCCGTGCAGGTCATAGCCGCACGGACAGGAAATCTCGGGCATCATGTCGCTCTCGATCGCGAGGTGGTCGTCGGGATAACACTGCATGAGTTTTTCGGGGCCGTGATACTTGACGATGATCGCGGGCGTGTCAACAGGGGTGGAGCAGTGCGGGCAGGCAGTGATGGCAGCGTCCAACGGGAGCGGGCGTTTGCAGTTTGGGCAAGGCGGCGCGAGGTAGGCGGGCAGTCGCGAGAGATCGGGCAGGGATTGGGATTCGAGGTTGGTGACTGGCACGTCCCTGGGCATCTTGCTCAGGATGGTGCGGGCGCAATTGGCCTCGCGCTGGCTGTTCAGATAGACCGTCACGACGGGCACGATGCTCCCCGAAATGCTCGACGCTCGGGCGTGGAGGTTGTGGGAGCGGAGATAGGCAACGGCCTGCATGGCGCGGACGGGGCTGTCGTAGGTGGCGACCGTGTGCACCAAGCAGCGTATGAAAGGTGCAGGCTGCAAGTTGACTCGGACAGGCTGGGTGCGTGGGCTAAATTCCAGAGGCAGATCGCGAACCATTCCCCTCGCGTTGGTTTGATGCCCGGTCCGTGCTTTCCCTATGCTGCTCGCGTGACACCGACGTGCCAACTCCTGCTGCCCGAGATTGAGGAGTTGATCCGTACCGGCGGATACTCCGATCTGCGCGAGGCGCTGCACCATGTCCACCCAGCGGACGTGGCGGACCTTGTGAAGGAACTGGGCGCGAAGGACGGCGCCGTCGCATTCCGCTTCCTGCAGCGTGACGACGCGGCATCTGCCTTCTCCTACATCCCGCCGGAGGATCAGGAGAAGATCATCGCGGAACTGGGCACCGAGCAATCGGCACGATTGATCGAAGAGATGTCGGCGGACGACCGTGCGCGAGTGGTGGACGAACTGCCCGAAGAGGTTGCGCAGCGCGTCATCGCCGGATTGTCGCCCGAATCTCGCCAGGAAGTGCAGGCGATTCTGGGCTATCCGCCCAAGAGCGTGGGGCGGATCATGACGCCCGACTATGTGCGGATTCGCCCCGAGTGGACATCATCGCACGCGTTGGAGCACATCCGCAAGTTCGGTCGCGATGCCGAGACCGTGAACGTCGTGTATGTCATCGACGAGTATGGAAAACTGGTTGACGACCTGCGATTGCGCCAGATCATCTTCGCCGAGCCGATGACCAGGATCGAAGACCTGATGAACCGCAGTTTCGTCACGCTGCGCGCCGATCAGGATCGGGGCGAGGCGGTGCAATTGATGAGCCGGTATGACCGAACGGCGCTGCCCGTGGTCGACTCGCGCGGGGCGCTCATCGGGATCGTGACGCACGACGACGTGGCCGATGTGGCGCAGGCGGAAGCCACGGAGGACATGCAGAAGATGGGCGGCGTGGCTGCGCTCGATGAGCCATTCGACCAGGCGAGCGTCTGGTCGCTAATCAAAAAGCGTGCGCCGTGGCTCGCGCTGCTCTTCATGTCCGAACTGCTCACGAGCAACGCGCTGCGATTCTTTGACGAGCAGATGTCCAAGGTGATCGTGCTCGCCGCCTTTGTTCCTGCGATCATCTCGAGCGGCGGCAACTCTGGCTCGCAGGCGAGCACGCTGGTCATCCGCGCGCTGTCGCTGGGCGAGGTCAAGATCACGGACTGGTTCAGGATTCTGAAGCGAGAGTTTGCCGTCGCGGGGCTGCTGGGTGCGATCATCGGGAGCATCGGCTTCTTCCGCGTCAGCCTCTTCGGATGGTTCGGCTGGTGGGTCGAGGACAAGCACCTGCCCGACGGTACCACGGTCAAGAACTACGCGGTGCAAGAGCACTTTTACCTGCTCGCGGCGGCGATTTCAACAAGCCTCTTTGGCATCGTGCTGTGGGGCAGCATCATGGGCGCGATGCTCCCTTTCCTGCTCAAGAAGTGCGGACTTGACCCAGCCGGCAGCAGTACGCCGTTCGTCGCCACGCTCGTGGATGTCACCGGCATCATCATCTACTTCACGGCGGCGATCGTGATTCTCAAGGGCACGCTTCTGTAGAGGTGTCGGGGGGGAGCAACTGGGAGCCTTGGACGTGGACTTGGTGTGGCGTTGATGTGGCCATTGACGTGACCATGAACTGGCTGGACACTGATTGAACGTGCTTCCGTCCCCCGTCGCTTACGTTCCGGACTCTTCCTGGGCATCGATCAGCTTGACTGCAACATCCAGCAACTTGTTGAGGGGTACGGGCTTCTGCAGGTACGCATCCACGCCCAGGCTCTCGGCATAGGCGGAGTGTCGCTTGCCCTCGTTGGCGGTGACCATGATGACAATCGGGCTTCGCTCATCGCCCTTGATCTTTTCGAGCGCGAGGAATCCCGAACGCTTGGGCAGCATCATGTCGAGAATCACCAGGTCGGGCGGTTCCTCCATGCAGATGCGAACCGCTTCGTTCCCGTCCTTGGCGAGTTGCGTCAGCGCACCCTCAGACTGGAACGCGGCATCGAAACTCTCAAGCACGTCCTGATCATCATCGACGATCAGGACTTTGACATCAAATAATCGGCCGGAGCGCTGGCGGACTTCTTCGGTGGTCATGGTTGGTTCCCTAGGTAACAGGCCGGGCGTACGGCATGTTGCCTACGCCGATGTTATCAATGTACCCGAAAAAACCCGAGACGGATCCCGCGCCGTGTCACAATCTGCACCACAATCCGCAGGCAAGCCCAACTCGCGGGACGTGTTTACTTCCGAGAACCAGACGTGTACCAAACTGAGGTGTCGTGGACTAATTCTCTTCGTACTGGAGAGTCGCTTGAACGCTCTGGGTGTCCGCAGCGTTGCGAGCCTGGAGCACCACTCCGGTGAAGTCATTGCCCGGGGTGATGAGAATGATATCAGCACCGGCATTGTTGCGGGTCTGCGCAAAGAGATTCACGCCCCGAATGAATCGGTCCTGGGTGATGGAGCCGCGAGCGACAAGGCTGACATCACCCGTAGATTGGAAGCCGGAGGTGGAACCAAGCTGGGTAATAAAGAGTGGCGTGGTCGTGAAGATGGAGGTGTTGCCCGCGCCGCCGACAAGGGCCGGGATGGCGTTGTTCTGGTTGGTCAGCAGGAAGGAAGCGCTTCCAAACAGCCGCAGCCCGACGCCCAGCGTGATGGGAAGGGAAGCACCAACCTGGTTCACTTCGCCAGCGTCGGCGCGGAGCACGGCCTGCTCATTCGTACCAAGACTCACGATGCTGAAGCCGTTGGTGTCTGCATAGACGATGCGACCGGCGCCGAACGATGTATTGCCGTCGTTGCGGCTTTGCATGTTGATCTGGTTGACGTTGTTGGACGGATTATTGAGGAGGACTTGCGTGAAGGCATCAGACAGCGTGCGCGCGACCAGCAGCGGCGTTGTGATCGGCCGCGACTGCGTGATGTCTCCCCGCGCCTGGACGCGGAGGAAACTGGAGGTTGCCACACCCTGGGTGCTGAACAACGCGCCGATGGCGAGGGGTGTCGAAGTGAAGAGATTGATGGAACCCGCGCTGCCAGACAGTGTGCCGATGCTGTTCAGTGGATTGTCCAGCGTGAACGTCGAGGGGCCGATCAACTGGATGCCCGACGCCGTGATCGGCGCAACAGCCCCGGCTTGATCCACCGCACCGCCCACGATCAGGCTTGCGTTGCTCGACGTGCCCAGACCGACGACGCTCAAACCCGTCGCATCGGCATATGAAATGATGCCGTTTGAGAACGCGGTGTTGGCAGCGTTTCTGGTCTGGATGTTCAAGGATGCGGCGTTATTGCTGAGATACTCAAGGACAATCTGGGCGCCAAAATCATTGAGCGTGCGCGCGACCAGCAGGTTGGTGGTGATGGGCGCGTTCTGCGTGATGGGTCCGTTGCTGATGAATCGCAGGAAGTCGACACCATTGATTCCCGTGAATCCTCCCAGCGTCGTGATAGTCAGGGGAGTAGTGGTAAAGACATTCGCGCTGCGAGCATTGCCAGCCAGGAGCGGGAACGCGTTGTCGGTTCGGTCGAAGGTAAACTCCCCGAAACTGCCGCCCGCGATCACGAGTCCGCCCGCGATGATCGGGCTGTTGGAGCCGACCTGCGTCACCACACCATTGGAATTGAAGCGGGCTGTTGATGTCGTGCCCAGGCGCAGCACCGCGAAGCCATCGTTATCCGTGAAACTGATGGCACCGCCGGCAAAGACCGTGTTGGCACTATCACGGGATTCGAGCGTCACTCTGCTCACGTTGTTGCTGCCCGTGAGATCAACCGCCGCCCCCCCACCGCCGCCCCCGCCGCCACCCGCCAAACTTCTCGCAATAAGGTGATCGCAGACAATGGGCGAGGATTGGGTGATTGCACCTCGCGCAACCAGGCGTACAAAGCCAGTGCCCTGGATGCCGTTGACGCTCGACACAGTGCCGACATTGATCGCCTGCAAGTTCTCGAAGTTGAGATTCGTGAGGCTCGTGCCCGCAAGCGTGGTGATGGTGTTGCTCAAGCCCGCCAGGGTCCAACTGCCATTCTCAAGCGCAAGCCCGGCAAGCCGCAACTCTCCCGATTGGGTGCTCGTGCCGGTGCTGCCTTGCGTGAACCTCGCGCTACCCAAGGAGCGAATGGTGCCCAGCGTCATGCTATTGGCATCGCGGAAGCGGATATCCGCACTCACGAGATTGTCGGGGTTGGCGAGGCTTCGTGTCGCGATATTGAGCGTGCCGACATCGTTCTGTTCGTTGAGAAGGTTGATGGTTGCCGCAGCGTTGGTCAGCGTATCGATGGTCAACACGCCCGCAGCGATGGAACCGGACTGGCTGAGATTGCCATTGACGGTCAGGCTGGCGAGGCCCACCGTGCGAAGACCAGCCACCGAAAGGCTGGTCGGTGAAAGATAGGTGATGGTGCCCGGCGCATCGGCACTGTTGGCACCATTACGCGAACGAAGATCAATCGCGGAGACTGTGTTGACAGACTCGGCAAACGTAATCGGAGCGCCGGTGTTGGACAGCGTGGTGGCGCGCAGCAGGTTGGCAATGATCGTCGATCCATTGCCACCCGTGATCGACCCGCCCGCGGTCAAGTCGAGCGTGGCGCCCGTGCGAGAATCACTCAGCACGAGCGCACCGAGCGAGCGATAGCGTGCGTCCGCACTTGCGGTTGCGTTGCCCGCGCTGTTGAGAACCTGAAGCCCGACGTTGTTGGAAGTGTTGGCCTGCGTATCGAGAAGTATTCTCGCGCCCGAGTTGTTGCGAGTGGTGACAAAAAGCCCAGCGCTCGCAAAGATGGGGAGCGTCTGCGTGATCTCCCCGACCGTGTTGAGCGTGAAGACACCCGCGGTGTTGACGCCATCGATGTTCACACCATCGACATCACGATACGTTACCGCACGAACAGAGATATCAATGCCATTGGCCTGGAACGAGTCGAGGGCGATGCTGCCGACATTATTATCAACACTGCCCAGGATGATCGCGTTGCCCACGCCATTCAGGAGCGTTGTGATCAGCACGGTTGGCGCGATCAATGGCTGGGTCTGCGTGACCGTGCCACGCACGGTCAGGCTCGTCACGCCCGTACTGGTGATGCCATTGATGCCGGCCACCGAATCCAAACGCAGATTGCCGGTATTGGAAAATGTCAACGAGCCGTTGATGCTGGTCGCAATATCTTCCACTAGGTTCGAGTCTCGCGAGAGCAGGAAGGACGTGGAACTGCCGGTGGGCGAACTCAGCAAGAGATCCTGCGCGATCAGGCTCGATCCGGACTTCTGCGAAACGCTGGTGCCCGCTGCGTTGATAATGCACTGATTGGCCGTGATATTGCCAAGCGACACAGTGCCCGCCGCAAACACGCCGCTGCTCGGACGAACCAGCAGGCTGACTCTTCCGCTGGTGCTGATTGTGCCAAGGTCAAGCCCACCCGCCCCGGCATCACGATTGACCTGCGTCCCCGCCCCGGTCACGCCCACGCTGTCGTTGGCGATGAGTGAAAGGTTGTGGTTGGAAAGGGACAGGCTCGCGCCAGTACTGAACGCGATGCTGCGCCCTGCCTGCAAAGTGAGCGTGGCTTCTGTGCCACCACTCGCGGCCAGCGAATTGGCAAGCGTGATGTCGTTGTTGGCTTGCAACGTCACGCTCGTGCCCGCGTCGAGCGTGCTGGCAATCAGCGTGGTCAGCACCGTGCTGTTGCCCCCTGCGTTGTTTCCGAATGCCAGGTTCGCAAGACTGTTGGTGCCCGTGCTTGAAATCGTGATGTTCTTTGGATCCAGCAGCAGAAGCCCTGCCTTCCCGTTCTTCGCGCCAGCGCGGGTCACACCGTTGTACTGAAGCGTGCTCTTGCCCGACACCTCGACAAAGCCACCATCACCCCGCACATCCCCCGCGCGAGCGAGAATCTCACCATCAAACACCGTGTGCTGCTCGCTCCACAAAACCACGCGGCCACCATCACCCAAGAGCGTGGCGCTGGCATCGATCCTGGACCCGGCGGAAACATGCGTGTGTTCGCTGGTGCGAGTCGTGCCCTGACCCTGGTAGTCGCCACCAACAAGGATCATCCCGCCCGCGTGCGTCCCGGTTGCGGACAGAGTCGCGCGATCAAGCGTGACCCGCTCGCCCAGAGCGCGAATCGTGCCGCCAAGCGCTCCCGCACTGTCCGTCGCGATCAGCGAACCCGTGACGAGCGTGCTGCCCGCGCTCTCCGCATGAATGTCGCGCGCAAACACCGTGCCGCCCACTGCGAGTTGATGACCCAGCACATCGCCAGAACCAAGCCGATTCGCACCCCGCGCCGACCGCGCACCACCCAACGCAGCCCCAAACACACCATCCTTCACGCTGCCAACCTTCACATACACACTGCTCGTGCCCTGCTGACGCACCAGCACATTGTCCCCGCTCACAAGAATTGCGCTGCGATCGGCCCGAATCAGACCAGCATTCGAGACATGAGCGCCCGCGAGGAGCACATCGCCCGCTTCGATCTTCCCCGCGTTGATGACTTCACCGGTGAGGTCCGTGAATCGGTCCACGCCCCGCAGGAAGTCTCGATCGCTCATCTTGCCCGCCGCGGCGAGAAACGCGCTGGCATTGATAACCGCCCCGCCGCCGAAAAAGACCCCCGCAGGATTGACAAGATACACGCGCCCGTTGGCCAGCAGTGTGCCGTCGATGCGAGTCGGCGCACCACCCGAGATGCGATTGAGCACGCGCGAATCGACGGATGGCTGGATGAACTGGACCGTCTTCCCCGAAGCGATATCAAAGGATGCATGCCGCAGAATCGTGTTGTTGGCCACGCGAATGCTCGTCACTGAACCGCTCGTCGTGATCGTCGCGTTGCCCCGAACCACCTGAGACCCTTGGGGCTGGGCAAGCGCAGTGCCCGACAGCCCGATCGCAAGCCCAGCAAGCCCGACCACCAACGCCGGATCAAGAACGGTTGTTTTCCGTGAACCCATCACACACCTCCAAGTTGACCAGTATCCATCGGCCCGGCACCAGTTGCGGCTATCTTCGGGCGATCCATCGAGTCTATCGAGGCACCACACCGCAACACAGTCCCCCACGCGCAAAGTCAAGAACCCCTGCTGCAGCAAGCACGGACACCAGCATCAAAGCGGGCTATCATCCTCTCCGACCCGCCGAAGACCGCGAAGATGGACAGACTAGTTTTAGCCAGCGTCAGGTTTCGGCCAGTGTCGGGACAATCTGCTTTTGCGATGGGGCGGTAGCTCAGTTGGTAGAGCGCATCGTTCGCAATGATGAGGTCGCGTGTTCGACTCACGTCCGCTCCACTTCTCCGCTACGAGACAGCGCGCCGTTTCCAAACACCGTGCCGCACCTCGCCAATGCCTTTCATATTCTTATGTCTTGTCTTGATGTCTTCCACAAATAGGCATCAGCGTCGTTGCCTCTTGACATCTAAGGCCGAACATTCTCCCCCTCACCTTCCTTCACCCCCGACCCCACCCCCACCCCAACCCCCTCCCCCTTTCGCGTACCCTCTTCCATGCCCCTCTCTGATCGACCCGAAGCCCCCATCGCTATCGATGCCCTGCAAGCCGCCGCGCCCGGCAGTCCGCGCACCGACGATCCGGCCACCATCGAGAAACTCGACGCGCTCATCGCCGCGTTTGGTACGTCGGCCAACCATCCTCATGCCCGCCTGATCCGCGACATCATGCAGACGGCGTTGCGGCTCGCGGGCGACAATCGCGACACAGGCGAGCTCAAGTTGATGGCCAACAGCCTCAAGGAGATGCGCTACGCCTACAAGATCTTCGGGCGCTACAAGGACCCGCACAAGATCACCATCTTCGGCAGCGCCCGCACGCCCGAGGACCACCCCGATTACACCGCCTGCGTCGAGTTCAGCAAACTCATGGCCGAGGCCGGATGGATGGCCATCACCGGCGCGGGGCTGGGCATCATGAAGGCCGGGCATGTGGGCCCGGGGCGTGATGCGAGCTTTGGCGTTTCAATCCGCCTGCCCTTTGAGACCAACGCCAACAACGTCATCGCGGGCGACGAAAAACTGATCAACTTCCGCTACTTCTTCACACGCAAACTCATGTTCGTCAGCCAGGCCGAAGCCGTCGCCCTCTTCCCGGGCGGCTTTGGAACCCTCGACGAAGCCTTCGAAGCCCTCACGCTCATCCAGACCGGTCGCAGCAGCCCCATGCCCGTCGTCTGTGTCGAAGGAGCGAGCAACGACTACTGGAAGACCTGGGACCAGTGGATTCGCACCCAACTTCTGGATCGCAAGTGGATCAGCCCCGAGGACCCCAGCCTGTATTACATCGCCAAGGACCCTGCGGACGCCGCGCGGCATGTGCTGCGCTTCTATCGCAACTACCACAGTTCGCGATACGTCAAGGACGACTTTGTCATTCGCCTCCAGCGTCCCCTCCGGGCCCAGGACATCCAGAGCCTCGAGCACGACTTCAAGGTGCTCATCAAAACCGGCGGCATGACCCAGCGCGGCCCCGTCACCGGCCCGGGCGGCGAACCCGACGCCGAACTCCCCCACCTCCCCCGCCTGGTCTTCACCCACACCAAGCACAAGTACGGCATGGTCCGGCAACTGATCGACCGCATCAACGACCTCGACCCGGCGTGATTGCTCCCAGATATTGCCCCGCCCGCCATGGACAGCCTGCTTCAAAGTCTCTGCAACCAAAACCTACTTCCACGCTCGAACCGCTGCCCCACCCCTCCCATATCTTTCCTTTGGAAAGTAACACCCATGCAAGACTCCGACCGCACACGCTCACCGCAACTTAAGGACATTCAGAAACTCCCGCGCTGGGCCTGCGTGGCCTTTGCCGCTCGGTGTGCCCAGCGGGTCCAGCCTCTTTTCCAGCACTTTTGGCCAAAGGCTGCTCAAAAGCACATCGATGCTATTGACAAGGCGATTATGCTCGCCGCATCATCGGCCCGCGTGGGTCGTGCCGATGATGCGGTGAGCAACGCCGCCGACGCCGCCGCCGACGCCGCCTACGCCGCCAACGCCGTCGCCAACGTCGCCGCCGCCGTCTTCGCCTACGCCGCCGACGCCGTCGCCAACGCCGCCAACGCCAACGCCGCCAACATGATGGCATGGCGCGACTATGACATATTGCTGGCGTTGAACAAACGCGAGGGGTGGACCGACAATTCGCCCGTTGACCCCGACCTCTGCGGCCCGCTGTGGGCGGACGGCGCGCCGAAGGGGTGGCCAATCAATGATGATTCTCAATCCAAGAAAAAGCCATCAAAGCGACCTACAAAAAAATGAAGCCGAGTACCAAGGCTGCCTAAAGGCCACCCATAGACCAACCGCTGCAATTGAGGATTCGCGTGCCCGCGGGCGCGTCCGACCAAGAGATTAAGAAAATCGTCGCAGAGTTCGTACACGCGGCAAGCATGACACACATCGCCCGCGGCGGGTCGGGACTGAAGATCGACAAACTGCAGGTGCGTGAACGAGCAATTGCTCCGGCGGGGGTGCCGTCATGAGCAAGCGACCTTCCAAGCCACGCTCGGATAGCGCAGATGATGGCCCAATCAAGCCCCGCAAGCAGAGCAAGACCAACAAGACGCCAGGCGACAAAAAGCCGGTCTCGCCCAAGCGCGTCAAGACGCCACTGCTTCCCTATGAGATCGAAGCGGCACCCACGCAGCAGCCAGGCGATCGCTACTTTGACATTCTCGTTCAACTGAAGCAGATTGATCCGAGTGTCAGCCCGGACGGAATCGCGACCGAAGAAACCCGCGACTCTCTCAATACAGAGTGCTTGGTTCCAGTCACGACATCGGCAAAGACAGACGTGGGCGAAGAAGAGTCGTCGCCACCGATAGAAACTGATCGCTCGCGTCGAATCGAAGCTGAGTTGTCCGAGCAGCTTGATGTCTCGCTCAAGAAGCTGGCAGAGGAATGGCAGGACAAGACCAAGCAACTTGCACGGGAAAGCGCGATCCACGCCGCCGCTGGTGGTGTGCGGCTTGCGGCAGACATGCAGTCCAAAGCGGAGCGTCTCACGCAGCGTGCCTTCAAGTCGTTGCACGTGCTCTGGTCGAATTATGCCCTGACGGACGTTGAAGTCGCCAAGGAGCTCACAAAGAAACTCATCTGGGCGACGATCTTGGTGCTGATTGATTTTCTCTCGTAGCCGCGTCACAGGATGGTGATTTCGCGCGAGTGGTCGTGTGGCTATTTCGCAGATCGATATCGACCTTAAAACATCCTCAAGGCCGATCCGCATCCCGTTTTTTCAGTCCCCAGCCACCTTACAATCTCAACGTGGCTCGCAGACGGCACGAACCAACCAACCCGGCGACGCTCGTGCTGTTGGGCATGTGCGTGATGTCGCTGTGGGCTTGTAAATCGTCACACAAGCACGGGCAAACCGACCAGCGACTCGAACAGCCCCCCGCCGCGCTGACGGATACACGCGATCCGCTTCGTGCGCCCACCGATGTACTTGCGAAGGGGATGGGCGTGGATGTGCGGTTGTGGGTCTTGTCGCCGCCATCGGGCGCGGGTTTCCAACTCGATCCGACGCTGGCTCCGCCGGTGCCTCGTGGCGTGCCGATGGGCGCGAGCGCGATCCTGCCCGATGAGCCCGACACAAACCCTACGAAGCAGGCCACCAACAACTCCGGCCCTAGCACCGACGATGGCCCGCCTGATCTAGGCAATGGTCGAGTCTCCCCAGGCGTTGCTCGCCCAGCCACGACCACGAAACGCCCCGCGCCCCCCTCCACCTCCACGCCCTCCACCCGCCGCGGCGACTCGGCGTATCCAAGAGCCGCGGCCGACGCGCGGGCAACGCTCGAAGGGCTGGCCCGAGAGTTTGACCAAGTCGGCAACCCATCGCTGGATCCCGCCATCATCGAGGCCTGGCGGCGCAACGGCATGCGCGTCGTGCGCATCCCCGCCGATCGCCTGCCCGTCCTGCGCGAGCGGCTGGGCCTCATCGCGCCCGAGCAGCAGCAACTCATCGGCTTCTCCAGCAGTCGCGTCCCCATCGTCCGCGGCACATCATTCCCTCGAAGCGAAGCGCTGGAACTGGATACCGGGGTGCTGACCGTTGAATCAGGCCACTTGCGCCTCCTGCTTCGCAGTTGGCCCGTGCCCAAACCCATGCAGGACCAAGGTGGCCAGGATCAGGGTGGTTTGAACCAAGCCGGTTTGGACCAAGCCAACTCTGCAATTCGCACCGCCAAAGATCGCAACGCTCCACACGCCACCGCCGACGTGCGCTTTGAAGTAACGCCCCAGGCACTCGTGGACAGCGCTGCCAGCAGAGGATTTGGGGATGGTGCCAGCGCCGTTGCACGCGATGCGAACGCGCTCAATCCGCTGTCTGGATTTGGCATCTCGACCTCGATCGCATCCGAAGATGCTGGCCCGATGTTCAAACGCCTGACGCTCGAAGCATCGGTGAGTGCGGGCGATGCGATCCTGATTTTTCCCGCCCTGAAAGAGACCGACGTGAACGACCGATCCGGCGCGTCGCCAAGCGGACCAAAGAGCATCGCCAACCCCAACGGCATCGCTCACCTCGATTCTCGCATCGCACCGCCACACGACGATGCCAGTCCAGCCCCCAAGATAGTTGCGCGGAGCGATGTTGGCCCGGACGTGCCCGCGCTGGCGTCGCTGGGCGAGGCGTTGCTGACCGATGCGCTCGCGACTTCGCCACGCGGTGATTGGCTGGTCCTGGTCCTGATTCCCAAGCCGCCCGCGACGTACACGCTGCTGCGTTGAGCGCTCCACGGCTCTTGCTGCTGCGTCTTCTGCTTCTGTCCCCATCCAGTAGTCCCCATCCATGCCCTGGCTCATTCTCATCATCGCGGGCATCTTTGAAGTGGGCTGGGCCGTGGGCCTCAAGTACACGCACGGATTCACCAAACTCTGGCCCAGCATCGGCACCATCATCGCGATGATCCTGAGCATGGGTCTGCTGGGCATCGCGCTGCGCAACCTTCCACTGGGCACGGCATATGCGATCTGGACCGGCATCGGCACCATCGGCACCGCCCTGTTTGGCATCCTGGTGCTGAAAGAACCCGCGACGGCACTGCGACTGGCGTGCCTGGTGATGATCGTCGCGGGCATTGTGGGACTCAAGTTGTTGTCGTCGGCATCGCCCACGACACCAGCGCCGACAGGTCCGTAGATTCTTATGTATCAAACTAGGCTCTGCGGGTATGGCTCGCTGCACAGCACAAGGCCAGTGCGCTTCACCGTTCCAGCAGCAGTTCGTCGCTCAGCACACGCCGCGTGCCGTCGCCCCGAGCCGTCGTGAGCGTGGCGCGCACGATCAGCCCGCGCCCGCCATTAGCCTGCGTGTCGGTTGACCAGATATGAACCCATGATGGCGTCGTCAGCGCAACCCGATAGGTTCGCGTCGCAGGATCAAAGCGCTGCGAGTTGACGCTCGCGTCCATCAGGTCGGCAACATCCCACGTGGTTGCATCCCCTGCGAGTTCATCCGAACCCACCTCGCCAGGCAGGATTCTCGCCCGCTGCTGACGAACCTCCACCCGAAGCACCCCCAGCCCCTTGACCGGATCAGTGTACTGATCGCGCAGTTCATAGTGCAGCACTAGCACCGCGCCCGTGCCTTGAGCACTGCCCGACGCGGGAGTAGCAACCACCCCGGCCACATCGACATGCGTCAGCGGATGGATGCGCAACCGCACCGGCTCGAACGCCGCTTCGACCAACGCTCCGTTACGAGATGACTGACCGGCCAGCCCATGCTTTCCGCCCGTCAGGTTCGAGTCCATGGTGCAGCCGCCAATACTTCCAAGGCCCAGCAGCGCGAACAAAACCCCGCCGACAACCGGGCGACAACGCTCTTGTCCAGAAAAACTATCGCTGATTCTGCCAACGGAGATCGCTTGCATCAATCAGTCTACTCCGCACGCTGGAAGCACGCAAGAAGGGCAGCGGCTGTGCGTTGTGCGGGCATGACCTCTACCTCCAACTCCACGTTCACTCCCGGAACTGACCTTGGCTTTGGCCCTGGCTATGGCCATGGCCCTGGCCGCTTTGCCATCATCGTCGCCTGCGGACTTGCCCCGGTCCTGCTTTCTTCGCTCGCCCGTGCCCAGGGTCCCTGCGACTTTGGGCAGGTCACGCAACTGGCCGAAGGGGCGATCAGCGGCGTTGGCGTGCAAACGCCCGTGCCCGGCTTCGAACTACTGATCCTCCGCGACGGTGCCCCGATTTATCGGCGAGCCTTTGGCAACTTCCAACTTGGGCAGGTCGCCAACGCGGACTCCGCCACCAAGACCATCTCGGGCGCCGTCATCATGTCCCTGATCGATCAATCCGCACAGCCCTTTACGCTGAACACTCGCTTGTCGGACTACATCCCACAATTCGCCGGACTCAAGCAGCCCATCACGATTCGCCAGGCGTTTTCCCATACCAGCAACCTCCGCCAGTCCGACACTCTCTCCAGTACAACCCTCACACTCCAACAGGTCGCCTTGACTATCGCTGGAGAACCGCTTCGCTGTTTTTCTGGCATCTGCACTACTGGCAGCAGCTTTTCCTATGGGGGCACGTCGATGCATGCAGCCGGCGCGGTTGCCGAAATTGTCGCTGGCCCGGCAGGCAATCCGGTTCCGTGGAACACCATCTTCGAGCAGCGCATCGCTGCTCCCCTGCAGCTCACGCAGACGCGTTACGTGCTTTCCTCGCCCAGCAATCCGCGAATCGCTGGCGGCTGTGAATCCACAGCGCCGGAGTTTGCACGCGTGATGGAAATGCTTCGCCGCGATGGCACGGGCCGCGTCAATGGACAAGACATCGCCGTCCTCTCGCCCCAATCTGTGCAGACCATGCTGACGCGTCAGACGCCCAAGGGTGTCCCGATCGCGAGCACGCCAATCCAGACGCCCTACACCGATGGCGCGGACTATGGCGTGGGGGTGTGGCTTGATGAGCGCGGGCCAGATGATGAGTTGCTGGGCTGTATCGCTGCGGGTGCTCGCGGCTTTAGCGCCTGGATCGACTTTGACGACCGCATGGTTGGCGTCATTGCGACCGACCTGACCACTTCGAGCAATATCCAGCCCCTGCTCTACCAGATTCGAGCCGCGGCCCAGGCGACGATCCGCGCGTGCGAGGTCAACCGTGTCTGCGACAGCATCGACTTCAACAACGACGGCTCGTTCTTTGATCCCACTGACATCGCAGCATTTGTGAGTGTCTTTAGCGAGGGACCTTGCATCCCGGCCAACGCCACGTGCAACGACATCGACTTCAACAATGACAACTCGCTCTTTGACCCGCGCGACATCGATGCGTTCCTGAGCATCTTCAGCGAAGGCCCGTGCTTGTGAGCCGCTGCTCTAGAGTAACTGGTGCGATCAGTCCTTGCGCGTGACAACCACGCTTGAGAATCACGTCCAAAAAAACAACCGACCGGTTTATGGTCGGTTGTTTGTCATTGGTTGCCAATCAAACGCGGGCGAAAGGAGTCGAACCTTTAACCTCCTGATCCGTAGTCAGGTGCTCTATCCAATTGAGCTACGCCCGCAGCGACCGTGGCAATCTGAGGGTTGGCCCATGATTGATACGGTGCAAGTAGAAATGGTAGTGCCCGACCCGGCAAGGGGCAAGTGCGGTGGCTTATGGAAACTGAGGAGGGATGCGAGCCGCTGGTTCAGAGCCAGCCGGGGGGAGCCAGTACGGGAAGCGCTATTGTCCACAAAAGTTGTGAAAGCAACGAGTTGTGGAGTACTTGGCGACATGAAAACCCGCTCGTATCGGCACGGTGCCGCATGCCAAGCACGACGCGGCGCTGGACCTCTGTAGCAGTCAAGAGACCCCGAACCAGTTGATCCGAAGGCTTTCGTGCTTTTCCCCAGTCAATTGAATACCAAACATATACCGGTAATTCGTGGGGAGACTTTGGGAAGTCATTGATCGCCGCTTGATTCGCACCTCGATGCGTCCAATCATCTCGACCCGGCGTTGCGAGTGCGGTGGCATTCGCGGTGGAGCGTTGGGGTTTGATTCAACGCGCGATGATTCGCGCTCGACTGCTTGGCCAGTTGTTGATAGACAGAGGAATTCATGGCTCACTCCCGTACCGCGAAGAAGGCCGTCCGTCAGAACGAAACTCGCCGTGCCGTCAACCGTTGGCGGTTGCGTGGCATGCGAGAGGCCATGAAGGAGTTCCAGGAAACTCTGGTCCACGGCACGCCCGAGCAGGCGAAGGAAAAGTTCCTCGTCGCCCAGAAGGTGATTGACCGCACGGCCCAGAAGGGCATCATCCACAAGAATCAGGCCGCACGCCGCAAGAGCCGCATGAACTCGAAACTCAAGGCCAAGGCGCTGGCGAAGTAAGCCAAGCCTGATCAACAATCGCTACTCGCCAATCCATACACGCCAATCCAGACAGACTGGGATCGCGCCTACGCGACAAATCCACAACGCTTCAAACCAGGCACGCCCTCAGGCGTGCCTATTGGTTTTTTGTGCCTGCGATAGTTCCGCTGGTCTGGTGGGCCTTGCCCCATGCCAGTGCGTGCGCGACGAGCGTGAAAAACATGAAGAGTGCACACCAACTTGCTCCGCCAATATGCTTCCATTGTTTGAGCCATGGCTCATAGATGCTATTGCCGGGTGGGAGTGTCAGGCCAGCAACGTAGACGATCAATCCCGCGACGAGCCAGGTGCGCGAGACTCGTGTGCCGGAAATACTAGAGCGCGGGTGCAGGAGCAGCGCGGCGGCGAGCATGAGCGGAAAGACGGCGAGCACGAAGTGGCGGCCCACCGACTGGGGGCTGAAGACGATGGCCACGATGATGAGGCCAGACCATTCGAGGGCCGTGAGCGTGCCGCGAGCGAGCGAGCGCTCGGCTTGTCCGTATCGCCCGACAAAGAGCGGCTCGCCAAGCCCCACGTCCACCGCGACACGCCGATACATCCATGCCACGGATGCGAGGCAAGCGATCGCGACGGCAATATACAACGCGATGAATAGCGGCTTGTTGGCCGGGTAGTGGGTTATACGAGCGAGCGCGCTGGCGATGGAGACGCTGGCGTACCAAGTCATGGGGTGTACTGGCGTAGCGTCGGCAACGGACAAGCCCACCATCGAAGCAAGCCCGCGAAAACTGCGGGCGAGGTAGGAGAGATTCGTCTGCCAACCGAAGACGGGCACGCCCACAAGCAGCCCGCCCGCGAAGCCGGCGAGCATGCCCATGGCTTCGTGCCAACGACGTCGCAGGACGAAGTAGGGCAGGAAGATCAGCGATTGATACTTCACGACGCTGGCAAGGCCGACGCAGAGGCCCGCAAGAAACGGCCATCGCCTGACCAGCGCGAAGCCGCTCGCGAGCAAGAGCATCACCAGATGGTCGGACTGACCGGAGTAGAGCACGGCTCGCAACTTGTCTGCGTTGAACAGCAAGCCCGCGAGCGCAATGGTCCAGACGCGCCACGACTGCTCGCCAAGCCCGAGCAAGCGACAGGTTTCGCGCGCAATCAGCCAGAGCGCGGCCAGCATCATGACACCGCTCATGATCGCGAAGACGAAGCCGGAAGTGCCCTGGCTGAGCAAGCCCAGTGGAGCAAAGACCACGGCGAAGAAGGGCGGATAGATATAGCCTTGCATGCCGGATTGATAGGGATCGGTGCCATGCATCACGGCATAGATGCCGTGGTAGAGGTGGTACCAGTCCTGATACTTGCCGCGGGTAAAGAGGAAACCAAAGTACGCGGCTGCGAGCAGCGAGAGAAGAATCGTCAGCGGCCTGGCAAAGCGTTGCAGCCGGCGTTGGCGGGCGGGCGAGGGGGCGTAGAGATCGAGGAGTCGCATCGACTCAGGCTAGGGGTCGGGGTGGTGGTCGGGGTAGTTGTTGCTGTTGGCGCGCGGCGCATCGACCGGCGAAGCGCCAGTCGGTGGCACGTTGGTTGGCTTTCAGTGACACGCGCGAATCGGCGGCGCGGGGCTCATGACGAGACCCTTCCAGGCTTCGGCGTGGCTGACGGGCGAATCGGACGCAACTGCGATTGGGTTCACGCTG